>Ga0172365_10000181_pt1 | contig 39065 bp, 34 predicted proteins | sample LakKivSesite48cm_FD_114535 | JGI IMG/M metagenome (GOLD analysis project Ga0172365, IMG submission 114535) | Sediment microbial communities from Lake Kivu, Rwanda - Sediment site 48cm | ecosystem: Environmental > Aquatic > Freshwater > Lake > Sediment | place: Rwanda: Western Province, Lake...
ACTCATCAGGTATTGTCTTCAGGAAAGGCAGGTCGTGTTATCGGACCTGGCCGGCCGCGGCATATTTCAGGACTTCAGGATACGCTTGATGAACCTGGGGCAGGCGGTCGACGATCTGGAAAACCGGGCCAGGCAAGCCATGGAAGGACGGCGGCGGCGGATACTGGAGACGAAAGCAGCCGCCGCACTGGCCGAGCAACGGCTGATCAATCTGATGGGATCGTTCCTGCGGGAAAAGGTTTCAGCCTGGGACAGGCTCACTACCGCCCTTAACGGTCTCAGCCCGTTGAACATCCTGAAAAAAGGTTATACACTTTGCTGGAAGAACGGCGGTCTGAGAGTCGTTCATTCCGTAGACGAAATCAACCAGGGCGATTCGGTCATGGTCACCTTTTACCGCGGCGGGTTCGAAGCCAGAGTGGGCGCCGTCGACCGGGAAAAGCCAGCGGAATCGCGGTTCGTGAAGGAGTAATCATGGCCAACATGACATTCGAGAAGGCTCTTCAAGAACTGGAGAAGGTCGTTGCCGGGCTCGAAAAAGGCGGCATAAGTCTGAACGAATCTCTTGCCCTTTTCGAAAAAGGCGTTAAACTGGCCCGCTTCCTGAGGCAGGAGCTGGACAAGGCCGAACGGAAGGTCAAGGTGCTCGAAACCAGGGGAGGAGAAATGGTGGAAAAGGATTTCGAACTCGAGACGGAACCGGGCGAGGACAAGGATTGAACGAAGACCGGAAAGCCGAGTGGCAATGGCTGGGCAAGCAAAGCAGGTTCTTGATCTGAAACGGCAGGCCGTCGACCAGGCCCTTGATCGCCTCCTGACTGTTGACGGCGGCGATCTGGCCGCGGCCATGCGTTATGCCGTCCTCGGGCCGGGCAAGAGATTCCGGCCTTTGCTTCTGCTTTCGGCCGGCGAGAGCCAGGGTGAGGAAACGGAAAAACTCATGCCTTTCGCCTGTGCCGTCGAGCTCATTCACAGTTACTCTCTGATTCATGATGACCTGCCGTGCATGGACAATGACGATTACCGGAGAGGCGAGCTCGCCTGCCATAAGCGTTTCGGGGAGATGACGGCCGTTCTGGCCGGGGACGCCTTGCTTGCCCTGGCCTTTGAAATAATGATCGGGGCCGACTCCGGGAAAGGCGGACCGGCCGGAAAAGATAAAGGGATCAAGGAAATCGCCGACTCGGCCGGACCCGCCGGGCTGGTCGGGGGACAATGGTTGGATCTGACTCTTTCGTCTGAACAAATGAGTGAGGATCAGTACCTCGAGACGGCCGGGAAAAAAACGGCCGCTCTCATCAAGGCCTCGGTAATGGCCGGGGCTCTGGTGGCCGGGGCCCCAACCGGCCGCCTCGAAGTTTTAGCAGGTTTTGGTTATTCGGTCGGATTGGCTTTTCAGCTCAGGGACGACATTATTGACTCGGCCGGCTCGGCTTCGGCGAGAGGAGCGGGGGCTGTAATTGTTCTCGGGGCGGAAAAAGCCGCCGCCCGGCTGACTTCGGAAATAGAGCGAGCGGTTCAGCTTCTCCAGCCGGCGGGCATAGATTCGGAAGAGTTAGAATATCTGGCCCGATCCTTGATTAATTGACGGAGTTATTGGCGATGAGCAAGATTCTGGATTCGATAAACACCCCTGAAGACTTGAAACGCCTTCCGGCGGCTGGCCTTCCCCGGCTGGCGGGCGAGATACGCGATTTTATAATCGAGACTCTTGCCGGTACCGGAGGTCATCTGGCTTCCAACCTGGGGGTAATAGAATTGACCCTGGCCCTGCACTATGTGTTCGATTCGCCGAAAGACAAGATAATATGGGACGTAGGTCATCAGTGCTATACCCATAAGATCCTGACCGGGCGGAAGTCGATGCTCCCGAGTCTCCGCCACTCCGAAGGGCTGCTCGGTTTCCCCTGCCGGGAAGAGTCCGAGCACGACGTCTTCAACACCGGCCACGCCTCGACGGCACTATCAGCCGCTCTGGGGATGGCGGTGGCTGGAGAAAAGACCGGTTCTCGCTCGAACGTAATCGCGGTCGTCGGAGACGGCAGCCTGACGGGGGGCGTCGCTCTGGAAGCTCTCAACCAGATCGGCCATATCAGGCCGCGATTGATCATCGTTCTTAATTACAATCAGATGTCGATTTCCAAGAACGTCGGCGCCTGGTCGAAATACCTTTCGTATCTCGTTTCGGGTCAGCATTACATAAGGATCAAGGATCAGGCTAAATCGATCCTGAAAAACATACCCAAAATCGGCTGGCCGCTGATCAAGGCCGGCCGGGCGCTCGAGGAGCTGATAAAAAAGACGATTTTCCCGGGACTGGTGTTCGAAGAACTCGGCATCCGTTATATCGGACCGGTACACGGGCATAACATCGACGCCCTGATCGAAGCTTTCGAACAGGCCAAGCGATATGACGGGCCGATAATGATTCATTGTGTGACGCAAAAAGGTCGAGGCTATGCGCCGGCCAGGAAAGAGCCGGAGAAATTCCACAGCGCCGGCCGCTTCGACCTGGCCACCGGCAAAATGCTGAAAAAGGACGGGCCGCCGACTTATTCCTCGGTTTTCGGCCGGACCATGATCAGGATGGCCAAAACGGAGCCGAGGTTGATCGGCATAACCGCGGCCATGTGTGAGGGAACGGGCCTCGGTGATTTCGCCCGGCTATATCCCGAGCGTTTCTTCGATGTCGGCATAGCCGAGCAGCATGCTGTCGATTTCGCGGCCGGCCTGGTCCTGTCCGGATTCAAGCCTGTACTGGCCATTTACTCGACCTTTCTTCAGAGGGCTTACGATCAGGTTTATCACGACATATGTCTCATGGATCTTCCCGTCCTGTTCGCGCTCGACAGAGCCGGCATAGTGCCCGATGACGGGCCCACCCATCAGGGTATCAATGATTTCGCTTATCTGAGGCACATGCCGAATATGATCATAATGGCTCCTCGCCATGAAAATGAACTCCAGAACATGCTCTGGTCGGCACTAACCTACGGGCATCCGGCGGCCATCCGTTTTCCGAAGGGCCAGGGCCTGGGTGTGCCGCTCGATGTCGAATTCCGGTTCATCGAGCCGGGCCGGGCCGAAGTCCTCAAAGAAGGCCGGGACCTTCTTCTGGCTTTCGGGAATTTGGTCGACCCGGCTCTCCAGGCGGCTGAAGCCCTCGACAAAGAAGGTATTTCCCTTTCGGTGGTGAATGCCCGTTACGTCAAACCGCTTGACGAGGAATTAATACTCAAATCCGCCCGGCCTGGAGGGACGGTCATCACCGTCGAGGAAGGCGTGATCGCCGGTGGGGCGGGCAGCGCCGTCAGGGAGCTTCTCGACCGGAACAGAAGATTCGATGTCAGCTTCCTGCAGATCGGCGTGCCGCTCGAAATATTACCTTTGGGAAAAGCCGAAGAAATACGGCGGGTCCTGGGCCTGGATGTTGAAGGCCTGAAGGCCCGTATTGCCGAATTCTACGGCAGTCGCTGACAGCCGGGAATCGAGCGGACTCATGAAAGACAGAGCGGATAATGTCCTGGTCGAAAAAGGCCTGGTTGCCAGCCGGGAAAAAGCCAAAGCTTTGATCATGGCCGGCCTGGTCTATTCGGGAGAAGAGAGAATTCTCAAGCCCGGCCAGGCGATTGCTCCCGGAGCGCCTCTCCGGGTTAAATCCGGACTTCCTTATGTAAGCCGCGGCGGGCTCAAACTGGCCGAGGCTCTTGACCGCCTGGGCCTGGACGTTAAGGGCTATATCGTGATAGATATCGGTTCCTCGACCGGCGGCTTCGCCGACTGCCTGTTGCAGCGGGGCGCGGCCAGGATTTATACCGTGGACGTCGACACGAAACAGCTGGACGACAAACTCCGGCGGTCAGAGCGAGTCGTACCCGTCGAAAAAAACGCCCGGTACCTCGAGCCTCGGGACATCGCCGACGTCCCGGACCTTATGACCATGGACGTATCCTTCATTTCCATAACAAAAATCCTGCCGGCTCTGGCCCGTTTTCCGGGAAAGTGGGAAATCGTATCGCTCGTGAAGCCCCAATTCGAGGCCGGGCGCGGCCAGGTTGGTAAAAAAGGAGTAGTCCGTGATCCGGCGGTTCACGAATCCGTGTTGAAAACGGTCATCGCCGGAGCAGCCGGTCTGGGCTTCCGGCTCCAGGGATTGATGAAGTGCTCGACCAGGGGCCAGAAGGGAAACATAGAGTTTTTCGGCCGCTGGAGCCGGACGGTCGAGCCGCCTGATGAGGAATCTGAATCTCGCATGATAAAGGAGGCCGTCTATGAAGAAAGAGTTTAAGAAGGCAGGTTTTGTGGTCAAGCCTCATGCTCCTTCGGTAGATAAAATAATCAGGGAAATCACCGGTTATCTGGAAGGGCGCGGGATCGAATGCGTCTTTGAACAAGCGGCGGCTAGGCTGGTCGGGAAAGAAGACGGCCTGCCCCGGGAAAAAATCCCCGAATCGGTTGATCTCGTCGTCGTTCTCGGGGGCGATGGCACCCTCTTGAGTATAGCCCATCTGGCGGCCGTGGCCGGAGTTCCCGTAATGGGCGTTAACCTCGGCCGGCTCGGCTTTCTGACCGAGGTGCCGGTCTCTGAAGCCCGTGATTCGCTCGAAGCTTTTATCTCGGGTGATCCTAAGGTCGTGAGTTTCAGGTGGCTTCTCGAGGCCAGAACTTCGAAATCGTCCTATTACTGCCTGAACGATGCGGTGGTCAGCAAGGGAGTCCTGGCCAGGATGATTGAATTCATCGTGGCCGTCCACGGGAAAGAGTTATCAACCTTGAAAGCCGACGGCATGATAATTTCGACGCCTACGGGTTCAACGGCTTATTCCATGTCGGCCGGCGGGCCGATAATCAATCCGGGCGTGGAGGGAATAGTCATCACACCCATTTGCCCTCATACGCTGACTTTCAGGCCCATGATAGTTCCTTCCTCTTCGAACATAAGCCTGAAATTGATCACCGGAGGCGAGGAGGTTTACCTGACACTCGACGGTCAGCGGGGAGAAACCCTGATCCGCAATGACGTAGTCGAGGTCGGCCGGGCAGCCGTGGATCTCCAGTTGATAACTTCGCCGTTCAGGAATTTTTACGATCTGGTGAAAGAGAAGCTCAACTGGGCCGGATGAGAGCGCAAGAGCGAAGCCGGCCCGGCTACTTCTCGTTCATGACGGCCGCCAGTTCCGCCCCCCAGAGCAGGATTACCAGGGAGAAGGTTATCCAGAGCAGGAAGAATATTATGGACGCCAGAGTTCCCTGGAGTATCCTGTTCATGACGATACCCACGGCCGAAAAATTGACGACGTAGAATGCGAATAGCCTCTTGAAGGCTTCGTAAAACAGGGCGGCCAGAGCGGCCGGGACAACAACCGCCTTTCTGCGGACCTTCACTTCTGGAATGTACTTGTACATTATGAAAAATACCAGGAAGGTCAGCCCGTAGGGGAAAAGATACTGGATGAAGAAATTGTTGATGAGATCGATGACTGTCGGATTGATGTAAGAGGCAATGACGTCGCTTTGACTGATGATCCGGCTGAGAGTGGTCCAGAAGGCCGTTATCGCCAGAGAAAACACCATGAGTATTCCGAGAACGAGCATGGTCAGGTATTCCATGAATCTTTTGTAGAAGAACGACCTGCGGATGTTGACCTTGAAAATAACGTTCAGAGTGGAAATGAGATTGGCAAACAGGAAGCTGGCCGATATGGCGGAACCTACGATACCGAATATGCCCAGGCTCGATATGTTGCTGTACAGGCCGGCCAGCTTATGAAAGAACTCCGGGTCGAGCCGGGCAAAGAATTCGTCCGTGAACAGATTGAGGCTGCGGAGAGCGATTTCAGTGCCTCCGACCAGTTTACTGGAAATGAAAAAAAACAGGGCGAGGACCGGGACGATGCTAAGCAAGACGAAATAAGAGATAACGACCGCCGCGGTCCAGCATTTGTCACGGTTGAACCGCCGGTTCGATTCAGCCAGGGTTTGAAAGAGAGATATCATTCCTGGCGCCTACCATGCGCCGGAACGCCCCCGGGGATACGGATTCCCGGGCAGGCCCGGCTTAAACGTATTTACCCCACTGAACCATCAGAATGATGATCGTAATCAACAGCGCGTATATGACGAGCGTTTCGATCAGGACCAATCCGAAGATCAGTAGGAACCGGATGGTCGGTGCGCCCGCCGGATTCCGGGCGATGCCTTCGCAGGCGCTGCTTATGGCCTTGGCCTGGCAGAAGGCGCCGGCAATGACGGCTATGGTGATGATGGCGCTGCCGAGAATGAGAGAGAGCTTGAAAAGAGGCGCTTTGGATATGGAGGCTACGGCCGGTTCCTGGGCCAGTAACGGAGCGCCTGCCAGGGCTATGAAAACCAGGATTCCCGCCAGGATAGCGAGTTTTTTGGACATCTCATGACTCCTTTTCATTAATGTTCCTCTTCGTGGGCGACCGCCCCCGCTATATATATGCAGGCCAAAAGGACGAAGACGAAGGCCTGGATCGAGGCGGTGAAAATGGCTACGGCCATGAAAGGCAACGGCAGGAAAAACGGTATGATGGAAATCATGATCACGATCAGCAGTTCCTCGGCGAATATATTACCGAAAAGCCGCATGGATAGCGAGACCGGCCGGGAAAAATGGCTGATTATTTCTATCGGGATCATGAGCGGGGCGAGAGCCGGAATGGGGCCCATGAAGTTTTTGAAATATTTCAGTTTATGGCTCTTTATCCCCTGCCAGTGGTAATAAAAAAAGACGACCAGGGCGCAGCCGACGGTCACGTTGAGTTTGCTGGTCGGGGACATGAAACCGGGGACCAGTCCGATCATATTGCAGCTGAAGATGAACAGCCCGACCGTCCCCAGAACAGGGATGTATTTCTTGCCTTCAGGGCCGATGGTATCCATGGTCAGGCTCTCGAAGGCCTGGAAAAGGATTTCAAGAACGCTCTGCCGCTTGGAAGGGACTATCGACAGCCGCCGGGCCGAAAGGCCCAGAACAAGGACCAGGATTATCGCGACCAGCAGGGCGATGACTAAATAATCCGGAACCAGGTGGGCAGGATCCTGGCTTTTTATCCCGAAGAGAGACAGAAGGAAAGCCAGGGGTTTGCCGAAAACCCGGTTGAACGTTTCGACTATCCAGAGGGGGTGTTCTAAACCTTCCATTTTCTCATTGTTATGAAGGCTCCGATTCCTTCGGCCAGAGTGACGATTACCAGCACTGAAAAACCGGCCACGAAGGCCAGTATACTCTTCGGAGAAACCAGAATTATAATAAACATAAGGGCGGAAATCAACAAGAGGCGGATGAGATAAACGAGAACCGCCCGTTTAAGCCGGGCTTTATCCGGGCGCAGGAATAGACGGGTCACCGCCTGCCGGAGCCAGGCGAACCCGGCTGCGGCCGCCAGGCCGCCCGAGAAAAACACGGCCGCCGCCACCAGATCGAAAATCAGTCCGGCCGGGATGGCCAAAATGAAAGCAGCCACGATTATTTCTCCCGGAATCCTGGTCAGGATTTTTTCCTCGATGGACGTTTCTTTGTTCATGGTCAAAACGCTCCGGGACACATCAGACCCCAAGCGGACTTTCGATGTACAGTATATCTTTTTCCTGTCTTCCTTGACAACCACCGCCCCGTCCCGGAGAATGAGAAAGCGGATGAAGTGGGTCTCATTAAGGCCGGATGCCGGGAGAGATCCCGGACAGAAGGCTGGTGCGAGGTGAAAAGTGCCGGGCAAACCGCAGCGGCCGGATTTCAGGAAAATCGCCGAGCTGAGTTCGCTCGGCATGATCCTGCCGTCTTCCATCGCCGTCGGGCTTTTTTTCGGCTGGTTTCTCGACCGCTGGCTGGGCACCCACCCCTGGCTCCTGCTCATTTTCACCGTCCTGGGGATCGTATCCGGCCTGATGAGTTTGTTCCGGGCTTTGAAGAAGCATATGAAAGATGAATTCCCCGGGGGGTGAGGGTCTCGCAGCCGGCTTGATGGCCGGGCGGAATTGAGGGAGAATGAAAGTCTAAGGAGCTGGCCATGAACAAAAAAGCGTTGGTGTGCGGAGCCGGCGGTTTCATAGGCAGCCACCTGGTCAGGCGACTGAAAGCGGAGGGCTTCTGGGTCAGGGGCGTGGACCTGAAGTATCCCGAGTTCGGTCCGGCCGAGGCCGACGAATTCGTCATCGGCGACCTGCGTGATCAACGGCTCTGCGAACGGATCACGGCTGACGCCCGTTTCGACGAGCTTTACCAGCTGGCCGCCGACATGGGCGGGGCGGGTTTCGTCTTCACGGGCAGCCATGACGCCGAGATCATGCATAACTCGGCCACGATCAACCTGAACATGGTCGAAAGAGCCAGGCTGACGGGCGTGAGTCAATTATTCTTCTCATCTTCGGCCTGCATTTACCCGGAATACAACCAGCTCGATCCCGCGAATCCCAAGTGTTCGGAGGATTCGGCCTATCCGGCGGCTCCGGACAGCGACTACGGCTGGGAGAAGCTGTTCTCGGAGAGGCTTTATCTGGCTTACAACCGCAACTATGGATTGAACGTGCGTATCGCCCGGCTGCACAACATATTCGGGCCCGAAGGCACCTGGCAGGGCGGCCGGGAGAAAGCGCCTGCGGCCCTCTGTCGTAAAGTTGCCGCGGCTCCTGACGGCGGTGAGATCGAAATCTGGGGCGACGGCCAGCAGACCCGTTCTTTTCTTTACATAGACGAATGCCTGGAAGGCATGCGACGCCTCATGAATTCTGATTTCATGGGGCCCGTCAATATCGGTTCCGAGGAAATGGTCACGATCAACGGGCTGGCCATGATGATCATTGAGATAGCCGGTAAAGACCTTCGGCTCAGGCACGTCACCGGTCCGCTCGGGGTCCGCGGCCGGAACTCCGACAACCGCCTGCTCAGGGAAAGGCTGAGCTGGGCGCCGGCTTCGTCGCTCAAAGACGGCCTGGTCAAAACCTATGCCTGGATAAAACAGGAAGTCGAGCGGCTGAGCCCGGCCGCCTGAAACAAAGCCGGCCGCCGGCCGGGCGTTGCCAACCTTCCGTCTCTGTGCTAATTTCGTGTTAATGAATCTCTGTCCCGGTTCCCGTCATGCCTGGTTCTTTTTGTTGATGGCTCTTGTTCTCGGCCCGGCCGTTCACGCCGATCAAAGCGGCGGGAAACCCGGAGCCGCAACCCAGGAACTGCAACCGGCGGCCGGCGAGGGTCTCTCCGTCAAGGCCAGGACGGTCGAGAGAATCGGCGAAAGGATTGTCGCTTCCGGCGACGTCGAGATAGAAACGGCGGAGGTCGAGCTTTTGGCTGATCGCGTGGAGTTAAACATCCGGACTCAGGAAGCCAAGGCTGAAGGGAACGTAGTCATAATCGCCGGCAGCGAGGTCGTGCGCGCCGAGCGGGCTTCTCTGAACCTGAGGACGGGCAGCGGCAGTTTCGAAAAAGCCTCGGGGCTGGCTCAACCGACTTTCATTTTCGACGCCGAGAAAGTTGCGAAGACGCCTCAGGCCAGGCTCGAACTCGAGAAAGCCCGGTTCACGATCTGCACACAGCCGGTACCGCGCTGGAGTTTTTCGGTCCGGGAGGCCCGGCTCCGTCACGACGGTTATCTGGTGCTCAAGGACGCCGTGCTCAAAATAAAGAAAATTCCGGTCCTCTATGTTCCTTATCTGAGGTATCCGCTCGAAAAGCGGCGGGCCACCGGATTTCTGATGCCGCGGATCGGATTTTCGGGTGCCAAGGGAACGTACCTTTCCCAGAGTTTTTACCTGGCCCTGCGGCCCAACATGGATGCCACCCTCGGCCTGGAACTTTATTCCGCCCGGGGCATCGGGGCGGCAATCGAATACCGTTATCTTTTCGCGGCCGGAACGAAAGGCCAGATCAACCTCTACCATTTCAACGGTAAGAAGACGGCCGGCGAAACGGAGCCGCGGCGGGAGACCATCGTCAGGCTGAACCACACTCAGTCCCTTCCCCTGGGATTCGATCTTTCGGCTGACGTCGACTATCAGAGCTCGTTCGCTTTTCTCCGGGAATATGACGATGATTTCCGGCGGGCGGTAACCGCCACCCGCAGCTGGCAGGGCGTTTTGTCCAGATCCTGGTCCCGTTTCAACTTCAACGCCCGGGTTTCGAGTTACGAAACTTATTTTTCGGAAATTGGCGATTCGATCGTCAACAAGAGCCTGCCTCAGGTCAATTTCAACATCTTCCGGGTGAAAATCATCCCCAATTTATTTTTTTCTCTGAGTTCTTCGTACAATAATTTCGAGTATGGCTGGTCGGGCGGTACGGGCGGGCCGTCCCGCAGGCTGGCCCAGTTGTCGATCCAGCCTTCGCTCGTTTTCCCCTTCGCCTCCATTCCCTGGCTGACGGCCGCTTTTAAGGTCAACGGCAATCTGAACAGCTACAGTCGGTCCGTCGATCCTGGGACGGGAACCCTGATCGATACTCCGCTGACGATCATGAATTACTCCGGCAGGATAGATCTCGCCGGGCCGGTCTTTTATCGTGTTTACCACGGCCGCGACGGCACCCCGAGATTCAAACATATCATTGAACCCTCGTTGGCATATGCTTATGACAGCCCGGTCGACGAGGCCGAACGGATCTACACTGTTTCGGGTTACTTCCAGCTTCATCAACTGACTTATGGCCTGACCAACAGATTGCTGGCCAAAAAGAACGGCCAGGTGCGTGAGGTTCTGAGTTTCAGCTTGAGCCAGACCAGATATTTTTCCCCCGAAACCGGGCCGCTCAGCCGCTACTTGATCGATGGCCGGCCGCCCCGCCTATCGGAAGGCACGGCTTCCCTGAGATACTACCCGGGCGAAGATTTTTTCCTCGATCTCAAGGCCGGTTACAATCCCTACACACGGAGGTTCTCGACTTTCAGCCTGAGCGGCGGGCTCGGCTCGCGCCAGGCGGGGAATTTCGTCTCGGTCAACTGGTTGAAAAGCGAGAACGCCTGGATGGCCGGAGTCGATCCCGTCCTCCTGGCCCTTTCCAACAGACATGAGGTCAGCGTATTCACGGGCGTCAAGCTGCCGGTCCTTTCTCTGGACCTCCTAGCCGACGCTGCCTACGATCTGCGGGAAGGCAAGTTTCGCTACACCGGAGGGAAATTCGTTTACCATTATCAGTGCGTCGATTTCCAGGTCGATTTAAAAGTTTTTAATTTCCGGTCGAGCTCCGAAGTCCAAATCAAGTTCTCCATCGGGCTCGGTTCGATCAGCCGGGCGGCCGAGTTCCTGGACGGTCTCGGATTTTAAGAAGGCATATTCAGATACCGAGCTCGAGCTGATTGTCGCGGCTGCGTTTCCGTTCCTTCTCAATTTCTTCGAGCATTTCTTTGGTGATGTCGCCGGTCGGATAAATGCCGTCGAAGCAGGCCGAACAGAAATGCTTAAGAGCCGGATTTTCTTTCTGGACAGCCTTTTTCAGGTCTTCCAGTCTTTGATAGATGACTTTATCGGCCCCTATCCTGGCCGCGACTTCGCTTTCGTCCGCGTCCCTGGCCACAAATTCGGTCCTGGTCTGCATATCTATCCCGTAGACGCAGGGATGGCGGAGAGGCGGCGAATAGGAAGCGAAATAAACCTTCTTAGCGCCGTTCTCACGGACCATTTCGATTATGGCCCGGGAAGTATTTCCGCGGACTATGCTGTCGTCGACGAGCAGGACTTTCCTGCCTTTTATTTCCGAGGCGATCGGATTGAGTTTCTGGCGGACGGATTCCAGCCGCTTTCTCGCGGCCGGCATGATGAACGTGCGGCCGATGTAGCGGTTCTTGACCAGGGCTTCGCTGTATTTGAGTTTGAGCCGCCGGGCGATTTCGATGGCCGCGTCCCGGGCCGAATCGGGTATGGGGATGACGACGTCGGCAGCCAGCTTGCGCCGGCGGATCTCGTCGGCCAGCAAGCGGCCCATATTGACTCTGGCCTTGTAGACGTTGACTTTGTCTATGACCGAGTCGGGCCGGGCGAAATATACCCACTCGAACAGACATGGATGATGGGTGGACCTGGCAATGATTTTCTTGTGCAGGTTTCTCTTTTTGTCAATGAACAGGACCTGGCCTGGCTTGACGTCCTTGATGGCGCCGTAATTCATCAGGTTCAGACTGACTGTTTCGGAAGCTACGGCGTATGAGGGCACGATCCCGTCAGGCTTCATACCGTAAGCCAGGGGCTTTATTCCGTGCGGATCGCGGAAAGCGACCAGACCCTGCTCGGCGATATAAGCTACGACCGAGTAACTGCCTTTTACTTTCTTGAAGACCGAGTCTACTGCCCGGAAAACGTGCTCTTTTTCCAAGTGAGCGGCCCGCTCGCGGGCCAGCGATTCGGCGAAGATATTGAGAATGATTTCGAGATCGCAGTCGGAATTCATGAGCCGGTGGTATTTGTCGAAGAGTTCGTCCTTGAGCTCCAGGTAATTGACGACGTTGCCGTTATGGGCCATGATGATTCCGAATGGGGAGTTAATCTGGAAAGGCTGGGCATCCTGCTCGCCGCCGCCGCCGATGGTCGGATAACGGGTATGGCCGATGCCTATCGGGCCTTTGAGATACCTTACCGTTTCCGGGGTGAAGATGTCGTGAACCAGGCCGTTGCCTTTCTTGGCGTGAAAACGGCCGTCATAGGTTATGATCCCGGCCGAATCCTGCCCCCGGTGCTGGATGGCGAGTAGTCCTTGGTAAAGTTCGCCGATGGCCGGCCGGTTGGCCCATAGTCCGATAACACCGCACATGACATTTAAATTATAGATTAATCCGGCCGTAATTCAAAACCGGTCAGAACCGGAAACGAAGGCCGATTTTCAGGCTGACGCCCGATATGTTGACTTCGGCCGGCCGCGCTGACGTTACCCCTTCCTCAGCCGGTTTGGTTTCTCTTATGAAAACAAGCGGGTAGCTCGAACTGTCTACGCCGGTTTTCTTGAAATACCACAGGGTCCCCGCCGTTTCCAGGGTTACGCCCCCCGATTCGGAGTATCTTTCGGTGCCCTCGAGGCTGGCGGCGGTCCCGAGCCTGAAGCCTGCTTCGTAGAATAGAGACCATCGATGACTCAGCCGCCAGTCGCCGCCGAGCCCGGCTTCGCCGCCGAAGCAACCCGAAGAAACGGTTCCCTTCCACTGTTGCCAACCATCTTCGGTCTCCAGCCCGTAAAGATAACCGGCTTTGACCGAGTAATAACCGAGGCTGCCGTGGACGTAAAAGTCCCGGGCGGGGTAAAAACGGACCGTTAAGGTGACCGGCAGTATCCGTATCTCCGGCTTCAAGTCAAGTGTGTAGTATGATTGGCCGTCGATCGTTATGACCGGGATGTCGACCGAGCTCTTATTCCAGGCCGCCAAGTTTGATATTCTCAGGCCGAGCGCCAGCCATGAATTCGCCCGGTAACTTATTTCTAACCCGGCCGCTCCGCCCAGGCGGACTTCATCCACTGTTCCGTTATATGGGAATCCCCAGAAGGCCGAGTTGAATCCGGCCACGCCTTCGACGCCTTCGTTAAGATCTCGCGGGTTCAGAAAAAACATCCCGGTCCAGAACGACAATTCGACCGGCGAAGCGGGTCCGGCCGCCGCCGGTGAACCGGCCGCTCTGGCCCTTACGCTCGGGATCTTAACCGTTTCCTCCGTAGCCGGCTTGATCTCGGCCGGCCTGGCCTTTTTTTCGGCCGGGCCCTCGACGACCACGACCAGGCTTTCGTGAACGTAGCCGCCTATGACGCCGCCGTCCTCGAGAGTGTAACGGACGAAAAACCATTCGCCTTCTTTCCGGTCGGCTTCAAGAAATGTTCCCTCCGGCACCAACTGGACGATTGCGCTCCCGATATCCGGCCTTTCCCTCAGATTGGCCTGTTCGGCGATGATGCGAAGCCTGAAGACCTGCGGTTCGCTTTCCTGATAGGCGAGCCCAAACGCCCCGGATATGAAAATGGAGATGATTACGGCCAGGACCAGCTTTTTAGTCATTCTTTTTTCCACCCGGTTGACATTATACTTCCATGCAGCCGGCCGGTACAAGAAACCGTATCCGATGCCTCGATTGCTCACCGGTATTCGCCGCGGTGGCGGATCTCCAGATCCTCGACTTTCCTGGCGGCCAGGGCCTGGGCGAAAAGCTCGGCCACTTGCAGGTTGGTCAGGATGGGTACCGAGAAATCAACGGCCAGCCGCCTCATTTTGTAGTCCGAGTCGAACTCGACCCTTTTCTCCGGGTTGGGGATGGAAATGACGAACTCGATTTTCTTCGAAGCGATGAAATCCTTTATGTTCGGTCGTTTCCTTTCGTGGACTTTGAAGAGTACGGTTGCTTGGAGGCCGTGCTGGCCGAGAAAGCGGGCGGTCCGTTCGGTGGCGTAAAGTTTCAGCCCGAGTGCGGCCAGCTTTCCGGCCGGTTCGAGGAACCTGTGTTTGGCTTCTTCTCCGCCTATGCTGAGCAGGATGTTCCGGCGGGGCAAGGTGAATCCGGCCGAGAGCAGGGCTTTTAAAAACGCCTCATGGACGTCTCCGCCCAGGCAGGCCACTTCCCCGGTCGAGGCCATCTCAACGCCCAGGACAGGGTCCGCTCCCTTCAACCGGAAGAACGAGAAGTGGGGAGCTTTTACGGCCACATAATTGAGATCGAGCGTCGAGCGGGCCTCCGTCACCGGCCGGCCGAGCATGACGTCGACGGCCTTGTCTATGAAATCGACGCCCGAAGCCTTGGCGACGAACGGAAAGGAACGGGAAGCCCGCAGATTGCACTCGATGACCTTGATTTCGTTGTCTTTGGCGATGAACTGGATGTTGAACGGCCCGGTTATCCGCAGGGCGGCGGCCACCTTCTGGCCGATCTCCCGGATTCTGCGTATGGTTTCGAGGTACAAGCGCTGAGGCGGCAGGACCATGGTCGCGTCGCCGGAATGCACGCCGGCGTTCTCGATGTGTTCGACGATGGCCGAGACTATGACCCGGCCGTGATCGGCAACGGCGTCGAATTCGATCTCTTTGGCGTTCATTATGAATTTGGATATGACGACGGGATATTCCGGAGTGACTCTGGAGGCCCGTTTCAGATAGCGCTCGAGCCGGCGTTCGTCGAAGACTATGCTCATGGCTGCTCCGCTCAAAACGTATGAGGGGCGAACGAGGACGGGATAGCCGGCCAGGCGGGAGAATTTGCGGGCCTCGGCGACACTGGTCAGCTCCCGCCACGGCGGCTGATCCACTCCGGCCTGGTCCATGAGCCTGGAGAACGAGAACCTGTTTTCGGCCCGGTCGATATCGAGAGGATCCGTACCGAGCACTCTCAGGCCCGCCTTGCGGCATTTAAGGGCCAGCGAATTCGGAATCTGACCGCCCATGGAGAGGACGGCGCCTTCTGGATTTTCGAGTTCGTAAATGTCGAGAACGCGTTCGAAGCTCAGCTCTTCGAAATAAAGGCGGTCGCAGGTGTCATAGTCGGTGGAGACGGTTTCCGGGTTGTAGTTGACCATCACTGTTTCGATGCCTTTTTTGCGCAAGGCCGAGACGGTATTGACGCAGCACCAGTCGAATTCAACCGACGAACCTATGCTGTACGAACCTGAACCGAGAACCATGACCCGGCGTTTCTTATGCGAGCCGTCCGGGCCGGCCTCCGGATCCCGGCCGGCGCGGCCGGCTTTGGCCCGGCTCCGGCGGAAGTCGAGATCATGGCGCGTGCCGTGATAGGTCAGGTAAAGATAATTGGTCACGGCCGGGTATTCGGCGGCCAGCGTGTCGATCTGCTTGACGACGGGAAGAATGCGGCCGGCTTTCCTCTTCTCCCGGACCCTGAGCTCGTCCGAACCCGTGAGGATCGCGATTTGCTTATCGGAGAACCCCTTTTCTTTGGCCTCGCGGAGAAGGCCGTCCGGAAGATGTCTGAGCCGGTACTCGGTGAGCCGGGCCGAGCACTCGACGATGTTAGCGAGTTTAAAAAGGAACCAGCGGTCTATTTTAGTCAGAGAATGAATGCGATTGACGGTGTAACCCAGCCGCAAAGCCTCGGCTATCCCGAACAGCCGTTCGTCGGTCGGCTGGCGGAGCTTCCTTTCCAGGTTCCGGAAGGAATAATTTTCGTTGGCCACCAAGCCGTACATCCCGACCTGAAGCATCCGGGCCGCCTTCTGGACGGCCTCTTCGAAGGAACGGCCGAGGGCCATGACCTCGCCGACCGATTTCATTTCGCTGCCGATTTTTTTCGAGACCCGGGCGAATTTTTTCAGATCCCACCGGGGAATCTTGACCGCCAGATAATCGAGAGCCGGCTCGAAACAGGCCGTTGTCGCCCCGGTCACTGAGTTCCTGAGCCCGGGAAGGGATTTACCGAGCATGAGTTCGGCGGCGACCGAAGCGATCGGGTAACCGGTGGCTTTGCTGGCCAGGGCCGAGCTCCGCGATAGCCGGGCGTTGACCTCTATCACCCGGTAATCGCCGTCAGCCGGATTGAGGGCGAACTGGATATTGCATTCACCGACGACACCGAGGTGCCGGACGGTCCTTATGGATAGCTCGCGAAGTTTGTGGTATTCGTCGTTGGTCAGGGTCTGCGAGGGGGCGACGACTATACTCTCGCCGGTGTGGATGCCCATCGGATCGAAGTTTTCCATGTTGCAAACCGTGACGCAGTTGTCTCCGGCGTCGCGCAGAACCTCGTATTCGATTTCTTTCCAGCCCTCGAGGAACTCCTCGATTAGAACCTGGGGGCCGGCCGCGAGAGCTCTTTCGAGCGAGTCCCGGAGCTGACGGGGACTAAAACACACTCCGCTGCCGCGGCCGCCGAGGGCGAAGGCGGTCCGGGTCATGACCGGATAGCCGATTTTGCCGGCGGCCCGCAGGCCGTCTTCGACCGTTCTGACGGCTGTCCCTTTGGGGGTCTTGATCCCGGCCCGGGCGAGAGCCCGGTTGAAGAGCTGGCGGTCTTCGGTGGCTTCGATGGTTTCCGGGGGCGTGCCGAGGACTGCGACTCCGTATCTTTTGAGAATGCCGGATTTCCAAAGGGAGAGACCGCAGTTCAGGGCCGTCTGACCGCCGAACGACAGGAAAATTCCACCGGGTTTCTCCCGGGCGATGACTTTTTCCACGAAATAAGGCGTCACGGGCAGGAAATAGATCCGGCTGGCCGCCTCCTCCGAGGTCTGAACGGTGGCGATGTTGGGATTGACGAGCACGGTTTCGATACCTTCTTTCCTGAGGGCTTTGAGAGCCTGACTTCCGGAATAATCGAACTCGCCGGCCTCGCCTATCTTGAGGGCGCCGCTGCCGAGGACCAGCACTCTTGAAGGCAGTTTCACCGCCCGGCCTCCAGAAAAAGATCAAAAATGAAGTCCGTATCGAGCGGTCCAGGCCGGCCCTCGGGGTGGAACTGGACGGCAAAGATAGGGCGCCGGGCGTGTCTCAGGCCTTCGTTGGTGCCGTCGTTGGCGTTGATAAACCATTCTTTCCAAACTGAGGGCAACGAGCCGGTCCGGACGGCGTAACCGTGGTTCTGGCTCGTTATGTAACAGCGCTTGCCTCCGGCCTCCAAACAGGGCTGGTTCTGGCTGCGGTGTCCGTACTTCATCTTGTACGTATCGCCGCCGGCGGCCAGAGCGATGATCTGGTGACCGAGGCATATGCCGAGCATCGGCCAACGGGTGGTTTCGATGAGGCTCTTGACTGTGGCGATGACCGCCGCGGCGCGCTTCGGGTCGCCGGGTCCGTTGGCAACGACCACACCGTCCGGCGAGAAAGACAAAATTTCACGGGCATGGGTCGCGGCCGGAAAACGGATCACCGATGCGCCTCGTTCGACGAGGGCCCGGACGATACCGAGTTTGACGCCGCAGTCGATGAGAGCGATGCGCCTCCTGGCGCCGGGATTGTAGATTCTTATCTCGGCCGTAGTGACTTCGCTGACCAGGTCGCGGGCGGCCGGAACGCGGCCGAGCGACTTGGCCTGGAGACGGAGAGTCCTCAAATTGAGCGGTTTTTCAGCCGCGGCCAGGATACCGGGCATGACGCCGTGAACTCGCAATTTCTTGACCAGCTCACGGGTGTCGATGCCGGCCATGCCGGGAACTCCGTTTTCGGCCAGCCACCGGTCGAGGCTCTTGACCGAACCAGCATGCGAAGGACGGGAACAGACCTCGGAGACTATATAACCCGCCAGCCAGGGTCTTTCGGATTCGAAGCCGGAGGGCGGAACGCCGTAGTTGCCGATGAGCGGATAAGCCTGGCAAAGAATCTGGCCGTGGTAGGAAGGATCGGTTATCGATTCTACGTAACCGGTAATCCCCGTGGTGAAAACGACTTCCCCTTGCGCCCTGGCGCAGGCGCCGAACCCTAGGCCCTCGTAGACGGAGCCGTCCGCGAGGGCCAGATACGCGTGCTTGATGAGGAATTCCTCCGTTTCATTCCGGGCGAATATAACATAGATCGAGGCAGGATGTAAACAGAGCGTTTACGGGCGCGGTCAGCCGCCGGCGCGGACGGCCGCTTGCTCCGTTTTGCCGCTGATTATCAGCCGCATGCCGCCGTCCCGGCCGGGTTCGAATTTGACCGTCTTGGGCGGCCTGATGCCCCCGTCCCAGGTGAAGAAATCGCGTTGGCTGGATGGATAAAGCCGCAGTCGGACTGTCAAGCCGCGGATGGACATGCCCCGGAGGCGTCCTTCTTCTCCGGGAGCCCAGACGTAAGTCCTGTATGCGATACCCCTCTCGCCATGGAACCTGACGACCGTTTCCTCCCGGCCAGCCGTCCTGGCCGAACCGAGGACGTCGTGCTTGAGGATCCGGCCGCGGTTGGCTTCTATGTCCTCAGTCAATTCAGCCCATCGGACTTTCAGCCTTTCGACCGGGATGCGGCCGCCGTAGGCTTCGAACATCAGGGAGAAATCTCCGTTTCTGTTGGCAGAGATGATCCGCTCCATCAGTCCGTTGAGTTTTTCCAGCCGGCCCGGTTCGCTGTCTTCAACGGAATTCAGTAAGTCGAACGCGATGTGGCCTTCGGCCTCGATATAAAGAACCGGCCCGTCCATGGTCAGCCGGAATGCGCCTCCTTTTCCCGGCAGGCGGTAAATTCCGGCCAGACTTTTCAATACCGTCTCATCGAGATCGACCACTTCCGGGATTTGCGGATAGGCCTGGCCGGCGATAAAACGACGGCCGATCTGTTCCAGCAAAACATTGGCGGCGCGATTCTCGGCGATGACGTTGGTCATGAGAAATATGACCAGGTCCGCCTCCGGGACGATGGCCATGTCGGCGAAGAAAATTCCATTGCCGCCGTTGTGGGTGACGATTTTAGTGCCGCCGGGACCTTCAGCTATGGACCAGCCGTAGCCGTAATAGGTATCGCCGCCTTCGCTGACATGGGGAGCCCAGTACTTTTCCATGGACCCGGCCGAAAGAACCCGGCCGGCGAGGAGGGCTCGGGCCCAGCGGAACATGTCATGAGCGGTCGAATGGAGGCCGCCGTTGGCCCTGAGCCCCCAGTAAGGGCCGTCGCTGGCCATCGGCCGGTCGAGGACCGTACCCCAGAGTTTTCCGGCCAGATATCCCCTGGCCAATCGTTCCTTTCCCCATTTCGGCAGGAGATAGCCCGTCTCTTTAATTTCTGACGGCAATAAGAGCCGCTCTCTGAGAAAGGCTTCATAGCTCATCCCCGAGAGTTTCTCGATGATCGCCCCGAGCAGGCTGAAGTTGGCATTGGCATAGGCATAGCCGTTTCCCGGCTGAAAAAGAAGAGGCCGGGCGAACACCCGGCGCACGTATTCGTCGACGGGAACCGGAGACCAATCCCCGATTTCCTCCGGATCGGACAGACCCGAGGAATGGGTCAGGAGGTGATGAAGAGTGATCCCTTTCTTGTCTTCGGGGACGTCTTCGAAATAGAGGCGGAGGGAATCGCTGACTTTCAGCCGGCCGCCTTCTTCGAGTTTGAGAACGGCCGCGGCAGTGAATTGTTTGGTGATCGAACCGATGGTTGAAACCGTATCCGGCGTCCAGGCCAGGCTTCGCTCCCGGTCAGCCAGGCCGAAGCCTTCGGCCAGAAGGACATCCTGGCCGCGGCCGACGAGGATTACTCCGGCGAAACCGATTTTTTCCAAGCGGCTCAAGTAAATTCTCGTATCCTCGACGGTCCTGGCCGTATCTTCGGTTTTTCCCGCGTTTTCACGGGCCGGGCCGTTAGAGTAGGCCGGGAAGACGAAGAAAGAGAAAAAGAGCAAGCCTATGTAAATGAAACCGAAACTCCGTCTTTGCATTTTATGCTCCTCTTCCTGATACTCCGGTAAACGGTTGGTGTCACGAATTCGTTGCTCATTTTATTTCCGGCCGCCGTTTCGAGAACGGCCTGAATGCGGCGCCCGGCCGTGCCGGTCCCGCCGGACCGGTTTCCAATTCAACGGACGTTGCGGCGTGAGCTTCTATTTCGGGCTTTTGACCGCCTGCGTGAGAACGACCTCGACGCGCCGGTTTTTGGCCCGGTTGGCTTCGACATCGTTGGGCGCCACCGGATTCTCAGGCCCGAAGCCCTGGTACTTCATCCGATCGGCGCTGATTCCCTGACCGAGCAGGAATTCGTAAACCCCCCGGGCCCGGTCGGTCGATAGCCTCATGTTGAGTTCGGCCGAGCCGGTAGAATCGGTGTAGCCTTCTATACTCAGATCCATATTCGGGAAGACCATCAGGATGCCGGCCAGCTTGGCCACGGTTATCTGAGAGGCGGGTTTGAGCGTCGCCTTGCCGAGGTCAAAGAGAATACCGGAAAGGCTGACGATCACGCCCCGGGCCGTTTCGGTCGTTTCGGCCACGCTGGACAATGCGCCTTTGAGCATGCCGGCCAGTTCGTCACGTTCCTTTTTGATTTCTTCCCTCTCGGCGGCTAACTCGTCCCTTTCCGTGGCCAGTTTTTCGGTCAGTCGGACGAGATCGGCTTTTTCTTCGGCCAGGGCCCGGCGCTGTTCATCGACTTCTTTAAGTTCCCGAGCTATCCTCTCTGATTCGGCCTCGGCCGAGAATGCCCTTTGTTCTAGGACGGCTTTCTCGGCCAGCCGTTTGGCTTCGGCCTCGGCGGCCGCCCTGGCTTCACGGTCGCTGATGGTGTCCTTGATCGCCTGGGCGGCCAATTGAGCGGCGATCCGGGCCGAATCGGCCATGAGCTTTTTGTTTCTGGTTTGACTCTCGGCCTGGGCGAAAGCGGACTTGGCTCTTTCCATGGCCTTGGGATTTATTTCGGCGGCGTTGATTTTGTCAGCGAATTCGAGGGTTTTGCGGGCCTGTTTCATGGCCACGGGGGTATTATCGTTATACTGAATCCCGGAAATCGAATCGAGAGCCGGTTTGGCCTCGTCGCTGAAGTTTTTGAAAGTGAATTGCGTACTCCGGACGTTTTTGGCCAGGAGCGTGCCCGAAGAGAAAAGGATGACTGCGGTCGGTTTCATTGCCGAGGAAAAAGGTTCCGCGGTCACTATCAGAGCGAAATCTTTTTTCGCGGTGTAGTACTGCTGGGAGCCGGAATCGTTCTTACTGTCGACGGCGACTTCACCCAGGTTTTCGGCCGTTCCGTCGATGGTCACGGCCCACAGGACATAAGCCGAAATATCGCCGGCAAAAAGAATGGCCGGCTCCATCTTTGCGAAGTTCAGTTTGAGGGATGTCTGCCCTTTGTCATAGAGGAGCACGGCTCTCATCGAGCCCTGGGACGGGGCGCGCATCGTCCTGGCAAAATTTATTTCGACGGATTTTCCGGCCTGGAGAGACAAAGCAGTCAACTGAACCTCGGCGGCGAGAACATGTGAAGCCAGGGCCAGAGCCAATACCGGGATAAGAATATTTTTTTTGACCATTAGCCCTCCTTTATGAATCTCGTTCGTTTTAGATGAGAAAAGAATAGCACCTCCTCCGGCCGTCCGTCAACAGGACCGAAGAGCCGCAGCCGGCGAAGATACTCATACCTTATGTTTGCCTGGCCAGGGGGATTGTGTATAATACAGGCCGTCCAATTCTGGCGCGAGGGTAATATATGTGCGGCATATTCGGTTGTATCCATGCCGGCGACGTCGTGCCGGCGCTCGTCGAGGGCCTCAAAGCCCTCGAATACAGAGGCTACGATTCGGCGGGAGTGGTGGTCATCGAATCCGGAAGGCTGGAGCGCAGACGGGTCAAAGGCAAGATTCACGATCTGGAGGAGCATATCAAGTCCAACCCCATTGCGGGCGCTTGCGGTCTCGGCCACACGAGATGGGCCACCCACGGCCGTCCGAATGAGAACAACGCCCATCCTCACGTCGACTGCACCGGCCGGATCGCCATCGTTCATAATGGTATAGTCGAGAATCATATCGTCTTGAGAGAAAAATTGGTGGCCGAAGGCCATATTTTCAAAACTGAGACGGACACCGAAGTCATAGTCCATCTGATCGAGAAATATCTGGAAGGCTCGCTCGAGGAAGCCGTCAGGCGGGCCGTGGCCGAGCTCGAAGGGTCATTTGCCGTGGCCTGTGTCTCGGCCGACTTCCCCGACAGAATCGTCGTCGCCAGGAACGGGCCGCCGGCGGTGATCGGTTTCGGCGACGGTTCTTTTTACGTTTCCTCCGACGTGGTCCCGCTTCTCAAGCATACCCGGCGGGTGGCATTCCTTAACGACGGTGAGATGGCCGTCCTGAGGCCGTCGGGAATATCCTTCATGAATTTCTCCGGGGATGAGGTGCTGAAAAAAGAGGAAACAATCGCCTGGACCCAGGCCAAGGCCGAGAAGCGCGGTTTCGCCCATTTCATGGCTAAGGAGATTTTCGAGCAGCCCGACGTGGTCCGCGACGTCCTGAAAAGCCGGGTCAGCCTCGAAACGGGAGAGGTTTTTCTCGAAAACCTCGGGCTGGAAGAGGAAATTTTGCAGCGCACGGCCCGGGTCGTCTTCATCGCCTGCGGCACTTCCTACCATGCCGGCCTGGTCGGTAAGTACTTGTTCGAGAGCCTGTGCCGGCTGCCGGTCGACGTCGAGTACGCTTCTGAGTTCCGGTCGCGGGATTTCGTGGTTGACGACCGAACTCTGGTCATCGGCATTTCCCAGTCTGGAGAAACGGCCGATACGCTGGCCGCTCTCCGGGCGGTCAAGGAACGAAGCCTGGCCGTGCTGGTCGTAACCAACAATGCGGCCTCGACCATGGCCCGGGAGGCCGATGGAGTAATCGATACGTGCTCAGGACCCGAGATCGGGGTGGCCGCCACCAAAACGTTCGCCGGGCAGCTGGCGGCTCTCATGCTCCTGACTTTGTTTTTTGCCGGGAAGAGAGGAAGCATGAAGAATGAGGAGGCCGTCCGGCTGGTCACTGAATTACAGCGGATACCGCACAAAATGGAAACGATCCTCGGCCGGGCCTCTGAAATCGAATCGCTGGCCCGAAGCCTGGCCGGCTGTGAGCATTTTCTTTATCTCGGCCGCTGGATTAATTTCCCGGTGGCCCTGGAAGGCGCGTTGAAGTTGAAGGAAATCTCATATACCCATGCCGAGGGTTACGCCGGCGGCGAAATGAAACACGGGCCGATCGCCCTGATCGACGAAGGCATGACCACCCTGGCCATAATCCCTCGAGACAGGGTTTACGGCAAGATGGCCGGGAACGTGGCCGAAGTCAAAGCCCGTAACGGCCGGATACTGGCCGTGGGCTTCGAAGGGGACGAAGCGGCGGCGGCGACGGCCGAGGCGGTCATGAGCATCCCCGAGACCCACGAGCTTTTAACTCCCTTTCTGACCGTCATCCCGCTCCAGCTTTTCGCCTACTATCTGGCCTCGTCTCTGGGCCTGGATGTGGATCAGCCCCGCAACCTGGCCAAGAGTGTCACGGTCGAATAGCGGATTCGTCGTTATCGAAATGGCAATCGTCTACGAAGTAAAGGTCAAGACCAGATCCGGCCGTCCCGGCGTGGAGCCTACCGGCCAAAGCTCGTTTTTGGTCCGGGTCAAGGCCGCACCGGAGAAGGGCCGGGCCAATCAGGAAGTCGTAAAGCAGTTGGCCGTTTTCCTTCGCGTCCCGCCGTCGAAATTGAAAATACTCGCCGGGGAGACCTCGACCCGCAAACTGATCCGGTACGATGCCGGAGAAGAATAGCTCTTTCACCGGTTCCGTCCTGCCGGCCTCATGACCTTCCACTGGGATAAATCGCCCCGCCCGGGCGTCAAGTCCTAAGAAGTTTCAGAAGGACTGACGCCTTGACCGATCCCAGGCTCGACAGGCTGGCTTTTCATCTGCTTTTCTTGAGCGCTCCCGGCTCGGCCAGGAAAGCGCTGGCCCGCTTCGGTTCCGTGAGCGGTGTTCTGCGGGCTGCGCCTTCCGATCTGGCGGGGCTCGGTCTTCCGGCCGGGATAGTCAGATCGATCGCCCGGGGCGAGTGTTTCGAGCGGGCCGGCCGGGAAAAAGAAAGAGTCAGGCGGAAAGGATACGTTCTTCTGACCATCGAAGATCCGGATTATCCTTCGTACCTTAAAGAGATTCCGGGGCCTCCGGGCGTGCTCTACTGCGAGGGCCGGACGGCTTCACTGCGACAGCCCTCCGTCGCCGTGGTCGGTTCGAGGCGGCCTACGTTTTACGGCCGGGCCGTGGCCGAAAACCTGGCCCGGGGGCTCGCGTCGCGGGGATGCGTTGTCGTCAGCGGGCTGGCCGTCGGCATAGATGCGGCCGCCCACCGGGGCGCGCTCGGGGAAGGCGAAACGGTGGCCGTTCTCGGCTGCGGGATCGACGTCCGCTATCCCCGGGAAAACCGGAGCCTGGCCCGGGAAATAGCGGAGAAGGGCGCGGTCGTAAGCGAATTTCCGCTTGGGACAAAACCGGAACGGGGCAATTTCCCCATCCGCAACCGTATTATCAGCGGGCTTTCCCTCGGGGTGGTGGTCGTCGAAGCAGCGGCCAAGAGCGGTTCGCTCATAACCGCCGGCTTCGCTCTGGACCAAAACCGGGAAGTGATGGCCGTCCCGGGCAACATAACGAGCGATGCCAGCCGGGGCGCCAACCGGTTGATCAAGGAAGGAGCCCGGCTGGTCGAAAACTGGGAGGACGCGGCTGCGGGCTTGCCGGCGCCGTGGGCGGAGAAAATTCTTGCCGAAAAGTCCGGAAAAGCGGAAAATAGTCGGGTTTTACTGTCGGATGCCGAAAAAAATCTGTTAGAATTGATCCCGGCGGACGGGGTCATCGAAGCCGATGAGTTGCTCGAAAAAACGGAACATTCCGTTCCCGGGTTTCTCGCGCTTCTCTTGGAGCTCGAGCTCAAAGGTGTAATAATACAGCATCCAGGAAGATTGTTTCAGAGGAGATGTTAGTTGTCTAAGTCGTTAGTCATCGTTGAATCGCCGGCCAAGGCCAGGACGGTCAACCAGTACCTGGGCAAAGACTATGTGGTCAAGGCTTCCATGGGGCATGTGCGTGACCTGCCCAAAAAAGAGCTCGGAGTGGACATAGAGAAGGATTTTCTCCCGACTTACCAGATAATCCCGGAAAAGAAGAAGATCGTGGCCGAATTGAAAGCCGCCGCCCGGGCCAGCAAGGAGATCATTTTGGCGGCCGACCCCGACCGGGAAGGGGAAGCCATATGCTGGCATCTGAGCCAGGTCATGCAAGAGGAGAACCCGAATATTTCGCGGGCGGTTTTCCACGAGATCACCAGCGAAGCGATTCTCGAAGCTTTCCGGAAAACAGCCGGCCTCGATCAAAACCTTATAGATGCCCAGCAGACCCGCCGTATCCTGGACAGGCTGGCCGGATATCTCATCAGCCCGCTGCTCTGGAAAAAAGTCGGCAAAGGATTGAGCGCCGGCCGGGTTCAATCCGTCGCCCTGCGTTTGATCTGCGACCGGGAAAAAGAGATTCAGGCCTTTGTGTCTGAAGAATACTGGACGATCACAGCCGTCCTTGAGGCGGGCGAAGCGCCGGTTTTCAAGGCTTCTCTGGTCAAGATAGACGGGAAAAAAGCCAGGATCCAGGATGAAGCGCAGGCCCGGGGAGTCGTCGAGGAGTGCGGCCGGGCGCCGTTCATCCTGGAAAAGATCACGGTCAAAGAAAAGAAAAGAGTGCCGCCGCCGCCGTTCATAACGAGTACCCTGCAGCAGGATGCTTTCCGCCTTCTGAAATACCCGGTGAAAAGGACCATGGGCCTGGCCCAGAGATTGTATGAGGGTGTGGCTTTGGGCCCGGAAATCGGCCAGACGGGTCTCATAACCTACATGCGCACCGACTCAGTCCGCATTTCGGAGCAAGCCGCCGAGGCGGCCCGGCGCTATGTCGAAGAGAAATTCGGCCGGGCCTATATTCCGGCCAAGCCTCATGCGTACAAGAGCAGCAAGAAAGCCCAGGAAGCTCACGAAGCCATAAGGCCTGCGAGGCTCGACCTGCCGCCGGAAACGGTCGCTCCTTTCCTCAAAAAGGAAGAAATGGCTCTTTACAGACTTATCTGGAACAGGTTTCTGGCGTCGCAAATGGCCCAGGCCCTGATCGAGGAAACCGGTTTCGACATAAGATCCTCGAGATTCTTGTTCAAAGCTAAAGGCGAGGTCGTGAAATTCGATGGTTTTCTGGTTTTGTACCCCAACGGCGATAAGGATGACGAAGAGAAGCTGCCCCGGGCTCATGAAGGGGAAGCACTGAAGCTTCTGAGCCTTGAACCGAAACAGAACTTCACCCAACCCCCGCCGCGTTACACGGAAGGAACGCTGGTCAAGGAACTCGAGTCGAGGGGCATAGGCCGGCCCAGCACATACGCCCCCATAATCGCTACCATTCAGGACAGGACCTACGTGACCAAAGATAAAGGCCGGTTCAAGCCGACCGCGCTCGGCCTGTACGTCACGGATTTCCTGGTCAAGCACTTCACGACCCTTCTCGAATACGAATTTACGGCCAGAATGGAAGAGGAACTCGACGAGATAAGCGAAGGTCTGCGGAACGGGAAAGAGAGTTTGCGCGTTTTTTACGCCCTGCTCGAAAAAGATTTGCACCAAGGCCAGAAGACCGAAAGCATCAAGAAGACCGGTATCCCCATCGACGAGAAATGCCCGAAATGCGGCAGCCCGCTGGTCATCAAGAGCGGCCGTTTCGGCCGGTTCAAGTCCTGTTCGAGATACCCGGAATGTGATTACCGGGAAAGTATGGTCAAAAAGGAAGCCAAGGTTCTGGAAGAGAAATGTCCTTTGTGCGGGGCCCCGCTTGTCCAGCGCTTCGGAAGATACGGGCCTTTCATCGCCTGTTCGAATTATCCGGGGTGTAAGTACGTGAAAAAAGAAAATGCGGAGACCGGCATCGCCTGTCCGAGGCCGGGATGCGGCGGGATGCTCGTCCGGCGGAAAACGAAACGGGGCCGGATTTTCTTCGGTTGCAGCAATTATCCCAAATGCGATTTTGCCAGCTGGGAAGAGCCGGTGAAAAAAACCTGCCCGAAATGCGGCGCCGCCGTCCTATTCAGGAAAAGAACCAAAGAAGGATCTTATCTGTACTGCCGGGCGGATGGTTGCGATTACAGGGAACCGGCCGAGACAGAGGAGCAGGCCGGGAAGAGCGCCGGCGAAGCCCGGCCCGAAAAAGATGGTCAAGGCGATCAGTGAGTTCCTGCTTTTTCTGCGTCATGAGAAAAACGCTTCCTCTCATACCATAGCCGCCTACGGCCGCGACCTGAACCAGCTAATAGAGTTTCTGGCGGAGGCCGGTGTCGCGTGGAACAAGGTTGACCGTATCGTTCTGCGGCGCTTCATGGCGTATTTATACGACCGGGATCTGAAAAAATCTTCCATCGGCCGGAAGCTGGCCGCGATCCGGTCTTTTTATGATTTTTGTGTCCGGCGCAAGTTGATCGCCGCCAATCCGGCTGAGAGCCTGGCCACGCCCCGGCAGGAAAGGCTGGTCCCGTCTTTTTTATCCGAGGCTGAAGTGTCGATGCTGCTGGAGGTTCCGGAAACCGGGACGCCGGCCGACTTGCGCGACCGGGCCGTACTCGAGCTTTTTTATGCCACCGGTGTAAGAGTCAGCGAACTCACGGGCATGAATCTCGACGACTTCAACCTCGGTGACCGTTTCGTCCGGGTCAGGGGCAAGGGGAAAAAAGAGAGAATCGTGCCTTTCGGCAGGAAAGCGGCCGCAGCTATGGCCGATTACCTGAGAGCCAGGCCGCTCCTCTGCGGCGAGGAGGGCCCCGGCGAGGCGGTGTTCTTGAACCGGCGAGGCGGCCGGCTGAGCCAGAGGTCGGTCCAGCGGCTGGTTCAGAAATACATCCGGAAGACGTCCGTGGCGAGAAAGATCAGCCCTCATTCTCTCCGTCACTCCTTTGCCAGTCACCTTCTGGGCCGGGGAGCCGACCTGAGAGTCATTCAGGAACTTCTCGGCCATTCGAGCCTGGCCACGACTCAGAAATACACGCATGTCGATCTGAAGCAGCTCATGGCCACCTACCGGAAAAGCCACCCCCGGTCTTAGCCGGCGGCGATCGACTTGTCCGGAAGTAGAATAGTAAACCCCTGTTCCTGGCTTTTTCTCTCGTTTGTCTACTCCTGTTGCCGGGCGGCCTTCGGCTGCCATAGATATTTATATTATTGTCAGCAAGATACCGGTCTGAAGGATTTGGCATTCATCATGCATTGGCATGGGCCGAAAGGAGTTTCATTGCCATGTTTAAATCCAACAAACCAGGCTTGAGCCTGATTCTGGCCGTCGCGGTTCTTTTCGTTTCTCTGGGTTTCACTTTCGCCCGGGCCGATCAGGCCGGAGACAAGGTCAACATCAACACGGCCGGCGCGGCCGAACTAGAAAAACTGCCCAGGATCGGGCCCAAGGTCGCCGAGCGCATCGTCGAGTTCCGGACCCAGAACGGGAATTTCAAGAAAATCGAGGACATCATGAAGGTTCAGGGGATCGGCGAGAAAGTTTTCGCCGGGATCAAGGATTTGATTACGGTCGGATCTCAAAGCGGAGCCAAATGACAAGAGGGGGATTCCCCCTCTTTATCTGGAAAAGAGGGGGAGGCCGGCGGCCAGCCTTTTCTGCAGGTATTGCCGGAGACGCTTCAAGGCTCGCCCCCGGTGACTGACCTCGTTTTTTTCGGCCGGCCGGAGCTCGGCGAAAGTCTTTTTGAAGCGGGCATAATAGAAAACCGGATCATAGCCGAAACCGTTAAATCCCCGGGGTGCGGTCAAAATCCGGCCTCTGACCGTGCCCTCGATGACTTTAATGACTTTTCCGTGCCGGGCCAGGGCGATGGCCGCGACGAATCTCGCCCCGCGCTTTTCGGCCGGAACGCCTGCCATCAGGTGAAGAAGTTTTTTTATGTTTTTTTCGTCGGTCGGCCGCGGTCTCGAAAACCGGGCCGAGAAAACTCCGGGCGCCCCTCCGAGTGAGTCGACTTCGAGTCCGGAATCATCGGCAACCACCAGCCCGGGAATCTTATTGCTGTAGAAAACCGCTTTGGCCTCGGCGTTTTCGGCGAAAGTAAGCGCCTTTTCCACGGGCCCGGGACCGGAGAATACTTCATCCACCGCCTGGATCTTAAACGGCAGGCCTTTTAGAATTTTCCGGATTTCCCTGATCTTGCCCGGATTGCGGGTGGCAACGGTCAGGGGGCCGTCAGTCAACTTTCAAGTCCTCGATTCCCTTCAATCCCAGGACCGATTGAGCGAAATCGAGCTCCTTTTCGTCCGGAGCGGAGAAGCCGAAGCTGATGTTGATCCCCTCGTGATCTTTTTTGACCGAGAACTTTTCGAGCTTAATGCCGTAATGCAGCGAGAGTTTTCTTATGGAAGGCAGAAGGTCGAAGTTCTCAGCGGCTTTGATTCTGTAATTGTACTGGGCCCGGTGGAGGAAAGGTTCTTCGAGCTCGCGGAAGACGATCAGGGTAACTATGATTATGGCCGAGAAAATCAAAGCGTATATGTAGTAGCCGGCTCCGATGACCAGGCCCAGGCCGGCCACGAACCAGATGGTTGAGGCCGTGGTCAGGCCTACGACCGTGCCTTTTTCCCGGATGATCGTCCCTGCTCCCAGGAAGCCGATGCCGGTCATGATTCCTGCGGCCACGCGCAGAACAGAATCCGTGACTCCGTTTTCATCCTGGATCATGAAGACGGCCAGCGAGATGGTCATGGTCGAAGTCAGGCAGACGATGATGTTGGTCCTGATGCCGGCTGGCTTGTGGCTGGCCTTGCGTTCCAGACCGATAATGCCGCCCAGGGCTATGGCCAGTATGGATTTGAGGATGAGCTCCAGGATATCCATGTATTCGCTTCTGTTTTCCAGTCATTTTATTAACACTCTGGAAGCTTTTAGTCAACCGTCGAGCTTCGCGTCCGATTGCGGCTCATTAAAAGTCATTTACGGAATTCCGGAGTTGGCGGCGGGAAGCTTCTTTTGATAGAATTGGCATAATTCAAAAATTTTTTCCCGAGGAGGAACGACGATGCCCGCGTGCATAACAAAAATAACGGCCAGAGAGATACTGGACAGCCGGGGCAACCCGACCGTGGAAGCCGACGTCCGCCTGGAGAGCGGCGCGACCGGCAGGGCGGCCGTTCCTTCCGGAGCCTCGACCGGAGTCCATGAGGCCGTCGAGCTGCGCGATGGCGATAAAGCGCGCTACCGGGGCAAAGGAGTTCTAAAAGCTGTCGGGCACGTGGCGACCGAAATAGCCGAGGCCCTGCAGGGGCTGGACGTTTTCGACCAGAAACTCTTAGACAGGACATTGATCGAGCTGGACGGGACGGCCAACAAAGGCCGGCTCGGAGCTAACGCCATATTGGCCGTAAGCCTGGCGGCCGCCAGGGCCGCCGCCGGAGAGCGCCAGATGCCGCTTTACAGATACCTCGGCGGCGCCAAAGCCTGTCTTCTGCCCGTGCCCATGTTCAACATCCTCAACGGCGGCGTCCATGCCAACTGGCAGGGAACTGATTTCCAGGAATTCATGATCGTTCCGGCCGGGGCGCCGAACTTCCGGGAGGCCCTTCGCTGGGGAAGCGAAGTATATCAGGCTTTGAAAGACGTCCTGAAGAGAGGCGGCCATTCGACCGGAGTCGGAGACGAAGGCGGTTTCGCTCCGGTTCTCCATGGGAATGTCGAGGCCGTGGAAAACATAGTCAAGGCCATTGACAAGGCCGGTTTCAAGCCGGGCCCGGATATATTGATAGGCATAGACGTCGCGGCCAGCAGCATTTACGAGGAAGGCCGGTACAACCTCAAAACGGAAAAACGGAAAGCCGGCGCGGAAGAAATGATAGCCCTTTATTCGGACTGGATCCGTGACTTCCCGATCGTCAGCATCGAGGACGGCCTGGCCGAGGACGACTGGGACGGCTGGCGGGCCCTGACCCGGGAGCTCGGCGGCCGGGTCGAGCTCATCGGTGACGATATCTTCGTCACGAATATCGAGCGCATCCGGCGCGGCATAGCGGAAAATACGGCCAACTCAGTCCTCATAAAGCTGAATCAGATCGGCACCCTGTCCGAGACCATGGCGGCGGTCGAGATGGCCAGGGCCGCGGGCTGGGGGCAGCTAATTTCCCACAGGAGCGGCGAGACCGTGGACAGTTTCATAGCTGACCTGACCGTAGCCGTAGGCAGCGGCAAGTTAAAAACAGGTGCCCCTTGCCGAGGCGAGAGAGTCGAAAAGTACAACCAGCTGATGAGGATAGAGGAAGAATTGGGTTCCGAAGCCGTTTACGCCGGCCGCAAAGCTTTCAGCCGCTGAGAACGGTTTCCGGGTTTTTTAATGAAATTTTTTTCTTGCTATGTTTGCCTGACTTGTGTTATATGATTATGTCGATTGACTTAATCGACTAAAAGGATCTTTCCATGAAACTATCCAAAAAAGGACAATATGCCAGCCGGGCCATGCTCGAGCTGTCCCTGAAATACGGCCAGGGGCCTGTCGGCATCCGGGGCGTCGCCGAGGAACAGAAAATCCCGAAAAGATTTCTGGAGCAGATCCTGCTCATGCTCAAACGGGCCGGATACGTAAGAAGCGAGAAAGGTAAAAAAGGCGGCTATTACCTGGCCCGGCCGCCGGAGGTCATCACCGTGGCCGAGGTCATAAGAGCCATGGACGGCCCCCTGGCTCCCATCGAATGCGTAAGCGTCACCTCGCCCAAGTCTTGTCCCATGGAAGACGTCTGTAGCCTGCGCCTTCTCTGGAAAGACGTCAGGGACGTTGTGGCCGGCATGCTGGAGAAAACGACTTTCGCCGACCTGGCCGGAAGGCAGTTGAAAATGAATAATGAGAGAAGAAGCCGTGATTAAAAAACCGGCTGCCGGCTGCATGCGGGCAATGGCCCTGGCCTGGGCGGCAATCGTTCTTTTTTTCCCGTCCGGGCCGGCCGCCAGGGCTTCCTCCCGTCCCCGGCCGAAGGCCACAGTGACGATTTCCGGAGCCTGGGCCCTTTATCCGCTGGCCGTCAAATGGCGGGAGGAATTCGTTCGGGTCCACCCAGACGTCCAAATCGATGTCCAGGCAGGCGGAGCCGGTAAGGGAATTACAGATGTCGTGGCCGGGGCGGCCGACATCGGCATGGTTTCCCGTGAGATCAAAACCGCCGAACTTGAAAAAGGGATTGCGGCCGTGGCCGTGGCCCGCGATGCGGTCGTCGCGGTTTTCAGCGAAAAAAATCCTCTGGCCGGCAAAATCCTAAGGTGCGGTATGACCCGGGAATCGTTCGCGGCCATATGGCTCGACGGTACGGTCAAAAACTGGGGACAAGCCATCAACAAGCAAGCTACCGGCGGAAGCGGCAAAACTTCTCTTCATGTCTACACCAGGGCCGACGCCTGCGGGGCGGCCGAGACCTGGGCCGCTTACCTCGGAGGCCATCAGGAGGACCTGATCGGAATCGGAGTTTACGGTGATCCGGGCCTTCTCGAAGCCGTCAGGCGCGATGCCCTGGCCGCCGGTTATTCCAACCTCAATTTCGCCTACGATCCGGAAACGGGCCGGCCGGTAGCGGGCCTCCTGGCCTGCCCTATCGACCTGAATGCCAACGGCCGGCTCGACCGGGAAGAGAATTTCTACGCCTGCCGGGACGATTTAACCGGAGCCATCGGCCGTGGAGCATACCCGTCGCCTCCGGCCCGTGACCTTTATTTCGTCGTCAAGGGCTGGCCCGGGAGCGGCGGCCCGGCTCTTTTTCTCGAGTGGGCGCTGACCGACGGCCAACGGTTCGTGGCCGAAATGGGCTACATCGCCCTGGCCGCGGAAAAAATAGCGGCCGGCCTCAAGATTATCAAAGAGATTTCTAAGGAGGGCGGATGAGGCTCGTTCTCGACCGGGCGGCCAAAGCTTCCATGCCGGTTCTGGCCGGTTTCCCGGCCTTCGTTGTTTTTCTCATCTTCACCGGCCTTTGGCTCAAATCGAAAGGGATTCTGGCCTCGCATTCACCCGTCCACCTGCTTTTTTCTTCAGCCTGGCATCCCTTGAAGGGTGAGTTCGGCTTCCTGCCCTTTATCGCCGGGACGGCCTGGGTGACGGCCGTGGCCCTCGTCCTGGCCGTGCCCGTTTCGATTATGGCCGCCGTTTATCTTTCCGAATATGCGCCCGGGCGCCTGGTGCGCCTGACGGCGCCGGTGATAGATCTTCTGGCCGGATTGCCGTCGGTCATCTACGGACTCTGGGGGGTGTTGCTCGTCGTGCCCGCAGTCAGCCGTTTGGCTGGCGGCTTTGGCCTAGCCTCGAGCGGTTACTCCGTATTGGCCGGCGGGGTGGTTCTGGCGGTGATGATCCTGCCCACGATCCTGAGCATAACGCTCGAGGTCTTGGCCTCCGTTCCGCGGCCGCTGCGCGAGGCCTCGCTTTCGCTCGGGGCCACGAAATGGGAAACGGTGCGCCACGTTGTCTTCAGAAAAGCCGGCGGCGGCATCGTGGCCGCGGTGGCTCTTGGTTTCTCCCGGGCCGTCGGCGAAACCATGGCCGTTCTGATGGTAGCGGGAAACGTGGCGGCCGTTCCGAAGTCGGTATTCGATCCCGCCTACCCGCTGCCGGCCCTGATCGCCAACAATTACGGCGAGATGATGTCCGTGCCCCAATACGAAGCGGCCCTGATGTTCGCGGCTTGCCTTCTGATGGCCGTAGTTTTGGTCTTCAACGCCGGGGCGCGCCGGATCCTGGTCCGGCTGGAAAGGAAGGGAGCATGACCGCTGAGGTCTTCTCAAGACATCTCGGCCGCCGGAAGCTCGCCGACCGCCTGGCCCGGGTCCTGGGGTTTGCGGCCGTCTCAGCCGTCAGCGTAGCCCTGCTCCTGATCCTGGGAGTCATACTGTGGAAAAGCCTGCCCGCCCTGAAACTGGATATGCTGACCAAGACCCCCGGCGGCGGATATTACTCAGGCCGGGAAGGCGGCATCCTGAACGCAATCGCCGGATCCGTCTATCTTGGCCTGGGGGCGACGGCCGTCGCCCTTTTTTTCAGCCTGCCTTTGGCTCTCGGCCTCAATACTTACAAATCACAGTCCAGCCGGTTGGGATCGTTGACGCGCTTTTCGCTTGACGTCCTGTGGGGCGTGCCGTCGATAGTGTACGGGGCATTCGGATTCATAGTGATGGTCTCTCTCGGACTGCGAGCCTCGCTTCTGGCCGGCATCATCACCGTGGCCCTCGTCGAGTTTCCGATCATGAGCCGGGCCATGGACGAGGTCATCAGGATGGCGCCGAGAGAACTTGCCGAGGCCTCGGCGGCGACAGGCGCAACCAAACTTCAGACTGCCGTAAAAGTAATCGCCAGGCAGTGCGCTCCAGGCATGCTGACGGCCGTGCTCGTCGCTTTCGGCCGGGGGATAGGCGACGCCGCCTCGGTTCTGTTCACGGCCGGCTATACCGACCGGATCCCGTCTTCGCTCTTTCAGCCGGCGGCCACCCTGCCGCTGGCCATTTTTTTCCAGATCGGGACACCTTATCCGGAAGTTCGCGACCGGGCTTACGCCTCGGCCGTAATTCTGACGCTCATCCTCCTCACGGTCAGCCTTACCGGCCGGGCTTTATCGGGAAAACTCAAAAGGACGGCCGTGAGATAACGTGAGGCAGAGCATGAAGGAAGCGGCCAGAGAACAACTGCCGATATGCATCAGGCGGCTCAATGTCCGTTACGGCCGGATACATGTTCTAAAGGATATCTATCTCGGCATCCCGGCCCGGAGAATAACGGTCATCCTCGGCCCTTCGGGGTGCGGCAAGACTACCCTGCTCAAGTCCATGAACCGCCTGCTTGACGATATCGAGAACGTCAGGATCGACGGCCAGGTGCTGGTCGACGGCGAGGACATTTACGGCCCGGGGATAGAGGTGACCGGCGTCAGGCGGAAAATGGGCCTTCTTTCGCAGCGGCCGCAGGTCCTGCCGATGTCCATTTACGACAACGTCGCTTACGGGCCCAGGATCCACGGCCGGAGAAACAGGCGTCGTCTCGACCAAACCGTTGAAGAGCACCTGCGGCTGACCGGGTTATGGGACGAAGTCAAAAACCGGCTGAGCCACCCGGCCGCGGAGCTTTCCGTCGGCCAACAGCAAAGGCTGTGCCTGGCCCGGGGACTGGCCGTCGGCCCGGAGATAATCCTGGGCGATGAGCCGACCTCGGCTCTCGACCCGGTTTCCAGCCGGAACATCGAGAAGTGCCTGTTCGAACTCAAGAAAGATTATACGGTGGTCGTCGTCACCCACATCCTCAGGCAGGCCCGTCGCCTGGCCGACTACATAGCTTTTTTATACCTGGGCGAACTCGTCGAGCACGGCCCGGCCGAAACGGTTTTCAGCCGGCCGCAAGATCCCCGGACCCGGGCTTACTTCACGGGCGAGATAAGTTGAGGACTCATTCGAGGTTCCACACGAGCCTGTACCGGACGACCTGCTGAAATCCGTCCTCGTCTTCTTCGCGAAGGTACATGTCGCCGCCGGAGATCTTCATCACCTCGCCTTTAAAAGTTATCCGGGTGAGGAACCGGCTCTCGGCGTCGAAGACATCGTATAAGAGTTCACCGCCGGCCGATTTTTCGAAGGTCCGGACGAAAAGCCGGCCCCGGTCGTCGCAGTAGAAACGGTTGAATGCCGGATGGTAATCGGAGAAGGCCAATTTTATCTCCGGCGGGATCTCTTTCTTCCTGTTTTCTTTTTCTTCGTCGGTGATTTTCACCGGATCGTAATCCTTCATGACTTTTTTGAAGAGCTTGCCTGCCGGATCGTAGTACTCGAACGCATACTGGGCGGGCCGGCTGAAGATGACGTTGTCGGACGGATCGATCTGCCATCTTGAAACGGGCATAAACGGATTGAAGGCCGATGGAGGAGGAGCGGGCGAGTCCGTGATTTCCTGCGGCGAGCCCAGGTCATAGTCGAACCGGAGCAGCCTGTAGAGCGGATTATCCGGATCCAAATGACCAACGGTGGCGTATATTCTTTTTCTCGAGTCCATGGCCGCGACCAGGATCCAGAATTCCTTGGTCGAGCTTGAACGGAGGAATTCTCCTTCCGTGGAGAAAAACGAGATCCTCCGCGAAGCCTGGGGGATCATGATCTCATTGCCGGAGATCGAAACCGAAAGAGGCAAATCGAGCTCGGCCGGGCCCTGGCCTTTGCGTCCGAAACGCCTGATGAAGCGGCCTTCACGGTCGAAAACGAATACCGCCGAATCGTCGTCGCTCAAGACGTATATTGATCCTTGCCGGTCGATGTCCAGTGAGGAGACCTCACTGAACATGTTTTCGCCCACCGCTCCGGCCCCTCCGATCGCCAGATCGCGCTCCAGAGTGGGAACCGGTCCGGCCGATAGCGGCTCCCTTGGGTTTTTGATCACTTTGATGCCGTCTTCTTCGCTGACGGTTCCTTCCCAGACTTGCTTGTCGCCGCCGCAGCCGGCCGAGATCAATAGAATAAAGAGAGCGGCTGCGATTTCCATGGCCGGTTTGTTCATGGCTTCTCCTCCTTATCGATGGAAGCTCTGGCCGATGAACTTAAGGCCGTCGACGATCCTGGTCCGCCAGTAAGTCCAGGAATGGCCGCCGTCCCGGACCCGGAATTCGTGGGGGATCTTTCGCTCGCCGAGGATGACGTGAAGGGCGGAGTTGCCTTTGAACAGGAAATCGTCGTCACCGCAGTCGATGTAATACCTGACCTTCTTCAGATCGTCGGCGGAAAGCGTCCCGGCCAGTTCGAGCGGATTGTGGGCCCGGTAATGAGCGCTCAGCCGGTCATTGCCGCGGAGGCCCGGACCAAATACCCGGCCGATGAGATGGTCATAGGCCTTCTCGTTCATGGCTGTCATATCCTCGTCGGTCCAGACCGCCGCGCTGAAAGCCGCACAGGCCGCGAACAGATCCGGATGGCGCATGGCCTGGACGAGCGATCCCCAGCCGCCCATGGAAAGCCCGGAGATGCCGCGGTATCCCTTCTCCGGCCGCGTCCGGTAGGTCCGGTCGACATGAGGGATGAACTCCTGGATGAACATGTCCTCATATCGGACCTTGTTCCGGCAGTCGTTGACGTAGAAAGAGACGCCGCCGTCGGGCATGACGATGATCATGGGCGGGATCTCGCCGAGGGCGATGGCCCGGTCGGCGGCCATGTTTATCTCCCCGAACTGGATCCAGCCGGATTCGTCGTCCGAATAACCGTGAAGCAGATAGACGACAGGATAGCGGCGGCTCGAGATGGCGTAATCGGGCGGCAGATAGACCGCATAGTCGAGGTCGCGGCCGAGAATGGCGCTTGAGAAATGAAGGCCCTCGAGTACCTGGCCCAGGGGAACGTTCTTACCCTGGCCGAGGGCCTGGCCCGGTAGTGTCAGGAGAAGGCAGGCCGATATCAGGATTCCGGCGGCAAGAGCCATTTTTGTTCGTGGTATCATTTTTGGTTCCTTTCGAATTGCCGGCCTGATTTCGCCGGTCTCGAATTTTTATATACCACAATCCGGGTGCCACCGGAAGACGGCCGAATATAGCCCGGCGGGGAAACGTCGACCGCGAGCGCCGGGCCGGGGCTCGGGAAGTGCAATAAAATTGATATTTTGCCGTAGAATTATTGATATTATTCATATTGATATTGATATATTTAATCAATTAGTCTATTATTTATTAAAATAATTAATAAGGAGAAGACCGATTATGCCCGATTTGCGAAATTATAAAGATTACAGCGAGGGGCTCGAAAGACGCCTCAGATTAAAGACCTTTCCTTTGGCCATAAAATTGTTGACCGGGGAAGAGGGAATCCCCGCTCAAGCCAGGAGGCCGTTAAGAGACTTCGGGCATCATTTATCCCTATGCCAGGGTTACCAGATGGCCCGGCGCGGCGGAGAAACTCTGGCCATGCTGAAAGAGGACAACTGGTGTTTCGAACCGGTCGTCGGCTACGGCCTGGCCGAACCGCCGGAATATTTCCTGGAAGGTAACAACCGTTATCCGCGGGACGTAAAGACTCAGGCCGCCGGGCGCCACTATGCCCAGGAATTTCCCCGGCTGGAAACGGGAAAATACATAGGTATATTGTTCGGGCCTTTGAGAACTGCGGACTTCAAACCCGATGTGGTCATGGTTTATTGCGATCCCGAACAATTGAGCCTCCTGCTTTTGGGCCGGGAAAATAAAGACGGCTACAACCTCAAGTGCTCCCTGTCCAGTCACGCGGCCTGTGTTTATGCCGTGGTTCCGGCCGTTCAAAGCGGTCAATGCCAGGTGGCCATACCCTGCCGGGGAGATCACTACTCGGCCATGGCCTCGGATAATGAAATGATTTTCACCGTTCCCGAGGGCAAGATGAACGACCTGCTGGACGGGCTGAGATATGTGGAGGGAACCGGTTCCAGGCTGCCCAGGGGATACACTCTTCGTCCCGAATATCCTTTGCCCGAAGCATATGAAGAAATCGCAAAAATCATGGCTTACCGTTGAGGATGGATTGCGGCTAAATTTCGAACCGGTATGAGAACTTGATGAGGAAGATATTTTCGCCTGGAGCTTTCAACATCTGGCTCAAGTCGTTCCAGAAGTCCATTTCTCCGGGCTGATCGGTGTCGGCCCGGCGCTGGGTCCAGACCAAATACAGCATGGATCCCGGCCGGTATTCCCAGCGTAAAA
>Ga0172365_10000182_pt1 | contig 39027 bp, 38 predicted proteins | sample LakKivSesite48cm_FD_114535 | JGI IMG/M metagenome (GOLD analysis project Ga0172365, IMG submission 114535) | Sediment microbial communities from Lake Kivu, Rwanda - Sediment site 48cm | ecosystem: Environmental > Aquatic > Freshwater > Lake > Sediment | place: Rwanda: Western Province, Lake...
ATGCTTGGCACAGGAATTGAGAAAGTGATCACCATGTTTTTAAAATAGCATTTAATGTCAGTTAACGAGGTTCAGGATAATATTATTGAGGAGTTTTCAGCTTTTGATGACTGGATGGACAAATACAACCTGCTGATCGATTTCGGGAAGGAGCTTCCGGCAATCGATCCAAAGTTTAAGGTTAAGAACTACCTTATAGAAGGCTGCCAGTCAAAAGTATGGCTCTATCCTGAATTGAAAGGAAATCATATCTGCTTTTCTGCCGACAGTGATGCTATTATTACCCGGGGTATTGTTTCACTTCTCATTAAAATTCTGTCAGGACGGACGCCCGACGAGATCATCTCAGCTGACCTTTATTTCATCGACAGGATCGGACTGAGGCAGAATCTCTCACCTACAAGGTCAAATGGCCTGCTTGCAATGATACGGCAGATGAAGCTCTACGCGATGGCATATAAGGCGACCGGCAACCGGCAACCGGCAACAGGCGGGATTCAAAAGGAAAAAGATTAATTTTTTTGCCTGGTGGTGAGTAAATGGAGGTAATTATGAATGCTGACGAAAGATTGGAAATTGAAACCAGGCTGGCAGGGGTGCTGAAAAGCATTTTTGATCCGGAGATACCGGTAAATATTTATGACCTGGGCATGATCTATAATATTGAGGTTGATGATGACCATATCGCTCATATTACAATGACACTTACTGCTCCCAACTGCCCGATGGCCGATACGCTGATTGAGGAGGTCAAATACAAAGTCGCAGGTACAAGAGGGGTTAAGGATTGCGACCTGAAACTGACCTTTAATCCACCCTGGGATAAAAGTATGCTGAGCGATGAGGCTAAACTTGAACTCGGTTTTCTTTAGAATATGGACACTCTCAGTAAACGGGATCTTTCCCTTCAGGTTAAACACAAACTCCTTGAAACGGGTTTTGATATCTACGGAATTGCAAGGTTCAAACCGCTTCCGGAGAGAGAGGCAATCCACAGGCAGTGGCTTGCTGAAGGGATGAATGACAAAATGGGATATCTTGAACATGAACCTGGGAAGAGATATAATCCCTCACTGATATTTCCTGGTGTAAAATCACTGGTCGTTGCCGGCATAAGCTATTATTCAGAACCGATGCAGAAGGAGAAGGACGTTCCAGTTTTGTCAAGATATGTCTATGGCGCAGATTATCATGATGTTATTGTTCCAAAGCTTGAAAAGATCCTGGCGTTTGTTAAGCAACACGTGCCGGGTGCGGAGGGCAAGGCTTTCTCTGATACAGGGTTCCTTCATGAAAAGTCGTGGATAAGTGAAGCCGGCCTTGGCTGGCAGGGACGTCATTCTATAATGATTAACAAAGAAATCGGGTCATTCTTTTTTATCGGTATTCTCATGCTCAGCATAGAGCTGGAGTATGATGAGCCTTTTCAAAAAGATCATTGCGGAACCTGCAGTCTCTGCATTGATGCTTGCCCCACGGAGGCTATTAATGCAAACAGGACAATCGATGCCAGGAAATGTATCTCCAACCGTACAATTGAAAACCGCGGCCCCATACCTGAAGAGATTGTTTTGAAGCTCGGCGGCAGAGTTTACGGGTGCGACAGATGCCAGGAAGTTTGCCCGTGGAATAAAGATATGAAGCCAAATACTCACCCGGAATTCCAGATTAACCCTGAACTGATTACATTGACCAGAAAGGATTGGGAATCGCTCACCGAAGAGCAGTATCAGAGATTGTTCAAAAACTCTGCTGTAGCAAGGGTCAAGTATCCTGACTTTAAGAGGAATATTGCCGATGCACTTAGGTCAGCCGGCGAATGATTATTTATCCTCGATAACATTAACCACATGTGAGGTGATATCGTAAAGACGGTTTTTACGGTCAGTAGGGATTGTAATTTATTTGATATAAAATTATTATTTGTTTTTTACCTTTCAGTGTTATTTACGTCTTATGTTCAGATAACCAACGTGATTTGATTGGAATTGAGATTATAGAAGAGTGCAGGAAAGGGAACCTGCGCTGTTTCAGCGAGCTGGTAGGAAAAACATCACCGTTTGCATTTTCAGTGGCCTTCAGGATGCTTGGTGATGAAGGGTTGGCAGAGGATATTGTCCAGGATACAATGGTGACAGTTTGGCAGAAAATAGGAAAAACAAAATCTGCCGCAGGATTCAGGATGTGGCTCTGCAGGATAGTTGTTAACAAGTGCTATGATGAGCTCCGAAGAAAGAGAAGGACGAAAGAGTACGTGACCGGCAATTCAGAATGGGAGATAATATCCAACCACCTTTCTCATGATCCGGCAGTGGAGATGGATAACAGGGAGACAGCGGCTCTGATCAGGATACTGACTGCCTCACTGAGTTCAAAGCAAAAAGCAGTATTTGTTCTGTGTGACCTTGAAGAAATGAGCACGGAAGAAGCAGCCGAAATAACAGGAATGAGGAGGACAACAGTTAAGGCAAACCTTCATTATGCCAGAAAGAGAATAAGTGAACTGATTCAAAAATATGAATAAGATGAACAGCGGGGAGACAGATTATGAAAGGGTGCTGGCGACTCTCAGGAGATCAAAACCAGTACTAAGATCTCCTGATGAGACTGCAGAAAAGGTGATGAACAGGATTTTAAGGGACCAGGCTCCCGGAAAGGCATCCTCGGGAATACTCGATTTTCTGTTTGGATGGGTATTCGTAGGGTGGGTGAGGACCAGCCTTGTTGCTGCTTCTGTCATCCTGGTGCTGGGATTTGTTTACCAGCAGGCAGTCATCCTGAAGCGCGTTAATAATCTTAATAGTCAGGCGGTGTTTATTGAGGATCAGATTATTACAGGCAACACCGCTATACCTGATGCAGCCCTTTTCTACCAGCTTGCCGGCAGGAAGTTAAATTCAGGTAATATAAATATTTCCGAAAGACAAATGAAGCAGATAATGAGATCGTACAAGGAACTGGAAGAAAAATACAGCGATCTGCTGAACCTGATTGAAAAGAATCAGGCTCTGAAAAAATATATTGAGGAACAATTATCTGAAAATGATAAAAAGAAATTTAATCTATGAACCTATGAAGAGAAAGTCAGTTAAAGCAGTCATTTCATTTCTGATCATAATGACTGCATCGTGCGGTGAACCGGAAACAACGGTCACTGATATTGTTCACTCCGACGGGTCGGTTACAAGGAAAATTGAGATGGCGACGTTTGATAATGTTTTCAATATTTCAGCTGTGCAGGTACCCTATGATTCCACCTGGATTATAAGTGATTCTCTTGAGATCAGTGATAAGGGCGATACCACATACATACGAAGGGCGGAAAAGCTGTTTGCCTCAGTGAGCGACATAAATAAAGACTATCTGACTGACAGCACACTCAACAAGGATGTAAGAAGGAGTGCTGAATTCAGAAGGACCTTCAAATGGTTCAATACCGAATACAGATATGCGCAAATAGTGGAAAAAACAATGACATTCGGCTACCCGGTTACCGGCTTTCTGAATGAGGAGGAGCTTGCATGGTTCTATTCACCCGATAATATAACAGGTGAAAAGCTAAACAGTGCAGACAGTCTGAGGTACAGGGCACTCCGGGATACTATCAATAATAAAACTGAAAACTGGAGGATGAGGTGTCTTGTTTCAGAATGGATAGGAGAATTTTCAGAGCTGGCAGGAAGTAAAGCTGAGGGGGATATGACTTTCAACGCACTGAAAGCCCGTGAAGACGAGTTTATAAGGATAATAAATGAGGGAACGGAGCATTTTGACAGCCTTTGGACAAATGGAATAATGCTTAAACAGTTTATAGGTGAAGATAATGCAGGTAGATACCAGGTGGAAGCAGATTCAGCTCTTAATATCGTTACCAACCATTTGTTTGTCGATTTCAGTCAGTATACCCAAAGAATAATAATGCCGGGAGAAATAATCGGGACTAACGGATTCATTGATTCAGCCAAAATACTAATATGGCCTGTTATTTCTGATTATTTCCTTACTGAACCATATATTATGTATGCCGAGTCGAAGATCCCGAACAGGTGGGCGTGGATAGTATCGGGGATATTCCTTTTATTTGTAATGGCAGGAATAATATTCAGGATAATAAAGAAATGAGGCGCTAACCAGGCGCCTCATATTACTAACCTAACCAAATCCGATAAAACCAACTTTAAGCGGCATAATCCTTTAGCATATGCATTAGTTTCTGCCTTGTGAAGAATATCCTGCTTTTAACTGTACCTATCTTCAAATCAAGCTCATCAGCAATTTCCTTATACTTGAAGCCGTCAAGATGCATTCTGAAAGGAATCCTGAACTCATCTTCAAGTGAATCAATTGCTCTTTCAATCTCACCCTCAGCATAACTTGAGTCGGGGGAAATGAAGCCTTTGTCATGAGGCTGATTGATGTAATAAAGATCCTGGGTGCCGTCAATTATAGTGTTTTCCTTTACATTCCTGCGATAATTATTAATAAATGTGTTCTTCATTATCGTGAAAACCCAGGCTTTGAGATTCGTGTAATCTACAAACTTGTCTTTATGAGTTATTGCTTTCAGGTAAGTGTCCTGAACAAGATCGAGAGCTGTATCGCGGTCCGAAGTAAGGCTCATGGCAAACCTTTGAAGATTGGACTTCATCCCGATCAGACTATTGTTGAATTCAAATGTTGTCATAGTTCTTGTTTTTTAAATTTGATGATACAAATATATGTGACTAAATAAAGATAAACAAATCTTAATATCTTAAAATCCTTATATTCTAAGTAGATTCTAAATAAACAAGACTCGTAAGTGCCACACAAATAAGATATTGACGATATTCTTTCCTTCCCGGAATAAATTATTTTCAAATAGAATTTCCTTTCTTCCCGGCTGGTATAAACATGAATTATTCGTTGAACTTTATTATTTTTAAAGAAAAAATGGAATACAGCATCAGGTTAAGAAGCGGGATGATCCTCAGAGGAATAATTGTCAGTCCCGGTGAAAAAACCAGAGCGAACATCATTTTTGTTCACGGACTGGGAGAGCACACCGGGAGGTACAATGACTGGGCCGGAATGCTTAGCAGGGAGGGTATTGGGTTTACGGGAATGGATCTTCCGGGTCATGGACGGTCTGACGGGAAAAAAGGTCATATCAGGAGCTTTTATATCACAGATGAAATGATCGATATCCTTATTTCAGGCTCCCTGAAAACATTCAGCGGTATTCCGTTGTTTATTTACGGGCACAGTCTTGGCGGGGGTATCGTGCTTGATTATTTACTCAGGAGGAAACCTGACATTGAAGGTGCAATTGTTACCTCTCCCTGGCTGAAACTGTCATTTGAACCAGATAAATCCAAGTTAGCGCTTGCTTCGGTAATGAAGAACATAATGCCGGGACTTGTGCAGCCGTCAGGGCTCGTTGTGGAGCACATTTCACACGACCCGGAAGTAGTGAGCAGGTATAAAGCTGATCCTCTGGTGCATGATAAAATATCTGTCAGCCTGTTTTCGAGTGCAATGAGCGCTGCTGCTCGGTCGCTTGACCACGCCGGAGAACTTACCCTTCCCCTGCTACTGATCCATGGCAGCGGCGATCTGATATGTTCACCCGAAGGGAGCAGGATATTTGCTTCAAAAACTCAGCTTGCCACCCTGAAGATATGGGAGGGCGGCTACCATGAGCTTCATAATGAACCCTTCAGGCTGGAGGTATTTGACTACCTGATGAACTGGATCAATTTAAAAGCCCCTCAGAAACAGCAGTAAAGATGGAGTTCAGAACAACTTTCACAATATCCCCGGCATGCGATAAAATTTCCTATTCTACTCCGGCAATGTTCATTGGTTCATGTTTCGCTGACGCCGTAAGCTCGAAATTTAAAGCAGGCAGGATGCCCGTGATGTCAAATCCTTCAGGAACTGTATATAATCCTGTTTCGGTCATCAATACTCTGGAATCAATAATCGGAAGCAGGGAATTTACAGAAAAAGACCTGTTTAATTTCAACGGCTTTTGGCTGAGCTTTGATCATTATACCGATTTTTCGTCTGACAACAGTAAGACAGTGCTTGAAAGGATCAACAGCAGAAGGGAGGAAGCCCATGATTTTCTTTCTAAAGCCTCCTACCTGTTCATTACTTTCGGCACGGCAAGGATCTACAGGCGGAAAGAGACAGGCAGGATTGTATCAAACTGCCACAAGATACCAGATGCTTATTTTACCAGGGAACTGCTTACCGTTGATGATATTGTGAATCGCTGGAATGATGAACTTGACAGGCTTAAGTCATTTAACCCTGAACTGAAAATCATTTTTACAATCAGTCCTGTACGCCACTGGAAGGACAGCCCTCATGGGAACCAGGTTAGCAAATCGACACTTTTCCTTGCAGTTGAACAGTTGCTGAACCATCCCGGTAACCCAGCCTATTTCCCTGCCTATGAGCTGGTAATGGATGATCTTCGTGACTATCGGTTCTATGCAGGTGATATGCTCCATCTTTCTGATACAGCCATTGATTATATCTGGAATGCTTTTACAAATTGTTATTTTGACAGTGAGACTGCCGAAACCTGGAATGAGGCAGAAAAAATTACAAGAGCTGTTTCCCACAGGCTCCGGTCGGACAGTGGTGAAAGTGTCCGTTTATTTGCCGCGACAATGCTAAAAAAAATAGATTCACTCTGTTCAATAAAGCCTTTCCTGAACCTTTCAGCCGAAAGAGAATATTTTCTTCAAATCTGCGGATCGTAGGAAAAATTATTTTTATTCGAATTTTCCTGAACAATATTCTATTTACCGTTGTTATTAGAGCAAAAATCAAAAATATGCGTAAAAATATCTTTACTCTTATCATAGTCCTTTTATCTCTTCCTGTTTTTTCCCAGCAGTCTGATTCAGGGATCATAAAAGGGAGGGTTTATAATTCCAAGACAAATGAAGGAGTCCCGTTTGCAACAGTCCAGATATGGGGTACAACTGTAGGAGCAATAACTGATTTTGACGGCAACTTCATGTTTACGGGAGTAAAACCCGGATATGTTGAACTGAGAGCGTCATCGGTAGGATTCAATCCTTTTCTTACTTCAGCAATACTGGTGACCAACAGCAAGGAGGCTAATATTGAAATCCCCCTCGAGGAAATGGCAATCGGGCTGGGTGAAGTCGTTATCAAGGCATCTCCTTTCATTAAGAAAATTGAGACACCTGTATCAGTCAGGATTATAGGGATTGATGAAATAGAAAAGAACCCGGGAGGGAACCGTGACATTTCGAAGGTCATACAATCTTTCCCCGGTGTTGCAAGCACTCCGGCTTTCAGGAATGATGTCATTGTGAGAGGGGGGGGGACCGAATGAAAACAGGTTCTACATTGATAATGTTGAGATTCCATACCTGAACCACTTTTCAACCCAGGGAGCCTCAGGCGGACCTGTAGGTATAATTAATGTCGATTTTGTCCAGTCAGTTGATTTTCTCTCCGGGGCTTTTCCTGCATCAAAGGGAAATGCACTGAGTTCGGTATTGAATTTTACTTTCCTCGACGGAAACAAGGAAAAAATGAAATACCGGGCAACAGTCGGAGCTTCTGACCTGGGGCTGACTGTTGACGGACCTGCCGGTGAGAACGGAACTCTGCTGATGTCGGTGCGGCGTTCGTACCTTCAGTTTCTTTTCGGCGCACTTGGGCTTCCGTTTCTGCCGAACTATACAGATTTCCAGTTCAAATACAGGGTAAGACTTGACGATAAAAATGAACTTACCGTGATCGGACTGGGAGCCAGGGATGATTTTAAGCTTAATCTTAAAGCGAATGAGACTGAGTACCAGAGATATATACTTAATTATATCCCTGTCCAGGAACAATACAGCTATACTACAGGATTGGTCTACAAGCATTTCCGTGAAGGCGGATTTGACACCTGGGTTCTTAGCAGGAATTACCTTAACAACTCGCAGTACAAATATGCCGGGAACATTGAAGCTGACACTAATAAAATACTTGATTACCTGTCGGGAGAGGGCGAGATTAAAGGACGTTTCGAAAGAACAATTATTGGTGAAAACGGACTCAGGCTGAATTTCGGTGCAGGTGCAGAATATGCTCATTACCGTAACTCAACCTACAGGCTTATATATTCATCTTTCGGTGAAAATGAAATAGACTACGAAACCAATCTGAAGATTGGAAAGTTTGCGATATTCGGGCAGGCAAGCAAATCATACCTGGGTGAGAGGCTGAGATTATCACTCGGATTGCGTTCAGATATTAATACCTATTCGGATGCAATGCTGAACCCCCTTAACCAGATCTCCCCGCGCCTATCTGCTTCCTATACATTGACCGATAAACTGAATGTTAATTTCAATATAGGCCGTTATTACCAGATACCTCCTTACACCGGGATGGGCTACATGAACAAGCAGGGGGTGTTTGTTAACAAAGAAAATAATCTGAAATACATGCAGGCTGATCATCTTGTTGCAGGTCTTGAATTTCTGCCATTGGATAAGATCCAGGTCACCCTTGAGGGTTTTTACAAGAGCTATTCCAGATATCCTTTTTCTGTTGCTGATTCTGTACCGCTTTCAAGCAAGAGTGCAGGATACGGGATTTTTGGTGATGAAGAGCTGGTTTCCACCTCTAAAGGAAGGGCATATGGTCTTGAGCTTCTGGGTCGATTTAAGGAATTCGAAGGTATAAACCTTGTGTTCTCATATACTTTTGTAAGAAGTGAATTCATGGATATGAGCAGTACCTGGATACCCTCATCATGGGATAACAGGCACCTGTTCAACTTAACTGCCACCAGAAAATTCAATAAAAACTGGGATTTTGGATTCAAATGGCGTTTTGTAGGCGGAGCACCATATACTCCATACGATATTCAGAAATCGTCGCTCAAGGCTGCCTGGGATCTTACCGGACAGGGATACCTTGATTACAAAAGATTTAACTCTGAACGGCTTAAAGCTTTTCATCAGCTTGATATCAGGGTTGACAAGCAGTATTTCTTCAAAGGCTGGTCGCTGATGCTGTATGCCGATGTTCAGAATGTTTACAGTCATAAGGCTGATCAGCCGCCTATTCTTACGTTAGAGACAGATGCAGGAGGCATTCCTGTTACAGTTCCTTCCGATCCTCTCAGGTACAACTTAAAATATATTGAGGGAACAGCAGGAACTGTTCTTCCGACAATAGGAGTGATAATTGAATTTTAATTTTAAGAAAATGAAGAAGTTAATCGTTTTATTTTCAATATTTTCACTGGCCGTCGCATCTTGTTCCACCGGCTCGGTAAATAAAAACAGGACTACAGAGCAGAAGGTGGCATTATTTACCACCAATGATGGTGGGAAAGGCCCTGAAATTATTGTTGAGCTGAAACAGGGTGAATCATTTTATTATCCGCTGTTTGCAATCTGGATAGAGGATATTGAGGGCAGGTATATTCAGACGCTGTATGTGTCAAAATCAGTTGCTACCGGTATATTCAGGTATGCAACTGTTGAGAACAATAAATGGGTCACAGGGGAGAAAAGGGCTCCGCAGACTCTTCCATACTGGGCTCACAAGAGAGGGGTAAAAGCATCAGACGGCCTCTACATGCCCGATAGTCATACAGCTGTTCCCGATGCCTATACGGGAGCAACACCCGTGACAGGCTTTATCATGAATTCGCGTGCTGACGGTCCACTTCCGGATAAATATAAAGTGATGCTGGAGATTAACCAGAACTGGGACTGGAATGACTACTGGACCAATGATAAGTACCCTGGTGATGAGAATTACAAATGGTCGTGTCAGCCTGCACTTGTATATGAGGCTGTGATTGATGCCAGGACAGGGATTGACTCTTATACAATGAAACCGGTGGGTCACAGTCATTATTCCGGTGCAACAGGAGAACTGTTCAGCGACCTGAACACGCTGACCACTGCTCTTAAGATTGCTGATCTAATTTCAGTAAAAGTAAAATAGGTTATTTCAGCTCATCAATCAGCTCCAGGAAACCCTGTGGCTCCCTTGTGATAAGCATTTTGTCATAGGATTTTCTGTCACTTTCCTCAGGAGAGTCGGTAAAGATTATTTTCTTGATCATCAGCGACTTACCAAGGTTGCTGAAGTAGGTTACTTTCTTCTTGGCAAAATTAAAGCTTGAGGAATTTACTATCAGGTAGTCGAAAGGTCTGATCTTATAAATCTCGATAACTTCTGAAGCTGGCAGAATGCCTCCTGTATAAACAACCTCATATCCTCTTTTTTTCAGGATATATTTATAAAACAGGAAATTGTTATCAGAGAGAAGGTCGGATGTGTTTATCATTGCAACCGAAGGTTTTGTTCTGACCGGCACGGTTCTGATCTGGGAATCTTCAATAATTATAAGGTGGCGGATCACATTCCTGATGAATTGTTCCTGTGCGCGTGACAGGCTTCCTGTCTGCCAGAGTATCCTTGCCTTCTCAAGCAGGGGATGAAAAACCTTTAGATAGGCAACTTCAAGACCAAGGTCTTTAACAAATGGGACCAGTTTTTCCCTGAATAATTCTTCGTTGAATTTAATAGCTGACATAAGCAGTTTTCCAGGCTGAAAATCCTGGTCATTGCCGCCTGCCGTGCTGCCTAAAGCCATTACATGGCTGGTAAGCTGGTCATCGTCAAGCTTCGCAATTTTTGATATTTTCATCCCGTTCCTGTTAAGAAATGAGACATTCAGGATCTTTTTAAGTTCCGTTTCGTTATAGGTCCTGATGTTTGAATCTGTCCTGTCAGGTTCCAGGATATGATATCTCTTTTCCCATATCCTTATTGTATGAGCTTTAATACCTGAAAAATTCTCAAGATCCATGATCGAAAAAATGCTGTTTCCTTCTTCCATGGCAAAAAAAATCAAGAAATTAAGAACTAACCCCCTTAATAAACAAGACGTCGGGAGTTTTGTTTAAGCATTCTCCTGTTAAATCATTAAAAATCAATTAAAATCGGAATATTCCCCCGTAATTCCTTTATTCTGGTGTAATGATGAATTATTCTGACTGCTCAATCATTATTTTTTTCACAACCCGGACGTTATCTTCAAAGACGATTGTTACCAGGTACATTCCGCGCTGCGGATTATCAAGATCTATCCTGATGTTGTTCTGAGGATTGCTATACTGACTTCTGAAAATATCCTGGCCGATAATATTTGTGATCTTCACAAAGGAAATATCTTTTTCGCTCTTTATTGTAAAGTGGTTTTCCCTGACCGGAACAGGATATATATTTATGCTGCCAGCTGCCTCGGCGTATGCGTTTTTGTGAATATCCGGACGGGAATAATTAACGGTATCCTTCTGAGCCTGAAGGCTGATGGTAAGAATGAGCAGAAAAACAAGCAGTAAACTCTTTTTCATTGATACCGTTTTGTAAAATACATCAAAAATTGTGCTAAAGTTAACAAATTTTAACTGAAATTCTCAAGTTGATCCTTTGCCCGCTCCAGATCCCCGGGTGTATCAACACTTATACTGTCATATTTTGTAACAGCAGTTTTTATTCTGAAACCATTCTCTATCCATCTGTTTTGTTCCAGTGATTCTGCGGTTTCAAGTTTTCCTGCCGGAAGGCCGGTTATTATTTTCAGTGTTTCAGTTCTGTAGGCATAGAGGCCTACATGCTTGTAGAAAAGGTGTCTGTGTGACCACTGACCAGGTTCGGAATCCCTTACAAAAGGGATAACAGCCCGGCTGAAATAGATTGCATAATCTTCATGATCAAGGATAACCTTGGGCTGGTTTGGATTGAAAATATCATCACCAGGAGGACAAGCCCTTACAAGTGTGGCAATTTTTACATCATCAGATGCAAAGCAAGACTTAAGCTCTTCAATCTGTCCCGGCCTGATAAAAGGTTCATCGCCCTGGATGTTGATTACTATTTCTGTTTTCCCGCCGGTAAGTTCAGAGATACTTACTGCTGCTTCTGCGCATCGGTCAGTACCGCTGGAATGCCCCGGGGATGTCATTACAGCTTTTCCACCAAACTTCAGAACTTCATCAAATATCCTTCTGTCGTCAGTTGCTACATAAAGAAGGTCAACAGAGCTGATCACCTGCTCGTACACCCTTTGGATCATTGTCTTGTTTCCTATTAGGGCAAGCGGTTTTCCCGGGAATCGTTTTGATGCATAACGAGCAGGTATAATGCCGGTGAATCGGTATAGTCTCATCCTGCGAATTTAAGAAAAATGCATTTCCCTATGTCTTAAAAAAGTCTTAAATTCGCACATTCGTTTTCAGGTACATGAAAGATCTTCAGAATATTAGACAGAGGTTTGGTATTATAGGTAATTATGAGGGACTTAACCGTGCTATTGATATCGCAGTACAGGTTGCCCCCACCGATCTTTCCGTACTTATTACCGGGGAAAGCGGTACGGGGAAAGAGGTTTTTCCGCAGGTCATCCATAATTACAGTACAAGGAAGCACGGGCCTTATATAGCTGTCAACTGTGGTGCTATACCCGAAGGGACAATTGATTCTGAACTTTTCGGTCATGAGAAGGGATCCTTTACAGGCGCAACCGACAGCAGGAAAGGATATTTCGAAGTAGCTGACAAGGGTACGATCTTTCTCGATGAGGTTGCTGAACTGCCTCTCTCTACACAGGTACGCCTCCTGAGAGTGCTCGAAACAGGTGAATTCATAAGAGTGGGATCCTCAAAAGTGCAGAAAACTGATGTAAGGGTAATAGCTGCCAGCAATGTGGATGTGCCGAGGGCAATTGACCAGGGTAGGTTCCGCGAAGATCTTTATTACAGGCTTAACACAGTACCCATAAGAATACCCCCGCTGCGGGAAAGAGGTGAAGATATCTTCCTTTTGTTCAGGAAATTTGCAGTTGATTTTGCCGAAAAATACAGGATGCCGGCAATCAGGCTTGAACCGGAAGCAAAGAACATCCTGATGAACTATACCTGGCCTGGCAATGTCAGGCAGCTCAAAAATATAACCGAACAGGTTTCAATCATCGAGCAGGAAAGGGAGATCAGGTCATCTGTGCTTAAAGCATATATTCCTGATTATGAAGGAGTTAAATTGCCGGCAGTTATCAAAAGAGATGATGAGAAATCATTTTCATCGGAAAGGGAGATACTGTACAAGATCCTTTTCGATATGAAAAGTGATATGAATGATCTTAAGAAACTGGTATATGATCTTATTCAGCATGGCGAAATTGACGCAACTGTTGATGAATCGAGCACCAGGATAATGAAAAATCTGATAAGGGAAAACCAGGAACGAAGGCATTCTGCAATACATGACGAAGGCACTTCCGAATTCGCAGGCAGGACTGGAGTTGATAACATACAGGATACAGAAGAGATTGTTGAGGAATCGCTTTCGCTTACCGACAAGGAGGTTGAAATGATCAGGAAAGCTCTCGAGAAGTTCAACGGTAAAAGGAAACTTGCAGCGCATGAGCTTGGAATTTCAGAGAGGACTCTGTACCGTAAAATCAAGGAATATGGAATTGAAATCTGATCTTACTTTTTCTTCAATCGTAAAGAGGAGAGTGCCCGCACTGATTTCAGCACTGTTTCTGATTACAGTCGGCTGCCATATTACATATTCCTTTTCAGGTGCAAGCACACAGGGATTAGGAACCGTGAGCATTCAGTATTTCCAGAACAGGGCAGATCTTGTTCAGCCGGGGTTGAGCCAGTATATCACCGATGAGCTTATTGATAAATGCAAAGCCCAGACCAACCTGAGTGTTGTTAACGGATTGGGTGATGCTGATTTTGAAGGCGAGATAACTGGTTACAGCACCGTACCTCTTACTGTCGGTGCCGATGCTCAGGCAGCCAGCAACAGGTTTACAATTACAGTAAAGGTAAAGTATACGAATTCTATCAATCCGCAACTAAGCTATGAACAGAGCTTCTCAAGATATGAAGATTATCCAAGTGATCAAGACCTGAGCAAGGTGGAGCAGGATCTCTCGGAAAAGATTGTTGAACTCCTGATTGAGGACATATTTAATAAGGCTTTTGTAAACTGGTAACAGACAGGAATGAACAGGAACGATTTTCTCAGAATGATTCAGAATTCTGGTCCTGCCGACCGCCAGTCGATCAGCGAGGTAAGTGAGCTTATTGATATCTTCCCGTATTTCCAGAGTGCATACTTGCTTCTTCTTAAAGGGCTCCGCAATACTTCAGACGTACGATTTGAAAACCAGCTGAAGCTTTCAGCCATGCACATTGCAGACCGGGAAGTTTTATACTATTTTCTTAAGAAGGAAGAAAAGAAACAGGATCTGCCTGAACAGAAACCTGTTCAGAGTCAGTCAGAGGAAACAGCAGAGGAAGACAGTCAACAGGTAGTAATAGAACTGGCAAAGAACAGTGAAGCCCTCATCAGCGAAATTGAAAAAGAGACCCCACCCCCGGGCCAGACAGAAGCAGCCGAAGGAAATTTAATGGATGTTCTGCGGCCTGTTTCAATCCAGGCTGATTCCGACAGCGGTGACTCAGTTTCCACTGTGCTCATAATTAATGAGGAATCGGGCGAAGAAGAGGAACGGGTAATATTTATGGATCCCGGTTTTGCCCTTCCAGACCATGAGGATGAAGAGCTGCTTGAACTTGAGACTGACGAAGTGACTCTGATTCAGGAAGAGAGACCTGAAGAGGAGATAAAACAAACAGAACCTGAGGATTTAAAGAAGCTGCAGTCGGAGCTTATTGATAAATTCATACTTGCCAATCCGCGGATTGAACCGGCAAAGGAGAAAACGGAAACAATCCAGATTGATATCTCCAGACCATTCACAGAAGAGCAGGGAGGATTTGTAACAGAAACACTTGCAAGAATTTATGCCAACCAGGGTTATTATTCCAGGGCGATAGATATTTATGAAAAATTAAGTTTGAAATATCCGGAAAAAAGCAGTTACTTTGCGTCTCAAATTGAAAAGGTGAAAGAACTATTAAAAAAGTGACGAGATGGGAATTTATATTTTTGTTTCAGTTGTAATCATTATCGCATGCGTTCTTCAGATACTTGTTGTACTTGTTCAGAATTCAAAAGGAGGAGGACTTGCTGCCAATTTTACTTCAGCCGGACAGACAATGGGTGTACGCAAGACAGCTGACTTCCTGGAAAAGTCGACTTGGACCATTGCTGCTGCAATTCTGATACTCTGTGTTGTGGCTACTGCTTCAATTCCGCGAGGCGGTGATGCACAGCAGTCAAGGATACAGAACCAGATCGACAATGCTGTTGATCCCAATGCTATCCCCACTCTTCCGACAGCTATTCCCCAGTCATCAACAACCACTCCCGAACCAGCTCAGCAGCCGGAAAACTGAAAATCCATGAATGATCGATACAGAAAGTGTCAGTTTGTCATATACTGACATTTTTTTTTTAATTTCTGACATATTTCCCGGTTTGGCATAAAATATGATCAGAAGGCTTCGTTAAACAGAACTAACTTTAAAACTAAATAAACATGGCACAATTAAAAGGTAAAATTCTGGCAGGAAAGGTTCTTGTAAAACCTGATGAAGCTGAGGCAAAAACTGCCAGCGGGATAATTATTCCCGATTCTGCAAAGGAGAAACCCCGTCAGGGAAAAGTTGTTCTTGTCGGAGCAGCAAAGAAGGATGAGGAAATGGAAGTCAAAAAGGGAGACGTTGTCCTCTACGGCAAGTATTCAGGGCAGGAGCTCACCATTGATGGAGAAGACTATCTGCTCGTTTCACAGTCAGATATTCTTTTTATAGCTTAATTGAAAACTAAAAAATCTATTCATTATGGGAAAAGAGATTAAATATAATATCGATGCACGCGCACTTCTTAAGGAAGGTGTAGATCAACTGGCCGACGCTGTAAAGGTTACCCTTGGTCCTAAAGGCCGTAACGTTGTGCTGGAAAAGAAATTCGGCTCTCCGCTGGTTTCAAAGGATGGCGTTACTGTAGCTAAGGAAATAGAACTTTCCGATCCTTACAAGAACATGGGTGCACAAATGGTCAAGGAAGTTGCCTCAAAAACCGGTGATATTGCAGGCGATGGTACAACTACAGCAACTGTCCTTGCACAGGCAATTATAAACGTTGGACTGAAAAATGTCACTGCAGGAGCTAACCCTATGGACCTCAAGAGAGGTATTGACAAGGCTGTTGAAAAGGTAGTAGCAAATCTCAAATCACAGGCAAAGGTGATCGGTGACGACCTTAATAAGATTGAGCAGGTTGCCAGAGTATCAGCAAATGATGACGAGGAGATAGGAAAACTCATTGCTGAGGCAATGGGAAAAGTACACAAGGAAGGCGTGATAACCGTCGAGGAATCAAAGGGTACCTCAACCTCTGTGGAAGTCGTTGAAGGGATGCAGTTTGACCGCGGATACATATCTGCATATTTTGTCACCAACGCAGAAAAGATGGAGGCAGAACTTGAAAACCCGTACATCCTTATTTATGACAAGAAGATATCTTCAATGAAGGATATGCTTCCCATACTTGAAGCTTCAGCCCAGACAGGAAAACCCCTGCTTATAATTTCTGAAGATGTTGAAGGTGAGGCACTTGCCACACTGGTAGTAAACAGACTGCGCGGTTCCCTGAAAGTTTGTGCAGTAAAAGCTCCCGGATTCGGTGACAGAAGAAAAGAGATGCTTGAGGATATAGCAATTCTTACCGGCGGAACAGTTATTTCAGAAGAAAAGGGTCTCAAACTTGAGCATGCTACACTTGATATGCTTGGAACATCTGAAAAAGTAACTGTCAACAAGGAGAACACGACAATAGTGAACGGTGCCGGAGACAAGGACCAGATCAAGGCACGCATAGGTCAGATCAAGCAGCAGATGACGACCACCACCTCTGATTATGACAAGGAAAAGCTGCAGGAGCGCCTTGCAAAATTAGCCGGCGGAGTTGCTGTTCTTTATATCGGTGCCGCCTCAGAGGTTGAAATGAAAGAAAAGAAAGACCGCGTTGATGATTCACTCCATGCTACACGTGCTGCAATAGAAGAAGGTATTGTTCCGGGTGGAGGAGTTGCATACATCCGCGCTATTTCAGCTCTTGATGACCTTAAAGGTGACAACGAGGACCAGAATACAGGTATCGAAATAGTGAAAAGAGCAATTGAAGAACCATTGCGTCAGATAGCTGTAAATGCAGGAAAAGAGGGCGCTGTTGTTGCCCAGGCTGTAAAAGCCGGCAAAGGCGATTACGGTTACAATGCACAGACTGACAAATATGAGAAACTTTTTCAGTCAGGTGTTATTGATCCCGCTAAAGTCACACGCGTGGCACTTGAAAATGCAGCATCAATTGCAGGAATGTTCCTGACAACTGAAGCTGTTGTTGTTGAAGAGAAAGAAGATAAGCCGGCAATGCCGCCTCAGGGAATGGGTGGCGGAATGCCCGGAATGATGTAAGAGATACGTGTTAAGATCCTGAGTTACAGTAAAGGCGTTGTGCATGCAACGCCTTTACTATTTTTATATATTTGCACCTGATCTGAAAACAGGTTTTTGATGAACAACATCCGGAACTTCTGTATCATTGCACATATTGACCATGGTAAGAGCACCCTGGCTGACAGGCTCCTTGAAAAAACCAAGACCATAGCTGAAAGGGAATTCCAGGACCAGGTGCTTGATGATATGGAACTTGAGAGGGAGAGAGGCATAACAATAAAAAGCCATGCCATCCAGATGGAATATTCTCTGGAAGGAAATAAATACATTCTTAATCTTATTGATACCCCGGGACATGTTGATTTCTCATATGAAGTTTCAAGATCAATTGCTGCATGTGAAGGTGCTCTGTTAGTTATTGATGCTACACAGGGCATTCAGGCTCAGACAATTGCAAATCTTTACAAGGCACTGGAACACAATCTCGAAATAATCCCCGTACTTAACAAAATGGATATGGCCAACGCCATGCCCGAGGATGTTAAGGATCAGATTGTTGATCTTACAGGATGTAAGCGGGATGATATCATTGAGGCAAGTGCAAAGACCGGGATGGGAATCGACAGGATACTTAATGATATCGTTAATAAAATACCTGCTCCGTCAGGCAATAATGAGGAGCCTCTGCAGGCACTGATCTTTGATTCAATTTTCAATTCGTTCAGAGGTATTATTGCTTATTTCCGCATAGTAAACGGCACGCTGAACAAAGGTGACAGGGTAAAATTCGTCAGCACGGGTCACGAATATAATGCTGAAGATATAGGAGTTCTTAAACTGAAACAGGACCCGAGAGAGTTCCTCGGAGCTGGTGATGTCGGATATATTATTACAGGTGTCAAGGTATCGTCGGAGGTGAGAGTCGGCGATACTGTTACCCATGTGAAGAATCCTTGTGATAAAGCCATTTCAGGATTTGAGGAAGTAAAACCGATGGTTTTTGCAGGTATGTACCCGGTGGATGCTGATCAATATGAGGATTTAAGGAGCTCAATAGAGAAGCTTCAGCTAAATGATGCTTCACTCTCCTTCATCCCTGAATCATCTGCAGCGCTCGGTTTCGGATTCCGATGCGGATTCCTGGGATTGCTCCATATGGAAATAGTCCAGGAAAGGCTTGACAGGGAATTTAATATGGATGTAATTACCACCGTCCCCAATGTGTCATTCAAGGTAATCACAACAAAAGGAGAGGAGATTGATGTCCATAATCCTTCAGGACTCCCTCCTGTTACAAATATCGATCACATTGAAGAACCTTACATAATAGCCCAGGTAATAACACTATCGGATTATGTCGGTTCAATTATGAACCTTTGCATTGATAAGAGAGGCACGCTTAAGAACCATGTTCACCTGACAAAGGACAGAGTTGAACTTACATTTGAAATGCCTCTTTCGGAGATAGTATTCGATTTCTATGACAAACTGAAGAGCATTTCAAAAGGGTATGCTTCATTCGATTATTATTATACTTCATACCAGCATGCTGATCTTGTAAGACTCGACCTTCTTCTTAACGGAGAGATGGTGGATGCCCTGTCGACCCTGATATACAAGGGACATGCGTATGATTTTGGACGAAAGATGTGTGTCAAGCTGAAAGAGCTTATACCAAGGCAGCAGTTTGATATTGCGATCCAGGCAGCTATAGGGGCAAAGATAATTGCCCGGGAAACGGTAAAGGCTGTCCGTAAAGATGTAACGGCAAAATGCTACGGAGGTGATATTACAAGGAAGAGGAAACTCCTTGAAAAACAGAAAAAGGGAAAGAAGAGGATGAGACAGATTGGTAACGTTGAAGTACCCCAGCAGGCTTTTCTGGCAGTTCTGAAACTTGATTAGATTTGTTTTCCTGAAAATTTATTATCTTAGCCTGATGATAACGGAATCCGGATATTATTAAGATATCTTAATCCTGATTATCTAACCTGAAAAACCTGCCCCGTCCCGGGTAACCGGAACGGGGTTTTGTTTTTATGTGATAAGCTTATAACCTCTTCCGTGCACATTCAGTATTTTAACTGCAGGGTCATTTTTAAGATATTTTCTGAGCCTGGTAATATAAACATCCATACTCCTGGCATTGAAATAGTTATCATCAATCCAGATCGACTTTAATGCAAAATTTCTTTCAAGAATCTCATTCCCGTGCTGGCAGAGAAGTTCAAGAAGCTCTGATTCTTTTGTTGTAAGCTTTATTGATTCACCTCCATAAACCAGGAGTTGCTTTAGCGGTTCAAAAGAGTATTTGCCGAGAACATATTTTTCTTCCTTTTTCACGGAGACGGAACCCTTGGTCCTTTTCATTACTGCCTGTATCCTGTACATTAATTCCTCCATCAGGAAGGGTTTTGTAATATAATCGTCAGCTCCTGTTTTGAACCCTTCAAGTATATCATCCTTCTGGCCCTTTGCAGTCAGGAAAATAACGGGGATATCAGGGTTTATCTTCCTGATCTCCTTTGCAAGAGACAGTCCGTCCATTTCCGGCATCATTATGTCAAGAATGCAGAGGTCGTATTGTTTTATAGCAAATGCCTCCAGCGCCTGTCTGCCGTTTCCGAAAAGGGATGTCTCCATGTTCTTGGCAGCGAGATAGTTTCTAAGAAGTGCACCAAGATTGCTATCGTCTTCAGCCAGAAGAATTCTTTCACTTTTCATGATTACCCGTTTTGTGGAATGAATAGGATAAATTTCGTGCCTTTGCCAATCTGGCTTTCGGCTTTTATAGTACCGTTATGTCCGTCAATGATTTCTTTTACATAGCTTAATCCAAGCCCAAATCCTTTGACATCATGTAGATTTCCTGAGTGCACCCTGTAGAATTTATCATATATGCGTTTCAGGTTTTCCTTGCTGATCCCGATTCCGTTGTCTTCAACAGTGATTATGATACCTTTCTTTGTGTTCCTGGTTGATATTATGATCCTGGGATTATTTTCCGAGTATTTTATTGCGTTATCGATAAGATTCGATATTGCGTTCAGAAAATGCTCCTCATCGACCATTGCAAAGCTGTTGCCGGCATTAAAATTGCGGATAACTGAACCATTGCGGTTTCCAATCTGAAGTGTAAAGTTATCACATGCATTATTAAGGATCGTATGTATATCTGTGCCGGAGTAGCTGAATTTCATTTTTGTTTTTTCGAATATCGCCATCTGAAGTACTCTTTCCACATGGTATTTTAATCTCATGCTCTCATCGGAGATCACTTTAGCAAGGGTATCAATGTTTTTATTTTTATCGGGGATTGACTTATCGGCCATCATCTGCGAGGCAAGTGAAATTGTGGAGATTGGAGTTTTGAGCTCGTGTGTCATGTTATTAATGAAGTCGTTCCTTATCTCGGATATTTTTTTCTGACGAAAAATAACAATGAAAGTGCCTGTCGACAGAATGAGCAGGAAAAGTGTAAACAACAGGGAGAGAAACCCCAGCCTGCCGATCTCCTTTAATTTATACTGTTGTTCATCAAGGCAGTACATGATCAGCTGATGCTGACCCGGAACAGGATCATTCGGGAACAGCTGCCTTATGAACTTATTGGTTCCCGGGATTTCCTCGAATCCGGGAGTCTGGTAAATTGTCCCTGCCATGCCAGAACGTACGGAAAATTCAAAATTGAGAGGTATTCCTGCATTAGTGAGGGATTCCATGATCAGGGACCGCAATATAGAGGGATCAATCCTTTCATTTATATCAGGAGTATTACGAAGAATCTTATCCATGATAGATTCAAGGATAACTATTTTGTTTGATACTCTTCCGGTTAGTTCAGCGCTAAGTGATTCGGGTGAAGTTTCCACCGACTCATCCGGTGAAATCGGAGACAGATCCTCCGAAGTGATAAGTATCCTCTGTCCTGAACTTGTTATCGTAATGGGCTCTCCGGTATTTTCAAGGCCGTACAATTCAAGTAGTTCGGAATAAGGCTGATACGTTCTTAGTCTTTTGGCGAGAGGCGAATTTGCAGGAATAACTGCTGTAACTGAATCGGCAGTAGCAGGATTGACTTCATCAACAATTCTTTTTATCAGTTCATCCTCTTCAAGCCTTAGAACAACCGCTTCAAGTGCCTGATTCACAAGCAACCTGAACTGCTGGTCAGCTATCTGTATAGCATTACGGATCCATGATAACTGGATAAGGAGAAGTCCGGATATCGCAAGAAAGAAGAAAACAGCAAGTAATACAATGGTGATCCGTTTCATTTCTGTATAAAAGTACTCTGATATGATATTAACCTTTTAATCTTTAACTTTCTTTAACAAACACATATGTTTAACTGGCTGTTGAGAGAACCCCCGGTCCGGGAAATTATTAAAAAATTTAAAATTAAGTTAAAATGTTGTTAATTTTCAGGCAATTAGTAGAAAATGCTTTTTTTTCGTTTACAGCATCATTATATTTGCATTGTGTTTGGCATGGATTTTGATATACATAAAACAGAGGTTTTTTTCATAGGTTAGGTTAGTTTTAGGGTTATCAAAAAATGAGGCTGACGTTCTGAGTCAGCCTCTTCTCTTTTAAATAGGTTAGGTTATCGGATTATCTGGTTTTCTTCAGTTGTGAAAGGTGCATTATCTTTCTTACTTCCATATCTTTATATTTGGCAACAGTGAAAAGATGTTTCCTGATAAGGTGGGTCTTCTTTTTCTGCAGCCATGTGAGGTTGATGGCGAATGATGAACCGTTCCTAAAATTCAATATAACCATCTTTTCCTTATGTGGCATAACAATGTCCTTTATATCGGCCCACTGGAATGAATATTTTTTTGGTCTGAACACCCCATACCGGAACTCAATCTTATCCTCGTCGATACTGAAGAAATTATCTTGTCCTTTGATTGTGGCAAATGCTGAAATGGCCCCAACGATAAGACTGATGCCGAAAGGTGCCAGCGAGAGTGACGGTTTTATTTCATGTAGGCCAAAAACCGGGCTGGCCATGAGAACACCCAGGCCTCCGATAAAAAACAAGCTCGTGAAGATCCATAGAAGGATTTTCCGTCCTTTTGAAAATTCCTCTTCTGCAAGATCAAAATATATGGTTTCCATATTCTATCGGATTAAGTGATGGAGGTTCTTGTCCTTTATCGAACCGGTACTGATTCTGAGTACTGCTGTTACACAGAATGTTTCCCTGATCTGAGATATTATCTTATCCATATCCAGCTCATTATCAGGGTCATTGATATGAAAGAAATAATCAATATTTTTAAGCTTGCTTATAAGAAAGCTCTTTCCTGAGTGGTTTGAAGTCAGGTCACAGGTAAGGGTTCCGGATAAGGAGGTATAGGAGAAACGGCTGAAGCTATGCTCGTCACCGGGAAGTTCATCAGGTAATACGGGTAAGCTGTTCTTAAGTGAAATACCCAGGTTTCTGTTAAGTGCCAGGGAGAGCTTGTAATCAGGTTCGGCAGATACAATGCCAAGGATCACGGGTTCATCACTTTGGTTAATTTGTAATCGTACCTTTCTGATTTTAGACATGGTTCTCATAATGAGAAATCCTGACATATAAAGATAGGTAAAATTAGGAGATCATATTTAGAAACTTCCTGAAATATCTTTGATTCTCTTCAAGGCCAGGCTTGAAGCTTCCTGTTCAGCCTCTTTCTTTGATGATCCCTGACCCCGGGCAAATTCCTCTTTGTTTATATACAGTGTGGTGGAGAAAACTGATTTCTTTAGTTTGAAATCATATTCTTCGTTATATGTAAAGATAAGGTTGGCTTTTCTTTTCTGCACCCACTCAAAAACAAGGCTTTTATAATCGGAATCGGTTGTTACTATCTGATCAAGGTTCAGATATTTTTTCATCACTTTCCTTATAAAGAGTTTTTTTGTTTTTTTGAAGCCTTTATCAAGGAACACAGCCCCGATCAATGCTTCAAAAGCGTCTCCGTACAGATTCCTGGTATTACTGGTTGAGCTTACATTGCTTATAACAGTCTTATCGATTCCCATTGATAAAGCCAGATAGTTAAGTATATCCCTGTTAACTACTCTGGCCCGGATCTTTGTCATAAAGCCTTCGGATGCTTCAGGAAACTGTTCAAAAAGATAATCTGAAAGTATCGCATCAAGGATTGCATCACCCAGGTATTCCAGTCTTTCGTTATTGACCCTTTTACCGTCAGGCAGGGTATAGGAAGCAGAACGGTGTATGAATGCAACTTCGTAAAGACGCAGGTTGCCAGGTTTAAAGCCAAGGATTTTTTTCAGGCGGGAACCGAATTCCCGTCTTTCAAGCAAATAAGTGCCATTTGGTTTTATGGAGAGCAAGGAAGTTAGACTTCAGCTTTTTTGATGACAACAGAGGCGTTATGGCCGCCAAAACCGAATGTATTGCTGATAGCAGCTCTCACTTCTCTTTTCTGAGCCTGGTTTGGTGTGATATTCAGTTTCTGGTCAATTTGCGGGTCAGGTACCTTGAAATTGATTGTTGGCGGAATGACTCCTTCATGAATAGCCAGAATTGATGCTATAGCTTCTACTGCACCTGCAGCGCCGAGGAGATGACCGGTCATAGATTTGGTAGCGCTGATATTAAGCTTGTATGAATGTTCGCCGAAAACCTTAAGGATTGCTTTTACTTCGGAGATATCTCCGAGCGGGGTTGATGTTCCATGGACATTTATATAATCAATGTCTTCAGGTTTCAGCCCGGCATCCTGTATGGCCAGTCTCATCACATTACTGGCTCCCAGTCCTTCGGGGTGGGGAGCTGTCAGATGAAAAGCATCAGCAGTCATTCCTGTTCCGGCGAGTTCTGCATATATCTTTGCACCTCTTGCTTTTGCATGGTCAAGATTCTCAATTAAAAGGGCACCTGCGCCTTCGCCCATTACAAATCCGTCGCGTGTAAGGTCGAACGGGCGCGAAGCGGACATAAATTCATCGTTGTTGGTTGACATAGCCTGCATGGCATTGAATCCGCCGACGCCGGGTTCATTTACCGGGGCTTCAGAGCCGCCGGCAATAAAGAAATCAGCTTTACCGAGCCTGATATAATTGACTGCGTTTATCATTGAATGTGTTGAGGATGCACATGCTGATACAGTGGCAAAGTTTGGTCCTCTGAAACCATATTTTATCGAGATCGATCCGGAGGCGATGTTTGCTATCATTTTTGGGATAAAATAGGGACTGAACCTGGGAGTCCCGTCACCCAGTACATAGCCTCTGATCGCTTCGTAGAATGTGAACAGTCCACCTATCCCGGAAGACCAGATCACACCTGCGCGGTCTTTATCAACCGAATTAATGTCAATCCCGGAGTCCTTCAGCGCTTCATCAGCAGCAACCAATGCATACTGTGAATAGAGGTCGAGCTTATTGGCTTCTTTTCTGTCGAAAAAATCATTCGAGTTGTAACCCTTGATCTCACATGCAAACTTAGTCTTGAATTTGGCTGTATCGAAGCGGGTGATCAGACTCGCCCCGCTCTTGCCATTTTTCAGTCCGTCCCAGTATTCATGCAAATTATTACCTATAGGAGTCAATGCTCCAAGCCCGGTAATTACAACTCGTTTCATAAAAGGGTATTAGCTATGCAAGATTATTTTGCATTCTCCTCAATGTACTTGATAGCATCACCAACAGTGCTGATTGTTTCTGCCTGGTCGTCAGGAATTCCGATATTGAATTCTTTTTCAAATTCCATTATCAGTTCAACTGTGTCAAGTGAGTCCGCACCCAGGTCGTTGGTAAAACTGGCTTCAGGGGTGACTTCTGATTCATCAACTCCAAGCTTGTCAACAATAATTTCCTTTACTCTTGCGGCAATGTCAGACATAGTGATAAATTTTAATTAATAATAATTTTGAACCCTGCAAAGAAATATATTTGTACTATATTTTTCAAATGATTTCACGTTTTTTATTTTAGTGTCGTGTTAAAGCACTAAAATACAACATAATAAACTTATTTTCAAAAGTTTTTTCCATTTAATTTCCCTTGCATTAACTGTCATAAAATGAGAAATATAGCAATTCTTGCCTCCGGATCGGGAACAAATGCTGAAAACATAATAAAATATTTTTCGAACAAAAAGTGTGCACAGGTGAAGCTCGTTTTGTCAAACAGGCGTGAAGCGTATGTATTAAAAAGGGCAGCAGCACTTGACGTCCCGGCCGGTTTTTTCGACCATAATGACTTTTACAGCAAAGGCAGGGTACTGGAAATGCTGAGGGAATACAGGATTGATTTTATTGTCCTTGCAGGATTTCTCTGGCTTGTACCGGAGAGTATACTCAGGGCATATAAAAGACGTATAGTAAATATTCATCCAGCCCTTCTTCCGCGGTACGGCGGCAAGGGGATGTATGGTGAAAGAGTCCACAGAGCTGTACTGGAAAGCAAAGAGACTGACTCAGGGATCACCATTCATTATGTGAATGACCGGTACGATGAAGGAGATATTATTTTCCAGACAAGGTGCAGGGTTGAGGATGATGATACTGCTGAATCCCTGGCTTCCAGGATTCACGCCCTGGAGTACAAATATTACCCGGAAGTGATTGAGAAACTGATCCTTAGTTTACAGAGTCAGCCCTGATTGTACCAAGAAGATTTAATACAACAATCTTGCTTTTCTCAAATTCAGGTTTGTTCTCATCTGAAACAGGCTCAACAGAAGGAGCATCAACCTTAAGAGGATCAACGGGAGATCCGTTCATATAAAACCTGAAGTCGAGGTGAGGTCCTGTTGAAAGACCGCTGCTTCCGACATAACCTATCACATCACCCTGCTTTACAAACACCCCTGTTGCAATCCCCTGACCGAACCTGCTTAGATGCAGGTATGCAGTTGAATAAACGCTGTTATGTACAATTTTTACCATCTTCCCGGATCCGTTTTCTGTTCCTGCAGATACAACTTTCCCATCTCCAACGGCATAAACAGGAGTACCGACCGGCGCTGCGTAATCGACACCCAGGTGAGGCCTTCTTATTCTTAATATCGGATGCATACGACTTGCTGAATAACGTGATGTTATCCTTGCAAATTCAAGCGGCGATTTCAGGAATGCCCTTCTCAGGCTGTTCCCTTCAGAATCGAAAAAAGTCTCCCTTCCATCCTGGATGAAGGGAATAGCCTGGGTGGTCTTTCCTGTCCATGTAAATTCTGCACCGTATATTTTACCAGGGCCTATAGATTCACCCCCGATAAACAGCTCTTCATAAATTACCTTGAAGCTGTCTCCTTTCTGTAACCCGAAAAAGTCAACTGTCCATGCAAATATCTTGGATAACTCCGCAACCAGCAGGGGGTGCATTCCGCCATCAATCATTGCCTCCCACAGGGAGGTTTTAATAGTACCGGAGGCGTATCTGATAAGACTGCTCATCTCCTTTACATGGGGAGTAATATTCAGCGAATCGTTGAAGCTGAAGACATAACTTGTTGCAGCATCATGCTCGTAAACCAGGTATCTTGCCCTTTCTGCGGAGTCAGTATCGCAAAACAATGTATAATGATTACCTGCCCTTATATTCTTAACATCAAATACAGAAGATGAGTTCCTTATCATCTGATCAATTTCCTGCATTGTTATGCCATGATCAAGCAGGATACCGGAAAGAAACCTGTTAGGTCGGAAGTGTCCGGTAGTGATATTAAATGAATCTGCAGGGATGCCGAATAACAGATTTTGTTCTTTAATTTCATGATTAGTAACAGAATCCGATACCTGGGTGACTGGTTCAGGTTGTTCCCCCCTGAAGTAATTGCATGAGAATGCTGAAAGGGACAATAAACATAGAAGTGCGAATCTTTTTCCGGCAGACATCGGCAGATCAGGTTCGTGGTTTAATGACTATATTGACGATACGGTTGGGGACAACAATAATATTTGTCACGATTCCTGTATCGAGCCATTTCTTTGCTCTTTCATCGGCCAGTACATTTTTAGTTATCTCTTCCTTATCCATATCAACAGGGAGCCCGGTCTTAAACCGCACTTTTCCGTTGAATGATACAGGATATTCAAACAGACTCTCTTTCAGGTACTCCTCATTTACCTCCGGCCACGGTTCGTAAGAAACAGAATTTGTGCTGCCCAGCATGTTCCAGAGCTCTTCTCCGAGATGAGGAGCAAAAGGTGAAAGTATTTTAACAAATATGCAGGCTGTTTCTTTTGTAACTTTTCCTTTTTTCATAGCCGAATTCAGAAAGATCATCATCGCTGATATGGCAGTATTGAACCTCAGGTTTTCAATGTCATTTTCTACTTTCCTGATCGCATGATGAAGCCCTTTCAGTATCTCAATATCTTCATTCCCTGAAGCTATATTCCCTGGATCTGAGAAGAACCTGAATGTCCTTCCGAGGAAGTTGAAAACGCCTTTTACTCCTTTATCATCCCATGGTTTCATAACGTCGAGCGGACCCATGAACATTTCATAAAGGCGCAGTGAGTCGGCGCCATATCTTGTAACGACGTCATCGGGGTTAATAACGTTTTTAAGTGATTTTGACATTTTTGCAACGATCTGTCTTACCTCCGCTCCGGTTTCTGAGTTATAGAATTTGCCGTCTTTCTCTTCCACAATATCTGTTGCAACTTTTGCCCCTGCCTCGTTCTCGTAAGCAAAAGCAAGTATCATTCCCTGGTTGAAGAGTCTCTGGTAAGGTTCATCTGTGGATACGATTCCGAGGTCAAACAACGCTTTATGCCAGAAGCGGCTGTAGAGAAGATGAAGGACAGCATGTTCAGCGCCGCCAATATAAAGATCGACCGGCATCCAGTATTTTTCTTTTGCAGGATCAAAGATCTGTTTCCTGTTCAGAGGATCAATAAAACGGAGATAGTACCAGCACGAACCTGCCCACTGAGGCATTGTGTTGGTTTCACGCCTGCCCCTTCGGCCTGATTTATCTTTTACATTGAGCCATTCACCGGCATTGGCCAGCGGTGATTCGCCTGTATCACCGGGAATGTATTTTTCAAGGTCAGGGAGCCTAAGCGGGAGCTCTTTTTCATCGACGAGGGTAATTTCCCCGTCATCCCAGTGAATCACCGGGAATGGTTCTCCCCAGTACCTCTGCCTGCTGAAAAGCCAGTCGCGTACTTTATAATTGACTTTAGCTTCTCCCAGAGTTTTTGATTCAAGCCATTTGATGATCTTTTCAATGCCGGCTTCTTTCTTCAGTCCGTTTATGTCTATTCCGGTCGACTTGTCTGAAGAGTTTATATATAATCCGTCCTCAGTCCAGCATTCTTTTCCTGCTATGATCCGCTCCTTCTTAACGGGATCGGTGATATCAGGATCCTGGATGCAGACTATCGGAAGTGAGAATTTTACCGCAAATTCAAAGTCACGCGTATCATGTGCAGGCACTGCCATTATAGCACCTGTACCGTACCCTGTCAATACATAATCAGCTACCCAGACAGGGATTCTTTTAAGATTAACAGGGTTGACAGCATACCGGCCGGTAAAAACACCGGTCTTTTCTTTTGCGAGGTCTGTACGATCGAGATCTGACTTAAGTGAAGCGGCTCTCATATAATCTTTTACCGATGACCTGTTCTCATCGGTCGTGATCTTATCAATAAGCGGATATTCAGGAGCAATAACCATGTAGGTTGCTCCGAAAAGTGTGTCGGGCCGTGTGGTGAATACCCTTATTTTTTCTTCAAGGCCATCAATCTTAAAATCAATTTCGGCTCCTGAGGACCTTCCGATCCAGTTTCGCTGCATGTCCTTTATTCCTTCAGGCCAGTTGAGATTGTCGATACCTGAGAGCAACCGTTCTGCATACAGGGGTATACGCAGCATCCATTGCTTCAGGTTCTTTTTCTCAACCCTGTTCCCGCATTTTTCATGCGTCCCGTCATTAAGAACCTCCTCATTGGCGCATACTATCATGCAATCAGGGCACCACCATACCTGGGCATTTTCATAATAGGCAAGCCTTTTTGAGGATGTATAATCCGAGACAGCCTTTTTCCCCAGTTTTTTTATGTCATCAGGAATAACCAGTTCCCTGACAGGCCTTCCCTTCTGGAGCTTCTCATCGAACCAGGTGTTGTAAAGCTGAATAAAGATCCACTGGGTCCATTTAAAGTATTCCGGATCGGTGGTGTTTATCTCCCTGTCCCAGTCATAGCTGAGGCCGAGTTCCTTTATCTGTCTCCTGAAAGTATCGCAGTTGTTCCTTGTTGTTATTGCAGGATGGGTTCCTGTCTGGATGGCATACTGTTCTGCAGGGAGTCCGAATGCATCCCATCCCATGGGGTGAAGGACGTTGAATCCTTTCATCCTTTTATACCTGGCATAGATATCGGTTGCTGTATATCCCTCAGGATGACCAACATGTAGGCCGGCTCCGGAAGGATAGGGGAACATATCGAGAACATAGCATTTTTTTGGATTGGTAAGGTCATCAGGAGTCTTGAAGGTTTTATTCTTATCCCAGTATGCCTGCCACCTTTTTTCTATCGATTTAAAATTGTAATCCATGGTTCATATTTCGGATTGCCGATTTCGGATTGCCGGTTTCGGATTTATGAAATCCGCAATCACAAATCCGCAATCCGCAATCAGTTATTTCGGTCTGCGAAATTAGAAAAACTTTGTCAATTATTGTAAAAGCGGCCTTTTGATGTTAACTTTGCACACATTGGTCCCGTAGTTCAATGGATAGAATGACAGATTCCGGTTCTGTTGGTTGAGAGTTCGAGTCTCTCCGGGATCACCCGGAGGCGCTGAAAAGCACCTTTGTATTTCGGATTTCGGATTTGTGATTTCGGATTTGCGATTGCGGATTAGACACAGATGTTCAGGGATCAAGACGCAGTATTTCAATCATCTCGGTTATTGCTTCCGATTCATACATACCCCTTAATGGCGGCAGCCCCAGCAAGGTTCTTGCCTTGTTGAGGTCGTCTGCTGAAATAAAATCCTTTCCTATTAATATATAATATAGTATTGATGATTTCAGAGTATTGGCTTTCACCCTGAATGAATGAGGGCTCAGCCGGGAAGGGAATATGTGAACGTAACGTAATTCATTCATGTGAAATTTAAGCATCCATTGTGATGTGTCAGATAATGATACAGTTTTGTAATCGCTGAATTTCGTTCCTGTCCATTTTGAAAAAGACATGAAATCATCAAGCCTCTTTTTTTTGAGATACTCTTTTACTTCACCACATATTTCTTTTACCGTTAAAGTGCCGGTATAAACGTCCATTACAGAGGATCCGATGTGCTTCACTTCTTTTATCAGCAGCTTCTCATCAAAGGTGATAACAGAGTTGATTTTCAATGAGATGAACTCTCTTATGAATGAAAGATGATGCTTCAGGGGATTGAATTGAAACGGTTCAGTGATCTGATAATTTGTGATAATCATTAAACAAAGTTAAATTTTTGACAGGAGAAACGAACATAGTTGTGTCAGGTAATATCATAGAAAAAATAATCGATTAACTTTATAATATTAAAACGTTGATGTATGGCGAGTTTATCAAAAGATAACTTTATAAGAACCATAAACCACCGGCAGCCTGACCAGGTAGTAGTCGACTTCGGTTCCACTCCGGTAAGCGGAATACATGTAGTGATAGTCGAAAAGCTTCGGGAATATTTCGGACTCGAAAAACGACCGGTTAAGGTTATTGAGCCATATCAGATGCTCGGGGAGGTAGATGATGAGCTCATTGAAGCCATGAATGTAGATGTAATAGGATTTTCCGGTGAGAAGAATATGTTTGGCATTCCTAACCGCGACTGGCGGGCAGTGAAAACATTCTGGGGCCAGGAGGTTCTGCTGCCGGGTGAGTTTAACAGTACATTTGACAGCAACGGCGATATGCTTATCCATCCTGAAGGAGATCTATCAGTCCCGCCAAGTGCTAAAATGCCCAAAACAGGTTATTTCTTTGATGCACTAGACCGGCAGCTGCCGATTGATGATTCAAAACTGAAAGTTGAGGATAACCTGGAAGAATTTGGTTATGTAACTGACAAGGATCTTGCATACTGGAAAAAGATTGCAGATTCAATTGATCCGGATTATAAAGGGGTTGTGGCAAATATGGGAGGGACAGCCCTTGGCGATATTGCACTAGTACCTGCCGTGAATCTGAAATATCCCAAGGGCATCAGGGGAGTTGAAGAGTGGTATATCTCAACTCTGGCAAGAGAGGATTTCATTAAGGAAATTTACACCAGGGAAACAGATATAGCAATTGATAACCTTAAGAAATTATATAAAGTAATCGGCAACAGGATCGATGTTGCTTATATCTGCGGAGCTGATTTCGGAACCCAGAATTCAACATTCTGTTCTCCGGATACTTTCAGAAGACTATGGCTTCCATATTATAAAAAAGTGAACGACTGGATACATACCAATACCGGGTGGAAGACATTCAAACATTCCTGCGGCGCAATAGAACCCTTGCTTTCGCTTTTTATTGAAGCCGGCTTTGATATAATTAATCCTGTACAGATCAATGCGGCAGGAATGGATACTCAGATGCTTAAGAGAAAGTATGGAAGCAATATCATTTTCTGGGGAGGCGGTGTCGATACACAGGGCGTTTTTGCATTCGGAACACCCAGCCAGGTCAAGGAACAGGTAAAACGGCAATGCGCGATTCTTAACAAAGACGGAGGATTTGTCTTCAATACCGTGCATAACACCCAGGCAAACGTACCTTTTGAAAATGTAATTGCAATGCTTGAAGCATTAAGTGATTTGTAGATGGAAGTACATAAATACAATTGGAGCTACCTGTTTTCCATTTGTCTTATATCCGCTCTTGGCGGTCTTCTTTTCGGATATGACTGGGTTGTGATCGGAGGAGCCAAGCCATTCTATGAACCATATTTCGGGATAACGAACAATACCGCACTTCAGGGATGGGTAATGAGTTGTGCACTGACAGGATGCCTTGCAGGTGCCGTTCTCTCCGGCTGGTTGAGCGACAGGTTCGGAAGGAAAAGGCTCCTGATCCTCTCGGCAGGATTATTTATCGCCGGCTCTATAGGAACAGGTTCTGCAGGTTCATTGGGAGTTTTTATCATCTTCAGGATACTTGGGGGGATAGGGATTGGACTTGCCTCTAACCTCTCCCCGATGTATATAGCTGAAGTCACACCCGGCAATATAAGAGGTGCATTTGTCTCGATAAATCAGCTTACAATAGTGATCGGCATACTTGCAGCTCAGCTTATAAACTGGAAAATTGCGCAGCCTGTTCCTCCGGATTCTTCAGTCAGCGATATCATGAATTCATGGAATGGTCAGACAGGCTGGCGGCATATGTTCTATGCCTGCGCTGTGCCTGCTTCATGGTTCTTTTTACTCATGTGGTTTGTCCCGGAAAGCCCCAGGTGGCTGGCAAAAGACATTAAGAAACACAGCAAAGTTCACGGGATACTTTCAAAGATCGGAGGCAGGGAATATGCCGATTCTGAAATTCTTTCTATCGGGGAGACTCTAAGAACAACGACAGAAAAAGCCGGATGTCGTGTTTTAAAGCTCCCGGGTATCAGCAAGTTACTGATATTAGGGATAGTTATAGCAGTTTTCCAGCAATGGTGCGGGATTAATGTTATTTTCAATTATGCACAGGAGATCTTTGCCAGCGCAGGATACAGTGTTTCGGATATACTGTTCAACATTGTTATTACAGGAAGTGTCAACCTGGTCTTCACTTTTGTAGGCATGTTTACGGTAGACAGGCTTGGAAGGAAATCACTTATGCTCATAGGTGCAGGAGGTCTTGCAGGCATCTATGCTGTTATTGGATTTATGTATTTCTTCCATCTCCAGGGTCTTCCGCTCCTCATCATGGTGGTTACGGCTATAGCATGCTACTCAATGTCACTGGCGCCCGTAACCTGGGTGGTTCTGTCGGAGATATTCCCGAACAGGATACGCGGATTTGCGATGTCGGTCGGTACATTTGCATTGTGGGCTGCATGCTTTGTCCTGACCTATACATTCCCGTTGCTTAATCACACATTTAAAGCATCAGGAACATTCTGGCTCTATGGATTAATATGCATTCTCGGATTTTGGTTTATACTGAAGAAACTTCCGGAGACAAAAGGGAAGTCACTGGAACAGATAGAAATTGAATTAACAAAATAGATGATATGGTACAGTGGTGCAAGGGCGCAAGGGCGCAATGGCTGATATGCATACTTCTTCTGGCGCTGACATCAGTGACAGGATGCACTGCAAATGATAAATTCTCAAGGGAGAAATTTTCGCTGGCAGGTGAATGGCAATTCAGGATTGACTCTCTTGACCAGGGAATAGATAACAAATGGTACAAGGATACCTTTGATGAGAATGTAAGGTTGCCCGGATCAATGGCCGAAAACGGTAAAGGAGATGAGATAACAGTGAATACTGACTGGGTGGGGGACATTGTCGACAGGTCATATTTTACAGATAAGAAATATGAAAAATACAGGCAGCCCGGAAACATAAAGATCCCCTTCTGGCTTAAGCCGGTAAAATACTGTAAAGGTGTTGCATGGTATCAGAAGGAAGTTGATATTCCTGAACTTTGGGCAGGAAAGCGTGTCAGCCTTTTTCTTGAGAGATGCCATTGGGAATCAACACTATTTGTAAACGGAAACAAGGCGGGTTCTCAAAATCATCTTGCCGCACCTCATGAATATGATATAACTGATCTGCTTGTACCGGGCAGAAACAGAATCAGTATCAGGATGGACAACAGGGTGATTATTCCTATTGGTGTCAATTCGCACAGCATCAGCGATCATACGCAGTCGAACTGGAACGGAATAACAGGCGAAATCAGCCTTCGTTCATCTTGGCCGGTTTATATTGATGATATAAAAGTTTATCCGGATATTCATAATGAGACTGCAAAAGTTATTGTCAGCATAAAGAATCCCGGTAACGTTGATTTTAAAGGGAAAATCAAAATCAGGGCCAGGTCATTCAACACCGAAAAGACACATGGAATTCATGCTAAAAATGTAACAATTGTTACAAATGCCGATAAACAGCAAACGGTGATTAATTATAAAATTTCAAAACCTCAGCTTTGGAGTGAATTCAATCCAGCTCTGTACAAATTATCAGTGGTGCTGAAAGAATCCGGGAAAATTATTGACAGTGAAACTGCTGATTTCGGAATGCGGGAATTCAAGACCGACGGAACACGTTTTTCTGTAAACGGAATACCGGTTTTTCTCAGAGGTACAACCGAGTGCTGCATTTTTCCGCTGACAGGTTATCCGCCGGCAGATGTCGAATCATGGGAAAAAGTTCTGAGAACAGTAAAGGATTACGGGTTAAATCATGTGCGGTTTCATTCATTTTGTCCGCCTGAGGCTGCATTCGTGGCTGCCGATAAGCTGGGCATTTATTTTCATATAGAATGCAGCTCATGGGCAAACCAGGGAGCCACGGTAGGCGATGGCACACCGGCTGATAAATTTATATACGAGGAGGGAGACAGGATCATGGGAGAATATGGGAATCATCCTTCTTTCTGTATGCTGGCATACGGAAATGAACCGGGTGGTGATAACCAGAACCAATTCCTTGGTGAACTTATTTCGTATTGGAAATCAATTGATAACCGGAGGGTCTACACATCAGCTGCAGGTTGGCCGATACTCCCGGAAAATGATTATAATCTGACGTCTGAACCACGTATTCAGCACTGGGGAGAAGGAATGGGGAGCATAATAAATTCAAAGCCTCCGCAGACCATGTTCGATTTCCGCGATTTTGTTTCACAATACAGCGTGCCTACGGTGAGTCATGAGATAGGGCAATGGTGTGTATATCCGGATTTCAAAGAGATGGAGAAATATACCGGTGTTTTGAAGCCGGCAAATTTTGAAATATTCAAGGAGACTCTTGAGGAGAACTTTATGGGCGGTGAGGCAGAGGATTTTCTGAAGGCTTCCGGTAAGCTTCAGGTTATTTGCTATAAAGCAGATATTGAAGCAGCATTTAGAACACCCGGATTTGCAGGATTTGAGATGCTGCAGCTTCATGATTTCCCGGGACAGGGGACCGCCCTTGTAGGTATTTTGAACCCCTTCTTTGAATCAAAAGGATATGTTACTCCAGAGGAATTCAGAATGTTCTGTAATCAAACAGTTCCCCTGGCCAGGATGGAGAAAATGGTTTACAAAAACGGTGATGTATTTCAACCACGTATTGAAATAGCTCACTTTGGCGATAAGCCAGTTTATAATGCTGAAATATTATGCCAGGTGACAGATCCAGACGGAAATATTTTAAGGAAAGAAATAATGAAAATGGATAAGATAAATATTGGCAACAACAATATTGTCGGAGTATTTGCAATGGACATCCAGGGATCTGATAAAGCGAGGAAACTAAATTTTGAGGTATCGATTCTGGGAACACCTTACAGGAACTCATGGGACATCTGGGTTTATCCTGCTGAAGGTCAGATTAATCCGGGCAATATATATATCACTCAAAAGCTTGACAGATCAGCTGAAGATATCCTGAAGAAAGGAGGATCAGTTCTGTTTCTGCCTTACGGAAGTATTGGAAAAACAAAAGGTGCCCAGGTGGCTATCGGATTCTCGAGTATATTCTGGAATACCGCCTGGACAAACAATCAGCCTCCTCATACACTTGGGATATTATGCGATCCCGGTCATCCGCTTTTCAATGGTTTCCCGACAGAATATCACAGCAACTGGCAATGGTGGGATCCGGTCACCAGTTCGCAGGCGATGATCATTGACGGTTTTCCGGCAGAGCTCAAACCACTTATTCAGCCGATTGATACGTGGTTTGAGAACAGGAGGCTGGCCCTGGCATTTGAAGCAAAAACAGCAGGAGGGAAGCTGATGGTTTGCAGTATAAACATGAAGGACAGCCTGGATCAGAGACCTGTAACCAGACAACTTCTAGGTTCTATTCTGAACTACATGAACAGTACTGATTTTGATCCTAAGGTACCTGTAGACATTCAAAAAATAAAGGAACTTGTAAGTAAATAGTATCTACGAAGGAGAAGTTCAGGAGATTTTCTTTATTCTTTTTTCGATCTTTTTCCTGATAGATTTCAATGATGGTGCAGGGCCTGTCCACAATTCTTTTCCGTCGATATAAATAGCTTCAGAGATTCCCCATTCATCTACAATATTTCTGTCCATTCCGTTGAATTCCTGAAGATTAACCTTGTCGTGGAATTCAGAAGCAGCCCTAATTGTTCGTTCGGCAGCAACGTTGAAATTAGGACACCAGCCGTTCCGGAATAGGGTGACATTTACTTTTTCAACACCTTTCCCGGGTTCCTTTTTAGGTTTCATGAATTTTGGCGGAACAGCATTTTCGTTGAAGGGTTTCCATAAAAGGCGCATTATCCCTCCCTTATCAATTGTTTTATATCCATGCTTTCGAAACCATGATGCCCTCATGAAGACAGGTATTGCGAGTCCCCAGGTAACAAGTCCGTCAGCACCGAGCTGTTTAACATCCTCCTCTGCAGCTTTAAGAAGAGCCTTACCCATTCCTCTTTTACGGTAATCGCCCCGGCCTATCTTATGTCCATGGACCCAGATACAGAGAACGACATAAAGACTTTTACCTTCGAAAGAGGAATATTCGATCGGGATATAGTGGATCATACCTCCTATGATACCATTGTCATCCATGGCATATTTCACTCTCAGTCCTTTGTCCTTCATGTGGTTGTACCACTTACGTTTCTGGTCGCCGGCTTCCCTTATATCTTCTGAGTATTCCTCGAGACAGCACATATAATGAGATTCGGTTTCGGGTGTTATATCGACGATTTTCATGGCAAATATTTTCTTATAATATATGAAATTTTTATTTATTAATAAGATATTTAACCACGGAGTTTCACGGGTCTTCGTCCTTAGGGACTCAGACAGACACTGAGTTGCACGGTTATTTCTCCGTGTGACTCCGTGTAAATCTCAGTGTAACTCCGTGGTTAAAATTTGTTTATTTTTATGATATTAAATGATTGATATGAAAATATATATGTCAATTCCTGTCGAAAGAATCTTTATTGCTCTGCTATTGGTGTTTTTCATGTTCGCAGACTATGGCTGCAGTAGATCAGCAGGACCAGTTAACAGTGATTTCGATATTGTGATTCTGAATGGAAGAGTAATTGACCCTTCATCAGGTCTCGATGAGGTAAGGAATCTTGGTATAGTTGACAGCAAAATTCAGATGATTACTGAGAAAGCCATCTCCGGCAGGAGTCTGATCGATGCAAAGGGACTGGTTATATCCCCCGGATTCATAGATATACATCAGCATGGACAGGATGCGGAGAACTACCGGTACAAGGTGATGGATGGCGTCACAACAGTTCTGGAGCTTGAGATGGGGACGAATGATATCGACAAATGGTATGCTGAGAGGGAGGGCAAAGCGATCATTAATCAAGGCGTCAGCATTGGTCATGTACCTCTGAGGATTAAGCTGATGAACGATCCCGGAACCTTTGCACCGCTGGCTGATGCAGCTTACAGGGAAGCCACAGCTGATGAGATTGAAATACTGAAGAAAGGAATTGAACAGGGTCTTGACCAGGGCGGCATTGGTGTCGGATTCGGATTGATGTATACTCCTGCGGCATCACGGTGGGAGATACTTGAGATGTTCAGGGCGGCAGCAAAGTATGAAGCACCCTGTGTTGTTCATATCCGCTATGCAGGGTTGAAGGAGCCCAACAGCTGCATTGCAGCGCTTGAGGAGGTGATCTCAGCTGCGGCAGTTACAGGGGCTCCGTTGCATGTGGTTCATATCACAAGTATCGGGTTCAGCCAGACACCCATGATGCTTCAGATGATATCCGAAGCACGGTCGCAGGGTGTGGATATTTCGGTTGAATGTTATCCGTATCCTGCAACACAGACACTTATTGAGTCGGCCATCTATGACGGCGACTGGCGGGGATCGTGGGGGATTGATTACTCTGACCTGCAATGGATTGAAACAGGAAAGAGACTAACAGAGAAGACATTTAATGAATACCGGAAGAGAGGAGGAATGGTGATAGCGCATTCAATCCCTGAAGAAGTTGTGAAATCAACGATAGCAAATCCTGATGTTATTATAGCAAGTGACGGTATGATGTCGGAGGGGAAAGGTCATCCCAGGGGTGTCGGCTCTTTTGCCAGGCTGCTGGGTAAGTATGTGAGAGATGAGAATATTATATCCCTCAAGGATGGATTGAAGAAAATAACCTTAATGCCTGCCCAAAGGCTTGAAAAGATTGCTCCTGCTTTTAAAAACAAAGGCAGGATAAGTGTTGGTGCCGATGCTGACATCACGATTTTTGATCCTGATCAGATCATTGACCAGGCTACCTATGAGGATCCGGCCCTGTACTCAAAAGGAATTCATCATGTACTGGTGAACGGGGTGGTTGTTGTGAACCAGGGAGCTTTGGTGGAAAATATATTTCCCGGGAAAGGGATCAGGGGAGTTGTGAGGGAGTAAATTTTATTCACCACGGATTACTCGGAGAGCGGAGATTTGCACGTA
>Ga0172365_10000184_pt1 | contig 38951 bp, 39 predicted proteins | sample LakKivSesite48cm_FD_114535 | JGI IMG/M metagenome (GOLD analysis project Ga0172365, IMG submission 114535) | Sediment microbial communities from Lake Kivu, Rwanda - Sediment site 48cm | ecosystem: Environmental > Aquatic > Freshwater > Lake > Sediment | place: Rwanda: Western Province, Lake...
CAAATCCAATTTCATAAGTCTCAAAGTTTGTTGGTGCGGATGAAGGAATTTCAACACAAATCTACTAGCAAAAACATGCTATATATGCTTGGCAAGAGTTCGAATCTCTCCCGGGCTACCATTCCTGTATTGTAATTTATACTGTTTTGAGTAGTGCGTTTGGCATTTCTGCGGTGATTTCTTGTTTGAGTTTTTGTTTTAGGGCGTTTAGCAGCGTGTCAATTTGGCTTTGGTCGCTTGACTGTATGCCCGCCGTTATTACTGTTCTGTGAGGCTTTGCTAAGGCTTCTCTTGTTAAGATTTCTTCTGGGTTTAAGCCTAGCGCTTTCACGATTTCTTTTAGGATCTCTATTCTGCTTGGTTTTGTTTTTGTTTTTATGCTTAGTCCGCTGGCGGCGTAGAGTCCTCTTAGGAATTCTATGCCTTTCATTTGTATGTCGTGGTATGTGCTTATTGTGTGGCCCATCATGTATTCGATGTAGTCTGTTTGTATGCCTAGGGCTGCCATTTGGGTTCGGAAGAATTTTCGTATGCTGTGCGGTCTCATGGCGTAGCGTCTTCCAACCTTGCTTCCTAGTAGGCCTGCTTGAGCCATGAGCCTGTGCAGTATGTTGTAGACTTGTGATGGCGTTATCGGCTTGACAATTTTGGAGTGTTCGTCTCGTATCAGGGGGGATTCGTCGTGAAGGTTTTCTGGCGGGATTTTGTTTGGCAGTCCTCCGTTTCTGCGTGCTTCCAAGTATGCTTTTAGGTGTTCTGCTGCTTCTCTGCCTATGAAGGTGTCGTAGTCGTGGTATTTTCCCTTCGTTATGGTTGCGTCCACGTGAATGTGGACTGGCACTATTCCTCTTTCAAGGTCGTGTCGGACGTGTCTGTAGCAGAGTTTGCATAGTGTTCCGATCCTGAAGGCTCCTAGGGCAAGCATTGAGACGATGACCTTGGCTCTTAAGTCAGCTAGATCTATGAGCCTCGCCAGCTCTTCTGGCGTCGGCGCTCGGTCTCTGCTCACAACGTATTTGTGGAGCTTGTATGGCAGTTCTAGGCTTAGCCCGTTTACTCTGAAGAATGTTTTAACGGCTTTGACGCAGTTTGCGATGTGGCCTGGGCTGTATCCTTCGCTTTGCAGGGCCCCAACATAGTCATCTAATCTTCTGGCTTCGAGTAATAGAGCCTTCTGGTTTGGTAGGGTGTCTTCTGAGAAGCATTCGTTTATTAGTTGGTCTGGGTCTGCTCCGAACCATTTGCAGTATTGGTGAACCGACCAGATGTAGAGGTAGGCTGTGGAATGTGATTGGCTGCAATGCCTTTTAAGGTATCTAACCATCTCAGCCACGGATTGGCTTATGGTAGCGAAGGGTATGAGGCTTGGCTTACGCTTCGTTAGGGCTTCACGGATAAACTTTTCAACGTCAGGCGGGCATGGTAAAGGAGTTTCAGCTATACCTTTGCTGGTAACTGCTTGGTTATGTGTCGGCTGAAGTTGTCTTCGCAATGCTTTGTTTTGGTTAGTTGTTTCTATGGGTTTTCCCTTCCTCCGACTTTTTGCGGGCCGAGTTTTTCGCTTCGCCTTCCGAAGCGCCTACTCGGTGTTTCCTAATATAGGAATGTAAGCTATTTAAGCATTTTCCTGCAATAGGTAATAGTGATGTGTGATGAGAACCTATATCTTCACTGACATGGAAAGAAAAATCATACGTGACTTCTTGAAGGGAAAACAGGTTCCGATCATGGCTATTGCTAAGATTAAACATAGAGTGAAGCGGTTTAAGGAGCTTGAAGATGACGTGACCTTGTATCTCAAACTGTGCGAAAAGTTCAAGCAATCTTCCTCATCTCCAAAATATCGCTCTTAAGGATGACAAGGCCTGACTCGGAGGCTGGAACCCTCTCGTGGGGAAGCGGTTCCATGCTTCTGTCCCAGAGAATCCAAACCGCTGCATCATTCTCTTTTATGAGCCAACCTACCGTCTCCCGCACCGCGGGTTGGAAAAGGCCGGGATCGGCACTTCTGAAGAGCACGTGGTCATAATAGCGAACGTATATAATGGATCCCAGTGCCACGTGTCCCTTACCCTCCATGGCTTTCAGCATCACCCTCAAGCTCCCGGTTTACTTTCCTCTAGCGCAACACATGACTGCGCGAACTCCTGTCTTAAAGCCTGAAGGGCCTCAAGCCTGACCTCCACAGAAAGGCGACGCCCCTCATGGTTTGCGCACACTAATCGAATACTTCCTCCCGCTCCCAGGTTGAGACCCTCCTCGTCCGCGCGCAAGCGTTGAGATGTTGGGCGCCACAAGGCACGCAAACGCCTTGGAGAGCGTGGAAAGGCCACAAAGGAGTGTGGCGAATGATTGAAGGTGGCGACGGTCTGGGTCTTAGGTAAAATTGGGTTCTGAGGGTTAATCATGGCTGTTTTCACCGTTCCTCTCTCTTTCTAAGTAGTGGTGAACGGAGATGTGATGATACGTGGATCCACCAATTTCCACTCCCCCAACAACGTAAACTCCCGGTTTTACTTCCCTTGCCCTTCTTAGAAAGCGAGCAATCTTTTCATGCCTCTTCAACTGTTCAAAATTGGTCCTTGTCGCCTCCAAGCGAAAGCCAAGGCAGTAGACGTTTGTGTGGCACATTTGTTCAAAGCCACAATCCAAGCATAGAGACTGATTGATCCAATAGAACCCCTCAAAATGTCCAAAACTTTTGTATCGAATGTATAAGGCCCCTTTCGGGATTTCGCGGTTGCATTTATAGCCATCACATTTGCGTGGTTTCCTAGCCCTCGATATCTTGAACACTTTTATTCAGCTCCCTTCGTCGTTTGAAAGCAGGCTGGAATAGGCTGGTTTCCAACAGTCAATTTTGTGCCCCTTCTCGGTTTTCCCTCGTCCCTTTCCATCTCAAATCGGCTGATGTCGCGGCACCGTCGGTTTCCGGCGGCGTCAAATGCACCATGTCCGCGTCTAGGAAGAAGAGCTCCCCGAACTCCCTGGCGAGGTGGAGGGCCAGTGCCCTCGCGTCCTCGTGCCCCTCGAAGCTGCGCACCCAAACCCACCTGGATTTCAGGTCCATGAAGAAGCTCCTGCACACGCGCATGAACCTCCTGAACTCCTCCCGTCCCAGGTAGGCGACCGGGTAGCATTCCATGTGGAAGCGGTGGCATCTCTCGCAATCGACGACTTTGACGGCCACCCTTTTGGCACGCATTTAAATTTCCCCCTCATAGTCCGCCAGGCAGTCATCGCAGAGGTATACGGGTGGGTTGGGAGGTCTGATGATTAGGGTTGCACCGGTTTTCCCGCATTGGTCGCATTTGTGTCCTCCCCCTTCAGCTGTGGCCTCCGAGACGGTAGGCGTCGACTCCACCACCCTCATGTGTTCGGCGTCAACCTCCTCCAGCTCCTTAGCCTCAGTCAGCTCCGCTATGACCCGAAGCACCTCTGCTCGATCCATCTTTTTCGCAAGCTCCTCCTGCACCTTGACCTTGGAGGCGGCGTCAGTGACCCCTTTAAGGGCCTTCACGGCGTCTAGGACAAGCCGCCGCTCTTCATGCCAGGTGAGGAACTGTATCCCGTAGTCGGAGGCCAGCTCCATCATCAAGTCCTCACGGATCAGGTAGCCGGCCTTTCTGTCGGGCAGGGTGACCTTCTCGAAACCCAGCCGTGACAGCATGACCCCGGCCTTTTGCCTGCTGATCCGCTCCTCAGACTTTTCCGGGACGTCCCTGTTGAACTCAGCCGCCGCGTCGGCGACGGAAACTGTCCACTCTTGTTTCCCAGCTCGCTTTTGGAGGAGAACCTGAACCATCTTCGCGTTCTCCCCAGCCTTTTCTTCGACGCGGCGCTCCTTGCTCAGCTGTTTCTTAACCTCCTCGATCGAGCCCTTAACCCCCTCAAACCTATGGTCGAGCTGGTTGAGGTACTCGGTCAACGCGATTAGGGGGAAGAAGATCTCGGAGATCCTCGGGGACACGGGCGCGTCCTCACCCTCCTCACCGGCGGAGAGGGGCAGTGGGTGAACCATAGCTTCCCGAGCCTTGGGCTCCACGAACTCTTGGAAGGCGTCTAGGTGGTCGATTCGAAAGCGGAGGAGGCTTGACCTGAGTTCCTCGCCTCGTCTCTGATCTACAAACATCTTGAGGGGGCGACGCAGCTTGTGCATCTTCAGCAGGATGTTTCGGCTCGCTGTGATCTCGTTGAGCTCCTCGGTTCCCCCCATGGCCTTGAAGCCGAAGACGTCGTAGGTGCGGGGCTCCCTCCTCTTTCCAACCTCCTCAATCCGGATGACCTTGACCCCCCGCCTGTAGCCGGCGTTGATCACGGCGATGAGGTCCTCCTTCTTCTTCGTGATGAACTCGCTCTCGTCGATGAGCAGGGTGGGACGGTATTCCTGTACCGTTCGGAAGAGGCCTGGCCCCGTTATGACGGTGCTGGGTATGCCTCGATAAGCCAGCTCACGAAGAACGTCCACGATGAGCTTGGTCTTCCCCGTCTCCATCCTCCCCAGGAGGTTCAGGTAAACGGCGATGGGGAGGGCCTCCTGGAGCCAAGAGGCCATGACCCACATGGCGACAACGGCGTAGTATCCAACCCTAAGCAGGTCCACGTACGTGTACACAAAGACGTATATGGCCTGGTAAAGCTCCCAAACGTCCACCCTCTCCGGGGGATACTCAGGGGGAAGCCAGGGCGGGGGGTCTAAGGGCTTGATCACCTGGTCTCCGGTGATGATGGCCTCGGATAGGCGCACCCCCTTCTGATCCTTTATGAGGAACATAGGCTTGCCGCCGTACCTAATCACCTCACGAAACTCCATGTTGCTCCATCCTGACTTCTTTCGCTGAAAGAACCCCAAATCAAGCCCTTTATACGAATTGAGCCTGTTTTGCATATGTTGCATATGTTAACATACGTTTTAGAGGGAGAGGAGAAAAATGCCCAAACCGTCAAAACATATTGCAACATATGTAACATATGCAGCTGTGCCCCTTTCGCCGAAAACTCCTCAAATCCACCCTCTTTTCCAAAATGAGGTATCCTACACGCCGTAACTAACCCTCCTTCTTCCGCCGTGGACATCCATTATGACCGCTGAGACCCGGTCGAACTCGTCGCCGTCCAGCCCCAGCCTCTTAGCTAGGCGCGCCCGAGCCCTCGGCGACCCAAGCTCCCTCCAGGTTAGGGGGTAGACGGGCTTGTCTCCGTTGTAGACTATGATCTCGTCTTTTCTGACTCGGAGGGTGAACCTTCCCAAGGTGAAGGTTTGAGGCCGTATCTTGCCCTCCGCCACCAGCTTTTCGTACTGTTGTGCCGCTGGCCACCTTTCCCTCCCTATCTTTCTCGTGAGGGGATCCATGGCTGCTACACATTCGTCCTTGGTCAGTCCGTGGTTGTTAGCCAAGTGTAGCAGAGCTCTCACGAGGACGTCGCTTCTCTCTCCAACAGCTGGTCTCTCAAAGCCCTCGCGTAGGCTGGGGGGAAGCATCGCCATCAGAGTGTTAACGCCTCGAGATACGGCGGCGGTAACGGTCGTTGCCCCCATTCTCTCCCGACTCTCCCAGCACTCTTCGATGAGCCTCCACATGGCGGGCTGTGGCTCCGGTGGCTTTGTTATATCCCCCAAAATCACTCTTCTAACGCGCATGCCCTTCATGTTCACCGTATTTGGAACCCCTAGGATCCTCGGCAGGTCGCCCACGCTGTCGACCTCAACCGTGTCGTCGATAAGCGGCTTTATCTCGTGTTGGAGGAACCAGTTGACCATGTCGGAGAGTTTGTTTTGCGTGGAGTCGCCCGCCTTGTAAAAGTAAGGAGAAGTTTCCTGCCGTGGGATTCTGACGAGGGTTAAAAAACCGTTTCCGGTGTCAACCAGGAGTGAGGACTGAACCCCCTTCGACTTCAGGTGTCTCAGTATCTTCGCCGTGTTCCTCTTGGCGTTAAAGCGTTGAGAGGCGTTCGCCGGTTCAGTCTTCTTGTTTGGTCGGACAGCGTCCACATCGATGGGGATGAAAGTTAGAGCTGGGACGTTCTCGTAGCTTCCGCCCTCGCCATCTCTCGGCTGCGCGCTGTAGTAAACCTGAGCCCCTCCGCTGTATTCCAAACACTTTTCAGCGAAGAATTCGGGATCCGCCACGTTGTAGTCTTGAAAGATCACCCTACCGTTGGCTGTGTCTATGACGCGTAACTCCAACGTGTTATGACCCAGCCAGTGGAAGAAATTTATGAAAAAGTGGCGTAAGTCACCCCTCGCTTCCCTCGGTTCGGATCCGTTCTGTTGGACAGAGTTTTCTGCACCTAAACAGCTTCGGCAGAGCCACCGACCGTGTCTAAGGCTACGGGTTACAAGGGAGACCTTTGTGGGGCAAAAGCTCACGGCGTCAACCTCGCGGCCACATCCCTCACACCTTGGCATCGGCATCCCCCAGCCTGAAGAGATCTCCAGGCGCCTACTTCAGGTACGCCCTTGCCGCCTCGGTGAAAAAGTACAAACCCTCTTTTTTCTCCACCAGATTCAACTTTAGCAACTCTGCGCGTACCTTAGCGGGCACGGTCTCGTTCCAATCTGCCTCGTTCAGTGGCAGTCCCATTTCGACGATGTCCGCGCTTTTGCGTATCAAGTCTAGAGTGGCCGAGGAGGGCTCCCTTGGCTCGGCTTGCTCCGCGGGCCTCTCCTGTTGCCGGGGTTGCGCGGGTAGGCCTCGAAGGAGTACGCCCCTCTGACCTAACCCCGAGTATGTCTCGATACTCATAACCTCGGCCATCTGATCCACCCACTTGGTTGTGTCGTGAGTACCGAAGCTATCCGTCAGTCTTTGTGTGTTCTTTGATCCTAGCCTCAGGTTCTTTTCCTCACCCGTGCGGGCCAGTCGTGCGGTCATCACCAGGTAGGCACGGTCAAACGTTTTATCATCCACGTAGCCGGCGTCTGTGAGGATAAGGCGGTCGCCCACCACGAGGTCGTCGGCCCTCCACCAATTCCCTCTGGCTTTCTTGAGGAAATCTCTCACATCTACCATGCTATTCCCTCCGACTTTTTATGAGTAGCCTTTTCCTTCCACGTAGCGGCAGTTGCGCTATCGTGGCGGCAGAGCGAGCTACCTTCCTCGCCCTGCTTCCGCACAAAACAAAAAATAATGGGAAGGATCCAAAGTTATCGCTGTCTCCAGAATGGCTTGGATCCAGTAAGCCATCCCGGTAGTGGTCACCGTTTTTTAGCTTGACCTATGCATGAAGCCTGTAGCTTCGTCACAACCAAAAGGCCGTAGGCCAACTTTGGTTACCCATCAACCCTCTGTATTACGTGAAGCCTCATCGCATTGATAGCTCGGCTTCAGGTGCAGGGGCGTTCCAGCCTTGCTCCATGACGTATATTAAAACTTTTCCAGCAAGCATCCATGACATGAACCACGACATGCAATGTGAAAAACCATGACATGAGGCGCGGAACCATGACATTGAGGTCGAGTGTCATGGTTACCATGACATTAACCGTGACATGTCACGGTTCACAGCTGAGGGTACAGCCTATGGCTTCGGCAAAACTCGATCCAGCCAACCCTCTCTAATTCGGACAGCCAATGATCGCCAAGTTTGTGAGCATTCTTCAAAATCAAGCGGGCCTTATTCGTCAACTTTCGTGGATAATAAAGGCGACCCTTACCCCCCACATTAGACCTTCCCTTAGCAGGTTCAACCTCAAGCACGTAAAGGTCCGCCGTGTGGAAGCGCCTCATATACCGATGGATCTGACGTGGACTGCACCCGATCCGCTTGGCTATATCGGTCTTCCTCGCGCCTTGCGCAGGGGCCTCAGCGATCATTCGGAGGATACGCTCAGGTCTGACCTTGCGGCGTTTGCGGTGTCCATCCCCCTCACTTGGGAAGTAGCGCTCTTCAACGGCTTTCAGCACAATGTCGATAATATCTGGTAAGGAAGCCTTGAGCTCCTCCCTCACGATCTCCTTCACTTCTGTTGCTTGCATGCCCCTGCACCGCTTGTAACGCAACAGCCGCGATACGTCGCTTACCGGCCCTTGACTAAGACGCTCATGGCTTGACCCCTAGGGCTTTCTTCTCCTCCTCGGTGTAGAAGGAAAGCTTTGCAAGCTCCGACTTTATGGCCCGCCGAACGAAGTCGCTTAGGTCCTCCCCCCTGGCCTTTGCGACCTTCGCCACGAGATCCTTATCTCTGGGATCCAGCCTCACAACGATCTGATTCGTCACCCAACTCCCCCGCATTGCATAGAAACACATCCCCTATTAAGTATTTCTCAAAAAACGCCCCTTTTCAAAAAAGGACTTTAATATGGAACTCTTTGTGCCGAATAAGCACAAGATGTGTCCAATTTATCTGGGATGATCGAGGACCATGCTCCGCGTCGAGTTCAATTTAGCCAACCGGTTTTCCCAAAAATCTGGCCCTGTTGGATTCCGGTTTTCCCCTATCTTGATTTCTAGCGGCGGCTCAGCGCTTTAGCTTATTTCGAGAACGTCCTTGAGGGATATCCTCATTATCGGGGCTGAACCGTCTTGTTTAGCTGTGCAGGAGCATCCTCACTCACGGTCATGGAAACCTTTGATACTTTTAGGCGTCTTATAATGACAGGTTTGGAAAGGAAGCGAACAAGACATGAGTGCTGAGCAACAGGTCACAAAACCTGTAGCGCAGTACGCCTGTTGGGCAAGTCGAAGAAAACAGGAGGCTAGGTCTTCCACGCCTCTGCAGGCCTCTGAACGAGCCACACAGGAGCCCTCCACAAGGCTTCCGGAGGCTAGGAGGGGCCCCCCTATCCTAGCGACTCAGGACGGGAGAGGGGCTCACACCAGCATCTACACGTGTACGTCTTGACCTCACTTGACACCCCTCTTTTTCTTGACCCTGCTTGAAATTTCGCTTCTCCTTGAGTAGTTTCTTGACTCCCTCCTGACTCCTGTCTTGACACTTCCTTGAGAGGGATGACAGCTCCTTCTTGTGAAAACGTAGATGCGAGTTGCTCGCTGAGGATGAGTTCCCTCCTCTCTCAGGATCCTCAAACCCAACTCGTGGAGAGCGTCAAACACGGTAGCCGCCTCCTCCTGGAATCCTCTGAAGAGTCTACGAGGAAGTTAACAAAGGTGTTATCTCGAGTAAATTAGGTCATTTTACTGCTATCGAGCATTTACGAGAACCTCTTAATGGAATCCTGAAGTGACGGCTTCGATTATAGGAGGATCGTGGGAACTCCTCTGAATCATGTTAGAGGGGGCTCTCCCACCCATCTCAGGGCCTTACGGATCGCCACACGTAACCTTCAAGACCTTGGGAGTCCCCAAGCCACTCCTTAACGAGCCACCAAGAAACAGCGTTTTCCTTGGATGCGCAGGCTTCCCTGTAACGTCCTTGAACGTCGTAGGAAACTAACAAGACCCCCTTCGAGGAACCTTCTTGGAGAAAATTCCTCTGTTCTTCCCCTGTTCTCCTCGTAACGTCCAGCCTATCTGCGGGTTAGCTTCCGCATTCTCCCTTTTTCGCCCCTAACCTTCGGGATCTGACCTACTACAACCTATGGCGACAACAACAAATCGAATAGGGGGTGCTAGAGGCAAAAAATATCAGCTAAGACATCCTATGACTTGTTGAGGAATGCTTAGGGTTGGGCTGGAAGGACTACCTAGCCTTTCTGGACGAGAGTCCCTACTCCATGCGACTCCTAACGTCCAGCTTAGCGCCCAGCCAGCCCATATCCACGCCCCAAGAGGTTAGGGTTGAGGCGCTGAGCTACACGCTCCGGCCCTTCCAGCAGAAGATCTTAGACAAGATCGGCGGGGACACCCTCATCCTTGGGCTGCCCACCGGCCTGGGAAAGACCTACCTAGCCGGAGCATACCTGCAGAGGGAGTCCATTCGAAAGCCCCTTAGGGTCCTGTTCTTAACGCCCTCGGTTCCCCTTGGCGTGCAGCAAGCCTTATTCGCTAGGCGCATGCTCAATTTAGAGGACGCGTGCTTCATCTCGGGCAATATCGCGCCGGAGAAGAGGAACGCGCTGAGGGTTTGGAACACGGGCTTCGCCGTCTCCACGCCCCAAACCTTCTACAACGATGTGCTGTCGCCGTTCGCATCCAGCCTAGAGGAGGCCAGGAAGGTTGACAAACCCATCGATATGCTATCCGAGGTTCTCAGCGGCACAGGCTTCACCTTCCCATACGACGTGGTGGTTGCAGATGAGTGTCAGGGCTACATCGGCGAGACCGACGGCTACTCCATCCTGCTGGCGGCAAAGGCCTGCGGCAGCCGAATCCTGGCCCTCAGCGCCACACCCCAGCTGCACGCTCCCAAGCGCCTCGAAGAGTTGAGGAAGGTCTTTGACCAGATCGAGGTGTTCTCGGTGGAGGACCCGGAGATCAAGCGTTACGTGCCGGAGAGGGTGGTGTTTCTCGTGAGGGTCTACGCTCCGGAGAGCCTCCTAAGCGTGTACGGGCAGCTGGGTAGGGTGGCGCAGCGGTACCAGAGGAGGATCAGGGAAGTTTATGGTCCAGAGCACCTGAGGAAGTACTGTAAGGAGCACGGGCTGTGCGTTGGGCTCCTAGCCCTGAAGATGCTCAAGTTTAGGCTGGTGGAGGACGGGGCCAGCAGCGTCCTTAAGTACGGCACTTGGAAGCTGAGGGAGCTACGCCAGCCCGTGAAGGAGCTGGATGGAAAAAGCGTTTATGAGGTCTATCAGCAGGCGCTCAAGAAAGGCTTCAACCACAAGATCTTCGCGGCCATGCGCATCCTTAAGCAGGAGCTGTTCGAGAAGGCCATCGTGTTCATGGAGTCGGTGGAGGCCGCCAAGCAGCTCGGAGCCATGCTCCACAAGTCGTATGGGGTGGAGGACGTGGCCGTTCTGGTCGGTAAGGGAAGCATGACCATGGAGCAGCAGGCTTCAGCGCTGCTACAGTTCAAGGAGAAGGCCCGCATCCTCGTCTGCACCAGCATAGGCGAGGAGGGCTTGGACATACCCACGGCGGACATAGAGGTTTGGCTGGACCCGCCCAGCAACCCCAAGAAGTGGATACAAAGGTTCGGACGGATCCTGAGGCAGCCCGGCGACAAGAGGCTGGCCAGAACCTACGCGTTGATCAGCCTGCGAACCCACGAGAAGAACAAGCTGTTGAGCGTGAAGAGGAAGGCGGAGAAGGTGTATGGCTTCACGCAGAGGCTGGTGGTGAGGGCTCGAGCCAAAGCCTTGCCAAAGGAGCAGAAGACCCTAACCCAATACCTACGATAGCCAGTTTCGGAGGCATCGGCTCGTGTTTAAGTGTGACGGGTGTGGTAGGAGCTACCGCAAGAAGGAGATAGAAAAGCTCTATGTGCTGTTGGTTCAATCCAAGCTTTGGGAGCCTGAGCCTGAATCTGAGCAGTTTGTGTTTTGCAGCCTAAAGTGCCTAGAAGGCTTCATTCATCAAAGAAGGCCTTAACCTCCCCTACTCTCTAACGATCTTTAACGGCTTTTCCTCATCTATTTTCTTGAACGTCCAAGGATTCTTCCTTTTGCCCTTCCACCGCACAGCCACGTGGGCTTGGAAGCCGAAGCTTCGACAAAATTCAACGAGCCCCTTGAGGTCCTCGGGATAAAGGTATAGCGCCTTTTCCTTCGTCACCTTCACCTCGTAGGCGCGCCTGTCACCGCCCTTGGCTGCCAACACGTCGCATGGGAAGCCTCTTCCGCCGCTGACGGGAACCCTCAACGCGTGGAAGCCGAGGCTCCAGCTCAGCTGCGTGCCCCCCTCCGAAAGGCCACCCGAAACCAGCCCCACACGAAATTATGGAAGAGGGAGCCCTAGTTATCCCTTTTTTCCCGCCGTCAGGTCTCGTAGAACAGCTCGCTAATTAGCTGGATGGCCGTGGTGGGCGCCTCACCCTCCCCTTTCTCGTCGTAGAGACCTCTTCTTTAGCGGTTTCCCTTTCTTGTTGCCACAACCCCCTTTTTAGCATGTCTAGGACGGCGAATCGGATGGCCGCGCTCCTGGATGGGTACATGCCCTGCCCAAGCAGCTTGTCCAGCCCCTCCAGGTAGGCTTCGGGCAACAGGAACGTCACCAACCTCAATGGTAATCGCCTTAGTGTATGAGAGCCACTTGAAAGCCTCTCGGGCTGTCCTAAAAACCTTGTTAAGTGCCACAGATATCTCAACATAACATGTATGCGACACGTATGCCGTGCAAGAAGCTTTGATAAGGAGTTTAACCCATGATTTTATAGGGGATAGGTATGGCTGAGGAAGAGGAGAAAATAAGGATGGCGGAGTTTCGATCCCTGCTGGAGAAGCGCATACAAAAGGCAGAGGCTGAATTGAAGAGGCTGCAAGTTTTCCACGAGTTCGTTGACGCCGCCTTGTTGGAGAAGGGGTTTAGGGGGGAGGTCGCGAAGCCTGTTTCCCCACCTCCAACCCCGCCCGACGTAGCCCCAGCAACACCCGTAGAGCAGGAGGGAACCGTTCCATTGAAAATGGTCACCGGCGAGCTGCTGGCAACCCTCTACGTTGGGGAGGATTCTATGCGGGTGGCGCTCGCCGAAGACAAAGAGTTTAACGTCAACACCCCACCGTTCATGACCTTCTTCGTGGATAGGGTGCTGACTAAGATGCGGGAGAAGGATCAAGAAGCCGCGAGGACAGGGGAAATCGCCCCAGACAAGGTCCTCTCCTACAACATTGCCCGTGATGGAGACACCGTCCGAGAAATCACCATCCTAAACGTCACTTCGGATCGATCGCGGGAGCTGAAGTCAGCTATACGATGGACCCTGGAGAGGATGTGGGAAAAAGTTTCCATGAAAGCCTCATGATTTTCCGAGGCCCTCCTTCATACGTAACCATGGGAGTTGTTGGATGGCGGAGTACGGGTTTTTGCCAGAAATTTTGAAAAATAGGGCGTTAGTGGCTGGTCATGAGGGCTATTTCCTCGAGTGTTTCTTTGTGGTATTGTAATAGTTCCTTGGTTAACTCGTCTAGGTGTTCCTTTGTGATTTTTGGCCTTTTTCCTCTGATCTTTTCGTTATATAGTGCCTAAGGTTGAGCTTTCCCCTTCTCAATTTCTTCTCGTAGATGCTTCAGCGCGTAGTTGATGGCATGCGAGTAGCTTCCAAACCTCATCTCCCTAACCTCTTTTGTCAGCCAGCTGTACAGCTCATCATCTAACGTTATTTGTAAGCGCTTCATAGCGATTCACAGCATGATTGTGTATAGGCAACGCTTTTATAGTGAGTTATACATCATGTGTACTGATGAATGAGAATGTGTGTGATTGTGTATGAAGAGGTTCAACTCACGTTAGATGAAGAGACCATAACCTATTTGCAAAGCCTCGTTGAATCTGGCGAATGCGCAAGCCTCAGTCACGCAGTGCGAAAAATCGTAGCCAAGCATATGCAGGGGAAACCACCATGAAGAAGCTGGCTGTCATTCTAGCCCAACTGGTTCCGACGCCGGAAGCCTACGAGGGCAAAACCAACGCCGACATAGAGAAGGAGATCCTGGAGGAGATGCCGGCCATCCCATACGTGGCCAGGATAGAGAAGGTCACGGTTCTGGACCTGTCAAGCTAAGAATAGCGTGTAGGTGTCGCTCCAAAGGTTGCTTGGAGCGGCTCCTAACAGCGCTGACATCCCGCAATAGAGACGGGCAAGCCAGCTCCATCAACCCACAAAGCTAGGAGAAAAGGTTGGGTGAGTACGGTTCGCTCACGCCGCACGCACCATTTTGAATTATTCCCCTTTTCAGGAGAAAGCGATTGAGTTGTATATGATCGAGCATTCTCGGAATCCTTATTTTACGGGGCAGAGGCCGGAAATGGAAGAGTTACGAGAGGGCGGATATCTGCACCGTGCCAAGGTGCTGGTTTTAAGGGAGATATCTCAAAATAAATTCTAAACGTATTCATTAGCCGCGTCAGCTTTTATCCGATGGGCGAGAGCTCCTCGATAAGAGCATCTTTCCTTGTCGATGTCGTTTCTTGCTGCCTTCCAAGCTCTACCCCGTCGTTATGGTGAAATTGAATCTCAAACACGTAGGCTTCTCTTTTTAATCCGTGATGGTCTGCAATTGTCACATGCTTCATTGATTTCGTTTTCTGTTATTAAGCTTAGACGTTTCATAACTTTTCGACGCGTGTCACACCTCAATACTGTGACTACCTTGGGTTCCTCGATTCTAAGCCGCCTCATCTTCCGCTCATGCATCAGCCTAAGGATGACCGAGACCAGCATCAGAAGCATTAGGATATACCAGAAGAGGGAAAGGGGATCTAACCTCATCACCACCTTGACGTTGCCGCCAGAAGAACCCAACACCACCCGCACCACAAAATGTTTCCTAGACCACACTTATAGTTAATTACGAGAATCTGTATGGACGTGTTTGAGGCAATCAAGGGTCGGAGGAGCATCAGGGCCTACAAGCCCAACCCCATCCCAGACGAGCTTTTGAGCAAGATATTGGAGGCAGCTCAGTGGGCACCGTCGGCGGGCAACCGCCAAGCCAGAGACTTCATCATAGTTAGGGATCCCGAGGTGAAGAGGGGGCTTTGCAAAGCCGCCCTGGAACAGTGCTTCATCGAGGAGGCTCCGGTTGACATTGTGGTTTGCGCGAACGAGGAGAGGTCCGCCAGCCGATACGGGGAGAGGGGACGATGGCTATACTGCTTATTGGATGCGGCAGCGTCCGTTCAAAACATCCTCCTGGCAGCGCATGCGCTCGGGCTGGGAGCCTGCTGGATCGGAGCCTTCCACGACCAAGAAGTGGCGAAAACACTGGGACTTCCCGGGTGGCTGAGGCCCATCGCTATCATCCCCATCGGATACCCTGCTGAGAGGCCTTGGCCAACATCCAGAATGCCCCCGGAGTCCCTGGTTCATAGGGATCGCTACAAAGCTGGGAGGGGATGAAGCCGCCGTAAGAAGCTTTGATAAAAGATACGAAACATGTATCTGGGGAGGGGAAGTGGCTGGGGAGGAGAGGGATAGAATAAAGAGGATGGCGGAGCTTAGAACGATGCTGGAGAGGCGTATGCGAGAGAGGGAAACCGAGCACTACAGGGCATTTTCACTGCAGCGTGCATGCTGTTAATCTAGCTTAACGGAAGGAGCCTTTTCCTCGCATGCATTTGAGGGTGCGCACTAGCGATACCAGGCTAGGATCGCCTCGACGGCCCTGTCGCTATAGCCGCGTTGCTTTAACATCTTCCTAAGGGTCCTCTACCTCAAACCCCTCTTTTTTCTGTTTAGCTACTAATATAAAATCTTGGTTTCGCTGAGGAACATCATCCGAAATTTAAATAAACATCTTTGACTGTTGTTTATAGACTGGGATGAGGTGAGGAAACTGAAAAACTGGAAGGAGGTTTACGACATACTTATGGAGAAGCTGCGTCTGCGGACAGATCCTGTCGCGGTCAAGTATTTTAAAAACTTTGATGCGGAGACAAGAAGTGAACTTCGGCGCATGAGGTTTAGGCATCCTAGAGAACCTCTTGCCGTCTGCCAGGTTGCAACTCTGGTGAGAACTCAGGGGGGCTCATTTTACTTCACCGCTGAGGATATGGCGTGCGTGATTGGTTCTGCAGCTCTAGGTCTGTGTGAGATGGACACCGATATGGTGGCGGCCGTGATAATGCGCAAAACTCGGGAGTTATCGCGCAAGTTCCTAGAGGAGATACCTAAAATCCCGCGGGGCGAAGTTGAGGCTGTTGCGTGCGCGCCTCTAAAAAGAGTACCCTTTGATCCCGACCAAGTCCTTATTTATTGTGTTCCTGCTCAAGCTTTAAGGGTCTTCGCAGCTGGCATACAGGAGAGTACATATTCTCCAAGCTTTAAATTCGGGGCGGAGGTAGGGGTTTGCGTGGAGGTCATGGCACGAAGCTATATCACGAAGGAGATGAGTTTCAGCATGCCATGTTTTGGGGAGCGAACGTCGTGTTTTTCAGGAGATGATGAGGTGATCATGGGCATTCCAATCAATATCATGGACAGCTTTCTTGAGGGGCTCAAGAGAACTGAGTTCTCGTGTCCGTATCCAATACCTTTCGGTATATTCGGGGGCATACATGAAACGCCTAGGTTTCCAAAAGAAATGCTCACCGAATACGCTAGGAAGAAATAGCGGTCTCAGGACTATATAGATATCATATCATCCACAACTGTATTTGAGGCTGTGGCTGGCACCAGCAAACACTAAAAACCCCAATATGCTAATCTAAGCTCATGTAGATTATGGGTGTGTTCTATTTTGGAAAACCTTCGTCAATTTGAATACTTATGCTTTTTAGTCAAGAAAGTTTATTGTGTAAGCGAGGAAAGAAGCCCCGGAAGGCTTCAAATGAAGGCAATTCGGGAGTGAGAAGACAGAGTGCCTGATTTTGATGTCATCGTGGTTGGAGGCGGTCCAGCAGGAGCTATCTCGGCGTTGAAATGTTCAGAGCTGGGTCTTGACGTATTGTTGATGGAGAGAGGAAATGTTGGTCGGCATAAACCATGTGGTGGCGTGCTCACCCCCATCTGTGTAGATGTTGTGTTGAAATCGCTTGGGATGAGTATCCCTCGGGATGTTATGTGCTCTCCAGCCACACTCGGGTTATATTATGTGCCTCCTAGTGGTAGAAGGAGTGGTGGTAGCGTGAAGAATTTTAGACTTTTAAATGTTAACCGTGACTTGTTTGACCAGTGGCTACGTCAACTCGCGATAGAATCGGGTGTTAAGATCTGGTATAGGGCAGAGTTACTCAAGTTACGAGGATCAGAGCCCATTCGGGTCTCAGCGAAACGAGGTGGTAGAACCTTTGCGATGACCACGAGGTATTTGATCGGGGCTGATGGGGTGTACTCTAGGGTTCGTGGTGAGTTGTATGGTCGAACCAAAGTAGGTATGGAACCTGTTTTTCAAGAGTGTTGGAGGGCGAAGGGGGATTTAGGGGATTACTTTTACGCGTTTTTCCGAGGAGAGATAACGCCAGCCTACGCCTATGTCATTCCAAAAGGCGGCTTGTATATAGTCGGAGTTGGATTTCCTAAAACAGATCACACAACCATCTTAATGCGCATTAATTGGTTTAAGAAATGGTTACATGAAGAGTTCGCCTTCGAGCCACGGTCTTTGATTAGAAGGGAGGTTTGGGCGGTTCCTTATGGATTTTTGCTTGAAGGCATTGGAAACACTATCTTGGTCGGGGACGCTGCAGGCTTCTGTAATGCGCTGACTAGTGAAGGCATTAGACTGGCTATTGAGGGCGGAGTCGCTGCCGGTAACGCTATCCAAGATGCTATATTCTGTGATGAGCCTCTCGCGTCAACATATAAAGATCGAGTTGAGCGTATCTCCAGCTTTGTTCGCAGAGTCCGGCGATTCACTATTGGCTTAACAGATGAGGACTGGGAACAATTTGTAAATTTTGAACTGGCACGTACCTCAGGACGATCCTAGTGATGTGCCCATGAGATGTTTGAGCGCTCTGATATAGTTGTGAACTCCGCAAAGCTCAAAAGGAGGTGCGCCACGACTTGAACCTGGTTTTTAATAGAAATAATTATACAATGTTTAAGAAATGATCAAAATTTTTAGTTTAGAACCGTAAATTTTAAATATATTTTTGTTCTTATTGAAGCCTCTACATTAGAGAAAATACGAAAAGGTGTTTAAAATGTCTACATTTAGAGAAGATATGAAAAGGTTTGCAGAAGCGTCGCGAAGGTATCCTAGTGAAGTTCGGAAGCTGAAGAGCGAAGGTAAAAAGGTCGTTTGTTGGTATGGAAGCTATGTTCCAGAGGAAATTATCTATGCATCGGGAGCAGTTCCATACCCGCTGTTTGATGGAGGAGATCCTGAGCCAACAGATGCTGCGCTGCCGTATTTGTTGTTTTGTATAAACACACAGGCTAGATATCAAGTGGGACAACACGAGATGGGATTAAATCCGATCACTTCGATAGCGGACCAAATTATCATAGACACCAAGGAAGCTGATTCTGTGAGAATTGGAAGCGCCTTTGAATACTTAGGTCTACCAGTAACATACCTTGGGGTTCCGCAGGATTGGGAGAAGGAAATCGCATTTAACTACTACAAGCGACAACTAGGCAAGTTAAAGGAGGAACTAGAGAAGCTAACGGGAGAAGAGATAACGAATGAAAAATTGGCGGGGTCTATCAAGAAGTACAACCGCGTAAGAGAGCTCTTAACCGATATAGGATCGCTTAGAGAAGAACATCCACCAGTTATAGGAGGAGAGGAATTCATCAAGTTGAATCACTATACCCTCAGATGTGACCCAGACACCGCTATTAGCAGCCTAGAAAAAATATTCGAGGGCTTGAAGGGAGAAGAAAGCATGTTCCCAGAAGACGCGCCGAGAATTATGGTGACTGGACGTGGGTTTGCGTTTGGCGATTATGCATTGTTGAGAATAGTTGAAGAGTCGGGTGGGGTGGTGGTCACCGAGTTCTTGGACGAGGGGATAGTGCACCCTGAGAAAGTAAAAGCTGATAGAAGTCCGATGGAGAATATAGCTGAGAGGTACTATAGGACGAGAATTCCTTCATGCTTGTTTAACCCGTCGTGGTCTAAAAGGTGGAAGCACGTTAGCGGGCTGATAGATAATTACCGCGTAGGTGGTCTGCTATATTATCTATTGGCATTCGACGTGATATACGATTACGAGTATCCCATATTCTCAAAGAGGGCAGACGAGAAAGGGATTCCATTTGCAATGATTGAATCAGCGTACGACTTCTCCAGAGAGGCCACAGCAACATTAAGAACAAGAGTTGAAAGCTTCGTAAAAACATGTAAGTAAGTGAGAAGAATGAAAAGCGATGATGTATATAAAGAATTCTTGGTAGAGTGTGCTGGTTTCGGTGATCCTCCGTGGGATGAAGAGCTAGATGAGATGTTGCCGTTGTGGACGGAGGCGGCAAAGAAACTTGGACTAACACAGAAAGATATGAAGTTCGCTACTAAAGAATGGATTCCAAGAAACTTTGAGGTGGGGCTGGAAGGGGAAAGGAAGACGATAGGTCTAATGGTAGCAGAAGCGACGGATATGATGAGAGCAAAAGAGTATAAAGAAAAAGGGCAGAAACTGGTTTATGGCGTTCTCCCAGCACAGTCACCGTTCTACATGGCGCTGAAGAAGACGAATCCAGAAGTAAATGTTTACTTCCCAGATGTGACGATAGTAGCCCTTCTGAGTCCATTCTTCCACAAGATCGCTCCCTTCTTAGAGTATGCTGAAGAGCAAGGGGTCAGGTACGGCTGTCGTCACTGCGCTTTAAACAAGACTAGGTATGCAGCGCTTAGAACCGGCTTGATACCCATACCGGATGTGAGTTGGATTTGGGGCTTTGTGTGCGATCAGGCTCCAAACAGCGACGAGTTCATCCAGGAGTACTGGAACATAGAATATCCAATAGTCTTCTCAAGGATAGCTCACCACGGCTCGGCAGGTGAAGTAGAATACAAGAATGATGAGCTGGTGAAATATATGGGAGAGATAATGAGGCATGGATATGAAAATGTTTGCGAAAAGGTTGAAGCGGAAGTCGATGAGAAGGCAATCATGGAAGCTTTGAAAGATAGGATTAATTTTGTGATAAGGTATGGCGAACTTCTGAAGTTAATGGCGGAAGACCCAGCTCCGCTTAGGGGGAATCTTCCGCTTACAATACTTGTTCCCACGTTCTGCGCATGGAATACAGGATACAAGTACGCAAATAATGCTTTGACAGCGTTGATCAAAGATGCAAAAGAAAGGGTAAAGAAAGGCGAAGGTGTGGTTCCGAAAGGTTCACCAAAGGCAATGGCATGGTTCATACCAAATAACAATCCATTCGTAGCTAGAATGTTTGACGAGAGTGGAGTGGCACTAACGTATTGTGAGGGACTCTTACCTTCGAAGGCAGAGTTTGAAATGCCAAGGTTTACAGACCCATTTGAGGCTCAGGCCGAAGCCTTTCTTAAGATGTCTTTATTAGTAAACTGGAGGACTAAGGCTGATTTAGCGATAGAGAAACTGGAGACTTATGACATCGATTGCATGATCTGGGGCTTCCTTGACTTCGATAGGTGGCTTGGAAGCGACCACAAACTGTGCAGCCGCTATGTGGAAGAGAAAACGGGCAAGCCATGCTTCTACATTGAGGGGGACATCTATGAGGATAGGGATTACAGCGAAGAGGCGCTAAGAACCAGGATCGAAACCATATGCGAAGTAGTAAAGGCGCGTATGACGCCGGTACCTAAATCCCTCGAGAGAGGCTATGGAAACGTCGCGAATAAAAGTTGAAAGCCTCATAAAAACATGTAAGAGGTGATGAGGAATGGAGGAAAAAGACTGGTATAAAGAGTACTTGGTGAAGTGTGCTGGCTTCGGAGATTCTCCGTGGGACGAAGAGCTAGATGAGATGCTGCCGAAGTGGAAAAGTGCGGCAAAGAAGCTTGGGTTAACAGAGAAAGACCACAAATATGCTGTAACGGAGTGGATTCCAAGGAACTTTGAGATACAGTTAGAGGGAGTGAGGAAGGCTGTAGGGGTTATGACGGCAGAAGTGGCCGACATGATGACGGCGACGGAGCGCAAAGAAAGAGGGGAGAGGATGGTCTACGGTGTTCTTCCATCGCATTCACCGTTCTACAGGGCTTTGAAGTTTACAGATCCAAGTGTAAACACCTACTTCGTAGATGCAAACCTAGCGAGTTTCATAAATCCGTTCTTCCACAAGATCGCTCCCTTCTTAGAGTATGCTGAAGAGCAAGGGGTCAGGTACGGCTGTCGTCACTGCGCTTTAAACAAGACTAGATATGCAGCGCTTAGAACCGGCTTGATACCCATACCGGATGTGAGTTGGATTTGGGGCTTCATATGCGATCAGGCTCCAAAAAGCGATGAGTTCATCCAGGAGTACTGGAATAAAGAATACCCGATAGTCTTCTCAAGGATACCCCATGACGCTCCAGCGCATAAGTTAGAATACAAGGATGATGAGCTAGTGAAATACCTTGGGAGCCAAATGAGAGACGGGTACGAAGCTGTTTGCAAAGCGGTCGGCGTAGAAGTTGACGAGAAAGCCGTTATGGAAGCCTTGAAGGAGAGAATGAGCTTCATGATGAAGTATGGCGAACTCTTGATGCTGATGGCATCGGATCCAAGTCCAATCAGAGGAACTGTCGTCCTATTCTTGACTTTCCCCATGTTCATGGCGTTTAATACAGGGTACAAGTACGACAATGATGCTATAGACGCTTTAATAAAAGATGCAAAAGAGAGAGTAGATAGAGGTGAAGGTGTGGTTCCGAAAGGTTCACCAAAGGCAATGGCATGGTTCATACCATATAACAATCCATTCGTAGGCAGAATGTTTGACGAGAGTGGAGTGGCACTGACTTATTGTGAAGGACTGTGTCCTTCGAAGGCAGAGTTTGAGATGCCGAGGTTCAAGGATCCGTTCGACGCTAACGCGGAAGCCTTTTTCAAGTGGTCCTTGGCAGTGAACTGGGGCACTAGGGCTGATTTAGCGATAGAGAAGATGGAGACCTACAACGTAGATTGCATGATCTGGGGCTTCCTTGACTTCGATAGGTGGCTTGGAAGCGACCACAAACTGTGCAGCCGCTATGTGGAAGAGAAAACGGGCAAGCCATGCTTCTACATTGAGGGGGACATCTGGGAGGACAGGGATTACAGCGAAGAGGCGCTAAGAACCAGGATCGAAACCATATGCGAAGTAGTGAAGGCGCGTCTGGCAGCCGGCGCCTAAATTTCCCATTTTTTGTCTTTTTTCACGAATCACATCAAGATAGCGATTAAGAAATATGATTAGAGAACCAAACTAAAGACATGAAGGTACGTATGCGGACATTGGGTATACAAGTGGGTGAGAAGAAAAAATGGTTTTCGTAGGAATCGATGTCGGGTCAACCACATCAAAAGCAGTGCTACTAAACGGGGATGAAGAAATTGTGGCATATTCCATTCTAAGAAACAGCTATAATCTAGCTGAAAGCGGGAGGAAAGCGCTCGATATAGCATTAAGCAACGGCAAGTTGTCTGAGAACGAGATAAGTTACATAATTTCGACTGGCTACGGACGGAGGGCGATCGGCTTTCAAAATGAAGCGGAGCCAGAAATAATTTGCCACGCCAAGGGTACGGTTAAGATGGTTCCAACATGTAGGTCGATAATAGACATCGGAGGGCAAGACAGTAAGGTAATAGAACTAGATGAAAGAGGAGTTGTTAAAAAATTTCAAATGAACGACAAATGCGCTGCAGGAACTGGAAGGTATTTAGATAAGCTGGCGGAGGACATCTTCCAAGTCGGAGTCGAACAGCTTGGTGAGATATCTTTGAAGAGCGAGAACCCGCTTGTCATATCCGCTCAATGCACCGTATTTGCAGAATCAGAGATAATTAGTTATCTATCTCAGGGCAAAGCAAATGAAGATATAATTGCTGGCATGCACAATTCCCTTTCCAAAAGAGTAATCGATATGGGAAAATCAGCTTCCATCATATTTAAAAAGGACATAGTCTTCAGCGGCGGAGTTGCCAAGAATATTGGAATGATTAAGGCGTTAGAGCGTTTGTTAGGACAAAAAGTAATCGTTCCGGAGGAACCTCAACTTACGGCAGCGCTGGGCGCCGCGTTGATGGCGAAAGAGAAATCTTAGAAGCATGAGTGTTACGTCTTTTCACGCAGAAATGATCGGTGAAAGGTAAAATGCATAGAAAGCTCAAAAAGCAACTGGAAGAAAAATACGGTTGGTTAAAGCTCGGTGAAGTGAGAGGTATCGTAAAGGCGGAAAATAGAAATTCAACTGAAAAGTCAAATGAGCTTAATTTAGGAGTACTGCCACCAAACCACGGTTTCAGTAAAAGTAAAAAAGTAACAATTAACTTGTCTGAGCCCACAAAACTCACAAAGCTATTCATAAGAGTTATGGGACCAGAAACAATTTTCGCTACAAAACATTTTCTCGAGGAAGGATTTTACAATCTGCTCATTAATGTTTCCGTGAGAAAAGAGACACAGAAAGTCCCTGTCGTGCAAAAAGGAGAATTAAATCGGAGAGAGCTAACTCTAATGGGAGAAATAAAGGATTGGATAATGTATTACTGGATTAGATGGAGTACAATTTATTTTAATTACAAGAATACCATTCCAGTCAACTTAGCTATCCACGGGAAGACGGGATCCCCTAGTGCAGACGTTGATTTTATTCTGCAACTGTACAAAACGCAAACACTATGATGTGTTTTAAGCCATTCGATTTTAAAATTTATGCACCTTACGCCCAGAAGATTCTACCCTCTTATTATACCTCTTGGAAACTTGTTTTCTGTACAAAGTTTCGCCGTGAACGCTGGTCACGTTGAAAGCGCAAAACGGAATTAAACGGTTGTCGGGTGTAATCACGTGCACGCAGCACTTTTTTAAACGTCTCGTATCAATGTTCCACACGTCTTGAAAGGGCATCCCAGAAATGGACAAATAACATCTTTGTAGACACTCGACAAGTTCGTCAAAATTACCCGTATAGAATTTGCATGTGCATATCTCAGAAGACGGCTCATCGATGGATTTCCAATATTCCTTAATGATTTCTCGTGCATGTTTCGGACCTGAATGTTCGTCCCTATAGTCTTTAATTTCCCGCATCCTCTTCTCTGATGGGAAATTTGTGAGGGGTAGCAATTTGTTTCCTTCGGTTAGTATAGAAATGTTAGTGAAAGAGCAATGAGACTCGCACCCCATGCCTAGTCTCACGGGCACAAAGTTATCGGCACGAATTTCACCGCATGTTTGCCTCTCAATAGCGTTAAGCACATCAGGAGTCGTCACCCTTCTATGGTTTTTTGGTTGATGCGGATACCTGCCAAAGTAACTGATCGGTTGAAAGTGTACGCCCCTCACGGTTGGTATCCACCTCTTTGCAAACCGTATGATATCACCCATTTGGTGGAGATTAACGTCTCTTACTACAGTTGGGACGAGGACAACCCCAATTCCCATCTCAGCGCAATTCTTTATCGCCTCGACTTTAAGGTCCATAAGGTTAATCCCACGAAGTTTAAGATATACATCGTCGGTGACTCCATCAAATTGGAGATAAATCGCGTCGACACCGCTCTCCTTTAAATGACACAGATACTCTTTATCATCAGCTATTCTAACACCGTTCGTGTCAATCATGATATGTTCTATCCCTAACTCCTTTCCTAAAGTTACTATTTCTGGGAGGTCATCACGGATAGTTGGCTCTCCCCCACTGATTTGAACGGTTGGAACAGTTATTTCACTCTCGTAGCGTAGTACGGTCTTGAACATGTTCTCGATGGTATCGATGTAGTCATCATAAACGTGTCTGTCATTAGCACTTGCAAAGCAGACCGGACAATTGAGATTGCATCTGTTGGTGATTTCCATAACAACGATGCATGCCTTTCGCAAATGTTGCGGGCACAACCCGCAGTCAAAGGGGCAGCCTCTGCTTACCTCAGTAACGCTTTCTTTTCCTTCAAAATGTTCCGGCTCCCAATCATTGAGTTTGTCCCATCGAATCCAAGACTTGATTCCCTTCCACACTATGGTTTTAAAGTAACCGTGTATTGGGCAAGTCTTCTCCATATACACATTATTGTCGTTTTCACCAGTAATCCTAGCTGGTGTCCTACGCAAACAAACTGGACACAAACTTTCCGTGTTTCTCAAAAGCATAGTCTCTATTTCTATATCATAAAAAATATATAAAAGTTTCATATATAATATCAAAAAATGGAGGTTTAAATTTGAGCCAAGAAGAAAATTTCCTAAAGACTAGTTGCAAAATGTGCAGAAGGGAATGTGGAATGATAGCTCATGTTAAAGACGGGAGAATCGCAGCGGTATATGGAGATCCAGAGGATCCAATTAATAGAGGCACTCTCTGTGCGAAGGGGGCCGCTGCCGTTGAATTTGAGTACGATGACAAACGAGTTATTACACCACTGATAAGAATAGAAGAGAGAGGAGAAGGAAAGTGGAGGAAGGCAACATGGGATGAAGCAATAGACTATGCAGCGAAAAAGTTGAGTGAGATTAAAAGTAAGTACGGAGCTGAGGCAATCGGCTTAATTAGCGGATGTGAAGCTGAACCTAACTCATTTTTCTTAGACAGACGCTTTATGGACGCGATAGGGTCTCCAAGTTACTGTAACGGATGGGGACTGTGTTACGCGCCCAACATGTTCGCAGAAATATACACCTTTGGGATGCCTACCTACGACTGGCTCGAATCCTTTGATTTCTATAAGCACTCCAAACTGATTATCATATGGGGTACTGGCATATGGGAAGGGGGCATGCCTATCCCAGATGCTGTCTTTACTACCGGTGCGAAGCTTATAGTGATAGATCCTCTCCTCACTCCAATAGCATCCAGAGCCGACATATGGGTTTCAATAAAGCCTAATACTGATTTAGCCATGGCTCTAGCTATGATAAATGTCATAGTTAATGAGAATCTTTACGATAAAGATTTCGTGGAGAAATATACTGTTGGTTTCGACAAATTGAGGGAACATGTCCAAAAAAACACTCCAGAATGGGCGGAAAAAATAACAGATGTCCCTGCTGAAACTATAAGGAACGTAGCTCGGATGTATGCGACAACAAAACCAGCATACGTAAAGCCTAATGCGTGCTGCCATCACTCTCAATACTTCCAGCGTGTTCGTGCTATGTGGATACTTCAAGCAATCACTGGAAACGTAGACGTATATGGTGGGAAACTCTTCATGCGCAATAGGACACCTGAAATGGATGATGGCACTCTTATATGTGATGTTAGGTTAGGTTTACGTGACATTAGACCGAAAACCGAGCTTGGTAAGGAATTTCCAGCGGTTTACGCTCTTCTTAAACATTTACAATATTTTACAATGATAGATAATTCGTGGCAAAAAGAACTTCGGGAGGGGAGAATTAAAGCGGTAATAGCTGACGCAGTTAACATGGTGATACGTAAACCAAATAGCCAAAGGGCGCTAGACGTAATTAAAAACCTAGAGCTACTCGTCGTGTTCGACGTTTATATGAATGAAACTGCGAAATATGCAGATGTTGTTCTTCCGTCTACAACTTTTCTAGAAAGAGATGGATTTTCCCTTTCGAGCTATAACAAAGAAGGAGTAATAACTGTACGTCAGAAAGTAGTAGAACCGCCAGGTGAATGTAAATCTAACTTTGAGCTGTTTACGGATTTAGCCAGAAAAATGGGTCTAGGAGAGTACTTCCAATGGAAAAATGTGAAGGAACTGATAGACTACATATTAGAGCCAACTGGTGTGTCCTTTGAAATGCTCAAAAAAGAAGGCATAGTCCGGGTGGGAGAGCCAATGAAAGAGAAGTTATATCAAGAACAAGGTTTCCCCACGCCATCCAAGAAAGTTGAGTTACACTCGTCCATGCTGGAGTTTATGGGGGTGGATCCATTGCCAACGTGGCATGATGAGCTACGCCCACAACCAACTCAAGAGCTTCCGCTAATCTTGTCTTCTTACACCCCTCTACGTCAACATTCATGGACACCTTGGTTGTGGAAACTAGAGGAAGCCTTAGAATTTGATGTTGCCTATCTGCATAGAGATATGGCAGAGAAAATAGGAGTACACGATGGAAGCTGGGTTGTAGTTGAAACAAAACATGGGAACGCAAAATTTAAAGCGAAAGTTACGGAGTTCATTCATCCCAAGAGCGTGATAGTTTCACGTGGTCTTCATCAACAGGCTAAACTAATCGATATACTCGACCCTATAGATTCAGTTACAGGATTTATGGCTGAAAGGGGTATGGCATGCAACTTAAGGGGGGGTGTCTGAGATGGCTACACACGTGATAGCTGTAGACCTCTGGAGATGTCTGGGATCAGGCTCATGCTACGTGGCATGTCGAGCACTGGGAAACAATCCTCCAAAGATAGGGTTGACAAAGGTTGGCCCATTTAAGAACTCACAAGACAAACCGAGGATAGCTTTCCTGCATTATCCAACAGGATCATGCATCGAATCTCTATATTGCATGGAGATATTCAATAAGAAAGGTATCACACCCTGCACCGCGGCCTGCCCGGAAAGAGCGATAAGGATTGTAAAGTTAGAGGAGCTGCCTAAGCTCTTAGCGAATAGAAAATCTGGAGAAGGATTTCACTTCCAGATATTCAAGTAAATCTCCAAATCTCTTTCCTTTTTCTACATTGTTTACTTGGCTAAAAAAGAAAAGTGAAGTAAACAGACAACACAGGGTCGCGTTTTGAGAAGCGCTGTCGTTTTAGCTGGCGGTAGAGGGGAAAGATTTCAACTTCCAGCAAAACCGTTGGTGGACAAAGCCTTAATCAAAATAAATGGTGAAACGTTTCTTGAAAGAATAGTCGAAACGGGGCTTCAAGTAGCAAATGAAGTGGTAATCTCTACAAACAACAAGAAAAGGGGGGAGAGCTATAAAGAAGTATTGAAAAGTAGGGGATTTGATGGATTTAAGATTTGCATAGACGAAACTGATTTGCCGCTTGAAGGTCCTCTTCTCGGATTAAAATCTAGTTTAAAGTGTTGTCAAGGACCTAAATGTCTAGTTATGCCCGTTGATGTTCCGTTTATGAAAGCTGAAGTTTTAGAGCTGTTGTTTAAGGCTGGAAAGGGCTGGGATACAGCTATTCCTGTATGGCCTAACGGTAAAATCGAGCCATTAATCGCTCACTATGATAAGGAGCAAGTTTTTGAAACAGTCCAGGTCACTTATAAATTGGGTAAGGGAAGAATCGGCGACACAATTAGAGGAAGTTCGAAAACACTGTTTGTTCACGTAAATGAATTTGAGAAAGTAGATCCAAAACTTGAAAGCTTCATTAACATAAATCGTCTAAATGATTTGAAAGCAAACCGATCAGCTAGAGTTAATGGTGAACTAGAGAGCTCAGTTGGCATTGAGAGGAAAAAATTGGATTTTGACCTAATAAAAGGCGTTTTAGACGGAATTGAGAAAGCAAACACAGAAAACGCGCTTAGCTTAATAGGTAAGATAAATCATAAATTTTGGAAAGCAAACCTATTGAAAGAGCTAGCTGACAAAACGAGAAAACCCGATTTCCACGTTAAAAGTGGAGAAGTATTCTTATCTGAATCGAAACAGTACAGACAGAGGAAAATATTCTTCCAAGAACTTCATGCATTAATTGATTCCGATGAGGCATTCAAAAAGGCTGGAAAGTCCTTATTAGACCTAAGTAATAGAATTGACTTTTTATTTAGACAGATAGGCATAATTAAGCGTCGAAAGATACGAAATTAGCCTTTATGTAGAATGACTCTATTCCAGGATCTAATCTTAAATTCAAAAGAGGCTTCATTCACCGAATCCACTCCATCGGCTAATTCTCCTAAAATTAACAAACTTTTCTGATAATCAAGGGATTTTAATCCCCTTCACGTTACGGCTTATTAGCCACCATCAATGCGTAACGCAACATATCTTCATTAAAGAGCCTTCTCAAGATCAGCCGACCTGTAGCGTTCACAGTAGAAGCCCCTGTCAAAGAGTCGCTTAATAACAATTTAAGCCCTAGCTCGATTAGTTTTTCTGAGTGATCCTCGGCATGAATGTCTACAAAACCTGCTCGTTCAAATAATTCATAGAACCTCTCTAAAGTTTCCGCCCCTGCGATGCATAAAGCGAATGTTAGCTTTGTCTTCAGCTCTGCTGGTATGTCCCCTTTGAGCACCATGTTAGTCGCTACAAATCTCCCTCCACTTTTTAACACACGATGTATTTCGCTGAGAACTTTTCTCTTGTCCGGGAAAAGGCTAAGTGCGGATTCGCATATTACAACATCAAAGCAGGAGTTAATGCAAGGCATAAGTTCAGCGTCTCCGATCGCGAATTCGGTTCTCTCAAGAAAGGGTTCCCTTGCTATGCCGCCTTTAAGTATCTGAATCAACTTGGCTGAGAGATCCATGCCAATAACGTCGCATTCAAGATTTTCAGCGATAAACCTAACCGAAGCCCCTTTACCACATGCGAGGTCAAGAACTTTGCAGTCCTTACTTATTTTTGCGAGTTCTACCACCCTAGCTGTTAAATCCAGCCCGCCTGGATGTAAATGGTCACCGATAATATCTCTAATACTCTCTTCATAGATCTTAGTTGAAAATTTCTTTAACTCCCTAGACAAAGTCCCACCTTACGTTAATAAGCACACATCGATTTACATATTTTTATCGGAAAGGAAAGACCGGGGAACGAGGGGCACGACCGCAAATAGGATTAGCTCTGCCAAGACCGGCCACGAGAAAACCTGCACGCCAGTTGCAAAGGGTACGAATCACGATAGAAATATGACCGGTATGTTACGCTTGAACTGTGCTTTAAACCGGGACGCGTACTCTCTCCTGAACATCCTCGAAGATACGCCGCCGTATCTGCAAACGCATGCGCAGCTGCTGTAGTGACGGCAATATGAGCAAATAGACCGACCCAAAATTAAGTAGCACAATTGCACCCAACACGAAAATCAAAAACAGTCGACATGTTTACACTAAGCGTCAAAAGCAGAGAGCACTGCGTCTGGTAGCTAGCCCTTCCATCCAACCACCCATTTTCGAGAACAAGGCCATAAGATCCGTCTGGAGAATGCATGTGCACGCTCAGTGTGCGTGTTTCATTCCATGTAACAGATACATCTTTAAGCATTTGAGGTAGTATCTAGTGGTAAGTGACAGGTCCTCGAAGTTGCTGAGTTGTGACAGAATCCATCTTGGGTTAAAGTAAAGTGACCTATAGGCTTTTTTCCTAGCCTTCTCGATCTCTTCTGTGGTCATCTCCTCCGTTCTCATGATAGACACTTGGTGTTGTAGCTGGGTGTAGTCTAGGTCTTCATCGATCCAGCCCTTAGATCGGGCCAAGTCATAAAGTGGGGTGCCAGGGTAAGGCACAGCAACGTTGAATTGGGCCATAGAGGGTAAAGCCTTCTTTACAAAGTCCACAGTTTCCTTAAAGGTTTCCCAATTCTCCCCGGGTAGACCAACTATGAAAGCTAGGTGTACGCCTATCCCTGCCTCTTTCACCGTTTTAACGGCCTGCATGGCTTGTTCAACCGTTATCCCCTTCTTAGCATAGTCTAGTATCCTTTGGCTACCGGATTCGATCCCGAATGATATGTTTCTACATCCAGCCCTCCTCATAAGCTCAAGCAACTCTTTATCGACAAGGTCCACCCTAGTGGAGGTATACCACCTTAGATCGATCTTGTACTTTATGAAGGCTTTGCATAGATCCACGGTTCTTTGTCTATCCATGGTGAACAGTTCATCCATGAAGAATACGCATTTAAGACCATGTTCATTTTTAAGGTAAGTTATTTCCTTCATTATGCTCCCTACGGATCGTTTTCTCCACTTGGACTGTCTCACCACACAGAAGATACAACTGTACGGGCAGCCCATAGAGGTGTACATGATGGTGAACGGTGAGTGTCTGCTATGCTTTGGGCTGATGTAGTATTTACTGAGGGACGGTAGGAGGTCGTAGGCGGGTATGGGTAGTTTATCATAGGGGTAGTAGGTAGTGCGTGGACCCGTTGAAACCGCGTCTCCCATTCTTCTGAAAGCTATGCCCTTGACTGTATCTAATGGCGACCCCTGATTTATCGCCTCCATCAGGCTAAGGAATGTGGTCTCATAGGTCCCATATTCACCCAATAGATAAATGTCTAGGTCCTTGTTATCCCTGATGATTTTCTCGGCAAACCTCTTTAGGGTCCAACATATACCGATGGTCAGAGCATTAGGGTAAAACGATTTTGTAATCTTCGCTGTTTCCATGTCGGCCTCAATGGTTGTTGGAGTAAATCTGAAGGCAACTATGTCAGGCTTACTCTCCTCTATTCTTTCTTGGGCATCAGAGTATGACAGGTTTTCACAGTTGGCGTCGATCACCTGGATCTCTTCACCCTTTTCCCTTAGAACGGCGGCTATTTGTATGAGGGAATAGGGTGGGTTAACCAGATACCTGTTTACTATTTCGCATCTATCCTCTCTGATGACTGGTAACCCCTCGTATCGTGGTGGGTTGACGAATACAATTTTCATCCATTGTCTCCTTCGCTGGTATAGTTTAAAACGATCTATTTGAGCATTATTAAATTGGTGATTTGACGCCTGAGAGCAGTTGCGTAGGCAAAATTGCTCTAGTCGGGTTGAAAACGTCATTTGAGAAAGAGTACAATGTGTTGCGGAGTTAGTGAATCGACCGAGAATCCTTTCACCTTATTATTTCTGTTGAAGATTACTGTTGGCGAATATTTAGAAAAAGGAAAGGAGATTGCGGAGATATTCTTGTAGTTTGAATAAAAGGCAGGCATGGAAGAGGAGAAAGAAGCTGCAGTAAAAGTCAAAAGCATTATAACTGCAAGGTTAATTATTAAATAATCCTTCAAAAATAATCAGCGATACATACATTGTAGTGGAAGCTTTACTATATGAAGCAAGCAACAATCGTTCTCACAGCTGACGAGAGTATGATGTCAGACTTTGGAAAACGTCTATACTATGGTTATGCGGCTTGCTTCCCAACGGATTTTTTCACCAAATCAAAGTTTAAGACGTTTTGTCCACCAGTGAAACGTCATTCTGATGGTAGGGTGAAACTCGCTCCTCTCTCCCTGCGCATGGTTGAATCCATCTTACATCAATGCGGTTTTGATGAAAACGAGTATGCAACTGTACACCCTACATATTTAGGTCGTTTCGTCGGGCCTAAGACAAAGATTGTAGGTCTTTCAGCGATAGATCCGCGAGGATTAGGACCGATTTCAAAAACCATCTGTTCTCTATCCGGCGGAATCCCCTACTCCAGAGTATCGTTCGCTAATCTGCTGAACAGAATCAAGGCGCTTAAGGAAAAATACTCCTTTAATGTAGTTGTAGGTGGACCAGGAGCTTGGCAGCTTGCCGATGAGAAAATACTTGACGAGTACGGAATCGATCATCTTGTAATGGGTGAAGCGGAGAACGTCATTCCAGAACTATTCACCAAGCTAGTCTATAACAATGACGTCTATCCGCTTAGGATAATAACCGGTAAAACTCCTAGGGCAGAGGAGATTCCTCCAATACTGCACGGTACCACTAACGGCCTTATTGAGGCAAGTCGGGGATGTGGAAGAGGATGTGCGTGGTGCTCCTCCTCCGTTGCAGGGGCTATGCGCTGCATTCCAATGGATGTGATCAAAAAGTCTGCGGAGGTTAACATTAGGAGCAAAATGGCTGATATCCTGTTGCAAAGCGATGACATTCTTCTGTACGGATCAAAGTCAAGGAAATTCATTCCGGACTTGGATGCCGTCCTGGGGCTTCTAAATGAGTTATATTCAATAGATGGAATTAGAGGAGTATCTTTTCTTCATTTCTCCTTTGCATCGATAGTTGCTAGCCCCAATATCATACCTAAAATAACGAAATTTTTGAAAAGCCATGGATGCAAGCGTTTTGAAGTTCAGATAGGGATCGAGACTGGAGGCCCACGTCTCATAAAGAAATACATGCGGGGAAAGGCATTGCCTTTTAGTCCCGATGAATGGCCTAAGATCGTAAAAGAAGCAGCTCGAACCCTGAAACAGAACAAATGGTTTTTCTATGCAACGCTAATCCTCGGATTGCCAGGGGAATCAGCTGAAGACGTCACAGAGACAATTAAACTTGTCAGAGAACTTAGGAATTACCCCATAGTTATCATGCCACTATTGTTTGTTCCAGTAACGACTACCCAACTCGGAGAGTACAAGTGCTTCTCCTACGAAAACATGTTGAAAGAGCATACTCTTCTTCTTCATGAGGTTTGGAAACAAAATGAAAGTTTGGCTTCTCGCGACCGCGAGCATGAGTTCGTTATAAAATCTTTTTTTGTTTTACACGACTGATTGAGGTTTAAATTTCGATCCCATTCTAGACGCAAGCAATAAAAAATATAAACCCTTACGCTCTTAAATAAGATTTTTGTGGCTGTTGTCGTTATGTTTTTTCATGAAGGTTTTGGATCTCTTTTCGAGCGAGGAGGCTTGTTCTAGGCTCTTCAGGGATGTGAGGTGGCGTAGCGGCCTTCGTTGCCCCAGGTGTAGCTCCGGGATGGTGAAGGGGCATGGGAATTATGGGCAGGGCCTCAAGCGCCACTTCTGCAAGGCTTGTGGGAGGACCTTCAACGACAAGACTGGAACCATGTTCCACTATTCCAGGCTGAGCCTGAGGGAGTGGTTTATGCTCATGCTCCTCTTCATGGGCTTGCACAACTCGGCTCTGGGCTTGAGCTGGCTCCTTGAATGGAGCTACATGCCCGTGTTCAGGGCTTTGAAGAGGCTCATGCTTCACGTTGGGAAGGAGGCACAGCCAGTTAAGATGGATGGGGCCGTCGAGTCCGACGAGATCTACGTGACTGCTGGCCTGAAGGGCAGGAACAACAGGGATCGCATCAGGCGTCTAGGCAGAAAGCCTAGGCGTAGGGGACTCAGGAGGCGTGGACGAGGAACATGGCGCGAGGACAAGCCCCCGATCTTCATCCTGGTTGAGAGGGGCGGACCAGAGGACTACGTGCCCTCAAGGGATGTGGAGGCAGAGACGGCCTTGAAGATCATAGGGCGGCGCGTCTCCCGAGGCTCAACCATCTACACCGACTGCTTCAAGGCATACCTGAGCCTAGGCGAGGCAGGCTACAGACACGAGGCGGTCAACCACTCCAAGGGCGAGTGGGTTAGGGGTGAAGCCCACACCAACGGCTGCGAGAACAGGGCCTCCCTGCTCAGGCCCTGGCTAGCCGTCCACCGAGGAATATGCAAGGACAACCTAAGCCTCTACACAGCCGCCTTCAAAGCCCGCAGGAAATCCAGGGGCATGAGGCCCGTGGAAGCCATCAAAGAGATCCTGAAGACCGTTCTCATTTTCATGGCTTTGCTAGCTACCTTAAGGGGCCGCTTCAACCCCAGTATACCGCCCAAAAAGACCAGCCACAACATTCTTAGTTAAGAGCGAACCCTTAAATCGGTAGGTAAAAAGAAGGTATAGAGGATGGTACGAAAGAATGAAAGGCGTAAACGAGTTAGACTTAAGGATAATGTCGAAACTAGCAGAGAATCAGATGGCTCGATATGAGAGAATAGCGAAAGATCTGGGGGTTGTTAAGGGTACAGTTGCATACCGCATAAATAGATTGATCAAGAAGGGAATAATTAGAGGCTTTTCCTATATACCTGACTATGATACCTTGGGTTTAAAAGTGTCTTTTCTGGGGCTATTTGTGCCGCCAGATAAAAGGTTATTAAATGAAATAAGGGAGGTCCCGAACGTTATTCTAGCCTGCGGGACAGCAGGTACCCATTCTATGGTTGTGGCGATTGTGACAAGAGATGAGGAGGAACAAAACAGAGTCATAGGCCAAATAAGGGCGTTAGAGCCACGCTTAAAAGTCGATTCTGTATCAACTATCTTTCATTGCCCATTGTTTATGAACCCATCAAGAAGTGAACTTTTTGAAATGTTGTTGAAATAATCGTTTTAATGTTTGCGCCCGATTAACCGTGGGGCAACAGCTCCCGCGAGTTTAATATTATCCTCTAAACTTTAACGAAAAATAAATCTTTATATTTGTTGTTGTGTTAAAAATAAAAATATGGTGTGTTGTGTTATGTCTGCTGGAATTACAGCTAAAGAGTATGAGAGGACAAAACTCCAAAAGACAGACCATGCGAAGGAAGCGATGGAGTTAATGCACATATCCGACGAGCAGGTGAAAATGGTTATTAATCATGGAGAGACGACTGGAGAGAAGCTCTACCAGCAGGAGGAAGAAAGGTTTCTGGCGAAAATGAGGATTGAAGAAGCGACTATCTGCGTCGAATACTCTCCGATGGAGGAAAAAGACACATATAAAATCCATACAGCCTACGCGTATAAAGCGACGGTAAAGGTGTGAAAAAATATGCAAAAATGGTACTGCTTCAAATGCAAGGAGGAAATAAAAACAACATCTCTAGATATGGAGTATCTGGGTATAAGCGGCTCCATCGAAGGCCTAAGATGCCCAAAATGTGGCACATCATATTTGACGGAAGAAGTTGTAAGGGAGAAAGTGCTAAGAACCCAGGAGATGATCGAGTCCAAAGTTGGTCGATGACCATCTCTTTCTATTATCTGAAAATCCCAAAATTCTACTCAAAGGGATTCGAGATTTTGCGTTCATCAAGAATTTTCTTCATAAATGTTGCGGTTTTTCCCCCCATCATGTAGCAGTCTTTGCTGTGTTGGAATAACCCTCTTTTATCTTTTCTATGCAACCTTAAGTCGTCAATTAATAATTTGAGCCCTTTTTTCCTAAATAAGGCCAGAAGCAATACAAGAACTAATGTCGTGATGGGCCAAAAACCCGTTAAGAAGCCAGGTAAGCAAAAGATGAAAGTAGCAATGGTTATGCTTAACCCTGCAAACCATGTATGCCTGAGAGATGACGGAACAAAACGTGTAGTTGGATGCTTAAACACGTACCTATTCAATCGGCAAATGAGGAGGCCTACAGTCCAACATACTAATGTTATTACAATAATAACCATGTTAAACCACCGCTGATTGCAATGGTTTCTCTTAACCCGGTCGTATCAATGTCTGGTCCAAAAACCAGAGCTGTGATGGAGGTCTTTATCCGAACCAAGGCACCGTCTCCCGCGCAACAAAATTACTGAAAGGTAAAAAAAGGGAAGTCTTTATAAAAATTTCGCAGAACCATTAATCGCAGTTAATGGAAATATTTATCCCGATGGTCGAATCGAGCCACCATTCCCCTACGCACATGCTTGCTCTTACGGTGGGTCAGTTACCCACGTTCGGGGCTTGAAACTTGAGGTGGTTTGACGCTGTCTTCCACACCCCTCATCTTTCAAAACACGTCTACTGCGGAGTTTTGGTGAACAAAAGGTTTTAATCACGATATACGCATGATTTTGGTGGAGAAGGAAGATGCCTAAGATTCTGCTGGAGGAGAAGCCTGTGAGGCGTGCCCTGGCCGAGGTTTTGGGCTTGAGCGGCGAGACCAGGGTTGAGCTAGCCGCAAGGCGGTACAAGAAGGTGTTATCGGCATGGAGCGAGAGCCCCCTGGTCGACTTGGCGGCCGGCTTGTGGGCGAGTAGGTTGAAGGCGAGGAGCGAGGCCCCCTGGGTTCAGCTTGCAACGGCAAGGTACGCAAGGGCTATGAGGAGGGTGCTGAAGGAGTAGTCGAAATGTCGCTCTTTAAGGAGAAGCCCCTGAGGAGCTGGCTCAAGGAACGTGAGACCCTGATCCCCCGCAAGAAACTGGTGGACCTCATTAAGGAGGAAAACCCGGAGGCCAGGGAGCAGGCGAGGCGCTTCAGCGAACTCATGGAGCGCAGGGGCTTCCGCACCACCGTCCGCGACTTCAACCGTTCCAGCATCGTTGATTTTTACGATCCAGAGCTCCGCCGGATGATGATCGAGGTGGGGGCCCCATACGACCGGGAGAAGGCTGGGGAGTTCGCCCTCAGCATCACGGGTAGTTTGGAGTTCACGGAGCTTCCCGGTTTGATGGGGACTCGCGTGGTCACGGTGAGCGGAGACATCCCGGTGGCCGTCATGCGTAGGCCCATGGCCCGGGGGTTCTGGAGGGAGGGCCTCGAGATCCCGGAGGATCTCTCGGTCAAGGAGTTGCACTGGCACACGGAGGACGGCCTCCCAGCAACCCACGTCCATGTGTGGGGTGAGGACCTGGACCTGTATGAGCTGTCACGGTTCATAGGTGACCTTCGAGACGTCTCCAAGGGGTTCATGATCTCCGACCGCATGCCCAGGTGACTAGAGGAATTCATGTGAGTTTGAGAAAGATCCTTGAGGAGAGAAAGACGCTCATCCTCAAGGAGCCCCTGATAAAGATGTTCTGGAGTGAACGCTCCCTGGTGGTTAGCAAAGCGGACCTCGCCAAGATCTCCAGAGACCTACAGTACTTCAGCGACGACCTCACGAGGCTGGTTCGCGAGGCGGAAAGGCGAGGGGTAAAGGTCGTTTGGCACCGTGTTATTGGACGAATGGGCCTAGACGACGCCATGAAGATGGCCTTCGAGGCCAGGGAATCCTCTGAAAAGGTGGGGAAACTAGTGGACAGAATGGTTGAGGCAGGAGTGGAGAAAATAACACTAGAGTGAAGGAATCCCCCTACTCGCCCCGGGAGACGAAAAACCCATAATTTTAAAGCCTATTTTTAAAACGTTTAAAATCTTGTTTATTTCCATTAATGTATGTTAATAGCAAAATTAAACTACGTGTTTAATTCTTTTTTAAAAAATCAAAAATTTTAAATTAAACTATATTTTCGCTTTAAAGTCTCAAGCTCTTTTTTCGGGCGTCCCCTCTCAACCCACCGCCTGTATTGCTTGCCTTTCTTTCCTCCGAAGCCAGAGAGTGGGTAGAGGGCGATCTGGGGGTAGTCCCACCTCGGGTCCTCTTCCGTTCTGGGCACGATCCTGTACGTCCGTTTGGGGAAGCCTCCTCTTTCACTCGGGACAGCCCCTACAAACTCGATCAGGCCCAGCCTCTTCAGTATGTAGAAGTAGCGGCGGATGGAGCCGTAGCTGGTGGTCGGCTTGACCTCCCTGAACTCCCTGAAGAAGTCGTATGGGCTCCCCACGCCGACCCTCAGCAGAAAATCCCGTATCGCAACTCCGGTTCCAAGAGAGAGCGGAACCACCCTCTCAACCATCTAAACAGCCTCGTCAAACCTTTCGAAAAGCTTCTTCTTTAAGGTTTCTTCTTGTTCTTTAGCGCGCATACTTGGTTCAAAATTGGTGGGAAAGTTTTCTTCTTTTGGGCGTTGGGTTTTTCGGTGGTGAGATTCTGCGATTTTAGCTTTCCTCTTCTTCATAGTCGGGGTACTGCTGTGGGGCTTCCCCTCTTGAATCAATGATGCGTGGATAGAGTGTTTTCTCTGAGGATCCCTCTTTTAAGAACTCAACTTCAAAGCGCCATTCATCTCCATAATCGAATAGGTAGAGGAATTTCTGTTTCGGTTTAAGGTTCAATGATTCTATTCTCACAGTGGTTGCTGGAAGCCTTCGTTCTGGGTGAGAGCCTCGGATCAGGGAAAAGATTGTTCTCATTTTGTTTTCTAGGGGGCCGCCGTCCGCCTCAGGATGGTAATACTCGAAATCGGAGTCGTCCCAAGCCTTTCCGCTCATGAAGAAGGAGTATAAGTGGTCGGCGTCGAAGTTGAAAGCCTCCTTGATGGTCATGTGTAGGTCGTCTAGGGTCTGTCTTCCGAGAATCTCAATTTTACGCCAGACATGCTTCAACTTGACCTTGAAGATGTATGTTTTCATTCCGCACCATATATGAACTTGACTAATGCATATTTATGCCTTCACGTTGAAGGTTTGAGCTAACTGTGCTGGGTGCGGAACGCCTTCCATGTGTGTGAAGTGCTAGACGTAGTATGTTATGCTTCTCGTCTTCTCCGGTTTCCCAGTCTTTATGGCTGTCCAAGCTGTGAAGAGCATGGAGATAACCGCGTATGAGACCTGCGTTGCCCCTTAAACTTGTGAGACTAGTCTAAGAGGTAAAATCGTGATCTCAAAACGTGGCTGGACAAAAATGGGGGAGGGGCCATAAGAAAATGAGGATGGCTACATGTAAGAAGCATTCACTTTCTGAGGCATCTCTTCCAGAGGCTTTCAACTATGGTCTATATGTACGCAGAAGGTGCGAGATGTCACAACAAAAAAGGGGGATTTAGTATAAATTACAACTTGGGAACGGTCTCTCCCGGGCTACCATAAGATTTTCTATTTTGAGAAATTGGCGTGAATTGTGTGTTGTTTGAACCAAGAGCGGGCTACTAATTTAAATTTGAAGTCTCCTTTGGAATATCTTTTGATAGAA
>Ga0172365_10000185_pt1 | contig 38950 bp, 44 predicted proteins | sample LakKivSesite48cm_FD_114535 | JGI IMG/M metagenome (GOLD analysis project Ga0172365, IMG submission 114535) | Sediment microbial communities from Lake Kivu, Rwanda - Sediment site 48cm | ecosystem: Environmental > Aquatic > Freshwater > Lake > Sediment | place: Rwanda: Western Province, Lake...
AAGGAAATACCGGCGTACAAGGAATCCAGGGAAATACTGGCGTTCAAGGTATAGATGGTCAGACAGGCATTCAAGGGATTCAGGGCAACACGGGTGTCCAAGGAATTCAGGGAGATACTGGTGTCCAAGGAATTCAGGGCAACACTGGTGTTCAAGGGAGTCAGGGAAACACCGGTGTTCAGGGAATTCAGGGTCAGACCGGTGTTCAAGGTATTCAGGGAGATACTGGTGTCCAAGGTAATCAGGGACAAACTGGTGTTCAGGGTATACAAGGTACACAAGGGGATACTGGAGTACAAGGGAGCAAACCTTCAGGTAGTATCTTTTTATCAGGCGCGGGTATTTGGCCGTCATCAACTAATGGATGTCAAATACCGACAATAACTGAATACGCAACAAATAAGCAAAATATTTATACATCAGATTTTGATCCATCAACAATTCAATATGCAGAATGTGGATTTGCGTTTCCGTCAGATTGGAATGCAGGTACAATTACAGCACAATTTTATTGGACAGCTCAATCCGGTTCCGGTGATGTCATTTGGGGATTGCAAGGTCGAGCCTATGATGATAGTGCCGCCATTGATCAAGCATGGGGCACAGCGCAAGAAGTTACTGATACATTAATTACCACAGCTGATGTTCATCATAGCGCTGCAACAGCTGCAATAACACTTGCAGGTGCGCCTGCTGCGTCAGAATATTGTCAATTACGAATTTATCGAAATGCAACAGCAGGTGGTGATACTTTAGCCGCGAATGCACAATTAATTGGTGTGATGGTCATATTTACTAGAGTATGAGGAGTAGATTATGGCAGAAAAAACTGATATTGTCGTGCCTGAAAAAGTGATTCCGCCGACGTTTGAAAGAACTCTAGTTACATTGAAAATATGTGGTAGTGATAGTTTGTTTCCACTGGTGCCGTTTGATGCAAGTTCGACCATGAAGGCAGCAGTAGGAGCTAATGATGGGATTTTATTGCCTGTTCCCTACGTATATCGCGTTAAATATCCCGCATCTCCCGGTAAAAGAATAGCAGTGTGGATGACAATTCGCATCGATGAAGAAGATGGCGAAGAACCTACAACAACTACAACACCTGCACCGTGAGAGGATGGATATGACAGAACAAACAGATGCAAATGAAGTTCAAAAAGCAGAAGATTTAAAAGAAGGTAGCATTCAATTTAAAAATGGTAAAGCATTAATTGTAAAAAACCGCCGCCAAGTTGAATTTAATATTGACTACGTAGTTGCACAATGCCGGATCGCTCTCAAAAATTCCCGACCAGGCTTTTACACCAACAAAATTCGTGAATATTTGAAAGAGCTACAAACTGAGGGTTTGGATGCTATTCCTAAAATCAAGCCCAAGTTAGACACATTAAAATCAGCACGCGATATCAATCGTGATTTTATAAATCAGATACAACAATGGTTGAATTATTTGGGAATGTTTAAGAATATAAAAACAACGCCGACAGAAGAAGTACCAAAGCAGGAGGCATTAAATGTCGTTGCCAGTGATAACCCAACAGCCTAGTAATGTTATTTGTCATGTTGGTGACACTGCAAGTTTTACAGTTGTTGCAACTGATGCAGTTAGTTATCAATGGATTCGAGGCGCAACGGTGCCTGTTGGAACAGATGCTGCAACTCTAGAAATTCAGTCAGTGACAGATGCAGATTTTAGTTCATATCTTGTAATAGTAAGTAATGCAGACGGCAGCGTGCAAAGCGAAATTGCAAGTTTAAGTAAAGAGATAACAGACATGGATGTGCCTGAAAAAATTATTCCTGCATACGTTGAGCGGCCAGCAATACGAGTACAATTAAATGGGCCAATGGGAGCGTTTCCGACAGCAGAAGTTCAAGAAAATTATTTGATTCGGGCAAAAATTGATTTGGGTGATGGAAATTTTATTGACGTTCCTGATTCGTATCGTGTTACACAGCCACCGCAACCTGGTAAGAAATTAGTTGTGTACATGGTAATCAAGATCGCAGAGGAATAAAATTACAGGAGTTTATCCATAAATGGCATCTAATGCATGGCTTGGTGTAGCTGGTAACTGGAATGATGGAACTAAGTGGAGCCTCGGGGTAAAGCCCACTACAGGTGATGATGTCATATTTTATACAGGATCCGGTAACTGCACTGTTAATGAGGCGCCCGCTACCTTAAATTCTATCGCGATACTCCCGGCATACACAGGTACTTTTGCTGCTAGTACTTATGCTTTTACAGTATCTGGTTTGGTGTATCTTGGGGGCACTGCTTTTAGTGCCTCAGGTACATGGACTCAGACGGGTGACGGAGACTTCAGAATGGTTGCGGGGACATTTACCGTGACTTCTATGAGCATAGTCTTACAGGGTACAGGTACTTTGGTCATGTCCGTGGCTAGTACCCGAGTGGCTTCTATCACGTGTGCTGCATCAGGTAAAACGACTACCTGGAGTTCTACCTCTGATCTAAATTCAGGAGCCACAGGTGCGGCCACTCTGCTGACCTTGGGTAGCGGTACTTTTGTTTGTAAAAATTATATAACGTTGGCCTGCACAGGAACATGTACACCGTACTCGGCGTCTTCTGCTACAATCATTTTCGACGGGACCGCTATAAATACCGCGGGTATCATAATAATAGTCACAGGTGGTACAACACCCACTATCTCACTTCCTGCTATTACTGCTACTAATTCCGCTACAGGTACAGGTCAACTTGTCATAACACCTACAACAGGATCAACAGCTACTACTTTTAATATGACTGGAGCGATCACTGCTCCTACTTTGCGTGTGGACTTAGACCAGGTAACAGGGCATATCTTCAATACCGGAAACTATGCTATAACTACAACAGGTAAGATTTATTTCGGTAATGTAAGATCAGCCGCCCTTACGATGACCTTTAATATGGGGTCCTCTACCATAACATGTGGTGGGTATGAGAGCATCTCTGGGACGTATACACTTAATACAGGGTTATCTACTTTAAATCTCCAGACATCTACTTGGATAGTTAAAGGTGACTGGGCATTTGGGTCTAACCAAACTGTCAATAATACTTCTGCTACCATAACCTTCAACACTAATAGCGCGACTATCACGACAGCTACAAAGACATTTCCAGCTCTGACTTTCAACGAAGTAGGTAAGACTTACACAATATCTGGAGCTTTGACCTGCACAAGCATAAATGTTACCAGCGGTGCTTTTAATCAGAACGCACAGGCTATAACAGTTAATGGTGGAAATGCTTCGTTTGGTGGTAGCGATACCCTTACTTTGAATACTACGTTTACAATGTCGAATAGTGGATCAACATTCACAGTTACTAATTCCGGTACGAAGACTACAGGATCCTGTGTATTGACCTTATCCAATAACATGACCCTTAATACAGGAACTTTGACTATATCACGCCTTGTACTCACCGCAGCGAAAACATACACGTTTAATACCGGATGCATTCTTACAATCAGTGCCTACACAGCAAATGATTGGGCGGGTACTGCTGGAAATGTAATAAACTGGGTAAGTTCCTCTGCGGGTACACGTTATAAAGTTATACCTAGTGTAGGTACAGCTACCAACATAAGCTATTTGAGTGTTACCGATTGCGATTCAACGGGTACCTACGGATGCTCTATTGGTACAGGTGGTTCATTAAGTAATACAATCAACTGGGGGACGTATAACGTATGGATTGGTACTACTACGAATGGTAACTTAGGATCAAACTGGTCACGAGGTGCTTTAGCATCTACAGACGCATTAGTATGGTCTACAAATTCAGTTGTCAACTGTACCTTTACAGCAACGATATCTTGTACCACACTGACAGTGCTATCAGGATATACAGGAACTTTAAATGATGGCGGGTTTGCTGTTGCTGTAGTAAATGGAGTGTCTTTAACTCCAGGTGGAACGTTCATTTCAAGTGGTACTTGGACTCAATCTGGTGATGGTGACTTCACGCTGACTAATAATGGCACCTATAGCACTGCTTCGATGAATATTGTTTTACAAGGTACCGGGTCTTTAACCTTCGCCAAGACAGCAACGACTATTCTTATTAATTCACTTACTTGTGCTGCATCAGGGAAGACCACCAAATATCATACAGGAAACTACACCTCAGGCATTCAGAGTGCAACAGGTCCCTTGCTGACACTCGGTAGTGGGACGCTTTTAATAGATACAAGCGTTTATGCTTCAAATAATTTTCTAAGTTTATTCCCAACAGGTTCTGTATCTGTTTGGTCTGTAGCTTCCGCAACAATAACCTTGAATGGCGGGATCAATGCGGGTATCTATGTTTATGGAAATGCCAACGTTACCGTAACAATCCCAGCTCTGACCGCGGGTGGTACTGGTATAGTCACCATAGCCAATTATACGGGGGCATCTACTGGTATAACATTTAACCAGACGGGTGCAATTTCTGTCCCCATCTATCGTCTTGCGAATGGATCAGGTGCTGCTGGAACTTGTGCCTATAACTCCAATAATAATGCGATCACTACTTCGGGTGTTTTCTATATAGGCACTACATCTACGTCAAAGAATATAACTTGTGCGTTCGGGTCATCCACGGTCAACTGCGGATCCTTGGATGTTAATACATACGCACAAGGTGGGTCTACTACTTTTACTTCATCGGGTAGTTGGAATATTGCAGGAACAATGCTTTGGAATCCTACCAGTAGTGGTAGCTCTTTTACCACATCTGGTACATGGACGCAAACTGCTGATGGTAACTTCACCCTATCAGCAGTTGGCACTTATTCCATAAGCACCTTAAATGTTGTTCTACAAGGTACCGGCACGTATACTTTATCTTCTGCCGGGGTTTATATAGCATCCCTGACGTGCGCTGCCTCAAGTAAAACAACGACTATTGGTTGTACGGTAACTAACTCCGGTGTTGCAGGTTCAACTGGAAATTTAGTTACGCTTGGGGGTGGCCAGCTTAATACAGGTGTATCTAAATATCTTGTTATTTTATGCACGGGTACCTGCACTCCGATATATGCACCAGGAGCATCAACAATAGTATGTCCTACCTTGAATTACGGTGTATACATACCCATTACAAGCGGTACAGCAACCATAACGATACCCTCAATATCCGCTTCGGGTCCTGGATATGTGTCTTATCAAACTATAAGTGCCACGGGTAGTGTTACATTTAATCAGACAGGTACAGTATCTTTTGGGTCGTATTTTGTACTTGTATACACGGGAACAACAGGTACAGGGCACGTTTACAACACGAATAATAACTCAATCACCGTTACCGGAACATTCTATACAGGGTCGAATATAGCAGCAAAAGATTTGACTTTTAACTGTGGTTCATCCGCTATAGCAGTAGGATCATTTGATAACAGTACGTATGGAAGCACAGGACCAAGCACTATAGCTTTTGGAACTTCTACTTGGGTGTGTAAAGGTAGCTGGACTTATGGGGCTAATACAACGGTTACGAACACCTCGGCTTCCATCACGTTCAATACTAACAGTGCCACACTCACAACGGCTTCCAAGACATTCCCTTCATTAATTTTCAATGGGGTTGGAAAAACATATACCCATTCAGGTGCCTTGACGTGCTCCAGTTTGACTGTGACTAATGGGATATTCACTCAAGCAGCAGCAATAACCGTTACAGGCGGTAACTCTTCTTTTGCAGGAAGCGATGCGCTGACACTTAACAACACTTTTACGATGTCAAATAGCGGTTCAAGTTTCATTGTTACCAATTCAGGAACTAAAACGACTTCTTCTTGCGTCTTAACCCTTACGCAGAACATGACGATCAACCCAGGAACTTTGACGATATCACGGTTGGTTTTAACTGCAGGTAAGACGTATACGTTTACTGCAACAACTTGTACTCTTACTATTAATGCATTTACCTTTGGGGATTGGTCTGGTACTGTCGGAAATGTTATTACTTGGGTGAGCTCCTCTCCGGGTACTCAATATCATGTGATCAATACATTGACAACTACTGCTGTAGGTAAATTTTTATCTGTTACTGACTGCGACTCTACGGGTGGTTCCTGGTGTGCCGCTCAAACAATCAGTAATACAGTTATGTGGTCGAGATTGAATATTTGGAGTAGCACGGCATCTACAAACGGAAACCTTGGAACGAATTGGTCTCAAGGCTCTTTGACTTCAACTGATACCTTATTTTACGATAATAGTTGTGCGATAAACTGCACTTTTACTGCTCCTATTTCATGCTCAAGTATTGTATGTCCCCCGTCGGGTTTATACGCAGGGGCTTTCAATGACGGTGGCTTTGCGTTCACAATTGCAGGTTCTGTTTATATCTATATGGGCGGTACGATAACATGTGCCGGCGTATGGACTCAGACCGGTGATGGTGATTTCTTGTTGAACAGCTCAGGAACGTATACAACAACTAACATGCAGATAGTTTTACAAGGATCGGGTACTTTTTTTGAAGGGTCAACTACAGCATCTATAGCAAAACTGACGTGCGCTGCATCGGGTAAAACTACACTAGCTGTAACTCAATCTACTTCAGGTATATCGGGAAGTTCTGGGACATTAGTTACTTTGGGTGGTGGGACTTTTAGGACAGCTGGGTCTTTCTACATTGTTGCAACAGGATCTTGTACGCCTCTTAATGCTGGATCAAGTACTATTGATTTACCGACATATAGCTTATACATTTATGTTAACGGTGCTACCTCTACTATTACTTTACCAGCAATGACATGTACGGGGGCTGCTGATGTAAGAATAGCAGTCAATGCAGCAACAGGCACTGTTACTTTTAACCAAACAGGTACGATATCTACTGTTGGAGCTTTATATCTTGGAACGGTTATTGGTGGTTCTGGAGATAATCATATTTATAATACCAACAATAATTCAATTGTATGCGGATACTACTTTTATATAGGTGCTAGTGTCGCAAAAACCATCACATATAATTACGGTTCCTCTACCTGCAATGTTTTTTATTTACAAAGAACAGGATATACCTCTGGAACTGTTTCATTGACAACAACAGGCGATTGGTCTGTGTCTAATGTGAACTGGGTTAGTGGTTCACTTACAGCTAGTGGTACCTGGACAATGCCTAACGCAGCAGGATATCTAATATTGGCTGCTGCTGGGACTTATTCTGTGTCATCCATGAAATTTGACCTGCAAGGTAGTGGAAATACCCTAATCCTTGGCGCTAACAATATGTTGGTTTCCAAGATCACATGTGCATATCCAGGATTTACAACAAACTTTGCTTCCTTTGGTACTGGGTGCGGAGTAAGTACGTCCGTAAATGATGGTCTGCTCACAATGGGCGGGAGTATCTCTTCTAGCACTGCATTTTATATTGACGTTACGGGATCCTGCGCGCCGTACACAATTGCTGGGGCAGGATTCTTTCAAAGTACAGGAACAGGTTCTTTAACTATACGAGTTAAAGGGAGCAGTCTTACTTGTACCCTTAATTCTTTAAATTTTGTCGGTTCCTGGCTATCTTCTCTTTCGTTTATATTCTCTTCTGGATCAGGTTCAACTATCACCCTTGCGGGTAACTTAACCGCTACGGCTCGATACACTTACATATACGAAGACGCATCTTCCACAGCATCTACCAGTATTTTCAACTCTTCTAATTATACTATAAATTTGGGATCATTATCTGCTCTATATCTCGGGTCTGCTTCAGCCTCTGGTGGTATAACTTATAATTTCGGGTCATCCGCTATTACTATAGGGTCTAATGGATATCTAGGATCAACTTATAATACTACTACCTGTATTATTAATATGAGTACGTCACAATGGTCATGCGCGGGTTCTTGGACTTGGGGAACCAATTCTACCGTAAATGAAGGGTCTTCTTTAGTAACATTTACAAGAACTGTAACTCTTACACCTAATGGTAAAAATTTCCATGATATTACTATAAGTAGTGGGACCACTACACTATCAGGAACGTTAGCAATGACTGGCGATTTAAACCAGTCGGCTACTTTTAATGCAGGTGCGAACGCTGTTAATATAACAGGATTAGTTAATTGTCCCGGATCGCTTACAGCATCTGGAACGTGGACACAATCAGGCGATGCTGACTTCTCAATGGGTGCAGGTGGAACATATGCCACAACTTCAATGAATATAGTTCTGCAGGGTACAGGATCCCTTAATATTGCCAAAGCAAATACCCCAATAAATAACCTCACATGTTCCGCAAGTGGGAAAACAACTACTTGGAGCGGATTAGGTAATGGGACTACAGGAGGGATCGGTGGTGTACTAACTCTTGGTGGTGGAACCCTTATTAATAATTGCGCAGGTGATCCTTATATAAGAGTTGTGGCTCAGACTGCTCCGATTGTAATGAGTTCCCCGACGACTATAACAGGGACTCGTCGAATAGTGATGACATTTGCTAATACAACTGGATTAGTTGTTACATTACCTGCAATAGCTTTTACAGGTACCACCAATGGAATCATGTTATACAAAAGTGCCGGTGCAGGCACGCTGACAGTAAACCAGAATGGTAATCTTAACCTTGGGGTAGGGTCCACAGGTAATGAAGTTGGTATTGTAGCGGCTGCAAGCTTAGGAGTTTACACACATAATACAAACAACTATGCTTTGACTGTCGGTTCAACGGTAGCTTGGTATCTTGGTTCACCTTCTGTAGCTGCCAATGTAGTTGTGAACTTTGGGTCTAGTACTGTAACTATAAATATATTCTCAGCCGCAGCTTCGTATCAATATGTGACCTTAAACTTCCAGACATCTCAATGGTATGTATCAGGTAACTGGACATTTCTGGCATCGCAGACCGTGTCCTATACAACCCCGACGATCACATTTACGGCAACGTCCATTATAACTACAGCAGCTAAGGCATTCCCCGCATTGGCATTTACAGGAACAGGAGCAACATACACGTTATCCGGTGCGCTGACATGCACCAGTATTAGTGTAACCAACGGAGCGTTTAATCAAAGCGCACAGGCAATAACCGTCAATGGTGGTAACGCCTCCTTTGGGGGTAGTGATACGCTGACACTGAATACCACGTTTACGATGTCCAATTCAGGCTCAAGCTTTACAGTCACTAACAGTGGGACGAAAACAACATCTTCCTGTGTGCTAACGCTCTCCAATAACATAACGTTAAACCCAGGTACCCTTACGATCTCTCGCCTCGTACTGACTGCTAATAAGACATACACGTTTACAGCTACTACCTGTGTTTTGACCGTTAATTCCTATACGACAGGTGATTGGGCGGGAACTGCTGGAAACATAATTACATGGCAAAGTTCATCTGGTGGTACTCGCTATAAAGTTAATAATGCTACGGGTGCCGTGATCGTTTCTAACTATATGTCCGTTACGGATTGTGACTCCTCAGGTGGTACCTCATGCGCCGTGCAGACAGGTGGTACTCTAAGTAATGATATAAACTGGTATCGGTATAATATTTGGAGTAGCGTAGGATCAACCAATGGCAATCTTGGAACAAACTGGTCACAGGGATCGCTGGCTTCTACTGATGCACTTGTATGGAATAACACTTCTGTCGTGAATTGCACATTAACAGCGACGCTTACTTGCGGTGCTATTACCGTTGCAAGCAATTATACAGGTACTTTAAATGACGGGGGATTTGCAGTTAATATTGCAGGTGTTGTGCTGATTAATACCGGTGGAACTTTTACTGCATCGGGTACGTGGACGCAAACAGCTGATGGCAACTTTACCCTGGCTAATAGCGGTACGCATTCAGTGGCATCCATGTCTATAGTCTTACAAGGTACCGGTACGCTCACGTTTGCAAAAACTACTGCTTTTAACATAAAAACTTTGACATGTGCTGCCGCAGGTAAAACTACTACTTACAATACTGGCGCATACCAAACAGGTCCATATCATACTGTTGGACCGTTGGTTACGTTTGGTAGTGGCACTTTTTATATGGATACCTCTGTATATACTAACAATTACTTGTCACTATATCCTAAAGGTTCTATATCCGCATATTCTACCTCTTCTACTACTTTTGTGTTTAATGGAGTTAGCACTGGTATAATAGTTTATCCATATACTAGTAGCACTACTGTTAGTTTGGATGCTATGACTGCGACAGGAACAGGAGTTTTAACGTGCTCCCCGTGGTCAACGGCTACTGCTGGAGTGACCTATAGTTTAGCAGGAGCTATAAGTGTTCCAAATTTCAGACCATATGTTGGGGCAGGTGTGGGTACCACCAATGTATTCAACTCAAATAATTATGCTATAACGGCTTCAGTAGGTATTCAGTTTGGATCAGCTACAGCCGGCAAGACCATCACTTATAACATGGGATCGTCTGTAGTTACCTGTGGCTCTTTTAATTCTGCAGGAGCGACATACAATACAGGTACGATGACATTGGCGTTTAGCACTTCTACATGGACATGTAAAGGTGCTTGGACATTCGGGTCGAACACGACAGTAACCAATACTTCTGCTTCTATCACGTTCAATACTAATAGTTCTACAATTACTACGGCTTCCAAAACATTCCCTTCTTTAATCTTTAATGAAGCCGGGAAAACATACACGCATTCAGGTACTTTAACGTGCGCGAGTTTAACGGTCACAAATGGGATATTTACACAGGCAGCGGCTATAACTGTTAATGCAGGTAATGTTTCATTTGGTGGTAGTGATGCTCTGACTTTGAATAATACACTAACGATGTCGAATTCGGGATCGAGTTTTATTGTAACAAACAGTGGTACTATAACCTCGACTTCTTTAGTTTTAACGCTGTCTCAGAACATGACATTGAATCCAGGTACTCTAACGGTTTCTCGTTTGGTCTTAACTGCGGGTAAAACGTACACATTCACAGCTACTACTTGTATCCTCACCGTGAATAGCTATACAGCAGCTACCGATTGGCAAGGTACTGTTGGAAATGTCATTACTTGGGTAAGTTCTTCACCAGGGACACGGTACAAAGTCAATAATGCAACAGGTTCCAATATCGTAGCAGATTACATTAGTGTAACCGATTGTGACTCCTCTGGTGGTAGTCGCCCATGTATTGCCAAGGTAGGTAGCACGTTAAGTAATGACATCAATTGGTATCGTGCTAATGTGTGGAGTGCTGCATCTGGTGGCGTTTGGTCGAATACGGCGAACTGGGCCCTGTCTCATGTTCCGACATCCAGTGAGGTGGCATACTTTGATAACACCTCCGTTCAAGCATGTACTGTAAATACCGCACCTAATATTGGTGGATTTTTAACCACAACCGGATACAAAGGTGCCTTTAGTGATGGTGGATATGCTTTTACTGTAGCGACTACGGTAACGATAAATACTGCAGGTACTTTAACTCTAACCGGAACATGGACTCAAACAGGTAATGGAGATTTTACCCTGAACAGCACCACTACAGTAACCGCGACTTCGATGCAAGTAGTGTTGCAGGGATCGGGAACATTTGCAATTAATAAAGCTTCAGCATACATTAATAAACTTACATGCTCAGCTTCAGGAAAAACAACTACAATAAATGGTAATGCTTCTTCAGGGGTTCGTGGTGGGGCGGGAATATTCAATTTGGGTACTGGGACTTTGATAGTCACACAGAATCCTTGGCGTATTGTAGCCACTTCAACCGCAACGTGTATGACCAATGCGGGGGCTACTATTCAGCCATCTGGCTCAGGATCTTTAAACTTTTCATTAGGAGCCACATCCATTACTCATAGCATTCCAGCGATATCCAACTGCTCTACTCCAATAACAATACACAATAGCGCAACAGGTGGTGGTACGGGAACCATTGATCTTGCTGGTAATATTAACAGCACGTCTACTTTTAACCCGTTTGGTAATGTAGCTGGTACTACTCTTACTTTTAATACTAATAATTATAGTGTCACTTGCACTATTTTTACTATAGGAGCAAATGCATCTACTTCTAGTTTAACTGCTAATTTTGGCTCTTCAGTAATGACAGTATCTGCTTTTACGTACCAACTTAATTATGCAGCTACTATCAATCTCAATACCTCAACATGGTATTGCTCTGGCAACTGGAATATTCCCTCTAGATGGACATTTAACTCTGGGGCATCGCTGGTATCTATAACTAGGTCAGTAAGCGCAGGGGGAATTACTATTACTAGTGCAGCACAATCTTTCCATGATTTCAATATCAATGTCTCTGTCAGTGATAATGTTAATTTCTCAGGGGCATTTATTGCTTTAGGCGATTTCACAATAACTGCTGCAGCGGGACAAGTTCTTTTTGATGTAACTAATCCTTCCTGGACTGTATATGGTAATACAACCATATCGAATGCTCCTACGGTCTATACTGGTGGTTGCATATTTTACGGAAATATTATAATTAACACAGGATCTACAGTGTTATTTTCTCAGCTAGCCGCATCTAGGACTATATACTTTTATGGTAATGTTACTTTTAGTCCTACTAGCTACGTAGCTAATTACACTACCACGATAGTTTATTTTGCAGCAACATCAGGTACTCAAGAAATAACCATGAATGGTTATGCTAGTTCAGGCATGGGTTATGTGTTTCACTCTGGACTTGGGGGAACTGTCAAATTAATGGATGCATTCAGGGCGTATCGTCTAACCCTTACATCGGGAACATTTAATCAGAATGGACAGACGATAACCCTTGACAATACCACAGGTCAATTTAACTGGAATAGTTGGGACACTGCAACTACCATAAATGGTACTTTAGTCGTATCAAACGTATGCTCCAGGGGAGTAATCAGCGCAGGATCACCAACGGGAAGTACAATAAGTCCTAACAATACTACCACACTCACGAGTAATGGTAAGACCTGGTATAATCTCACCTCTACCACAACGCTAAATTTGGGTGATGCGTGCATCTGCAATGACGTGACCATAGGTTGTATGAATACTGGAGGGTATGCTCTAACGTGTAACAATCTTATTTGTAACAACGGGTTTACTCTGTCTATCTCCTATTCAACTGTCACGGTACTAGGAAATTTTACGATGTTATCCACAGCGAGTGCACCCTCGTTCACAATAACGAGTGCTACCTTGGTCATGGGTGCTACTACAGGTACGCAAACAATTTCAGTTCCGTATTACACTAGTACTATTTCGTTCCCAGCTACCATATTCAACACTAATCTTGTGATATCAAACCCCTCATCAGGCGTACTTACCTTTAATCGGATCACCTTCGGTGTCGATGGTAAGACCCTGACCCTCAATTCAGGTAAGACCTACACCATCACAAACCTCGCACAGGCCGACTGGCAGGGATCCTCAGGTGCTCGTAATGTCATAAAATCAAGTAACGCGGGATCTCGGGCAACAATGGCAATACCCAATACACTTGCGCTTTTGTCATATGTGATCGTTAAAGATAGCGCATTGACAGGGTTCTCTATCACGGCAGATGATGGTACAAGTATCAATGCGGGTAATAATAATGCAAACTGGATATTTGCTACACGGCGACCAATTGCTGCATTTATGATATTGCAAGATCCAGGATTATTTATCTAATTTAGGTTGGGAATAACCGTATAGCATAGCTGTTTTCAAGATAATCAACACATATATGATAAAGGAATCAGTAAATTTCGTAATTCTCTTCTAATATTTATTGTGATATAGGGATAATAACATCAAATCTATATAACAGATTGGAGCAGATCATGGATCCGGATTTTCAGAGAGAACTTCTTGCTTTCGATGAAAAAATCGCTCTGGCGGAACTGGAAGTGGCCAAGGCCGAGGAACGGGTAAAGCAGCTAAAGTACGAAAAATCAAGGTATTCCCTTGAATATATCCTAGCTGCAACACGTGCTCAGCAGGCCCAAAAACAGGGGAAATAGGATGCCCGGGGACCTTCGCGATCCGGAACAGTTTCAACAGTTCCATTATGACAATAGGTATGATAATCCTCAAACGGGGGCCCCTGTAGAGGATGACATGGATAAGTACCTGCAGTCGATCGTTATGGAGGTCCGTCAACAGCGTCTCCCCAAAAAAGACCTTGGGAATTTGAAAGATGAAATGTCCGCAAAAGGCCTGTTTCATCAGCATCCCGGGGATGAATCCTTCCGCCAAGAAGTTAAAAATCTATTGAAGGCAAGAAAGGTCGCACATACATGGCTGACTTGTCGAAAATGATGCTCGACGTCCAATGTCGTGGTTCTGATATAAAAACGAGTCTAAGAAATCTCCTGGAAGCCTACGAGAATCTGTATCGGGAAGGTACCCATCTTCTAAATCAGGAAAGACTCGCAGCCAAAGGCCAGATGACCGGTCTGGAAGAATTCTATCGAATGGTTCAGACCTTCAGGCGTAACAAAGATGTGGCTGGATCTCTCCTCCGTGGGTTCGAAAGTATGCGTCCGATCGATGAATTTAAAATTATCGAAGAGGATGATGGAAAAACGGCAAAGAAAAAGGCGGATGCTCTGGCAAAAAGGAAAGCAAAAAAGGAAGCCCGGAAACAAGCTCCGGCACAACCCGTTCATCCACCAATGGAAGACACGTCTCTTTTTGACGATGGACAGGTAGGCTCAAATGGCTAAAAGAATACGCGTCGTTACATCAACAACCGATCAGCCTAGAATGCCGGCGCCCCAGGTCCCTTTAAGGAATGTTATCACCGCGGATCAACCTATGGTCGTGCATTCCCAGCCTTTGACTCAGAATGAACGGCGTGCTCGCCAACTTTTTGCCACAACTACGTTCATGGGAAGAAAAGCGTCCGATCTTATAAGCACGGATACCACAAAAGGGTTCTCGAGCAGGACCGCGGACGTTATTGATTCCGGCCAGGCCCAGTTCTACTCACCCCAGCTATCCACGGACTTTCTTGAAAAACCCCAGAACCTGCGTGAACGTAGGGCCTTTTATCGGTTTTTCTACAATACAAATGAGATCGTCCGTCGGGCCATTGATATTCATACGAACCTGCCATTGTCCAAGATCCGTCTCGTTCCTCCAAAGGGCAAGAACAAGAAGCAGAATGAATACGTATTCAAATTTTTTGAGACCATGTGCGATAACATGCGCTTGTTCAAGTCCCTAATCGAACTCACTTTTGAGTTCAATTTGATGGGTAACGCAGCCAGTTTTGCCGAGGACTCTGAATGGCATGAGGGTTTGTCCGATAATGATAAGGCAACCAAGATAGAAAAGGCAAGGACTCAAGAAAAATATCTGAAGGAAAAGTTTGATATACAGGATAAAGATCCTTTGTATAAAGGATGGCGGAAACTCATTATTCTGCCGCCAGACCAGGTTCGTATCCGGAAATTGCCCCTCACAGATGAAGTCGCCGTTGAATACATGCCGGACCCGGAAACCAGGAAATTCCTTACCCAGGAAGTCCTGGCCCCACTGGATGTGGAAAATCCTCAGCAATCCCTGAAATATAGCGTTCCTGAGGACATTAAAGAACGTGTCCGCCGTAGCGGTGTTATTCCTCTTGATACGGACCCGAATACCGGGTCACATGTCCATGTCCTGACCCGTAAAAAGTCCCAGTATGAGCCCCTGGGCATTTCCATGATCGAACCCTGCACCAATACCCTGGTGCTTCTGGATAAGCTCCGCCAGGCCCAGACCTCGATCGCTTCCCGTCACATGACCCCTATGCGTATCGTGTGGGCGGAAGAGCTCAATAATGAACAGGTCGATAACCTCCGTGAACAGGTCGACATGGCCCTTGTTGATCCCGATTTCTCAATTATTGCGAACTACGAAGTCCATTGGGAAGAAATGGGTTCTCAGGGACGTCTCCTGGATCTTACGGCCGAATATGAAACAGGTCTTCGCCGGCTATGCATCGGCATGGGCGTTACTGAAGAACTTCTGACCGGTTCAAGTACCTATACGAGCGGTCGGATTGCCCTGGAGATCATGAACACCGAGTATTTGCTGTATCGGGAAATCATCCAGGATTACGTTGAAAACAATCTTTTTAAGCCCGTTGCCCGTCGTAAAGGATTCATTGAATACGATGAGTTTGGCAATGAAGTCCTTCTTTATCCCAAGCTTTCCTTTACACGCCTGGCTATCCGGGATAATGAACAGTTCTTCGATGCAGCTTTCCAGCTGTATCAGAAGGGTTCCATCAGCGTCGATCTTATTCTGGACATACTGAATATTGACCCTGGGTCGACTCGAGAGAAGCTTGAGAAGGACATGTTTACGGTCAATGATTCGATCTTCAATGAGGCCCTGCGGAATATCTATACAACCGTGGCGGCACCACTTGTGGAGAAGACCGATATCGTTGCTCGCATGGCTCAGTACATGCAACTCAATATGTCAGAAGAGCCGGAAGCACCCCCGGAGGGGTCTTCCCGGTTTAGTTCCGAGAAAAAGCCCCTTCCAGCACCCGAGATACAGGCCAAAGCAGCCCGGGTGATGAAATACTTGTTGGAGAATCCCCAGGCCCTGGAAAGGGTTTTTGGAAAGGTTTCCGCTGATGATAAGAAAACTGGCTGATGCGATTCGGGACGCCGCGGACGAGTTGAGTGGAGATATCGTCCACAAGAGCCGGCCAACACCGAAAGTGAAGGCTCCGCGGCGCCGGCCGAGTTTCAAGAATAAGTCACAGCGGTCGGATTACATGAAGAATTACATGCAGGATTACCGCGGGGATAAGGGGAAGGATTACCAGAAAAAGCCCCAGGCCCTCAAAGATTTCCAGCGGGAACAGCGTGAAAAAGTAAAGGAAAAGTTCAACCTTAAGAAGGATTGACGAATATGCCCAAGAAACAAGGTCTCGGCCGGGATTTGGATAAAGCCCTTGAAATCATGGAAACCCTTCAGGATTGCCTCGTAAAATTCGAGCACTGTAAGGTTAAACAGGGTTTGAGGGCCAGTAAAATCGATGAGGATGGTTCCGTGGCCAAAATGTTCGATAAAGCCACGGAAGAAGCTTTTGCGTTGGGAAACCAGATTCAGAACATAATCCATGGAATTCAGGGCCTAAAAAGCCCCCAAAGCAGTCGTTTTGCGACGGATCGGGTCATAAAGAACTTCTTGGAAGACAATATTTAATACTGTCTTAATACGTTTATTTTGAGAGAAGGGGCCACAAAAGGCATGAAAATCATATTACTTGTCCCTAAAGTCGTTGGGAATTTTATTTCGAAATTCCCTGAGACCGCAAATCCGGGATACGATTATTTCAATTATGATCGGCGCGTTTATAACGAACGTGTTGATCGTGGTGATTTGCCGTCCCAGTATGTGGGCCCCGATGAGTTCAAAGATGCTGATTATGATGAACTAGTGGCCAATGCTAAGACGTTGATTAATGGCACGTTAAAGAACTTTGACGCCCACGTTGCCGCGGAAGATGCCTTGAACATGGCGATTAGGGATTTCCAGAAGGGCCGGTTTGATGGCAAAATCAATGCGAACAAGTTTCAGGTCCTCATACAGGCAATGCTCGGTCAGGAAAAGCTTCCTATTCATCCAGTAATGCCGGTGATGGCAAAGAGTAAGCCCAAAGCTCTCCCCAAAAGAATTGTAAGACAGCTCGGTCTTAAAAAGACGGATATAACACGTTCCCGTAAGCCAGGCGGAACCACCAATCTCGTACCCATGCCGGGTGGCCAGATCGGTCTTCAGACCCCGGAACAACGTGTTGCGTCAATGTTTATGCAGGAAAACAACTGATTTGTCCCACTCATAGGAGGTTTTTCATGGCGTCGATCAAGAATGCTCAGCAGTACACCGAGAGACTCGACAAGCTCGCCGAAGAGCTCGAGGCCTCCGCCCCGGAAATCGCGATGCAGCTGGACATCATCTCTGATGTTCTCGATGGCAAGCGCCAGGCTACCACTCTGCAGTTTGATGCGGATGAAGCCCGGTACATGGCCGGCCGTTTCAATTTCAACGTCCGTCAGCAGGATGCAGATGAGCCCTATATGGCCGACTTCAACAAGAGCAACTTCGAACAGGTGAACGACGCCTATAAGAATCCGGCGCCGGTCAAGCTCGCGTATCAGAAGGTCCAGCGGTAATCCATCATAGGGGCCCTTAATAAGGCCCCGTTTTATTCATATACGCCACGCGAACTTCCAAGGCCCGTGCGTATAATAGGAGCTGACAAATGCCTGCTCTTTTTCCAATGATGGTTGCTCCCGAGGACTTCCGGCCTGGTCAGGTCGTCAAGAAATGGGTGTCCGAGTGGAATCTCACGCCCTTTGTTGGCGTCGTGACCCATATCGCTCCCGCGGCTTGTAAGGTCTGGGTCCAGTGGCCCACAGGGACTGAAAGCGAGAGCCCCGAGACCCTTATTAAAGTCAACCCTGCAATAGCAGGGTTGCCCACGGCTCTCACTGATATGGGCTATTCCTCATATGAGAAGACCCGGTCGGAGAAGCGCTTTGGGCCGTCACCGCTTAAGCCCCGTCGGGTGACCGCGGCAGAAAAAGCGGCGATTCGTATTGCCCATGATTTCGCTTCGACCGTTGTGGAAAAGCTCGTGGATGAAGTCTGTGCCTGTCAGAAAGACGGCCTTGATGAAGTTCATGCCTACGATCGCACATTCCGCAAATACGGGTCACATTGTTCGGATCACATCATTCGCATGTCAATTGCGAAGATATATCGGGGAGTCCAGGCATGAAGGTTTTTAAATACTCCGTTGATGGCGTGACCCTTTATTCTTTTGGTCATCCTACACGTCCTTCCGTGAATCAGAAGCCCGTGTATGAAGGTTGGGCAATGACCAATAGTGCCAACGTGTCCAATGCCATTGAGACCCTCGAAAAAATGTCTTTCTCTCTTGATGATAAGAAAGAAGAAGAGGGTGAAGAGGCTCAGGAGAAGGCAGCTTCGTTGAAGACTCTTGCCAATACGATTCGCACGATTGCCACCGGATACCCCCAGGAATAATCTATGGCGATGTTCCGTTTTGGACATGCAGAAGTTGTAGAACCCTCCATTGCCCCGGATACATGGACCAAGTCCGTATGCTGTGGGCATACGGGTCCATGCAAATGCGAAACAAGCAGCTACAGAACCAAGGTTGCAAAGACTGTTCTGGCCAAATATACGCCTGAAAAGTACTTGTTGTCGCACTGCAGCATTATGGCCGCGGTTGACGTTGAAGATGCGACAAAAAGCAGAGGCCCCCAGAAGGATTTCCTGATCCATCCGGCCTTCTCAAAATTCGTGAATAACAATGGAGATGCCTGGACAAAAAAGATGCTTGTTGCGTCTTACAAGACCTTTGTAGGATCCAACAATTATCTCGAGCATGTACAGGTCCCGGAACTATCGAAGGGTAAAGTAATCGATGCTGTTCTTCGTGACGTTCCCGTTGGTAAGGATGCTTCCGGTAAAGACCTGACCACTTATTATGTGGATATTCTGGTTGCAACCGATCGTAAGCATGATGATCTCTGTCGCAGGATTGAAGCCGGAATCATGAATTCTATGAGTATGGGATGCAAGATCTCCTACTCAATTTGTTCGAAGTGCGGTAATAAAGCGGCGGATGAAACAGAAGCATGCGCCCACGTTCGTTTCGAAAAAGGTAACTCCTTTATAGATGAACGTGGTGTCAGCCGTAAAGTCGCAGAACTCTGTGGCCATCATACTGAACCTGAAAGCGTCGTTTTTGTTGACGCTTCTTGGGTGGTAAATCCTGCCTTCACCGGCGCCGTTCGTCGTAATACAATCATGCCTTCTGATGATGTGCTGGCAAAGATCAAAAGTGCCCAGGAAAAGCCGGCCGTGATCACTGCCAATGCCTATGCCAAGGCCGCAGCTGAAGATGCGGAGCCCGGAGCCGTTCAGGAGGATAAGCCGGCGGAAGAAGAAGTTCCCGTGGATGCCCCTGCTGAAGATGCCCCTGCTGAGGATACTCCCACGGACGCACCCGCGGAAGATATTCCGATGGATGAGCCTGAAGAGGAAGATCCTGCGGCAATGATGAAGGATTTCAAGAAGAACATTAAGAAGCAGCTCCTTCAGCAGCTCAGTGACGAAATCATGTCCGAGTTCTCCGGGGATAATGTCGAAGAAGGTCCCCGTCCTCTGGATACTCTTGATGAAACCATGATTACCCAGGCAGCCCTTAAAAAGGCCTTCTCAATGAAGCAGACCTGGGATAAGTGGCTTGCACGGTACTCCGGTGATCAGAAGGCCATACAAAGACTCAAATTCGGGTCTTTCATGTTGCTGAATAGCTCTGATTTGTCCGTTCTGAAGGATTATGGCTATACCCGTCGGGATTTCCTGGCGGTTATGTCTTTCCTTGACGATGCCATGCCGAATCCTCTTCCTAAGGATCTGAAGAAGGCTATGGGATCAATGAGACTGGCAAGCACTCCTTTGGATACTTTGCGGTGGTTGGTAACCTATACTGGTCGTAAAATCACTGCTTTTGAGGCCCGTAAGGCGATTGCCTGGCTTAAAGTAATGGAAAAGTATCCGGTAAAAGTGAATTTGTAATAGTCTTCTAATACACATTTTTTCTATAGTTAACCGTGGACTCTCCACAGGAGGTAAAGATGGCTCGTGAAAGACTTACAGATAAGGCGGCCGCGATGGCGAAGAAGGCCGATCCTTACACAATGAATCAGGATCATCCGAACAATCCGGTGGAGAAGTACAAAACCTTCGACACCACGATGGGTGAAGAACCCGACATGCGTCGCCCTTGGGAACAGGAAGGTCGTACCGAGACTGGTCACCCGGCTCCTGCTGGCGAACAGTCCGCTGCTCCCGCTCCTGCCGCTGCTCCGGCTCCCGCTGCGACTCCTGAAGAAGGTGCTGCTCAGGCTGTCATGGCCGCTCGCAAACTTGAGAGCAAGGCCCTGCAGTGTCTGACGATCGCTCAGCGCATGCTCCCCGGCGCTCCTGATGCAATCATCGAGAAACAGGCTACCGATCTCATGTATCTGCCCGAGAAGAGCGTCGTTGCCACGCTGCAGCGTCAGGCGTCTCTCGCAGATGTTCTCGCCAAGAGCGAGGATGATGAGGACGATGATGCCGATGCAACGGCAAATCAGAACTCTCCGCATCCCCAGCAGGAAGCTGCTCCGGCTCCTGAAGCTGCCCCGGCTCCCGAAGCGGCACCGGCTCCCGAAGCCAAGAAAGAAGAAAAGGTAGAGGGGAAGGAAGCCAAGAAGGAAGAGGCTCCTGCAGCCGCCCCGGCTCCTGAAGCCAAGAAGGAAGATGCCAAGATCGATATGACCGCCAGCAACGGCGATCTGCTCGATCTGATCTTCGCCGCTGATGAGATTACCAAGACTGCGTCCAAGACCGGTGCCAAGAAACTCTCCGGCATTGTCAAGGAAGCGTCAAGCAAGGGTACGGACCTGGCAGGCATTTGGAGTGCCCCGCCGGACGTGTCCGATGCGTTCAAGCGTTAATAAAAGTTAGCGGGGGCGCCACCCCCGCTAATTGTTTTTTCTTTAACACACCTAAGAGGAGGTGAGTGCAAATGGCAGGTCAATCTAATCTTCCCACCCCAAACAGCCATGTGGAAGTTCTGTATCGTCAGACCTTCAACACGCTCGGTGACATCACCGCAGCGGGTTTGACTCAGGACAACCGCGTTGGTAACGCCCAGATGGTGGCGAACTCGCGCCTGAACAGCAAGACCAACAAAGGTCTTCTGGCGGGTAGCGTCGTCGCTGTGGTCGGAGCCGGACAGATCGGTGCAGCCGCTGGAGATTCCACGAACTACGACAAAGTCGTTGGTATCGTTGTGAATGACGCAGTCGGCAATCCTTTCGAGTCTTCTTCCGCCGTAGCAAGCAACAAGGTCGTGTACATGCACGGAACAGGCACATGCCTGCGGACCGACATTTACGAGACCGCCAATGCATCCGGAGGTGCTCTCTCGACCGGTTATGCGGCCGGGCAGCTTCTGTATGCGTCCCAGAACGGGCTCCTGTGCAACGCAAGCGGCCTCGCGGTCGCCGGCGTGGTCGGTGCTCAAACATCCGTAGGGGTTGTTCTCGTCCCGCCGACTGCGGCAGACCCCTACATGACCCTTCAGATGAAAATTTAAGGAGGTGATCTCTCATGGCTGAGGTTACAAACGAACTCAAGAACGAAATCATCGCCGAGTACCTCAAGACGGCCGGTGGCCGTGCTAAGCTCGCGGCGAGCATGACGCAGCCTCTGCGCCTTCGGAGGGATTACACCTCCGTCGGCCGCAAGACCTTCCTGGTCGAGCAGCTGCCCGATGGCGCCCTGCCGATCTACGACAAGGATCCGGGCGTGACGGCTTACGTGGTCGGTGAGGAAGGTCAGAACATCCTCGCGATCGCCAAGTCCCGTCGCGTTCAGATTCCCCTGTTCGAGATCAGCTCGAACCCGGAAATTCCTCTGACCCAGGTCAAGGAACGCCGGTTCGATCTTATCGAGCGCTCGCAGGACCTTGCCCGCGCCGAGATCCAGGCGATGGAAGACACCCGTGTCTTCGAAATCCTGGATGCGGTTGCCACGGCTGGGTTCGACAACGTCGGTCCCACCAATCCGGATATCCCGGCGACGGCGCCGCTTACTCCGGCGGACCTCGCGGATGCCTTCGCGTCCATCGAACGCCACGACCTTCGGGTTGCCCGCGTGTTCGCAAACGCCCAGGACTACAGCGATATCCGTAAGTGGGGTCGGGACGTGCTGGACATCGAGAGCCAGGCCACGTTGCTCAAGACCGGTCTGATGGCCACCGTTTGGGGTGCCCAGATCATCGTGAGCCGGCGCGTGCCGGTTGGCTACCTGTACGTCTGTGCAGAGCCCGAGTTCTTCGGGCGGATACCCGTCAGGACCGAACTGACCGTCCTATCCGCTGACGATCCTCGTAACCGTACGATCGGGTTCAGCTGCTTCGAGAACCTTGGGATCGGCTGTCACAACCCCCTGGGTCTGTGCCGCGTCGCTCTCGCTCGGTAATCGCCACGTAAGTGGTTGATTATAAAGGGTCGTTGGGGAAACTCAACGACCCTTTTTCTTTGTCTTTTCACGACCCAACAAATCCTACTATTGGCTTTACTAATTTGTTTCGTTGTGAAAACCGGTTTCATCCAAAATTTTTAGGTTCATTAGAAATAATAACTGGGAACAATAAAAAGTGTTGCAAAAAACTCGGGTTAATTGTATAATTATAGAAAAGGAGTTCTATGGAATATCATTTCTCAGAGCTAACTGCAGAGACTTTGACTACTCTTTATTCTAATTATGGATTTAGGGCAAAGGATATAGGTGAATTTGTAGGGTTGTCAGAGGATGCCATTCGATTGCAGCTAAAGAAATTTGCTATTCCAACAAATCCCCGGGAGAAAGAGAAACAAGACATCTTAGTGTTTTATGAGGGTCATAGAAAGGATCAGAAGAGCAGTTTGACTCAGGAGCTCCTTCAGGAGCTCTATTGTCAACAAGGTATGTCTGATGCTAAGATTGGGGAACTTTTTGGCATTACAGGTGAGGGTGTTGCTTATAGAAGAAAAAAATTTGGGATTCAAACAAAAGATGGTAATGATAAAAGAAAAGAAAAAAATATTCAAATAGGTCAGAAGGACCTTTTGGATCTTACTCGTGAAGAACTCCGAGAAGAAATTAAATTCGCGGGAGGAATTAAAGGGGTTGCAAGAAAATTCCACAGTACTTTTAAAACTGTACATACCTTGATCTGTAAGGAAGGATTGGATCGGGATACTATTATAGAACATTCAATTGATTTGACTGAATTACAATACAAATTATTGGTGGCGGGTCTTTTGGGTGATGGGGGTGTTTATAAGGGGAGTTTAAACACCTGTTTTTATAAGGAAGCTCATTGTATTCAACGGCTGAGCTATTTGAAATGGAAATATGATTTGATGACTGATATTGTTGAGGGGGATCTGTATTTTTGGACCAAGACAAATCCATTAGGTACAAAATCCAGGGGAGCAACATTACGAACCAAATCGATTAGAGAATTGAAAGAATTAAGAGAGATTTTTTATAGGGATATTAATGGAGAACCCGTAAAAATAATCCCTCGTCAAATTGCAGAGACTTTGGATCCTTTTGTGTTTTCTGTTTGGTTTTTGGATGATGGTGGTTTAGAAGATAGTGGAATCATTCCGTATATATGTACCGGAGCACCTTTAGAAAATGTCCAAGAAATCGCTCCAATATTAGAGGACCGATTTCATTTAGGTATTGAAGTAAAAGATTCTGAAAGTGTTCGAATAATGAGATTTTTAAATGTTGAAAATTTCATTAAAGTTGTCTCCGAGAATATTCCGAAAGAGTTTTACTATAAGATTCCAGTAAAATATCGGTTCAAAATTAAAGGTCTTTCCGAGGATATTTTAAAACTGGAACATGCTTTAACGACATATACTCCAGATAAATGGAAAATTCTCCCAGCTAAAGAGCAACAAGCGTGGATAGAAAATATTGCAAAATATTTTGAGTTTATAGGTTTTCCCTATTTCAGGATTCCTTCCGGTGTGGAATTCTCGGGGGAAATCAAAAGTCTGATGAGTAAGGATTTAACAAAAGATGTCAAATCTTCCGGAATATTTCTTAGACCATCATCCATCTGTAGTGATATTGCAAGTTCATATTTCCCTCATATGTGGGCAGCAAAAGTAGTAGGGAAGCACTCCGTTTATAACAATTATCAGGATAGCCTTAAATTTAGAAGAGTTATTGAGAATGTTCTGAAATATCGAAAAATTTTATCCGAAGCATCTATAAGGGCCGAGTTGAGACATACCTGTACTGTCCAGAATTTTAAACCAATTATTGCAAAAACTATATATGACCTTTATTGTCCTGATGGGGGCACTGTTTTTGATTTTTCAGCGGGGTGGGGCGGCCGGCTTGTTGGAGCCTGTGCATCCACAAAAGTATCCCGTTATATTGGGGTTGACCCATGTGAACAGACCTTTTTTTCTTTGCGTGCTTTGAGTAGAAGGTTAGATGCCCATTTCCCTGGTAAGACGGTATCCATTCTGAATGGTCGTGCAGAAGATCCTGATCTATACAATGAAATAGACTCTGTTGACATGTGTTTTAGTTCTCCCCCCTATTTTGATGCGGAAAAATATTCAGAAGAGGAAACGCAGAGTTACAGGATGTACCCTTCTATTGATATGTGGGTAGCAGGATTTTTGCGTAAAATGATTGAGAACAGTCATCGCGTATTGAAGGATGGGGGCTATTTTGTGATCAATATTGCGGATACTAGAAAGATACCCCTTCAGAAATATACCTATGATATATGTACTTCTCTTTTTACCTTTGAAAAGGTTTTTTTGATGGTGATGCCTGGTTATTATGGGAAGGAGAAGTATGAGCCAATTTTTGTGTTTAAAAAAGTTTCTGCTGATACAGTTCCTCGTCCATATGAGCTTATTGAAGCAGAAATGAATTGTCTTTTTGAATCTTTCAGGGATGAGCCCGTTTTTGATGACGTTCGGGGCAAAAATACATTGCATAGAGAGCCCCTGACTATTGGGGATAAAGAAAAGTCAGTGGAGGCGATGAGAAAAATTTATGAGAAGAGTACAAATAGCGGCAGGGAATACATAAGGGGTCTTTCCAGTATAGAATTTCCTTTTCCTGTTTGGGTCATTGAAAGGGATTTTGGTTCTTGGAATAAATTTTTACGGGAATGTGGGATACAGCCAACCTATGAAGAAAAATCTCCAAAAGAAAGGGTCCGAGATTTCTTTATTGAATGTAAAAAGGCTGGAAGACGTTTGAGTTTTTATGAGTACAATAGATTGCCGAATGGTAATTCAGGGCCTTTAAAACGTCTTTTTTATACGGGTCATAAATATCATTCTCTTTATGAGGAGCTTCAGCGGGTTTGTGCGGATGAACCCTTGTGGGATGATTTCCTCAATAAGTTAGAGGGATAATTATGTTCTCCTTCTCCCGTTCCCGGGATCATGCCCTCATCCAACCCTGACCTTATCCTGGCAGGGGCCCTATTCCCTAATGCCCCTGCCTTGGCCGGGGTTTATTTGTGGGCTTTCCCCCAGCAGGATTCCCTGGTCTTATACAGTGTGGGTAAAAATCATTCAGAAGAGAGAAGGCCATTAAGCCTGTGGTGAGAAGGATCGTGGCTATAAACGCTCCTATAAGGGCCCCTGTGGTTGGTTCCACGGATATGTATTTGAAGTCTTTGAAATGCTTCCTCTGCCAGAGTTTCTGGGCATAGGTTCCCATGGTATCCGAAACTGCGACCAGGTCATAGGGCATTTGTGCTGTGGTTCGCTCGAGGGATATTTTGAGCATTTCCACTTCAGTCCAGGAGAAGATTTTTGTCCAGACAATTTTATTGGTATTGTCGACCCCAATGCATAGAACAAGCTCGTTCTTATTACCCCTTTTCCAATACCATTCCTGCAGTTCCGCGGCGTGTCGTGGCTGATTGCGGAAGATCAAGATGTTCATGTGGATTTGTTTAGCAGCGCCCAGCCAGGCATTCCACTGGCCAAGTCTTTTTACGGCTTCGATCGGGGCCGGTCCATAGATCGGGTTGTAATTGTATGGGTCCATGACCGGATTATGTTTGTAGAGACCGTATTGTCGGACGTCGGCCGTGTCTACGTCAGGGAAATTAAATAGGGTTTTGGAGCATTTGATTCGATTTTCGTAAGTATGTTCGGACGTGACTGATTGAATATGCCCGAAATTTCCGTCATATCGGGTGTCATAGGCATCCCCATCTTTGCCACATGTTCCTGTGAAACGCCAATGAGCCTGGATATCTCTTTTCATGTCGACAAAATCACGACGCCCCCATATTTTGCACAATTCTTCGAATTTTGCCTGGGAAATCCCATAGGAATTGCCCATGTTATCCCAGGCCGTCCAGGTGGGGGGGTTTTCATCGCAGTAGGAACAGTCATAATCGTGGCATTCTTCATGGCAGGTGCGATTTTCTCCGAATCCGGAGCATTTCGTTTCACATCGTTCACAGGTTAATTTCACCCAGGTTGACCAGTACTCGGTGTATTTGGCTTTTACCAGATATGTGTTCCAATACTCCTTATCCTGTGTTTGGTCGTAGACCGAGGCCGTTTTGGCGATGGAAATGGCCGCCATAGGTATGACCAGGATCAGGATGTATTCCCACCAGGACATCTTTTTGGTGAAGAAGATGGCTGAGATGAGAATGGCGATGAGGGGGATAAGGAGATTGAACCAAATCAGCATGGAAGGGCCCCCCCTTCAACATTGAAGTTGTATTCTTGTCCTTCTTCGATCCAGATTGCAGATATTTTGATGCTCTTCACCGTGGCATCGATATTCACATTGCTTAAACGGATATCCGGGAAATTGTATCCCTTCTGGGATTCGTTGAGGACAATTGTATAGTCTTTTGACCAGTTGGGGCCACGACATTTCAATGTCGTGGCATACTCCTCCTGCATGTGCTCATTGGTTCGGCGGATGAGCTCATGAGGGGGACAAAATTGCATCTTGTTTGTTGATTTCCCAACAGGGGTCCAGGTAGAGTTTACCTTGTAAGTCATATGGTGTGGGTATTCCATGACAGGACTCCTTATTTTTTGACCGCTGGGACGTTTCCGGGAGTCATGAGGACGGGGACTTTACCCAAGGCCTCTTTGGCCTGTTCCGGGGTCATTTTGGCCTTCGGTTCTTTGGCTGGGGCAGGTGCCTCGGTTTTCTTTTCAAAGAGCTGGACGTCATCGTCTTTGCCGGTTTCGAAAGCTCCTTTGGTACGGGTTGACGTCACGAGGTCCATTTCGAGCTCTTTGACGCCCAGGATCGCTAGGACAATTGATGAGGGGAACAGAGTCCGTAGATTGTCATGTTCCCTCTTCAAATCGATGAGGCGGGTCTGATGCGTAGCGAACTCGGCACGGAGGGCTTCGACGGACAAGGACAGGTCCTTCATCAGGGACATGTCGAAGGTGGGGTTCTGTTCGGTGATCATGTTGACGAGGACATTATCCTTATCTTCGTACCGGGCGGACATGATCTTGTTGAAGAAATCCGTCTGCTGATCGGCGCCGAGTTGGGCAATGCCGGCTTTTTGCTGGAGAGTTTTCCAGAACTTGTCATAGACGACCTGGTTCTCTGTTTGTTTGGCTTTGAATTGGTTGACCAGACGGGCGTCGGTGTTCATCGTGGTGATAAAGACCATGCCGAGGAGGCCGATTCCACAGGCTCCTACTCCAAGGATGACGAGGACGATGACAAGAGCAATGCTGATTTTTCCTGAACGGTTCATGATACAGGATCCTTCTTTGATGGTTTTTATTTTAGCCGCACTTCAATTTCCATTCGTTCGTAGTCGATAAAGCACATAAGAGCCTTTTCCAACTCGATTACATCATCCCAGGTCAAGGCAACTTTATTCTTTGGCCCCTCTATATCGTTGGTGTCATCATTGTGAGGGAAGTAGACCCGATACGTTTGTAATCAGACCGAATTTTTTTGTTTTCTGTTTGGAAGTCATTCTGACTTTTCCCTTTTTTCAATAAACTGCACTATATCCGTGGCGAGGGGCTGAATACACGCGTCGTAGGCCAGCCAGGGTAGTCTAGCTCTTATGAGAATTTCAAGGTCTCCCTGAAGCATTGTTTTGAGTGCTTCGTCCATGTTTATCCTTTCCTTTGATCTTCCGGGCAGGGTCGTTTTACGTAGGCTGTTTCATTCAGATAGGACAGATTTGTGGCCAATATTAAAGATCCGTGGCCAAGGAGATTGATTCGAATAGTCTCAAACAACATAGAAAAATATTCCTATGAGGTAAGTCCAGTCCTTGCGGGCTGCGGGACGGTCAAGTCCACAGGGCTGACTACAAAGCCCTCTATCAAGTCCTCCTGGGACCAAAGGTCCCAGGCATCCCTGACTACTTTATTAATCATATTCGCAGACCCATTAATGTCCGCGTTTATCTGGTGCCCGCCTGAGGTCCTAAAAAGGCCCCTTTTTGGTCTCCTCCCTAAATATTTATTGTGGTGCTCCAAGCCCTCTCCGTCCAAAAAGCTACATTTTGATGTGTAACTCTCCTCCGTCAAGGTAAATTTAAACCCAAGGGCCTCCCATTTATACTGGAGCATCTGTATAAATTGGGCATGAGGGATCTGCACAAACATCTGATTATTTTTTCTGCCCATACCAGCCTCTTGTTTCCATCCGTCATTTTTACCCACAACCAGGTGGGTGACGTCTAAGGAAACTAAACGATTGACTAGTATGCGGGATGCTTTATGCAAATAATCCTCTACCTTATGATTCCTTTTTCTACAGAGTCTGACAATTTTATTGTGTATGTTCTTTCTACTGGACTGTGTCTCACAGGTGTCATAAACAGATCGGAGTTCAGATAACTTCTTATTGTAGTACTGATTGATTGCCTTCAGGGGCCTGCCATTAATAAGAAAATTATCTGCGCCTTTTATATTAGAGGACACCGCAGCTAAATTATTTACCCCCAGATCGGTGCCGGCTACGCGACCGTTATCTTCTTTGACGGCAACTTCGGGGACCTCGTGTTTTATTATCACTATGTAACCGTCACCGTCCGTAGTGATAGTGGCTTCTTTTAGGGACAGGGTCTTATAGGGCTTACTTTTATCATATTTTGTCAATATAGATATAGGGTGCTGCAGAGGGAGCTTTAGTAATAACCCACTCAGCTGCAGGATGCCTTTTTTAAAGGCTGTCTTGCTCATGGATTGAATGCTAAAAGATACTGAGCACCGGCCATCTTTCTCTTTATAATGAGGTACCTTTGGTTTACCTAAAAATTTACTGGGGTTTTTCTTCCATGCTTTTATAGATCCAAAAAATCCAATAAAATCATGGTCCACCTGCTTCAGAGTCAATTGGGCCACTTTACTCTTTATCTGTGTATAGCACTCTGCTTTTTCATCCTGGAGTTCTTTTTGTATTTTTGCATATCCCAGATATTTTTCAGTTTTAAAATAATGCTGCCTGATCCTGTAGAGAGCCTGATTATATAGATTTTTAGACCTGAAACATAGTGTGTCACACTCTGCCCACTCTGGGCGGCCTTTTTTTATATAATGTTTTTCTACTATATAATTAGGCATCTTTAGAGCCTAGCTCTTTTATTAGTCTCTCCGTCTGCCTCTTTGACCTTCTCCGGCCATATAATCTAGCTGTGAATGAGGTCACTAATGATACAAAATCCTGCATCAAATCTTTCTCATCCTCAGTCACTTCATTGATTACCACCAATTCTCCAGGCCATAAATTTTTGATGTAGTTATAACCAAATCGAGTCAGCCTATCTTTGTGCTCTACCACTATTCTGGACACCTTTCGATTATTGAGGAGTTTTTCTAATTTTTTACGGGAGTCATTTAGGCCACTCCCACACTCTTCTACCACCATCCCCACCTGCCACCCTTTTGCAGCACAAAAATCCTGCACCCTTTTAGATTGAGACAATAGGTTCGATTTATTCTCCGTTGAGGATACCCGAGAGTAGGTCGCCGTCTGGCCCCCTCTTGTCTGGTCCTTTTCTTCAGGAACTATCACCGTCCCCGAGGGCAGAGCATAGGCCCCCGGGATGGTCCCCGCTTTGTAGTAATTCCAGGCGGATTTGTAGGTGACCCCGAGTTTCTTTGCATAGGCAGATAGTTTCATACATCTATTATACTGAATTTTTACAGTAATTGCAATGTTTTTCTATATTTTATTTAAAAGAATGTCATACGCCACAGAAAGGCCAGTTCAGCGGCGTATTCGAGGCCCCTGACGGGTCCCGCGGCATTCCAATAGGGTTCATGGTTAAAAGAACCATTGGCGCGCCCAACCTGTTGGCTTCATCCGGGATAGCGAACACGGCGCTTTTGAGTTCTTTTGCTTTGTACCCTTTTGACCAGTCCATGTTGTCCTCCATTGATATTATACCGGATAGGAGCTTTATTTTTTAACAGATATTTTGATATCATTGAAAAGGGGATGGTATATGACTCTGTTTGAACTGATACACGACGTCAAATGGGATGACATTGCAGCATCCTTGCGTACTCACTATGAACTGGATGAGGATGCGGTTGAATCCCATTTCCAAGCTTTCATGAAAATCAAAACCCTCAATCCGACCCCCACTAAAATGAGAATATGCTTGATGAAAGTGGTCGAGGATTATGATGGAAAACCTCATGAATACCCCTATTGGGATATCAGTGGTAAAGACGGTTCCCGAATCAAAGATTCTGAAGACTACGAGAATTTTAAGGACTCCATATCTGAAGAAAGAGCCAATCAAGAAGAATCCTACGCCCTGGAATTCCGACCCTGGAAAGAATGGCTGGGCATGGCCATTGATTCGGACACGGCAAATAACCTCGATCTTTCCCGGGCAGATATCCTTGCCCATGTCCTTTATGAAATGACCTTTGTTGGATTTGATGAAATTGAAGTACAAAGCAAAAAGGATAATCTTGATGCCAGATTAGAAGAAGCTTTGGCTTTGAAAGATGTGAAAAATGGCCGGGTATTGGATTTTCAAGATGTCCGCAAAAAACTTGGTATCCCAAAGGACTCCACTAATGAAAACTAAAGTCACCTTTCTTGTTACCATGAGCCCTTATCCAATGGTCAATCAACTGATGAGAGACTTGGACTTCTTTGAAAAAGGAGCGGGCGCTGCCATTGAACAAAAAATGACGGTAACCTGGAAAGAAGGAGAGGTCGTAAACGAGGCGAGAATCAGAGCTACCGCGGAAGTGCTTAAAAAAGGCCTCATCGAACAAAAGTATGACTGTTTTGAAGTCCTTCCAATAAAAACCTGGCAGGAATAGTGCCCTACAAAAAGAATGATATTGTATCATGTGACGGTACTGATCGCCATATCGTCATGGCAGATGAAAACGAACAGGGCCAAATTTTTGTTAAATGCATAGAAGCTCCAAAATCGGGATGGTGCTCCATTGGGGATGAAGAGCTAAATCTCTCCTATAGATATTACCCTGTCGAAATAGCAGTATCAAAATCACGCTATCAGCTCGCAATAGAAAGGGCCCCCATATGAAGTACCTCATTTTTCTCCTCCCCTTAATGCTCATTGCCTGTGCCCCCAAAGTGGCCACCAATGAACCCCCACTCCAGTACAGCATGCTCCCCCCATACCTAGACCTGGATACAGTCAATGGAAAAACCATCACCGATACCAATGCCGTGGTCGATTCATCCTTTCACGATTTTAAATCTATCCCCATTGATTCCATAGCGACTGCCCAGGCATCCGGAGGCAAACTGAAGTTACCCGACGGCGTCCTCATCAGCCCACGGAAATCGGTCCTTTATGTTTTTTATCGGTCCGGGTGGGAAACCACTCAGAAGGAACTCAAAGCCACAAGGGTTCTTAATAAGCAGTATTATGACAAATCCGCCGCGGCCGAGAAACTCTACCAGACCGAAATTGTCCGCTTGAAAAAGCTATCTGAACGATCCTGGCTCGAGCAAAACATGGGGTACATCGGATTTGCCGCCGGCCTCGCCGTATGCCTTATCAATACATATGTCCTATCACATGTCGCCATTTCAAAATAGGGAGAAAAAAGAATGATTGAAGGACTGGATTACAGCATTCATTGTACTTATCTACATAGGTTTTAACATCTGGATCATTACACACTGAAAGGCCCTAAAATGGACGCACATGAATGGTTTGACCGACATATTGCCCAGGAACTTGCCCAGGCCCCAAAAACAGATGAAACAAATCTGGAAGCCTTCCTGCGTGTCCTCCGAAAAGGACTTGCGGATGATTTAAATGATGCGTCCGATACATTCAAAAGATTTCTTCTCAATGTCATAAGCGACCCCGATGATGATGGCCTGGAGACCCATGAAAAGGTTGATGTCCTTTTCAGGGCCCTTTCAAGATATGACGGGGTGGAACTCCGTAAATTGGAGTATTGTGACGGACAATCCAAAATAGCGATCGACTTTACAAAGGACCCTGCAAATGCAAATTAAACAAGAACTCGGCACCTTTAAGATCCTGTCCAGGACCGAGGACATCATAACGGCCATTGCCCAGGCCGCCCGAGTCTGCTATCAGTCAGAGGACAAGGCATCACCGGATAATGACCGCAGACTCGTCCACAGCCTCATTGCCCGTGGACACCATGCTATGCTTGAATTCGCGGATATGACCGTACGGTTTGACGGCTGCTCCAGGGCCCTTGCCAATGAATTCGTGAGGCACCGCATCGCCTCCTATGCCCAAGAATCAACCAGATACGTCAAAGAGGACTCCATCACAGTTATTGAACCCCCTCACCGGGAACTCGGACCCAACATCGATGCCCTCGTACAAGCTTGTGAAGATGCCTATAAAACATGCCTTAAAGAAGGCTGGAAACCCGAGGACGCCCGTCAGAACCTCCCCCTTGGCCTTGAGTCCCAGTTCGTGGTAAAGACCAATATGAGGGAATGGCGCCAGATCTTTATGCAAAGATGAAATTCCCTTAATATTCGATGACTTCATCATCGAAGCGGACCACGCGATCGTTTTAAGACCTATCCAAACATTGGCAAAGGATTTGGAAAACTGCCTGAAGTACGGGGGCATTGAAAAAGTCCTGAATAACCTGTCTAAGGAAGCCCTACGGAAACTTCGGGGATTGTTCTCAGCACAAGGATAAACAGCATGTCTAAACGCCGCGGGCTTACAGCTCTCTCCATGCTCCTGGATGGGCATATCCTCACGGATCCTGAAGGGCATCGATTCGGATGGACCGAGGATGATCACCTGTGCATCATCGGAAAAAACCTGGCCACGTCAAAGGACGTTATACTTAACAATGACATGGGCCTGCGGGATTTCTTTATCATGCTGGATTCCTGGCCCGAAACCCATTGGGTGGAACAACTCGGCGGTTACGTCATAAAAGATATTAGATAAGACATGAACGCAATACACACTCTTGAAAATGCCGTAAAGACACTGCCCTATGAAACGGAACTGTCCTTTAAACAGATCTCCGTCATGGCCGGCGTAGACGTTCTCACCCATCGATCCATTATAGCATGCGTGAACCGCCATCTGGCCCGACACCACGACAGAGAACTTCAGAGCATCAGAGGCTTCGGGTATAAGATTATTTCCGCCTCAAAACAAACGAAGAAGCTCGTTATCGTTAAAGATGGCACGCAACATTTAATCACCGATGTCAAAGCCTTGGATTCAAAAGAGGACGGCTCAAAAGGACTTCTCATCACATTTAGAGCCCTGAAAGATACCCCGGAAGACCAAGCAATCGCATCCTTGGCCTCCACAGATTCCTCCATCATCACAATCCTTCAATCAAAAATCAAAGGATAACACATGGCCCTGCCCAGAATCATCAAAGATGAAATGACCATGGACTGCAGTGAACAACTGTCCATTACCCTGTTCCCCAAACCAGAAGGACAGCCGGTAATCGATATCATAAAGGTCGGCATGAAGGAAATCGGGTAAAGAACACGCAATCTACCTCACCCCCTGCGAGGCCCTGGAACTCGCCGCTGGCCTATCCATCAGCACATAAAAAATACTGCCCTTTTTGGTATAATTAATATATGAGTATCCTGACTGAAAGCGGCCTGGCCTATATCCAATTGATTGAAATGGCCACTAAAATCATTAGAGCACCCATTAACCTCACGGCGGGGCCTAACACCACCGAATTTCTAATTGGAAAAATATCAAGATCCCGATCAGCTAGGAACATGTCATTAAAAATCACTAATGCATGGGATTACACAATAGCAATCACCGTCTGCATCTGTTTAAGTTCAAGATGCACCTGTGAAGGCAAGACTTTCCAGGCATTCATGTCATCTGAGGACCCTGAAACTGTTCGAATGATCCAAAATATTTCAGATATGATTATAGACCCCAGAAATGCTTTGAAATATATGGACCAGGAAATGTATCAGCCCCTGATTTCGGAATTAATGAAATGATTCTTGAATTAGAACACATCTATTTCTTCAACTGGGAGAGAGGACAGAGAAGCAGGGTGGCGAGAGCCACCCTAGATATTGTTATTGAGGTCTCTCCAGATCGAACAGAGTTAGTTTCATTAGCCGGTGACATGCCTACATACTACTCATTAATAAGAGATCGTCTGCCCTTAGAAAAAACAAGATTACCTCGCTGGTATTTCATGCCTGAGCTTATGGCTGAAAAGGACGACCATTTCAATGTGCCTGCGATTACGAGGGTCACCGACCTGGCCCAATACCTCTGGATGGACTACAAAACGCCCCTTTTTGATCGACTCCTTGCAGGGGAAAAAGTCCTATGAAAAATATAATCCCCGGGCATATCAACCATCTAAAATGGGAAACGTCTAATGAAACTCTGGATATTTTTATAAAAAGAGAAAAAACCGAAGTAGGATACCGTCTGCTTTTCTTGGACATTGCCCATGCAGAAATAATTCTTGAAGATACCGGGGCCATCTGGTACACCTACGAAGAGCAGGCTACATTCACCATTCTGGAGGATGTCACTGATTTAGCTAAATTCCTTTGGATGAAAGAAACTTCCGAATATTTCACACGACTGCTTAAAGGAGACCTCATACAGGACATAATCAGCGAAGTAGTAATTAAATACAATAAAGAAATAGCGTCAACATACAATGAAGAAATAGCGTTTACAAAATACATAGACTTGAAACTTGAGACCACATTTCTGGCAAGTAAACACGTCCTGTGACACTCGGTTCGCCTCCCCACAGCAGCCACAATCTGGGCAGGTCCGTATAAGAGAAAAATCCGTCCAGAATTCAACTATTTCGTACATCGGGTATAAAAAGAGTGGGTGAGCCACTAAGCCGCTTTCTCTAATGTCAATTGACATTAGACATAGCCACTCCCGGAAGACGATGAAATTAAATTTTTGCGGCTCTGGACGCCCGGCCTGTTAAGCGGTCCTAAAGCGGATTGCACGCCTACACCGTATTTTTGCTGACGAAGTCCGACAATAATTTTTATTGATCGCTTCGCCGCATCAACCAACTTATCATACTCGGCCCCGACCTCATCTTTCATGGCCTGATACTTCGAGGATTTCTCTATGTCAAGGGACACGCCTGAAATCGAATAGCTATTATGCGCTACAATACCTGATAAAAGAACAAAGGTTTCATCCCCCGGGACGCAGACATCATACATAAATTCCCTATTATCCAATTTGTTAATCTGAGCTATTGCGTTTCCCGCAAGTTTCCCCTCTTCAATAATGGCCAGGATAGAACCCTCAGTGATATCTGAAATAGTGACCTCTTCAAGCTCGGGAAAAGAAATCAGACTATGGTCCTCTGTAACTATTACGGACGACCCATTTTCAAGGGACACTCGATAGATCCCTTTTCCTATTGAGTCATGACGCATTACATCCGACAAATTAGACCAACGGACATTTCGATCATCCCTATTCACCGATTTAATCTGTAAAAGGCCCTTTTTAAAAGCCTCCCTTATTTTAGCTTTGTCCATTTTTCTCCCCCAGCAAAGCTTTAATCTGATCCAAACCTAATTCGGCATACCTATCAAAGGCCTGGAATTCCACATTATTCTTGAGGCAGAATTGTCTTTTCGTCATTTGTTATCTCGTATAGTTCTTCCAGACTCAATTCCGTTTCTTCCCCATCGGGGGTCCTTACTAATATACGCTCTTCCCCCGCCACCGAAAACTCATTCGCGATCCACGACATGGCCACTGCATAGCACGCCCACCAGCATGCCCTCAAAAGGACAGGCGCCTGCCAGCGGCGTTCGCTACCCCAGAGGTCAGCGACATCGATCCCTGTGACAGGAGGCCTTGTATTGAAGTCATTCACGGCCATGTAGATGTACTCGACCAGTTCTTCATCTTCCCAGATATACCCGAAGACCTGGGTCTGCCCCTGGATGAATTTTTCGCTCTCCGGCGGACGGAAACGGTAATTGCGATCGGGATTATTGTCCCTCAGAAGAACGCGGAACGTGTGCAGGAGCTTATCGAAGTTCGGATCACCCGTAAAGGACGGGATCATATTGCTTCCGATGACATTAAACAGCTGCACGGATTGGTAAACGGGGTCTGTGGCATGTTCCTGAATGGTCCATCTAATGAGCCAGTCCCCTATATTGGCATCGGCCGGGATGATGACCTGGGCATAATATTGTCCGACGGATACCCGGGCAGGGGTATTGACGGGGCTGCCCATGAGGACTTCCAGTCCGGTGGTCACGTCGAAGACGGCGTACTCCAGGCGGAACGGATCGATCTTGGTATTGGACGAGTCCGTGACCGTGATGGAGAGGTCATTGGGTCCTGTGGTTGTACCGCGGAGATAGGCAACTGCCATATGTTATCCTTTATGATCCCACGGTTTTAGCCATGGGATGAAACGACCCTCGTGGTACGAGTCAGAGGTGCTCCCAGTACGGGGCGGTTGTGCCGAAGACCTTGGATGTTAGGGTACATGATTGTCTACACTGCGGTTTAAAGATTGGCAGGGATTTGAACTCTGCCATCGAGATTCTCAGACTCGGGCCGGAGTCCGTTGAGCGACCCATGCCTCGCCGCATGGCGGGTGCGGTGGTAGGGGCTCATAGAAACCCCCGACTTTAGTCGGGGGCGCAGTCACACGTAGGCATTCTTATCCATGTTCAGGAAATGGAACCCGAGATTTTTCAGAGCCTGGACATGGCGATCTGCCAGGGTCTTGGAGCCTGTAAGCTGTTGCAGAGCCTCTTTATGGTCGGATTCCACGTACATCAAGGGTTCATTGCCGTAGTTGCTTTTCATTTTGAATCTGATAGTAGCATTAAAATGGCCGGGTTCGAGGCCGGCCAGCTTCTCGATGGGGGCCGTTTCCGCGGCCCTTCTCACAACGGTTGCTATTGATTTGTGCATAGTTGCGAATCCTTATGAAAGTGCCAGGTCGTCACCGGTTCCAATAACGTCCCTATTGAGGACGTGGCGGGCACCATCTTTGTCAAAGGCGGTGACGCGGGTCTTCTTCCATGTGCCTGCGACGGCAATTGCCATAATTCTCTCCTTTATTCTATGGATTCTTTAACCAGCTCCGCATGCAAATCTTCCGCTCGCTGTAAATCAAATGCAAGTTCAAGCAGATCACTGAAATTCTTTTTCAAGGCATCGACATCATACAGGACACCTTTTTCAAAGATCTGACGCTGCTGATAGGGCATCTTTTTAATGACCGTATCCTTTTTCAAACTTTCAAGAAGTTCATTGATATGCTTGATCAATTCCGGACTTTTCGCCTGATATTCTTTCTGGGCCTCATCCAGCCGGCTTTTCATTTTGGTCAGATCCCGAGCCAGTTCAGGGTCCGTATGGGCCGCAAATTTCCCCAGAGCTCTTACAACGGTATGTATGCAAACCATATTATTAAGCCTCCAAAACAGTATAAACTCAATTAAAAGAGAATTATAATTACAAGTCCTTGATTTAGTTAGTATTTAGGGTCATCTGACCCCCGGAATGGGTGATCGTCTCACTTCCGGCATTGGTCAGGGTGACCTTGGCGTTATTGGAATCGATCAGGACAATCTTGGACTTGGTCCAGGTGCCATCTGCGGCCCCAGGTTCCCATGTAAAAGCCCCGGATAGGGTTTCTCCGGAGAACCGGGCATATTGGGTCTGACGGCCGGCCGGATCGGTATAATAGACAATTGCTTCCACGATCTTGGACGTGGCATCGAAATACGTGTCCCCAGGTTTTGTAATCTGGGCCAGAGCAACAAGAGAAGCCCTATCCAGGGTAGACGTAACCGCGGTGCCATCCGACACTGTAGGGCTTGTAAAGACGCTTGCTGAGGCCAATTCGAAGCCGGTGGAATCGATGATGGTTCCGGTGGTCCTTGATACTTTTAC
>Ga0172365_10000187_pt1 | contig 38578 bp, 44 predicted proteins | sample LakKivSesite48cm_FD_114535 | JGI IMG/M metagenome (GOLD analysis project Ga0172365, IMG submission 114535) | Sediment microbial communities from Lake Kivu, Rwanda - Sediment site 48cm | ecosystem: Environmental > Aquatic > Freshwater > Lake > Sediment | place: Rwanda: Western Province, Lake...
GGCGTCATCTAAAAGTGCAGCCGTCAATGCCTGGATGTCGCCGTCAAACTCACGCTCTTCAATGTCTTTTAGTGTTTCGTCAAACTGGATGTGATAAAGATGCAACAGTGTATCTGCCGTGATAAACAACGGCACGTCCATCGTCTCAAGGTACGTGTACGGTTTAACGATGTCATCCCGGCTGTAATCAGGTGTTTTGAAATCATATTCAATGATAGCAAAGCCATTTTGTATGAGCAGCGGTTCAACCGCCTTAAGGGTGAACTGCGAATCCATAGCCACATAGTTTTGGACATCCGCCAAATCGAGCGGCAAGGAATAGCCAGTCGCACGGGGCTGGACAGGATTCTCGTATGGGCTGTAGTATTCAGCCAAACCTGGCTCGGCGAACTCATTTTGCCCGGCAGACTTTAGCCAGTCACCGGCAAATTCGGCAAGATCAGCGAGGTCTATAACTCCGTCATTAGTCAAGTCGGCGCCTTGGCACCATTTGTTTTGCCCATCGCAGCCTGCATCCAGCCAGCAAGATGCCAACAAGACAAAATCGGCGAAGTCTATATCCTCATCGCCTTCAAGATCACCGCGCAGACAGGCCGTGATGACGTTATGCTTAATGCAGCCGTCTCCCTGCATGCAAATCGTCAGGCAATTTGGGTCCAGTACTCCCCGCGCGCGAACATGATCGCCAACCTGAAAGCCGCCCAAATTATCCAACACGTACAATCCGCCATCGTCGGCCTGGAACAGTACGCACTCCACCCCCCGCACCAGCAGGCCGCAGCTATCGAAATAGCTTGGAACAAGCGAAACTGCTGCTGTCGCGACCGTGGTGGCTGCCAAGAGCAAGCCGGCAATTGACCGAAAACATCGATTCATGCAAGTACCCTCCGATAAATATTGACCTTTTGTTAATTTATCAGATCTACTGCCGAAATTCAAGAAAATATCTCTTGTCGCTTTTGCTATCCGGATTTTGCGGTTCTGGCCTGCTTAGTTAAAGATTATAGCGGCTGCACGCCGATAAGAATCTTGGAAAAGGGACCAGGGATCAGGATTCGGGTTTCAGTTTTTTAATACTGATCCCAGACCCCTGAAACCCGACAACTGCTAAATTCCGGTAGTGATGCCATCGACACAAACACAGTCGGTTACCAACCCCCGCGAAAGCGGGGGCCAACTCTGTCTGCCGCTGGGACAGACCGTTAAGCAGTTCCTGGATTACTTGACCGTCGAGGCAGGTCTATCCGGTAACACTATCCTGGCTTACGGTCGTGATCTGAAACAGTTTCTGGGATACTGTAAGGCCGACTCGATCGACCAACTGCGGCAGATAAAGCCGGCTGTAATTCAGGGCTATCTCCGCAGCCTTAGCAGAAGCCAAAAGAGCGAATCGTCGATTAAGCGGGCTCTTGTAGCTATACGGATGCTGCTGCGATTTGCAAGGCTTATGGGACTGGTCAAAGACAATCAGGCTGCAACTACGGAGTTCCCAAAAGTCTGGCAGAAATTGCCTGTCGTTTGCAGCAAGCAGCAGGTAGTTAACCTTTTAGACGCTCCGCAGCCTTGTGAGCCTTTTTACCTCCGCGATAAGGCAATGCTCGAATTACTTTATGCCACCGGAGTGCGTGCCAGCGAGCTGGCAGGCTTGAAAATGTCGGACCTGAACCTCGACATCGGATACTTACGTTGCGTGGGCAAAGGCGGCAGGGAGCGAGTAATACCTATGGGCAAAACCGCCATTGCAGCGGTATGGCAGTACCTGCGGGACCTACGGCCCACTCTATTATTACGCCGATCGGGCAAGGGGCCACTGGGCACGGGCGACAATTTTCTGCTGCTGTCCCGAACAGGCAGGCCTCTGAGTCGTATTGAAATCTGGAGATTAGTTAAAAAATATGCAATCCGTGCCGGTATGCCGAGAAATCTGACTGTCCATACGCTGAGACATTGTTTCGCAACACATTTACTGGCTGGAGGAGCTGATCTGCGAAGTGTTCAGGAAATGCTCGGCCACGTGGATATAGCCACTACGCAGATATATACACACGTTGACCAGGAAAGGTTGCGAAGGATTCACAAGAAATTTCACCCGAGGCCATGAATTGAACTAAATTGACAATTGCAAATTGAAAATTGTCAATCTATAATAAGCAGAGTTGACAGGCACAAGTTTTGTTTTGGGGCTACCCGAATGAGCGCCAGGCGGTTGTATGCGGTGATGCTGCTGTTGGCAATAGTATGCCAAAAGATGGGAGTCGGACAGGAGCAGCCAACTTTACCAGCCAAAGAACCAACCGCAGAAACCAAGCCCGATGAACAACTGGATATCAACAAAAATGCCTTGTTACAAGGCCCAAGCGAAGAGATACGCACAAAAGCGGCGGCCGTGATGCTGTTTAGTGAAAACCCGCTGGCCAGAAAAATCTTGCTGGACACCCTGAAACAAAGCGAGAACGCCCCTGCCCGCATGGCGGTCTGCAAGGCGTTGAGTCAAGCTAGGTTGGCGCAGAAGCCTTTACAAAATGAGGGTGACTTTGTCGAGCCGTTGATCAGTATTCTTAGCACCAATGAGGATACAGCTACGACAAGATTGGCGGCTGAAGCAACCTTGATGTTTGAATACGAGCTGATACAGAAACAGCTTGAAGAAATGCTATCAAATACCGCCCTGCCGGCACAAGTAAGGCTAAACGCAATGTACGTGCTGAAACTGTATCCGGATATCAGGGCTGCAATCAGACTTATAGTTCTGGTTGATGACCCTGATAGTAAAGTAGCTGCCGCCGCGCAGAAGGCCTTGGATTCCCTGGGCATACCTGTAGGCAAAGACCCAGAAACAAGAAAGCAGGATATAGATAGGCTTCAAAGTCAAGGACCAGTTGCGTTCTTGCGAAAACGGTTGATCCGCCTGGAAACAGAGCTGCGCAACCTGGACACAGAGATGAAGTCGTGGCAAAACCGGTATCTATCAGAGTTGAGCAAAAGATACGATTCCATAAGTGATGAGGCGGTCAAAACCGATTTTCTAGCCGAGCAATTAGGTAGCTCAGACCCAGTAGTGAAATTGTGGGCGTTGGAAAGGGTCTATCAGAGCCGAGTGGGCAGCCCATCAAAAACAACATTGCCGGCCAAGCTCGGGCCAATTCTGATCAGCTTAATTTCGGACCAGAACCGCAGTGTTCGGCTGAGAACAGCGGAACTGCTATCCCTAATGGGAGAGTTGAATTCAGCCGAAAAACTCCTGGAACAGCTTGAGAGCGAAAAGGATGATGAGGTCAAGACCAAGATTTTTGTTGCGCTGGGAGTAGCAGTCTCCAGCGCCAGCATATCGCCTAATCCGCCGGTGAAGATTTCGCCCGAGATAAGAGACCGAACACTGACCTGGGCAGCGAGGTTTCTTTCTGAGGCCGACCCACAAAAGGTACAGAAGGGTGCTGAAGTCATAAAGAAGCTGCTTGAGCAGAATGGATTGACATCGGATCAAATTGCTAAACACCTTGGTTTGCTTGCAGAAAAGTATCGCCGGCAGAAAACCAAAACTGATGGTGCCCTGCGTGGCGAGCTACTTAGCGCAATGGCCAGCTTGTGTGCGCAGAGAAGCATTTGCCGAGCTGAAGCGGCGAAGATTTACAAGCCTTTGTTTGAGGAAGCACTAAAAGATGAGGGGACGGACCTGGCCCGGCAAGCAGCAGTAGACGGCCTTATCAATATAGACAGGGTAACCGCGTTAAGTAGATTGAGAAAGGATTTCGTCAACGACCCCAGTAGCATAGTAAGAAAAAAACTTATGGACCTGGCAGGTGAGGTGGGAGGCCAGGAAGACTTGGCCTGGCTGGCGGATAAAATAGGCGCAACTGGCGAAGACCAGCCAGCCTGGCAGGCGATGCTCAAGATATTCAAACGCCTGGGAGTGGATGCCTTGAGCGAATGGGTAGCCAAAATCAGCTCGGACAGTAGCCAAAACAAAACCTCGGTCGAACAAAGGATATCTTTTCTGGAGATCGCAGAACAAAAGGCATTGGCTGAAAACAAACCCGCAGTGCTAACGAATGTAAGAGCAAAGCTGGCTGGGCTTTATAGAAGGGGCGGCCAGTTTGAGCAGGTGGCAAAATATTTAGAGTTCGTGCGTGAAAGTGCTAAGACAGCAGAGGAAAAACAAGCGATTTTACCGGACCTCCTGGACGCATATTTGAGGTGGCCGAAAATTGACCGTGCGGCTAAATTGGTCGAGAACTGTCTGCTGGAGAGGGATTTGGATGCAAATAGTAGCGTTGTACGCTCGATAGATGATTATCTGAGCAACCCACCTGCTGGAGCCGATATTAACGCTGTCATGCAGGCCATATTTGAAATAGAGATAAAAAATCCGCGTTCCAGACCGATGTGGCTGGAGCAGCTAAAACGCTGGGTCGAGCGTCTGGGCAAAGCTGCTGATGTGAAAGGGTGAAATTCTTTTTTCAGTTTTTTTCATTTTATGGTTGCACTTTCCGTGCTATTTTAATAAATTACTGCGTTTATATTTAGAAGTGTGCCAAGTACAAACCTTTGGTCGTGCGTCACAAGCTTACGCACAGAGCAAACAGTAAGGAAGGTTTGTTTGCCGGTTTGGGGACAACAAGAAGGCTTTTTTTGTCTTTCGACTTAATGGCATAGCAACCAAAAGTAGACAGTTAGATTGCTGCTGTAGCTCAGCCGGTAGAGCGCGTCCTTGGTAAGGACGAGGGCATGGGTTCAATTCCCATCAGCAGCTAAGTGCAAGCAGGCCAGGACAAATATAGCCTGAAAAAAGCATGGGCTATGGAAGTGTCTGCTGGTTAATGGGCGTAAAGGGAGTTTTTTCCGAATCAGTTTGTACTACGGGCAAGTAAAAAAATACTAACCCGGCATATTGGAGGTTTATGTTAATATGGCTAAGGAGGTATTTGCGCGGACAAAACCACATATCAATGTTGGAACGATCGGTCACGTGGATCATGGCAAAACAACCTTAACGGCTGCAATGACCAAGGTGATGGAGTTCAAAGGGCTTTGCAAGTACAAAACTTATGACGAAATCGCCAAGGCATCGGAGGCTCAGGGCAGACGCGATGCGACAAAGATTTTGACGATTGCGACGGCCCATGTGGAGTACGTGACGGAAAATCGGCACTACGCCCATATAGATTGCCCTGGTCACGCCGACTATGTCAAGAACATGATTACCGGCGCAGCCCAGATGGATGGCGCGATCTTGGTAGTCAGTGCAGCCGACGGTCCAATGCCGCAGACTCGTGAGCATATTCTTCTTGCTCGCCAGGTCAACGTACCAAGTATAGTAGTCTTTCTGAACAAGGTGGACTTGGTCGACGACCCTGAATTGATTGATTTGGTCGAGCTGGAGATACGAGAGTTGCTGAACAAATACGAGTTCCCAGGCGACGATACTCCGTTGATCCGAGGCTCTGCCATCCAGGCGATGAGGGCTGAGAGCATTGATGATCCTTCCTGCAAGGCGATCATTGAACTGCTCGATGCAATGGACAACTACATCCCAATTCCGCCTCGTGATATTGACAAGCCGTTTCTTATGCCGGTTGAGGATGTCTTTAGCATCAAGGGTCGGGGCACGGTCGGCACAGGCCGCGTTGATCGAGGCAAAGTCCGAGTAGGAGAGGAAGTTGAGATCATTGGGCTTGCAAAAGAGACCCGCAAGACAGTAGTTACAGGTGTGGAGATGTTCAATAAGACGCTCGATGAAGGCCAAGCTGGAGACAATATAGGCGTGCTTTTGCGAGGCGTGGAGAAAAAAGATCTGGAACGCGGACAGGTCATTGCGGCACCCGGCAGCATAACACCGCATACAAAGTTTCAGGCTGAGGTTTATGTTTTGACTAAAGAAGAAGGCGGTCGTCATACGCCGTTCTTTGCCGGCTATAAACCGCAGTTCTATTTCCGAACTACCGATGTGACCGGTGCTGTGCTGGGACTGATGAGCAGAGAGGGCAAGAGCGCGGAGATGTGTATGCCCGGCGACAACATTGCGATGGAGGTGGAGATAATTTCGCCGATAGCTATGGAGGAAGGTCTCCGCTTTGCCATTCGTGAAGGTGGACGAACAGTCGGTGCCGGTGTTGTAACGAAAATACTTGCCTGAGCGTCTGATTCAAATTCAAGATACAAGACGCAAGACCCAAGCCTTTAGTCTTGCCTCTTGGTACTTTGGTCTGGCACGAGCTGATCCGCCCGGCGGAATAAACGTTTATGGCTAAAAAGAAGAGCAAAAGAGAATGTGTCTGGTTGGAGTGTGCCGAGTGCAGCAGTAGGAATTACCGTACAAGCGTTAGCGTGGCTGAAGGTGCACCGAAATTGGAGCTCAAAAAATTCTGCAAGAAGGAGCATAAACACACAGTCCATAAAATAAAACGTAAATAGAATTACCTAACACCGACGACTATTGTAGACAAATAGGCCAGTAGCTCAATTGGCAGAGCGTCGGTCTCCAAAACCGAAGGTTGGGGGTTCGATTCCCTTCTGGCCTGATTCCGTCAAAATTGACCGTCGCCAAACAGGGAAGAAAATCGAATAGGATTTACATAGCGTGGCTTTTGATATTTATAAGCGCGGCCAAGGCAAGTATACAAGGATATGGACTGCCGTCGCTACAGTTCTGGTTGTAGGATTGGGTTGTCTGCAGCTTTACAGGAAATTGGAGGCCGCTTACCTCGGATTGTGGATCGAAACCATGGTGCCAGCCGCTGTATTTGTCGCCTTGAGCGTGCTGGTCTTGTGGCTGGTAAACAAACCGTCTGTTGCAGATTTTATGATCGCTGCTGAAGGCGAAATGAAAAAGGTAAGCTGGTCAAGCAGAAAAGAAATAATGGTTTCGACAGTCGTAGTTATTCTGGTTGTGATTGTTATGGCTGTGCTTTTGGGAACGACGGACATAGGCTTCCGATTGTTTTTTGATCGGCTCTTGCGCTGAAAATAGTGGGTGGCAGGGGTAGTACGCTGCCCAATACGAGATATAAGATGCAGTGGTATGTTTTGCGAGTTGCGGCAAATAAAGAAGCACAAGTTAAAGAAACCCTTGCGCAAAAAGTGAAGCAGGAAGGTTTGACTGATGTAATCGGCAGGATTGAGGTCCCCACTGAGCAGATTAAGCGCATCCGCGGGGGCAGACAAACAATCCATAAACGCAAATTATATCCAGGCTACGTTTTTATGGAGATGCAGCCGACCGAAGATGGTAGGGTTCCTGAAAAGGCCTGGTTTATGATCAAAGGGACTGGCGGCGTTGGAGATTTCATCGGCACAGAGGGAATGCCCACGCCGATGCGCGATACGGATGTGGCAAAAATGCTGTTAGAGGCCGAGAAGCCGGAGGCGGCGCCGAGCATCAAGGTTGAGTTCAAAAAAGGTGACCATATTAAGATTCGAGAAGGGGCCTTTGAGAACTTCGAGGGAGCCGTCGATTCGATCGACCCTGAGCGAGGTATTGTCAGAGTAATCGTTACTATTTTCGGCCGAAGTACACCGCTGGATATAGAATACTGGCAGATTGAAAAGATTTAGTTTGAACGACGGCCTGGGAGTTCGTAGGCCGCAAACCAGGTATTAGAGTCAAAAGATGGCCAAAGAAATCGCACTAAAGATTAAATTGCAGGCGCCGGGTGGTCAGGCGACACCCGCCCCGCCGATAGGACCGGCGCTGGGTCAGCACGGCGTTAACATCGGACAGTTCGTTTCACAATTCAATGAACGAACAAAACAGCTAAATGGTACGATCGTGCCGGTCGTTATCACTGTCTATAGGGACAAAAGTTTTATATTTGAAGTCAAAAGTCCGCCGGCGGCGGTGTTGCTGAAGCAGGCCGCCGAAATAGCCAAGGGAAGCGGCGCTCCAAATAAGGAAAAGGTCGGAAAAGTCACAGCCGAACAAATACGAAAAATCGCAGAAACAAAGTTGAAAGACTTGAACGCCTATGACTTGGACGGGGCAGTAAAGATTATAGAAGGCACCGCGCGCAGTATGGGCATAGAAATAGAAGCAGGCCAGTAGAAGATTAGGATATGAGAGCCAGAAGTAAAAGATACAAAAAAGAAGCGCAGCAGGTCGGCAAAGAACTAGTGAGCCTGGCCGAGGCAGTTGAAAAAATTAAGTCTTTCATGTCGGTTAAATTCGACCAGACCATCGAATGTGTGCTGCAACTGGGTATCGATGCTAAACAGGCCGAGCAGTTGATCCGCGGCTCAATATCTTTGCCTCATGGGATCGGCAAGCAGAAGAAAGTCATCGCTTTCTGCGAAGATTCCGACATCGAAGCAGCCAAGGAGGCTGGGGCTATCGAGGCCGGCTGCGATGAGCTGATCAAGAAGATTTCTGAAGGCTGGCTGGATTTCGATGTGGCAATCGCCTCACCCAAAGTGATGGCCAAGGTGAGCAAGCTCGGCAAAACGCTCGGACCCCAGGGAAAGATGCCTTCGCCTAAAAAAGGAACGGTAACTGAGGACTTGATGACCACCGTAGCTGAATTCACGGCCGGCAAAGTGGAGTTTAAAAACGACGCGGGCGGTAACGTTCATCTGGTAGTCGGCAGGCAGAGTTTCGAAGCTCAAAAACTGATAGAAAATATCGAGACATTTGTCTCACATATAAAGAAGATTAAGCCGGTAACCGCTAAAGGTACATATATCAAAAAAATGTGTGTATCTGCTGCGATGAGCCCTGCCATAGCGGTCAGTGTCTGAAAGGCAGCAGAGAGCATCGATTGCTAAAAGTTTGCGGGTAACAGTAACATGAGTAAGTACGTAAAACAGCTATTTCAAGCGGAACTTGAAAAGAAAATTGCTGATGAGAACCTAAATGAATTCTTGGTGGTCAGCACCAAAGGCGTCAATGGCATTGACAATAACCTGATGCGTGGTGCGCTCAAAGAAAAGGGCGTTAAGTTGATGATAGTGAAGAACTCTCTGTTCAAGAGAGCACTGCACAATCGCCAGATGAATGCGGCGGCGGCTCTATTTTCTGGTCCTTGCGCAATCGCATACGGCGGCGATAGCATCGTCGATGTGGCAAAAGAGCTGGCTGAGTGGACCAAGAAAATCCCGGTAATCCAGATCAAGGGCGCCTTCCTGGAGGGCTCAGCTTTAGATGGCCAGGCGGCGACGGCTCTCTCAAAGATGCCCACACGGACTGAATTGCTGGGTCAAATTGCCGCTTTGCTACAATCATCGGCAGGAAGATTGATTGCCAGCTTCCGGTCACCCGCAGCAGCTATCGCAGGTAGCATAAAAACTATCATCGAAAAGGCTGAAAAAAAAGCGGCGTAGCGATGTCTTAAAGGTGCATAAAAGCGTGTGCTCAACGATGAATACTGCCAACTTGCAGCCGCACGCGGAGGATTCGGTTCCGGTGAATCAAAGTCAACGATTGTTGTTTGCGTGGTTGTCCTGGCAACGGGTTAAAACGAAACGATGGAGTTTCGGCTACCACCAGACACTATCTAAATAGGAGTCAGAAAATGGCAAAAGAGCAGGCAAAAGAACCTCAGCAGGTGAAAGAGCAAGCCCAGCAGGCTGAACAGCCAGAACAGGCAAAGAAGACCGAAACTCCCCCGCAGGCCAAACAGACAAAGAAATGGAGCAATCAAGTCAAGGAACTCGGGGACAAAATTGTTGGCTTGACATTGATGCAGGCTAAAGAGCTTGGTGATTACCTCAAGGACGAGTACGGCATAGAGCCTGCCGCAGGTGGTGCAGTAATGATGGCAGGGCCGGTACAGGCAGCAGGTGCAACAGCCGAGAAAGCTGAGGAGAAAACTATTTTCGATGTGGTACTAAAAGCGTTTGGCGACAAGAAGATTCAGGTCATAAAAGAAGTCAGAGCCTTGACCGGATTGGGATTGAAAGAAGCTAAGGACCTGGTCGATGGCGTTCCCAAGCCTGTCAAACAAGGCATCAGTAAGGAAGAAGCTGAAGCAGCCAAAAAGCAGCTCGAGGCTGCCGGTGCGGTGGTGGAATTGGTGTGACCGGAAAGTCTATATTAAGCCGGGGAGTGTCAGATGGCCTTACAAACGGTTCGCAATTTTGGCAAAGTCCAGGAGACCATTGAGGTTCCGGACCTCGTAGCCATACAAAAAAAGAGTTACGAACGCCTGTTACAGAAAGACGTGCCGCCAACCCAGCGCAAGTGCATAGGGCTGGAAGCTCTGTTTCGAGAGATATTTCCCATCGACAGTTACGACAAAAAGATGTCCTTGGAATATCTCTTTTATGAATTAGAGAAGCCACATTATACACCCATCGAGTGTCGGCAATTGCGGCTGAGCTATGCGTACCCCTTGAAAATCCACTGCCGACTCCGCACCGATTCCGGCGAAGATTTGGCTGAGCAGGCAATATATCTCGGTGAAATACCCGTGATGATTGGGGGCGGAGAGTTCATCATCAATGGCGCCGTCAGAGTCATAGTAAACCAGCTCCACCGCAGTCCGGGAGTGGATTTTCTCATTGAGAGCAAAGAAGGGGATAGGGTTCTGCACGGCGGAAGAATTATACCCGAAAGGGGCAGTTGGATAGAGATAGCCGTCACCCAGAGAGACATCCTGGTTGTAAGAATCGACCAGTCCAGCAAGATACCAGCAACAGTTTTTCTGCGAGCGATAGACTCTGGCTACAGTACCAGTGAGCAGATCCTACGGGCTTTTTACTCAACAAAGAGCGTTTCCGCAGACAAGCTCGTACCTGCTATGTGGTCTGTACAGCCGATTGTAGACCCTCAGACAGGTGAAATCATAGCAAAAGCCGGCACTCAAATCAGCGAAAGGGCCTCCTTGATACAAAAAACCGCCGTCAAGAAAGTCGAGGTCATCGAGGATGTTCGCGATACCCTCATTATGAACACGCTCGCTGAAGATGATTGCCAGAGTCATGAGCAGGCGCTGCTAAAATTCTATATGAGACTGCGGCCTGGTAATCCGCCCAATCCGGAAAAGGCAAAAACCTTCTTCGCAGAGAAATTCTTTGATTCCAACCGGTATCGTCTGGGAAGAGTCGGCAGATTCAGATTGAACCGCAAGTTCAATCAGACTGTCGAAGAAAACGAGATGACACTGCGGCCCGAAGATTTTCTCAACACCATGAAGTATATATTGGCTTTGCGCAACAACCAGGGAGAGGTCGACGACATAGACCATCTGGGCAATAGAAGGCTGCGGACCATCGACGAATTGGCCGCCGACGAGATTAGAAAAGGACTGTTAAAACTCAGAAAGACCGTTCAGGAAAGGATGAGCATCAAAAGAGACACACAGGAGCCTCTTCGCATCGCCGACCTGGTTAACTCTAAGAGCGTAGCCAGCAGTATCAACTACTTCTTTGGTCGGGGCGAGCTGAGCCAGGTTGTCGACCAGACCAATACTTTGAGTCAACTGACTCATGAGAGACGACTCTCCGCTCTTGGGCCGGGCGGGCTGAACCGAAGGCGGGCGGGCTTTGAAGTCCGCGACGTCCACATCAGCCACTATGGTAGAATCTGCCCGATTGAAACGCCCGAAGGCACAAATATCGGCCTGATTTCCTCGCTGGCAATCTTTGCCACGATTGACGAATATGGATTTCTGCTGACTCCTTATCGCAAAGTCAAGAGCGGTAAGGTCACAAACGAAGTGGAGTATCTGCGAGCTGATGAGGAAATGAAGGCTGTGTTCGCGCCGCCCAGCGAGGTCGAGTATGACGGCAGCAGCGGCAGAATAAAAAAAGGCCTGGTGCTGGCCAGGAAAAATGGTGAGCTGGCACACGTTTCAAGCGACGAGGTTGGCTATGTTGATATTTCGCCCCAGCAAATTGTTGGGGTCTCGGCTGCACTTATTCCCTTCCTGGAGCATGACGACGCAAACCGTGCCTTGATGGGCTCGAATATGCAGCGACAGGCAGTGCCTCTTCTAAAGACAGAGCTGCCCTTGCTTGGCACAGGCATGGAGCAAGTAGTTGGCCAAAACTCAAGTATGGTCGTCCGCGCCGAGAACGCTGGCGTGGTCACCGCCGTGGATGCGACTAAGATAGTCATTAATCATACAGACGAGTACAAACTTACCAAGTTCGTGGGCTTGAACGAGCGGACTTGCCTGAACCAGACGCCGATAGTGACGCTGGGCGAAAAGGTCAAGGCCGGACAAATTATAGCAGATGGCGGGGGCACCGCACAAGGTGTGTTGTCCCTCGGCAAAAACGTCCTGGTGGGTTTTGTTTCTTTTGACGGTTTTAACTTCGAAGACGCAATTATCGTCAGCGAAAAGCTGTGTAAGAATGACACCTTTACGAGTATTCACATCGACGAATTTACCGCTGAAGTCCGTGAAACTCGACTCGGCAAGGAAGAGTTCACGCGTGATATTCCTAACGTCGGCGAAAAAGCATTGCGAAACCTTGATGAGCGTGGAATTGTCCGCGAGGGAACCAGGGTATGTCCGGGTGATATTCTGGTAGGCAAGGTAGTCCCAAAAAGTAAGACAGAACTTACACCGGAGGAAAAACTGCTTCATGCGATATTTGGCAGAGCGGGTGAAGACGTCAAAAACGACTCGCTTGAGCTGCCCAGCGGATACGAGGGCGTGGTAATAAAAACCGAACTGTTTACCAGGCGAGGCGCCGGTACCGATGAACAAAAGAAGAATCTGGCGGCTCAAATAAAACAGTATGAAGATGAAATGACTGCCAAGCAGTGCGCAGTATTCCGGCAAATGATCGATATCATCCAGGGAAAATTCGACGTTACCATCGTGGATCCATCCACCCGCCAGAAAGTAGGAGCCAGCGCTGACAACGAGGTCATTTATGAGCAGATAGAAAACTTTGACATAAAATGGGTCAAACCTGCCTCTGTCAGAGATGATGTGCAGAAGATCGTGGATAGATTCTGGACCAAGATTACTGAAATTCAGGAGGAAAGGCATCGCAAGGTTGAGAGAATCAAGCACGGTGATGAGCTGCCCAGCGGCGTGCTGCAGATGGCGAAAGTCTATGTAGCAATCAAAAGGACCTTGGCAATCGGTGATAAGGTCGCCGGACGCCACGGTAACAAGGGTGTTATCGCCAAGATTTTGCCTGAAGAGGACATGCCATTTCTCGAAGATGGCACACCTCTTGACATACTGCTAAACCCGCTTGGAGTGCCCAGCCGGATGAATGTTGGTCAAATTCTTGAGACGCATCTGGGCTTTGTGGCGAAGGTATTGGGCTTCCACGCCATCACGCCAGTTTTCGATGGAGCCGCCGAACAGAACATCCAGAAATTTACTGATGAGGCAAACCAGCTTATGAAACGCCGGTGTGCCGAACTCGAAGAACGCGGCGAGGCACCGCCGGACAGTGAGTTCTTCATACATGTGCCAAAAACATTAAAAACCCAACTGTATGATGGAAGAACAGGCGAACCCTTTGACCAGCAGGCGACTATTGGCTACATCTATATGATGAAGCTGCACCATCTGGTCGACGACAAGATTCACGCCCGGGCAACCGGTCCATATAGCCTGATCACCCAGCAGCCTCTTGGCGGCAAGGCCAGAACCGGCGGCCAGAGGTTCGGCGAAATGGAGGTCTGGGCTCTGGAAGGCTACGGAGCCGCTTACGCACTGCAAGAGATGCTGACGGTAAAAAGCGACGACGTGGAGGGCCGAACAAAAATCTATGAATCAATGGTCAAAGGACAAAATACCCTCGACGCGGGAACACCTTTATCCTTTGATGTATTGTGCAACGAAATAAGAGGATTGGGATTGAATATCCAGCTTGAAAAGAAGCGGCTCGGAATTAGTCCTTTATAAAATTGATTCTTAGCTTGCCAATTTATAGAGGTGATAAATGATCGGGAATATTTACGATCGCATTAATGACTACGGCTCGGTCAAAATTTCGCTGGCCAGCCCCAATGATATTCGTAGCTGGTCTTTTGGCGAGGTGCGCAAGCCCGAAACTATCAACTACCGCACTTATAGGCCCGAGAAGGATGGCTTGTTCTGCGAGCGCATCTTTGGACCGGAACGCGACTGGGAATGCGCTTGCGGCAAATACAAAGGCACCAAATTTAAGGGAATAATTTGCGACCGCTGCGGAGTCAAGGTTACCCACAGTCGTGTTCGCCGCAAGCGAATGGGGCACATAAATCTTGCTGCGCCGGTTGTGCATATATGGTTTTTTAAGTCCATACCGAACCGTCTGGGGACCATCCTGGGCATGAAAACCTCCGACCTGGAGAAGATAATCTATTTCCAGGATTACGTTGTTACCGATCCGGGCCAGAGCCCTTTGAAGCGGGGACAACTACTCAGCGAAGAGGATTGCCGCGACGCCACCCACAAGTACGGCATGTCGTTCAAATCTTTAATGGGCGCCGAGGCCATTAAGGCCCTTTTGCATGACCTTGACCTTGAAGCACTCGGTGCGCAACTTAGGCGGTCCATAGCAAAAACCAACAGCAAGCAAAAAATCAAGGACCTCACCAAACGTCTGAAAAACATCAATGAGCTTCAAAATAGCAATAATAAGGCGGAGTGGATGGTGCTTGAAGCTGTTCCAGTCATCCCGCCGGACCTGCGACCTTTGGTTCTTCTGGAAAGGGACAACTTTGCAACCAGCGACTTGAACGACCTGTACCGCAGAATCATAAACCGTAACAACCGCCTCAAAAAGCTCATGGACCTCAACGCCCCTGAGGTGATCATCCGTAATGAAAAACGTATGCTTCAACAGGCAGTTGACTCGCTGCTGGACAATTCTCGATGCCGAAGACCCGTGCTCGGCAGTAATAATAGACCATTGAAATCCTTGACCGACATGATCAAGGGCAAACAAGGTCGTTTCCGCGAGAACCTGCTCGGCAAGCGCGTTGATTACTCAGCTCGTTCGGTCATCGTGGTCGGACCAAATCTTAAACTATATCAATGCGGTCTGCCCAAGAAAATAGCTCTGGAGCTGTACCAGCCCTTCATCATTCGCAAACTTAAACAGCACGGTCTTGCCGACACCATTAAAAGCGCCAAGCGTATGATTGAACGGCGGGATGACGTGATCTGGGACATCCTTGAAGAAGTCATCCACCAACATCCGGTGCTTCTAAACCGGGCCCCAACTTTGCACCGCATGGGCGTTCAGGCCTTCGAGCCGACCCTTGTAGAAGGCAACGCCATTATGCTTCACCCGCTGGCCTGCAAAGGATTCAATGCCGACTTTGACGGCGACCAGATGGCCGTGCATCTGCCTCTTAGTATCGAAGCTCAGGCTGAAACTCACGTCTTGATGATGACCACTAGCAATATCTTTTCGCCCGCCAACGGTTCTCCGATGGTAGGTCCATCTCAGGACATGGTGATGGGCAATTATTATCTGACTTACGCCGAACCGAGGCTTTCTGCAGAGCAAACAGGTCATAAAGTGCCGGTATTTCGCGATTGTTTCGAGGCGATAATGGCCTATGAAACGGGCAAGATTGGTCTGCACGAACAGATCAAAGTAAGGACCGGCAGAGATAAGGTGATTGCAGAAGACGGAGACAAAATCAAAACCGAGGAATTGAAATCTGTCAACGCAGCGATCGAAACGACCGCAGGCAGATGCATATTCAACGACATATTACCTGCGGGAATGCCGTTCTACAATATTACGATGGCGCAAAAGAAGCTCAGCCGTGTGATCAGCGACTGTTTTGAAGTCGCCGGCAGCGCCGAAACGATAGACCTGCTAGACCGAATAAAAGACCTGGGCTTCAAATATGCAACGTTATCGGGCATGAGCTTTGGCCTTACCGACCTGAAGATACCGGTAAAGAAGGCAGAAATTATCAATGAAACAGAAAAAAGGGTCAGCAAAATCCTGAGAAACTACAATGAGGGTGTCCTGACCGAGCGTGAGCGGTATAACCAGGTTATTGACGCCTGGACCAACGCCCGCGTGGCAGTCACCAACGAGATGGTACGCAGTCTCAGGGAAGACACCAAAGAAGATGGTACGCCTTACCTTAATCCTATATATCTTATGACCGACTCCGGCGCCAGAGGAAGCACCGACCAGATACAACAGCTCGCAGGGATGCGAGCATTAATGGCCAAGCCCAGCGGTGAGATTATCGAAACGCCGATCAAGTCAAACTTCCGCGAGGGATTGACTGTCCTTGAGTACTTTAGCTCTACACACGGGGCACGCAAGGGGCTGGCCGATACCGCCCTAAAAACTGCTAACTCAGGGTATCTAACCCGAAAACTCATAGATGTAGCCCAGAACGTAATCATCATCGAGCGTGACTGTCAAACCTTGCAGGGAATTACCAAAAGCACAGTAACCAGAGGCGAGCAGGTGGACATACCGCTGTCTCAGCTTATTATCGGCAGAACCGCCAGAGACAACATCCGCAATCCAATCACTGACGAAATGATTGTTCGAGAAAACGAGGTCATCACTCCGGAGGCAGCGGCAAAGATAGAAGCTTTGGGTCTGGACGCCATCAGAGTTAGAAGCTCTCTGACCTGTGACAGTCCATTCGGCATCTGTGCGAAGTGCTACGGTTGGGATATGAGCACCGGCCAGTTAGTCGAAGAAGGTTCAGCGGTTGGCATTATCGCCGCGCAGTCAATCGGCGAACCCGGCACCCAATTGACGCTACGAACGTTTCATACAGGCGGCGTCGCTGCCAGAGCAGTACTTGAGCGCGAACAGAAGGCTACACATACGGGCAAGATTCAGTATCGTGACATAAATGCAGTTACAATCACACAAACCGACGGCAGTGAGCAAACAATCGCGCTCAAGCGTAATGGCGAAATGGCTATACTTGATGCTAAAGATCGAGAGCTTGACAAATTTAAAGTGCCTTATGGAGCCACCGTTTTGGTAAAAGATGACCAGAAGGTTAAGGCTGGAGTCACGCTGTTCAGATGGGACCCTCACCGCACGCCCATCCTGGCCGAAGTGCCCGGCCTTATACGGTTTGTGGACATAGTGGAGGGCGAGACCGTTCAGACAGAAGAACTGAAAATCAAAGCCACAAAGCTAAAAGTCGAAGACTCAGACGAGGAGCCAGCTTCCCGGCAGGCTAAAATAGTGAAAAGACCTGTGGTAATCGAGCATAAAGGCGATAAGCACCCACAGATTATCATAGAAGATTCAAGCGGCAAAATACTGGATGTTCACTATTTGCCCGCAGGGGCCAGAATCGAGGTTACTGAGGGCCAGCAGGTACAGGCGGGACAGTTGCTTGCTCATCAACCCAGAGCCACCAGCGGTACGCAGGATATTACCGGAGGTCTGCCCAGAGTTACAGAAGTGTTTGAGGCCCGCAAACCAAAGGACCCTGCCGCAATGGCAGAGATCTCAGGCCGGGCCGAGCTGCGAAGTGATAAACGCAAAGGCAAAATGACGATACTGATTCGTTCCGAGAGCGGAATGGAAAAGGAACATCACGTTCCGCGCGATAGGCACCTCAACGTTCACGCCGGGGATCTGGTCGAAGCCGGAGATGCGCTGACGGATGGTCCATTGGTTCCCCACGATATTCTGCGGATTAAAGGTGAGGAAATCTTACAAAGATACCTGATTGCGGAAGTCCAGAATGTTTACCGCTCGCAGAATGTCAACATAAACGATAAACACATCGAAATCATCATTTCGCAGATGATGCGAAAGGTGCAAATCGAGTCTGTCGGTGACGGCTCTTTTCTGCCGGGTGAAGCTGTTGATAAATTCGTCTTCCGCGCAGAAAATGAGAGATTAACCAATAGCATCAAGATCACCACGGTCGGAGACTCAACCGAATTGAAAGAAGGTCAAATCATCGACAAGAAGGACCTTGCCAGTATTAACGAGAAAATCGAGGCAATTGGTGGCACATCTGCTAAAGGAAAAAAGCCGAAACCAGCAACTGCAAAGACGCTCCTGTTAGGCATAACCAAGGCATCTCTGTGGTCGGACAGCTTCATTGCCGCCGCCAGCTTCCAGGAAACAACTAAGGTCTTGACGGAGGCGTCCATAGCTGGTAAGGTGGATGAGTTGCACGGCTTGAAGGAAAACGTGATACTTGGTCACCTAATACCGGCAGGGACCGCCTTTAAGCCGTATCTCGAGATGAGGGTCAAGCATCTCGCAGAGGCGCCGTTGCCGAAAGAATTTGAAGAGGTCAAAGAAGTTAAGGAAGCAGAAGCAAAAGCCGATGCTGCTGTTAAAGAAGCATTGGGACTAACTTGACAAATTCAAAAATCAAAATGCAAAGTGTAAAATTAAGGAGGTCATTGCCGCAAAGCGGCAAGTCCTTGATTTTTTATTTTTAATCTTTGAATTCTCTCTCAGGGTGCTATTTATGCCGACTATCAATCAGTTAGTCAGAAATCCGAGAGCAAGGTCCAAACGCCGAAAAAGAGTCTCCGATATTAGTGGTTCGCCGCAGAGAAGGGGTGTGTGTCTGATTGTCCGGACTCAGACGCCCAAAAAGCCGAACTCGGCACTGCGAAAAATCGCCCGGGTTAGATTGACTGACGGCAAGGAAGTAACCGCTTACATTCCTGGCGTCGACCACAATCTGCAGGAGCACAGCACGGTTCTGATTCGCGGAGGCCGCGTCAGGGATTTGCCGGGCGTACGCTATCACATCATTCGCGGCGTTCTGGATTGTGCCGGTGTAGCCGGTCGCAAACGGGGCAGAAGTAAATACGGTGCAAAAATGCCCAAATAGAAAACAGCCACAGAGAACACAGAGCTCACAGGTATAAAAAAACATTCTCTGAGTCCTTTGTGGCAAGAAGTTCAAAGGCAGTATCGAGGTAAATAATGGCAAAAAAGTGGACCTCTTCCAGCGAACAGCTTAAGCCCGACCCGAAATACAACAATAAGCGGGTCGCGAAGTTTATCAACTGCATGATGTGGATGGGCAAAAAAAGTGTCGCCCAGAAGATCTTCTATGAGGCTATGGATATTATATCCAAAAAGATGAAGGATACTTCTTCTCTGGAGGTGTTTGAAACGGCTGTAAACAATGTAAAGCCTTTGCTGGAGGTCCGCAGTAAACGAATTGGAGGCGCCAGCTATCAAGTGCCGATGCAGGTGGGTTCCAGACGCCAGCAGTCGCTTGCCTTTAGGTGGATCATACAGTCCGCCAGGAGCAAGCCGGGAAAACCGATGTGCGACCGCCTGGCCTCTGAGCTAATAGATGCCTATAACAAGCACGGCGGCGCAATGACCACACGGGAGAATATCCACAAAATGGCTGAGGCAAATAAAGCTTTTGCCCACTTCGCTTGGTAAGAAACAGCGTATAGCGGATAGCGTAGAGCGTTTAGTTTTTGCTATACGCTATTTTTTTACTATCCGCTGAACGCTAAACGCTGCACGCTATGGAAAAAATACGAAATATCGGCATTATGGCCCATATCGATGCCGGCAAAACCACCACAACCGAGCGCATATTGTATTACACCGGCAAGACTTATAAGATGGGCGAAGTCGACGACGGCACTGCGGTTATGGATTATCTGGAGGAGGAGCAAAGAAGAGGCATAACCATTACTTCAGCAGCAACCAAGTGTCCCTGGAGGGGATATGAAATTAACCTGATCGATACACCCGGCCACATCGACTTCACCGCAGAGGTCGAAAGGTCGCTGCGTGTCCTCGATGGAGCTGTGGCAGTATTTGACGGCAGCGAAGGAGTGCAGGCCCAGAGCGAGACGGTTTGGCGACAGGGGCGGAAATATGACCTTCCCTGTCTATGCTTTGTCAACAAAATGGATAAAATCGGCGCCGATTTCCAAATGAGCGTCCAAAGCATTCGGGACAAACTGCTTGCTAATCCTATCTGTCTACAGATCCCCATAGGGGCGGAAGATTCTTTTGCCGGCTTGATCGACTTGATTAAGATGCAGGCGGTTTTCTACACAACTGAAGAATTAGGGTCAAAGTTCCAGGAGACTGAAATCCCCGCCGAATTGCAACAAAAAGCACAGCAGCAAAGGAACGCTATGATTGATCTGGCCGCCGAATACGATGAAGAGCTATTGGATTGTTACGTTCACGATAAGCCAATAAGCAGCGAAATGATTCATAGAGCCGTCAGAAAAGGAACTTTAGCCAACAAGCTTTATCCCGTATTTATTGGCTCGGCTCTAAAATACATCGGCGTACAAAGGCTTCTCGATGGCGTGGTCGCGTACCTGCCTTCTCCCCTGGATAAACCTGACCTAACCGGCCATAAACCTGCTGATAAGAAAAAAACGGTGTCGGTTAAATGCGATCCTAACGGCAGCTTAGTAGCGCTTGCATTTAAGATTATCAGCGATGCACACGGAGATTTGACCTTTCTGAGGATATATCAGGGCACGTTGAAGTCCGGCACAAGAGTACTGAATCCCAATCGTGATAAGCGGGAAAATATTACCAGGATATTTGAAATGCACGCCAACGAGCGAAAAATCCTGGAATTGGCTCGTGCCGGCGATATTGTGGCAGTGTTAGGTCTAAAGCAAACCCTTACCGGAGACACCCTTTGTGATCCCAAAAACCCTGTTTTTTTGCCCAGTATTACGTTCCCGCACACGGTGATCAATATGTCGATAGAGCCTAGAACCGCGGCAGAAAGGCAAAAACTGGTGGACGCATTGGATGCTTTGAGGCGCGAAGACCCGACTTTCCAGTGCAGAATGGATAAAGAAACAGGCCAGACCATTATCAGCGGCATGGGCGAACTCCATCTGGAAATCCTTCAGCACAAACTGGTTAAGGAAAAAAAGGTCAATATCAGGGTCAGCAGGCCAAAAGTGGCTTATAAGGAGGCTATTACCAAGGCTGCACAAGCTGAAGGCAAATTCATTCACCAAACTGGCGGCCACGGCCAGTACGGCCATGTTATTCTGGTTGTTGAGCCTATGCTAACGGATGACGGCCATTGGGCTGCCGATACGGAATTTGAGGCCAAAGTGGGCTCTGATGTGGTGCCTAGGCAATACGTTCCTGCTGTGGAAAGAGGTGCCCGCCAAGCCTTTGGTAGCGGCGCGTTGGCAGGCTATCCTGTTGTGGGAGCTAAAGTTACGTTAATTGGTGGCTCATTCCATTCGGTGGACTCTTCCGACCTGGCTTTTGAACAAGCAGCCGCGATTGCGGTAGAGAAATCACTAAAGATAGCCGGCTCAGTTCTTCTTGAGCCGATAATGCGCCTTCAAGTGGAAGTGCCAGAAGCCGCTTTTGGGGCTGTCCAGGGCAATATACTCGCCAAAAGGGGCTTAATCACAGGCTGCCGGGTTCATGGAAACATCCGGATAATCGATGCCAAAGTGCCATTGGTTGAAACATTCGGGTATTCCAGCGAAATTAGAAGTCTCACAGCCGGGCGGGGAACCTTCACTATGGAACCGTTAAGTTACGAGAAGGTTCCTGATGAGATTGCCGGGCAGCTTATCCTATAGAAAAATGATAGTTTTTTTGCATTTAGATAAAATTTTTTGCCACATTTTATTGACAGTTTGTTGATTAGGTGATATTTGTGAAGTTTTCGCCCGAGCGAGCATCGCCACAGAGGGCTTTGCGTAAGTTGGGCTGGGGCATATCTTTGCTTTTTGGGCATCAACAATGGTTCATTGGAACTCTGTTAAGTTAGGGGTGCAACAACGCTAAAGGATGCCGACGAACGGCCTCGAGGTAACACGAACCCCAATCCTTAAGGAAGGCGAAGTTGATAATTGATTATTGAGAACCACGATAACAAACAATGATCAATAACCGACGGTAAGGCCTTTCCTGCCAAAGCAAGAACCAATTAGTGGGTGACTCAACAGCTATATGTTGAGACGTGAGATGTTTATGTCGCCTTTTGGCCTGCAAGTAAGAGGATGGCTATGGCTGCTGAAAGCGAAAGAATAAGAATCAGGATGGAGGCATACGACCATCGGACGCTCGACGCATCTGCAAAGGAGATAGTAGAGCACGCTCGAAAGACCAATGCTCGCGTCAGCGGCCCGGTGCCGTTGCCCACCCGGATTGAACGATATACCGTTTTGCGCAGTCCCCATGTTGACAAAAAATCTCGAGAGCAGTTTGAATTAAGGACTCACAAACGCTTAATTGATATTTATGAGGCCAACGCACGAACGGCTGAGGTGTTGAACCGGCTGGTCGTGCCAGCGGGAGTGTTCGTAAAGATAAAGGCGTGACCAGCGGTGAGAAAATGACAATGCTATTGGGCAAAAAAGTTGGGATGACCCGGCTGTACGACAAGTCGGGTAGCTTGGTGCCCGTCACCGTCATACAGGCTGGGCCCTGCACAGTTATGCAGGTTAAAACCAGCCAGACAGACGGCTATAATGCAGTTCAGATGGGCTACGACGATGTAAAGCCCTCGCGCGTGAAGAAGCCGCAAGTCGGACATGCTCAAAAGGCAAATATCACTCCCAAGAGATTTGTCAGAGAGATGCGGCTGCCCGACCAGATCGAGCCAACGTACAAAGTCGGAGACTCCATCACGGTCTCTACTTTTGCAGAAAATGAACTTGTCGACGTTATGGGTACCAGCAAAGGCAAAGGTTTCGCCGGCGCGATGAAGCGACACGGTTTCACCGGATTCCCGGCCTCTCACGGCACGGAACGAAAGCATAGAGCACAAGGCTCGATCTCGGCTTTCGCTACAAATGCCGGCATGAGCGGAGGCCCCAAAAAGGGAAAGAAAATGCCCGGCCACATGGGAAACCGCCGTGTTACAGAAAAAAACCATAGCTTATTAGCAATAGATCAAGAGAAAAATCTTCTGGTCGTTAAAGGTGCTATACCAGGGCCTGCGGGTGGGTATTGTATCGTTCGTAGTACCAAGAAATCCAAGTAGCCGGAGACCCCAGATTAAAAAATGATTGAGTTGGCTGTCTACAATACGCAAGGACAAGAGGTCGATAGCTTGAGCGTAGATGAATCGGCTTTAGGAGGCCGGGTCAGGTATTCTTTGCTCAAGCAGGCAATTGTCATGTATCATGCTAATAAGCGGGTCGGGACAGCCGCAACCAAAGATAGAGGCATGGTAGCCGGCTCAGGCAGAAAACTCTACAGGCAAAAAGGCACCGGGTTCGCCCGAGTTGGGACCCGCAGAACAAACAAACGTGTCGGCGGCGGAGTGACATTCGCAAAAGTCGCCAGGGACTTCAGCAAAACCATGCCTAAAAAGCAAAGAAGATTAGCCAGAGACTCAGCAATATTGGCCAAGCTTCTGGGCAAAAACATCGTGGTAGTTGACCAACTGAACCTGGAGAAACCAAGAACCAAAGACTTTGTAAACCTTCTGAATAACCTGAAGATAGAACGGAGCTGCCTTGTAACCATAAATGATTATAACGATAATATTTACAGATCAGCTCGGAACATCCCTAAAGTGGCAGTTATGCCTGTAGCTGAACTTAACGCAGGGGACATCTGCAGCTGCCACAAAATGTTGTTTATTACTAAAGAGGCTTTTCTATCTGTTTTGAATAAGAATCGGACAGGTCGGGAGCAGCAGTTAGCGACGTGAATGATACCGGCATAATAATTCGGCCTTTGATTACAGAGCAGAGCACGCATCTTGCTGGCACAAAGAGCGCGTACTCTTTTCAAGTGAGTAAAAGAGCCAATAAGATACAGATAAAAAGTGCCGTGGAAACCCTGTACAGTGTAAAAGTACGCAAAGTCAGAACTGCTAACCGCAGGGGCAAGGCTCGCCGCAGGGGCAGAACCATTGGCACAACGGCAAGCTGGAAAAAGGCTGTTGTATACTTGGAACCTGACTATCATATAGACCTGTTCTAAAATGACTGAAAAGACGGGAAACCATGGGCATCCGAATATATAAACCGACAAGTCCAGGACGTAGGAGCGGCTCAGTCAACGATTACGCCGAGCTGACGGCCACCAGGCCCGAAAAGTCGCTGTGCAGGCGCATAAAGAAGAACGGCGGAAGGAACCATTCCGGCATCACCACTACACGCTTTTTAGGTGGTGGGGCAAGGAGAATATACCGCATCATCGACTTTAAGCGAGACAAGGATGGTATCCCGGCGAAAGTGGCAACTGTTGAGTACGACCCGAATAGGAATTGCTTCATATCTCTGTTGAATTATGCTGATGGCGAGAAAAGGTACATATTGGCGCCGCTGGGCATAAAGGTCGCAGACCGAGTAGAAAGCGGTCCTTCCTGCGAACCCAAGATTGGTAACGCAATGCCGTTGGGGGCAATTCCTGCCGGTCTGGAGGTTCACAACGTTGAAATGACGGCTGGCCAGGGCGGAAAACTGGTTAGAGTCGCCGGAAGTGCTGCCAGAATCATGGCCAAAGAGGGTGACTGGGTAACCATCGTTCTGCCAAGTGGCGAAATGCGTATGCTTCGCAAGGAATGTCGGGCGACGATTGGGCAACTGAGCAACCCAGACGACCAGAATGTAAGCCTTGGTAAGGCTGGGCGAACACGCCATTTGGGCCGCAGACCGCACGTAAGAGGCAAAGCCCAGAACCCCGTCTCGCACCCAATGGGCGGCGGCGAAGGCAGGTCTAACGGCGGACGACACCCCTGCTCGCCCACCGGCGTACTGGCAAAAGGTGGAAAAACCAGAAATCCGCGAAAGCCAAGTAATAGCAGAATTATCCGGAGACGCAAAAGCAGGAGGCAAGTCCAGTTGGTTCTGTAAAAAGGGTAAGCCGTACATGGCATGTTGCCCCGGATAGCAAGTGAGAAATTGAGATTCTGAAAATGGGAAGATCTCTTAAAAAAGGGCCGTACGTTGACGAGAAGTTGCTTATCAAAGTCAACAAGCAAGCCAGTTCCGGCTCCCGTGAGCCGATAAAAACCTGGGCAAGAAGATGTACCGTAATTCCTGAGTTTGTGGGTTTTACCTTTTTGGTGCACAACGGCAAGATATTCAACAAGGTTTTCGTTACCGAAGATATGGTGGGCCACAAGCTGGGCGAGTTCTCGCTCACACGGACATTCAGAGGTCACTCCAGCAAGAAAATAAAGTAACCTATGTTAAGTGCTACTAAGTTCAAAGAGATTTGCCAGCGGCAGCAGGTGGACATAGACGAGTTAGCTGGCCAATTGGCCAGACCAGGACTCGGCGGGAAGAAAGCTGTTGCAGCAATTAAGAACTGGCAAAACGGCCTTTTTAAGCCCAGACCACGGAAAGAGGACATTAACCGCCTGGCGGCCGCGCTATCCGTTGAGGTAAATGATTTGGCTGACTGGCATTCATCTTGTCTTTATGCCTCCTTCACAGCCCGCAAAGCCAGACTGGTTACACAATTGATAGCGGGTCGAAAAGTTCAGGACGCTATGGATATCCTGAAGTTTACCAGAAAACGAGCGGCAACGATGGTGCACAAGGTGCTCAAGGCTGCCGTAGCAGATGCCGACGAGCAGCAAGCGGACGTTGACAATCTCTACGTTAGCCAAGCCCGTGTTGATGAAGCAGGTATCCGCCTGGGCACCAAAAGATGGATCGCCAAGGACAGGGGTAGAGCCCATCCAATAAGGAAAAAGGCCTGCCATATACATATAACGGTAACGCAGCCTTAAAGTGAAATGTGAATTATGGGTCAAAAGACATCACCAATAGGTCTTAGAACCGGCATAAGGCTTGGTTGGCAGAGCACTTGGTTTGCTCTAAAAGATAGCTATGGAGATTTTCTTGTCGAAGACCAGAGAATCCGTAAGTATATTGACCAGAAGCTCAACCGCAGCATGCCCAAAGGCGCGGTGGCAAAGATTGAGATAATCCGGACACGCAACGAGGTGAACGTGACGTTGCATAGCGCTCGTCCAGGCGTGGTCATAGGTCCCAGAGGAGGCGAAGTAGACAAGCTGCGAGAAGAGATCGAGGAGATCACAGGTCGGAAAGTAACCGTCAACGTCATTGAGATCAAAGATCCAGATTTGAATGCTATGCTGGTAGCTGAGGCCATCGCTGAGCAACTATCTAAGCGAGCTTCATTCAGGCGTACGATGAAACAGTTTTGCGAATCAGCGATGAATGCCGGTGCTAAAGGAGTCAAGATTATTTGCGGAGGCCGGCTGGCAGGGGCTGAAATGGCGCGGAAAGAAACCCAAAAGCTCGGCAGCATCCCGCTGCATACTCTGGATGCCAACGTAGATTACGCTACGGCAACGGCAAGAACAACGTATGGAGCCATCGGCATTAAAGTCTGGATTTATAAGGGTAAATTCGGGGAAGAAATTGAGCGAGCTCCACGTCGTCGGACTCGACCGTCGCGGCACACCGGTGCTGCTGCAGCCCGGGCCGGTGCGTCCGAAGTTGTGCCGGCAAAAAAGGATAATAAACCCGCTGGTTCTAGTCCGGGCGCCTCGCCGAGACAAGCCGACGCCGGCAGGCAAAAGACCGTATAGCAAATATCCGTCAGGGCAAGAAAAATGGCATTGATGCCCAAGAGAGTCAAATATCGCAAGAGCCAGCGCGGCACGATGAAAGGCAACGCGACCAGGAGTAACTATGTAGCCTTCGGCGACTATGGGCTGCAGGCATTGGAGACCAGTTGGATAACTGCCAGAACCATTGAAGCCGGCCGAGTGGCTGCGACTCACTTCCTGCATCGGGAAGGAAAAGTTTATGTCAGGATATTTCCTCATCAGCCTGTAAGTGCCAAGCCGTTGGAGACCAGGATGGGAAAAGGTAAAGGCGAGCCGGAATCTTGGGTCGCCAGGGTCAGGCCCGGCCAGGTCTGTTTTGAGGTTGGAGGGGTAAGCGAAAATGTGGCAAAGCAAACGTTGCTTAGAGTCGCTCACAAGATGCCGATAAAGTGCAGGTTCATCAAGCGTAGGCATTTACTGTAAAAGGAGACCGCCGAATGAAGGCGCAGCAATACCGCGAAATGAGCCGGGATGAACTGGAAAGCACACTGCAGCAGATGCAGAAACGCCTATTTGAATTGCGTACACAAGCTGTTACGGAGACTCTTGAAAATTCCAAAGCCATGCGCAATGCCAGGCGTGATATTGCCAGAGTTAAAACGATACTGTGTGAAAAAGCCAAAGCGGAATGAGTTGAAAGAGACTTTACACCTCATTAAACAGTATGAAGATGCAGGAGAAAACGTTAAAAATGCTAACCGGTGTAGTGATAGGCAAAAGCGGAAACAAAAGCGTTAAGGTGGCTATTGACTACAGGGTTAGGCATCCAAAATACAACAAGTACCTCAGCCGCAGAACAAGGCTTGCCGTCCACGACGAGCACAACCAGGCCGGCCTCGGTGACCTTGTCGAGATTGCCGAGTGCAGGCCGCTAAGCAAGACCAAGAGCTGGCGCCTGATTAGAGTTGTCCAGAAGTCAGCGGCGGTTTAATCAGATGTGAGAATAGCAAGGTGATTCAGCAAGAAACAATGTTGGATATAGCCGACAACTCAGGTGTCAAGTTGGCTTTGTGCATCAGGGTCGTCGGAAGGAGCGGCGCTCGTGGTAAATTCACCCGCGCCGTGGCCACGTTGGGAGATATTGTCAGTGTGGCGATAAAAAAGTCTCTGCCAACCTGCCAGTTGGACGATAAGAAAGTCCACAGATGTGTTATTATCCGCACCAAGACCCCCGTCAGACGTCCAGATGGCAGCTATGTGCGATTCGACAGCAACGCAGCGGTAATGATCGACAACGAGGGCAACCCAATAGGAACCAGGATATTCGGTGCGGTGGCTCGCGAGCTGCGCGAAAAAAACTATATGAAGATAATCTCGCTGGCAAGCGAAGTGGTGTAAGTGCGTGAAAAATACCTCGTGAAGTGAAATACCAGATACGATTTTATGGCTCTACATATCAAAAAAGGTGATACGGTTCAAATCATAGCTGGTGACCATAAGGGTACTACCGGTAAAGTGCTGCGCGTTCTGGCTGAGAAGAACAAGGTAGTCGTACAAGGTCAGAATCTGGCCAAAAAGCACGTTCGGCCTTCACGGAAAAATCCCCAAGGAGGCCGAATCAATGTTGAGCAGCCCCTCCATATAAGTAACGTCCTGCCGATGAATCCCAAAAGTTCAAAAGGTACCAAAGTCCGTTACCAGGTAAGTGAGGATGGGAGCAAAAAACGAGTTGCTCTCGATGGGACCGAAATCGGCGTCGTCAGAAGGGCAAAATAAATGGCACGTATGAAAGACTTGTATAAGTCTAAGGTAGTTGCAGAATTGACTAAACAGTTCGGCTACAAAAGCCCTATGGCTGTACCGCACCTGGGAAAGATCGTTGTCTCTATGGGCGTGGGCAGGGCGGCACAGGACAAGAAGTTTATAGAGTCAGCCAAGAAGGATCTGATGATGATTACGGGTCAGATGCCTGCCGTTTGCAAAGCTAAGAAGAGTGTCTCCAGCTTCAAGCTTCGTGCGGGCAACGAGATTGGTCTGAAAGTCACTCTTCGCGGTGCAAGAATGTACGAATTTATGGATAGACTTATCAATCTGGCAATCCCCCGTGTAAGGGACTTTCGGGGCCTTAACCCCGACAGTTTTGACGGCCGAGGCAACTACTCAATGGGCCTGATTGAGCAGAGCGTTTTTCCTGAGGTCAATCCGGCTCAAATCGAGTTTCAACAGGGTATGAACATAACCCTCGTGACGACGGCAAGGACCGATGACGAGGCAAGAGCCATGCTATCACTATTCGGTATGCCTTTCAGGAGACAGTAGCACAGGCTTTATGAAATAGACAGCACATATATATTAAGTGCTGTAGGCAAAAAGGAACGTATGGATGTCGACAAAGGCACTGGAAAACAAAGTAAAAAGGAAACCAAAGTTCCGCGTCAGACAATATACGCGCTGTGAGCTTTGTGGAAGATCTAAGGCAGTCTACCGCAAGTTCAAAATCTGCCGGATTTGCTTTAGGACTTTAGCTAACGAAGGCAAAATTCCAGGCGTAAGAAAAGCCAGTTGGTAAGGCGTGAGTATATGACTTGGAGCGACCCAATAGCTGATATGCTGACCAGAATTCGAAACGCTGGAAGGATAAATAAGGAACAAGTCAGCGTTAGAGCATCGAATATTTGCCAGGCTATCGCAGCCGTCCTGAAGAAAGAAGGTTACATCAAAGATTTCGACCGGATTGATGACGGCAAACAAGGAATACTGAGAATAACTCTCAAGTATGACCAGGAAGGTCGGTCTGTCATCACCGAAATAACAAGAACAAGTAAGCCTGGCTGTCGAATCTATTCATCTGTTGACGATTTGCCGCGGGTTTTGGGCGGCATAGGCATGGCAATTGTTTCGACCAGCAAAGGTGTAATGAGCGACAGAGAATGCCGCTGTGCCAAAGTCGGCGGCGAGATTCTTTGTATGGTGACCTAATGAGCCGAGTCGGGAAAAAACCTGTTGCCATCCCGCCGGGAGTGAAAATCGAACAGCCCGCCGGAGGCGCGTCCATTAAAGCGTCCGGGCCGCTGGGCAGCCTGCAACTGGATTGTCACCCCATGATTGAGGTGGAAATCGACAGTAAGGCAGGGCAAATATTGGTCAAAAATGACCGTCCTGAAAATCGTTTGAGTAAACAGTTGCACGGCACCATGCGTGCGCTAATTGCAAATATGGTTGCAGGCGTTAGCAAGGGCTTCCAAAAGAAATTGGAAATATATGGCACCGGCTTTAGCGTCAAGGAACAAGGCGGAAAGCTGCTCTTTCAGGTCGGCTTTTCAAGCACGGTGGAAAAACAGATACCAGAAGGCATAAAAGTGAGCATTGAGGCCGGTGCAACCCGAGGTGATGAGGTGCCCGCCAGGTTCACTCTTTCCTCGGTAGACAAACAATTGCTGGGACAGTTCGCCGCCGATATACGCAAAATAAGACAGCCGGAACCTTACAAAGGAAAAGGCATACGCTTTGTGGATGAACATGTACGCCGCAAGGTCGGCAAGGCATTTACTTCGGGAGCGGCATAGTTGTAGCTTGGTTCTATGCAGATTGACAAGATAAAAAGAGCGGCACAGAGGCGACAATATCACGTAAGGAAGAAGGTTTGCGGAACGGTGGACAGGCCGCGACTGTCGGTATTTCGCTCAAACAGACACATTTATGCCCAGATTATAGATGATGTGGCAGGAGCGACCCTTGTTTCAGCCAGCACGAGGGCCAAAGGCCTGCGGGACCAACTGTCCAAGGCTGGTAACATAAAAGCCGCTCAAGTCGTAGGTGAAGCAGTAGCAAAACAGGCCCTCGGAGTCGGAATTAAGTGTGTTTGCTTAGATAGGAACCGCTACAAATACCACGGCAGAGTCAAGATGCTCGCAGAAGCGGCAAAAAAAGCTGGGTTGGTTTTTTAAGAGTAATTGACGGAAATCTGGAGAAAGCAATTGCAGGTAGAAGCCGGTATATTAGCTGGTCAAGAAGAAAAGGTGCTGGAAGACACGGTTGTAAAAGTGTTCCGCTGCGCCAAAGTGGTCAAGGGAGGCCGCAGATTCAGCTTTGGGGCGTTGGTTGTAGTGGGCGATCGCGCCGGAATTGTAGGCATCGGTTACGGCAAAGCTAACGAAGTCCCGCCAGCGGTCGAGAAGGGAATAAAGGATGCCAAGAAGTCTTTGCATAAGATAGCTCTGGTCGGACGAACGATTCCGCACCGGACCATCGGCAAGTATAGCGCCACACGGATAGTATTGGTCCCCGCAAGTCCCGGCACGGGAGTCATCGCCGGCTCCAGTGCCCGTGCGGTACTCGAATATGCCGGTGTGCAAGACGTACTTACCAAGATATATGGAAGTACCTCCGCCAAGAACGTTGTCAAAGCTACCATGGATGGATTGCTCAAGTTACGTAGCAAAGAAGTGGTGGAGTCACTTCGTGGCGTGCAATTAACGGTTGATAGTTAGGTGCTTAGATGTTGAATCACCAGATTACCTCAGTCGTGGGTAAGCATAAGGCTCGTAAGCGTGTCGGGAGAGGTTCCGGCAGCGGCCACGGCAAAACTTGCGGGCGTGGGACCAAAGGCAGCCTAAGCAGGGCTGGCGCTATGGTTTCGTCTCTCTATGAAGGCGGGCAGATGCCTTTATTTCGCCGACTGCCCAAACACGGCTTTAGTAACTACAAGTTCACAACCCGATTTGAGATCGTCAACGTATCGCAACTGGAAACATTCCAGGACGGCGCCGACATTGGGGTAGAACAATTGTCTCAGGCTGGACTGGTCCCAAGCTGCAAAAGCATGGTCAAGGTTCTCGGCGACGGCGAACTGACAAAAAAATTACAGGTCACAGCTCACAAATTCAGCAAGACTGCCGAACAGAAAATCGTGGGTTGTGGCGGTACGGCAAAAATAATAACAGCAAATCCAAGGCAGCGAAATCAAAATTCAAAATTCAAAAATCAGGATTGTAGAACTCCTTAATTTTGCACTTTGATTTTTGATATTAGGTTTCTACCGGAGAATAGAGATGTTTAGGTCAGCATTTAACATTTTCAGAATTCAAGACTTGCGCAATAAGATTCTCTTCACTGTAGCGCTGCTGGTGATATACAGGGTTGGCTTTCATATCCCCGTTCCGGGTTTTGACCAGGAAAAGATTGCTGCAATTGCACAATCAAGAGGTGCAGAGAGTCCCTTAGGCAGAGCTGCCGCGTACATGCAGATGTTTACCGGCGGGACTTTGGAAAAAAGCAGCCTATTTGGTCTTGGAATTATGCCTTACATTACCGCCTCTATTATTCTTATGCTCTTGGGTGAGGTAGTTCCTACCTTGAAGAAATTGCGGCAGGAAGGCCAAACCGGCTACAAAAAGATACAGGAGTACACCCGTTATTTGACGGTTCCGATATGCGTTATTCAAGCCATAATGTTCATGAAGTTGATGGGAGCGGGACAAGGATTAACCTACCCTGGTATGTACCGCCAAGCCATGCTGATGGGCGTTGTTGGCTCGACGGCAGGCACCATCTTTCTGATGTGGCTGGGCGAGCAGATAGATGAATACGGCATAGGCAACGGCATCAGTCTTATAATTATGGCCGGCATAATTGCCAGAATCCCCTGGGAAGTTCAGTGGCTTTTGCAGAACGCTACCTTCACGGTTAATCCGGCGCCAGGCACAATAGGCCCGGCGAAGCTGTTGTTCCTGGCGGCAGCGTTCGTATTCGTTGTTGCCGGTGCAATACTGATAACCCAAGGTCAGCGCCGCATACCCATTCAGCAGGCTAAGCAGATGAGAGGTCGGCGAATGTACGGCGGCCAGAGGCACTATCTGCCGCTGCGAGTCAATCACGGCGGAGTGATGCCGATAATTTTTGCATCCAGTTTTATGATGTTTCCGCCAATAGTAATTGGTCAGTTGGCAAACAGGTTCATCACTTCGGAAATCCTCCAGACTTTGAAAGATGCTTTGGGCTACCGTGGCTATACATACAATGTCCTGTATGTGGTGTTAATATTTCTGTTCTCTTACTTTTGGGTGACCGTGCAATTTCAACCCAAGGAGGTCGCAAAGAACCTGCGTGATTCAGGCAGCTTTATTCCTGGTCTTCGCCCCGGACGTAGAACTGCCGAATATTTGGAAACTGTAATGACTCGGATCACGTATTTCGGAGCGGCTTTTTTGGCGGTAATCGCCGTTGTGCCGACCGTAGTCTCAGCCGCTTTGGACATTCCCTGGATGGTAACAACATATTTGGGCGGTACAGGCTTGTTGATAGTTGTCAGCGTCTCACTGGACCTGGTACAGAAGATTGAGGCCAACCTGCTGATGCGCAGCTATGAAGGATTCAGCGCAGCCGGCAGGATAAAAGGAGCGTACGCATGAGGATAGTTCTGCTGGGCGCCCCTGGCGCAGGCAAAGGAACCCAGTGTAAGCGTATTGTACAGCGGTATGGGCTACTGCACCTATCCAGCGGAGATATATTGAGGCAACAAAGAGCGCAGGGCACGGCGCTGGGCAAGAAGGCACAGAGCTATATGGATTCGGGACAACTTGTGCCGGACCAAGTTGTAGTACAGATGATGATTGACGCCATAAAAAAAACTTCTGCTGGCGGTTTTATACTGGACGGCTTTCCCAGAACAGTAAATCAAGCTATCGAGCTTGATGATTCGCTGGCCCGCAACGGTCAGTCTGTGGACGCGATCTTGAACCTGCAAATTGACGACCGCGTGGTAGCTGAGCGGATGACAGGTAGGAGAAGCTGCCCGAAATGTGGTGCAGTGTATCATGTTAAGAACTTGCCGCCGAAAGTTAATGGAATATGCGACAACGACGGCACTAAATTAATTCAAAGATATGATGATAGTCCTGAAGTGGTTGCCAATCGCCTCAAAACCTACCATCAGCAGACTAAACCGGTTGTAGATTACTATAACAACAATGGCAGAGGAGTTTGTGATATCGACGCTAACAAAGATGCCGACGAGGTAAGCGGTTTGATATTTGAAGAGCTGGACGCCATCGCCAAGGCGTGATGCGATTTGCCAAATACTCGGTACGGAACAAGAGATACAAAATTGAATGGCTATAACGCTTCGCAGCATAAGAGAAATTGAATTAATGCGTAGAGCAGGGGTTGTTGTAGCTGATGTTCTTTCAAAATTGAAGGAGAACGCAGAGCCTGGAGTAACAACCGCCCGATTGGATAAGATCGCTGCGCAGATGGCCGCGGATGCCGGCGTTGAGGCTCTATTTAAGGGCGTACACAGTCCGCACGCCAGCATGCCGTTCCCAGGGGCGATTTGCGCCTCCGTGAACGAGCAGGTCGTCCACGGGATTCCTTCGGAGAACACAAAACTCAAAGAAGGTGATATATTGAGTATTGATTTTGGAGTTAGACTCGAAGGCTATTGTGCAGATGCGGCGATAACCATTGGCATAGGCGAAGTTTCACAGGACAACCGCAGACTTATGGAGGTAACAAAGCAGGTTCTGTGTATGGCGATAGCAGAGGCTAGACCGGCTGTTAAGTGGAGCGAAATTGCCGGGCAAATGCAGCGTTGTGCTGAATCAGCCGGCTTCTCGGTAGTGAGAGAATTCGTTGGGCATGGAATCGGTAGAAAAATGCACGAAGAACCGAGAGTGCCCAACTTCGTAAGCGACGAATTGTTGGCTAACGACATTGTTTTGACCGAAGGAATGGTTTTGGCTGTTGAGCCTATGATTAATGCCGGCAGCAGTGCGGTGCGAACGCTCAAGAACGGCTGGACTGTAGTAACAAAGGATGGTAAATGCTCCGCCCATTTTGAACATACGATCGCAATAGTAGAAAATGGTTGCCAGGTACTGACAGCAAAATAATCAGCAGCTGCAAAGTCCGACGTCAGGGGCTTTGAGATTTATAATTGTTGCTTCGGAGATCTTTATGCCGAAGAAGGACGCTATTAGGCTGCAAGCCAAGGTAACCGAAGCTTTGCCAAACGCGATGTTTAGAGTTGAATTGGAGAACGGCCATAAGGTCTTGACTCATGTTTCAGGCAAGATGCGCATGAATTTTATCCGAATTCTGCCAGGAGATATGGTGACTGTGGAAATGTCGCCCTACGATTTGAGTAGAGGCCGAATCATCCTGAGACATTAGCATCATAACTGCAGCTATGCAAGTTAGGCAAAAAAATGAAAGTCAGAAGTTCTGTAAAACGTATCTGTGAAAATTGCAAGATTGTCCGTCGCAGGGGCGTTGTGAGAGTGATCTGCACAAATCCACGACATAAACAACGCCAAGGTTAGCCCTGGCTGGATTGCAAATGGCAGATTATAGTATGAAGTATAAACGGGAGCTGGTATGCCGAGAATAGTTGGTATTGATATTCCAAACGAAAAAACAATATGGATTTCTTTGACCTACATTCCTGGCATAGGAAAATATACATCAAGACAGGTCTTGAAGGAAGCTGGCGTTCAAGAAAATACAAAAGCTGGCAAGCTCAGCGAAGACGAGCTAAGCCGGATAACTCAGATTATAGACCGTAATTATGTCGTGGGCGGTCAGCTTCGCAGACAAGTTGCGCAGAATATTGCCCGGCTGCGGGACATCAACTGCTACCGGGGCATTCGTCACAGAAAAGGCTTGCCCGTTCGTGGCCAGCACACCCAAAGCAATGCTCGAACACGAAAAGGTCCACGGAAAACGGTCGCTGGAAAGAAGGGTGTAAAGGAAAAACATGGATGACCAAACTGCTCGTCCTCGAATGAGCCTGGTCACAAAGATACGAGAATCGTTATTCATGGCCGGTTATAATTTGCACACAACAAGAGAAGGATAATGGCAAAAAGTACGAAGAGAAAAGCCAGAAAGAACATAGTTCGAGCTATTGTGCACATAAAGGCAACGTTCAACAATACGTTAATTACTGTTACGGACCTGGACGGTGACACAATTTGTTCCAGCTCGGCAGGTTGTGTCGGCTTCAAGGGCTCTCGCAAAAGTACACCGTTCGCAGCTCAACAGGCGGCGCAAAGCTGTGCCAATGCGGCCATGCGTAATGGCGTGCGTGAGATTGAAATCAAGGTCAAGGGCCCCGGTGCTGGCCGTGAGTCCGCCATCTCAGCGATGCAGCAGGCAGGGTTGCGTATCGCTTCCATAGAAGATGTCACGCCTATACCCCATAATGGCTGCAGAGCACCAAAGCGAAGACGGGTATAGAATGACGGTCATCCGGAAACTGTTTGGAGAAGAGTAAAAATGGGACGCTACCTCGGGCCATCCTGTAAAATTTGTCGCCGGGAAGGAATGAAACTGCTTCTCAAGGGCCTCAAGTGCGAAACAGCCAAATGCCAGATCGAAAAGAGACAGCGAAATGTAGCTCCCGGCATGCACGGCTGGCGCAGGGGCAGAGGAAGTGAATACGCTGTTCGGCTGCGGGAAAAGCAGAAAGTCAAGAGATACTACGGCCTGCTGGAGCGACAATTCATGAGGTGTTTTCATATAGCCCAGCGAACCAAAGGCAATACCGGCGCGACCTTGCTGCAACTGTTGGAAAGACGTTTGGATAACGTGGTATATAAATTGAATTTCGCACCATCCCGCAAAGCTGCACGACAATTCATCACCCACGGTCACATATATGTTAATGGCCGCAAGGTTAATGTTAGCGATTTTACCATACATGTCGGTGATAAAATCAGCGTGAAAAATTCCGAAAAAAGCAGCAAAAAAGTAAAGCAGCAGTTAGAGAGTAACCCAAATTTTACGACGCAGAACTGGTTACAACTGGACCGTGAAAAGTTAGAAGCTACCATTGTGGCGCTACCCAGCCGAGATGACGTCCAGATTCCAGTGGAGGAACAGTTTGTCATAGAGTTGTGCTCGAGATAGCTAAGATTGTGTAATTCCTTAATTTTGCCTTTTGATTTTTGAATTTTTAATTTTAAAGCCGGAGGCCGGTATGCGAATAACATGGCGTGGTATAGAACTGCCCGCCCGCGTCGAACGGGATAAGCAGGTATCAACCAACAAATACGGCCGTTTTTTTATTGAGCCGTTTGAGCGAGGCTTCGGCACCACCATTGGCAACAGCCTCAGACGTGTATTGCTTTCCTCCTTAGAGGGTAGCGCCGTAACGTCAATCAAAATAGCAGGCGTTGACCATGAGTTTACTTCAATACACGGAGTGATGGAAGATACCACCGATATCGTTTTGAATGTCAAGAGCCTTGTCGTTCGGCTGCAGAGCGGCGGGCCCAAGACAATGAAGGTCTCGACAAACAAAACCGGCGTCGTAAAGGCTGGTGACATCGTCGCAGACCCTGCCATAGAAGTCGTTAATAAAGATCTTGTCTTAGCCACCCTGACCGAAAACGTTAAGTTCGAAATGGAAATGGTAGTGGAAAACGGCCGTGGTTATGTGCCGGCCTCTGAACGAATTGCTGACGCGGATAGATTCGACCAGGAAATTGGAAGGATACTGCTAGACGCCGTCTACTCGCCGGTTACTAGAGTTCGCTATACAACTGAAAACACCCGCGTGGGTCAGCGAACCAACTACGATAAACTAATTTTGGAAATCTGGACCAACGGAACAATCACGCCTGAAATGGCCCTCGTAGAGGCTGCTAAGATATTGCGAAAACACATTAACCCGTTCGTGCAGTATTTCGAGATAGGTCAGCAGACTGTCGCCAGCCAGATTGCCGAAAAAGCGATGGAAGAAGAAGCGATTGACGAAGAGCTGGAAAGAAAACTAAGTATGCCCGTTCAGGAGTTAGAGCTGTCGGTTAGAGCGAGCAACTGCCTTGAATCAGCAAAAATCGAAACTGTTCGTGAGCTAGTCCAAAAGACAGACGCTGACTTGCTCGCGATTCGCAGTTTGGGTAAAACGAGTTTACGAGAAATCAAGAGAAAACTTGCCGACATAGGTTTGTCTCTGGGAATGAGCGTACCGGAAGAGAGTAACCAATAGACCGGCGGTGAAACCGCCAAGAGATCGCTGAATATTTAGCCCCGCGATTTATCGCGGGGTTGTGTTTTACACGTTTTTTTATTCGTTGAGCATTGATAGACAAGGAAATTGAACGTATGCGTCACAGAGTAGCAGGACGTAACTTAAGTAGAACCAGTGGACACCGAAAAGCTTTGCGGCGAAATCTGATCTGCTCGCTGATTGAGCATGAAACGATTTCTACGACCATCGAAAAGGCCAAAGAGGTCAAGGCTTTTGCTGAAAAGCTGATTACATTGGCCAAGCAAGGTACATTGTCGGCCAGAAGGCGGGCCATCGCTCTGCTGGGTAATCGCGACATCATAGATTACGAAGACGACAAAGCTGTTAAGAAGGGCACCATAATCGGAAAGCTGTTCAGTGAGCTTGGTCCCCGATACCTTGACAGACCTGGTGGGTATACAAGGATAATCCATCTGGCATTGAGAAGATTAGGCGACAACGGCCAGCTCGTGTTGCTACAACTGTTAGGTCCAGATGAGAAGCCTAAGAAAGAAACTAAGGGTGCTGCAAAAAAACGCGCCCGTAAGAAAGAAAAAAAGGCTGTTCGGGCCGAAGAAACTGCTCCAGCCGAAAAGCTTAACCAGTCCGAGCAGGCATCTGAGTCCATAGATAAGGGCAAAGTAGATAAGTAAGCTGACGAGTCAAATCGGCAAAAAGAATAATGAGTGTGAAGGACTGCGTTTTCTGTAAGATAGTAGCTGGACAAATTCCGGTTACAAAGGTTTTTGAAGACGATGTTGTCGTCGCTTTTCTGGATATTGGCCCAGTAAGTGACGGTCACACCCTGGTAGTTCCGAAGCAGCACTTTGAAAAGTTGCATGATTGTCAGCCTGACCTTTTGGGCCAGGTCGGCTCACGCCTCGGCAAGATCGCCGGCGCGGTAGTTGCGGCGATGAATTGCGACGGCTATAATGTGCTATGCAATAACGGCAGAGCGGCTGGCCAGGTTGTTGAGCATTTGCATTTTCATATAATTCCGCGCAATCTGGGCGATGGCGTTTTTGATCGTTGGCCTGCTTATAAGTATAAGGAAGGATTGATCGAGATGATTGCTGCCAAGATTCGCAAAAAATTGTAATCTTGAGTTGGCAGCCTTGATAAAAAGTAGTTTTTGGCTATGTTATAGTTTACTAAGTTGATGATCGCGGGGTAGAGCAGCCTGGTAGCTCGTCGGGCCCATAACCCGGAGGTCGCAGGTTCGAATCCTGCCCCCGCTATTA
>Ga0172365_10000188_pt1 | contig 38507 bp, 31 predicted proteins | sample LakKivSesite48cm_FD_114535 | JGI IMG/M metagenome (GOLD analysis project Ga0172365, IMG submission 114535) | Sediment microbial communities from Lake Kivu, Rwanda - Sediment site 48cm | ecosystem: Environmental > Aquatic > Freshwater > Lake > Sediment | place: Rwanda: Western Province, Lake...
CCGAGAAGGAAGTCGTCGAAGGACCTGGTCTTGCGCATGCCCACCAGGCCGATGATCACGATGACGGCTGCATAGGCGCAGACTGCTATGTAGTTTGCGAGCATGCGAACCCCCCGTTGCCGCGGATGGAACTGAAAGGGATGATCGACGCGAATATATGGAGGCCTCTGCCGGGCATCATCCGAAGGCGCCCCTCCCCCTGCCCCCGCCGGCTCCCGGAGCTCCTGTCACAGCCCGAGGCGCTCCAGGCCCGGCCTCGCAAGGCTCTCGTGTACTGCCCCGGACTCCGGTGCCGTTCGGAAGATCGAGAGTAGCAGGTGAGCCGTCGGATGTCCAGCGCGAAGGAGCCCGAGAGGGGGAAGAGGCGAGGGCGGCAGTCGTTGCAGCGCAGTCCGGACGGTCCGATATTCGAAGCGGTCGAGTTCGTGCGGAATCCATAGGCGCGCGGCAGACCTTGCCGGCCTCATTTCCGGTCCCTGGATTGGAGGAGCATGAGATCCTCGGCACTGGCGGCTTCGGTCACGGTGCTCTGCGCTGCACTCTCGTGCCGCGGGGCAGGCGGCGTGGACCAGATCCACCTGCAGGGAGCAGACCCGTCGGGAGCACAGGCGGGAGGTGCGGACAGCATCTCGCAGCAGGGATACACTCTGCGCTGGCTGGCCGACGACGAAGTCCTGCATGTTACGATGAGTGCTCCGACAACGGGTTGGATTGCAGTCGGCTTCGGCAGCGAGGGCGCCATGAAGAACGCGGACATAGTCATAGGATACATGAGCGACGGCGAGGTCCACCTCCGCGACGACTTCGGGGTGGACTACACGGCCCACTCGGACGATGTCTCACTGGGCGGCACGGACGACGCCCGGGTGGTCTCCGGATCGGAGGAGGCAGGCCGCACGACCATCAGCTTCACGGTCCCGCTCTCCTCCGGCGACGAGTGCGACTGCCGGCTCGTGCCCGGGACCGACTGCAACATCATCATGGCGAACGGCCCGAACGGCTCTGACGGCTTCACCGAGAGGCACCAGTGGGCGGGCGGCGCAACCATAAGGATCTAGCCGGCTCGAGAGCCGGCGCTCTTCCGGGGTGCTTCCGCGTCTCCCCCGCAGGCGCGTCTCCGAGGGCGGGGGTCGCGTGAGGACCTTCAGGAGGGTGTCCTCGGTGCTCCTGGGGCTCGCTGTGGCCGCCGGGGTCTTCCTGCCCGCCATGACAGGCGACCAGCCTTCCGGCTCCGCCGGCGATCTGCCTTCCGAGGAGATCGCGGGAGCCATGCCGCTGGAGGGCACGGAACGGGTCCTGACGCTCTTCGACGGGATCGCAGGGCCGGTGGCGGGTCTCCTGATCTTCTTCTGCGGGACCCTGGCCTTCTTCCTCTCCCTGCTCGGAGCCCACAGGCTCTGTCTGGCGCCGTCGGTCGTCGCGGCCGGGCTGACGGTCATCGCCCGGAGGGTGGCCATGGGACGGCTCGACGGGCTCTACTGGCTGCCTCGGCAGTTCCTGCCGCCGTCCTTCGGACAGACCGGCAGGCCTCTCGAGACCGCCTGGATCTGGCTCCTGGCAGCCTCGGCGGGGCTTGCCTCGATGGCCGTCATGGAGATTATCAGAGGGCGGAGGCCCGTCGGACGGGGGGCCTGACGCGCAGCCGCTCCTCTAGAAGGAGGTCCAGCAGATGGGCTTCCGCGGGACCCTGAACGCTTCGTCCAGCACATCCACCGAGGAAACGTCGCTGAGGCCCGCGAGGCCGTACTCGTAGAGGCTCCGGAACCGCACGCACCCCAGGAGGAGCGACGAGAGGCAGTCGATCCCGATCTCCATCCTGAGCCCGGGCCTGGACCTGGACATGACCTTGGGGATCCCCTCCTCGAACCGGACGATGGTCGACGCGGTCTTGTCATGGAGGAATCCGTCCCTGAGATCGATGGTCAGGGTGAAGCTCTCCGTCCCGAACCTGTGGCCTGCCGTGAGCTCGAAGAACCACTTCAGATCGAGTATCCTGTACATGATCCCGATCCCCTGGTTCGCACTCTTATGGCACACGGGGGGGAACACCCTCGTGCTCGAATCCCTCGGGTCCCTCAGCAGGTGGACGAACTCGTCGTCCTGAACGGTCAGCCTGACGAAGCGGACCTGGTCCGAGAGCCCGGACAGGAACCCGAGCAGACCCTCCAGGGCCTCCCGCGTATTCCAGACCATCTCCCTCACGACGACATCCTGCAGGAACATGCTGTCCGCCACGGCCCGCTCGAACTCGAAGGCCGCGTACCCCTGGACACCGCCCACGGCCTCGAACACTGCGAAGCGGAGCCCCTGCCGCTCCATCATCCTCCTGAAGTCGTGCTCGGGCTTCTCGAACAGACCGTGCATCCTCGTGAAGGCCCCCCAGTAGCAGGCGGCTATGGCGGGCGTGTCCTCGATCGTCGCCATCCTCACGAACTTCCTCATCTCTCCGCTCGGGAGGCTGGACGGGGGGACTATGTGCTCGTGGTACGGGCTGCCGAATCCGAAGCCCATCTTCCTGTAGAAGTCCGGCCTGAAGGGATAGAGAGCCGCCAAAGGAGCCCCGTGCTCGTCATAGTGCCTGAGGAACCTGAGGACCATGTCCCGTGCTATGTGCTGCTTCCTCGACTGAAGGTCGACCGAGAGCAGTCCGAGGCCGCCGATGGGGGACAGATTGCCGAAGAGGTTCATCCTGAAGTCATAAAAGATCATGCTGCCGAGCATCACTCCATCGCGGAAGAAGCCCCACAGCCCCATCCTCGAATCGTCCTCCACGCGCGCCTTCAGGTCGTCGGCAAACGATTGCAGCGATCCTCCCGGCTGCGGAAGGAAAAGCGGATACGCCTCCGCCGAGATCTCGACGAATCTGGAAAGCTCACCCCACTCGAGCTTGCGGATCTCGTCCATCGGGCCCTCTCCCAGCTCTGTTCACATCCCCGGGCGCTCCCTCTACGCATTACAGGCAAGATGCACGGAGGGCAATCCCTGTCAAGGCGGGCAGACGCCGGGCATTGACCCCGTACATCCCGGAAGCGAAGTTGCACGCAATGATGGAGGAGCCGGCACGATGAGCCGATCCGGCAGGAACCGAAGGGAGAGCGGGATGGCCGACGGAACCGCAGGTGTTGACACAAGGCCCCTTTCCACAAGCGAATACTTCGTGACCATGCTCGTCCTGGGGCTGCCGGTCATCGGCTTCGTCCTCATGCTCGTATGGTCGTTCGGGGGCGGCAACCTCAACAGGAGGAACATGTGCAGGGCGGTGCTCATCTTCGCCGTCATCTCCGTGGGCGTCTTCCTGCTGTCCATGTTCTCCGGCATGGCGGTTTTCAGCAGCTTCCCGGGGCTGAGATCGACGGTGGAGGGTCTGCTCTACAGGTGAACTCCCCGGCACACGAAGGACATGGGGGGATCTGATGGAGGCAGGGCTGGTATCGTTCCTCTCCCGGCTGACAGGGCTCGGCACGGAGGTCGTATCGAAGCTGCTCGTGTCCGCGGCCATCATGACGGTTCTGTGGCTGTCGAGGTTCCTCGTCATGAGGAACGTATGGAGAGCCACCTCCGAGTCGAGGATCCGCTACATGTGGCAGAAGACGACGGCCTACATCGCCATGGCGCTGGGCGCGGTCGTGATAGCCCGCGTCTGGTTCCCGCTCATCGGATCGCCTGCGACCTACCTGGGCCTGCTCTCCGCAGGAGTGGCCGTGGCTCTCAAGGATCCACTGACAGGGGTGGCCGGCTGGCTCTTCATAGTCATCAGAAGGCCCTTCACACTGGGAGACAGGATCCAGATCGGCACTACGGCGGGAGACGTCATCGACCTGAGGCTGTTCGCCTTCTCGATTCTCGAGATAGGGAACTGGGTCGAGGCGGACCAGAGCACCGGCAGGATCATCCATGTCCCGAACGGCAGGGTCTTCACCGACACGATAGCGAACTACAACCAGGGCTTCCGCTTCATCTGGAACGAGATCAGGGTCCTCCTCACCTTCGAGAGCGACTGGACGCTCGCCAAGAAGCTCCTCCTCGAGATCGCGGAGCACCACTCGCTGAACCTGGGAGCCGATGCGAAGAAGGACCTCCAGGAGGCGAGCAGGAAGTTCATGGTCCAGTATGCGAGGCTGACGCCGATCGTCTACACGGACGTGAGGGACAGCGGTGTCCTGCTGACCATCAGGTACCTGTGCCACCCGAAGAGCCGGAGGTCAACTCAGGAGGCTATCTGGGAGGACATCCTGAGGGCTCTTGCGGGCAGGCGGGACATCTGCCTTGCGTACGGGACCACGAGGGTCATCCTTGATGGAGCCGCCCGGGACGGGGACCCCGGTGCAGGCGGGGGCGCGACTGTCTAGGGAGGCCCCGGGGAAGGCTCCTCCACCACCGGCCGTTCACCTTCCCGATGCATGGATGCAGGGAAGAGGATCACGAACGTCGTGCCATCGCCGGGGATGCTGCTCACGGCAAGACCCCCTCCATGCTGTCTGACGATCCCGTACACGGTGGACAGGCCCAGCCCGGTCCCCTCTCCTGCGGGCTTGGTCGTGTAGAACGGCTCGAACAGGTGGGCAAGCGTCTCGTTGGACATCCCGGACCCGGAGTCTTCCACTCTCAGGACCGCGTAAGGGCCAGGCTGCAGAAGCTCTCCTGCCATGTCCACATAGCCGCTGATCGTCTCACCGGTTGTTCTTATCCTCAGGGTCCCCCCGTCCTTCATCGCATCCCTGGCGTTCACGGCCAGGTTCAGGATCACCTGCTGGATCTGAACCCTGTCCGCTTCTATCCACGGTGTCCCGGGATCGAGCTGGAGCTCCAGCCTGATGTCGCCACCCAGTATCCCTTCCAGGACGCTCCCGAAGGACCCCAGCTCGTCCGGAAGGTACAGCGGCTCCATTCGGAGGGACTGCTTGCGCGCAAAGGCGAGCAGTTGCCCCACCAGACCCCGGATGCGCATGGCAGCGTTGTGGACCTGTTCGAGGTGAGCCCTGGCCGGGAGGCCATCCGGGAGCGAGTCCCTCGCGAGCTCGGAGAAACCGAGGACAGGTGTGAGCATGTTGTTGATGTCATGCGCCACGCCTCCCGCCAGGCGTCCGACCGACTCCATCTTCTGTGCCTGGAGGAACTGCTCTTCGATCTGCCTGCGTGCGTTCTCGGTCATCCGCAGATCCGTGACATCGAGCTCCGAGACATAGATCCTGTCGTGATCCCTCTCGTGCCCCGGGGCGACGATCCAGCTCACGATGATGCTGATCAGCCGTCCGCTCAGGGTTCTCCTCTCGTCCTCTCCGGATCCGGAGTCGTTGAGCCCGGCCGCACACAGGACGATGCGCTCGAAGAGGTCGTAGGACTTGTCGGTGAAGACCGCCTGGAGGATGTGCGCGTGAGGGGAGTCGCCTGTCTCGTACAGGGCGCGGGCGGCCCCGTTCATCGCCAGCACGCGGGTCCGGGCCAGGCACTCCGCGACGAGGCCGGGCCTCGCCCTCAGGAGACCCGAGAGGTCGATGGAGGCCGAGCCGCTGAACATATCCCCGATGAGGGTCCTCACCTCCGAGAAGTCAAGCTCCCAGGAGGCGACCGGCGAGCTCTCGAAGAGGCTCCTGTACCTCGCCTCGCTCTGCGCAAGCACATCCGCCGCAGCCCTCAGCTCCTCGCCAGCCCTCCGGGACGATCTGCGGAAGACACCAACGAGCCACGCGCTGAGAAGAGACAGCGCTATCGCGATGGCTATGCCGGCGTGGAAACCGATGAAGAGCTGCCTCAGGTGATCCCTGAGCCTGCCCTCCGACATGTCGACACCGGCTATGCCGACCATCTCGCCGGCGCTGTTCCTGATCGGCGCGTATCCGCTCATGCAGACACCCCACGCGTCGGCCCGCCTTCTTATGTCCGCGACGGGAAGGCCCGTATCGAACGCCCGGCGCAGCCCCGGGGTGACATCCCCGTCAGGGTACCTCTGCATGACAAGTGAGTGATCCTCCACCCCGTCGCTGTCGGCGTCGCCCGGGGGTGTGCCGTCGAGTACGAAGTAGTAGCCGTCGTCTATCCGCCGCATCGTGTAGGCGAAACGCAGGTCGTGATCGCTCTGGAGTATCCTCCTGAGGGGTTCCACAGCCTCGGCGTACTCGGCCGTGCCCTCCTGTGCGGAGTCGCCGAAGGAATCGTGGGCATCCCCGTCCACGAGCGAGGCGGCCACGGAGGCCGTGGACATGAGGCTGTCCCTCACCTCGTCCATGACTATGTGCTTGGCTATGAAGTACATGAGAAGCAGGATGCCGATGGTGACGACGAACACCGTCAGCCCAGCCGAGATAGCGCTGAACGGGAACCGCCGCTTCGGGAGCCTGCCGGCGCCTGGGCCCTCTATTCTCACGACGAGATCCGGCCCGCCATCGTCACCCCTGTTCGGGCATGGGGACTGCTCTGCGGAAAAGTATACGAGAGCGCGGATGCGCATGCAAAAGGCGCAGGCCGGGCGCCCGGGCGCCCGGCCGCCGCGTCAGACCTCCGCTAGAGGAGGTGGAAGGTGACTGTCACCCCGGACACCACGATCGAGACCATGCTCATCAGCTTGATGAGGATGTTCAGGCTGGGCCCGGAAGTGTCCTTGAACGGATCACCGACCGTGTCGCCGATGACCGCGGCCTTGTGCGCGTCGGAGCCCTTGCCTCCGTGATGGCCTTCCTCGATGTACTTCTTGGCGTTGTCCCAGGCTCCTCCGGAATTGGCCAGGAAGATCGCGAGGACGAAGCCCGTGGAAATCCCTCCGACTAGGAGCCCGACGACGCCGGCCACACCCAGCACTATCCCTACAGTGACCGGGATGAGGATGGCGAGGGCTGCCGGGAGCACCATCTCGCGCTGGGCGCCGCGGGTGGAGATCGCCACGCACCGGGCATAGTCGGGCTCCGATGTGCCGAGCAGGATCCCGGGATCGGCGGAGAACTGCCTCCTGACCTCCTCGACCATCCTGCCCGCAGCCCTGCCCACAGCCTGCATCGCGAGCCCGCAGAACACGAAAGCCATGACCGAGCCGAGGAAGGTTCCGACGAGAACCAGCGGGTTGAGCGGATTGATGTTGTAGTAGGACATCAGATCCCTGATCCCGGCGTGGGCGACGCTGACCTGTGCGCCGTTCGCCAGCGAAGGGATGTGATCGATCAGATGGCCGAGATGCAGCCGGACCTCCTCCATGTAGCTCGCGAGGAGGGCGAGGGCGGTGAGAGCGGCGGAGCCGATGGCGAAGCCCTTGCCCGTCGCGGCAGTCGTGTTGCCGAGTGCATCGAGGGCGTCGGTCCGCCTGCGGACTTCGGGGTCGAGCCCGCTCATCTGGGCGTTCCCGCCCGCGTTGTCGGCAATCGGCCCGTAGGCGTCGGTCGCGAGCGTGATCCCGAGTGTCGAGAGCATTCCGACCGCGGCTATGCCTATGCCGTAGAGGCCCATGGGGATGTTGTCGAAGTTGAACCCGGAGGCGAACAGGAACGACATGACGGTTCCCACCGAGACGGCCAGAACGGGGATCGCCGTGGAGATCATCCCGGTCCCTATCCCCGAGATGATCACCGTGGCGGGGCCGGTGGTGGCCTGTGCCGAGATCGCCTGCGTGGGCTTGAAGCCGTGCGATGTGTAGTACTCCGTGGCCTTCCCTATCACGATCCCTGTCAGGAGGCCCGTCACGACGGAGCCCCATACCCCCCAGGCATTGGGGATGCTCAGAAGCCTGAGAAGGACAATGGACAGGAGGACGATGAGCACGGAGCTGGCGTTGATGCCCCTCCACAGGGCCCCTATCAGCGCCTTCTGGTCCGCGCCCTCCCTGATGCGGACGAGGAACATCCCTATCACGGAGAGAATCGTCCCGAGCCCTGCGATCACCATCGGGGCAATCACTGCATTCATCTGGAAACCAGTGGCGCTGTATGCTGTTGCACCGAGGGCCGCCGTTGCCAGGACCGCTCCGCAGTATGACTCGTAGAGATCGGCGCCCATCCCGGCCACGTCCCCGACGTTGTCGCCGACGTTGTCCGCTATCGTGGCAGGATTGCGCGGATCATCCTCCGGGATCCCCGACTCGACCTTTCCGACCAGATCGGCCCCGACATCGGCCGCCTTCGTGAAGATGCCGCCACCCACCCTTGCGAAGAGGGCCTGAGTGGAGGCGCCCATGCCGAACGTCAGCGTGGTCGTGGTGATGACGATCAGGCTCTGCGGGCCTGCGGACTGCGGGTAGAAGTGGTTCAGGATGAGGAACCAGACCGAGATGTCGAGAAGGGCCAGCCCCACCACGACGAGGCCCATGACCGCGCCGCTCCTGAACGCAAGGCGAAGTCCCGCGTCCAGCGAGTGCATGGACGCGTTCGCCGTCCGGGACGAGGCGAAGGTTGCGGCCCGCATCCCGAAGAAGCCGGAGAGACCGGAGAAGAAGCCTCCCGTGATGAATGCGAAGGGCACCCAGGGGTTCTGCACGTGGAGGACGTATGCAAGGACCGAGAATACGCCTGTGAGGCCTATGAAGCAAAGGCCCACGATTTTGTACTGCTGTCTCAGGTAGACCATCGCGCCCTTGCGGACGGCTGCGGCTATCGAAGCCATCCTGGGGGTGCCTTCGCTCTTCCGCATCATGCCCTTGTAGAACGAGTACGCTACGATGAGCGCGAGAAGCGAGCCGAAGGGCGCCAGCCAGAAGTAAGCTATCATATTACCCCCCAGGTGGATGCGGGTCCAGTGATCCCGGCTGCTGGTCCCGCGGGCCGGAAGTGAAACCCCGTTGACGGGCTAACATGAAAGCTGCCAATCGACGGGACAAGTGCAGCGCACCAGGTCCGTCAGGGCTTCAGAAGCACCCAGATGCCCACTGCGACGAACCCGATCCCTGCGGCGACTGACAGCGCTCTCGGCGGGACGAGCCTGGACAGGACCGCTCCAGCCGCTACGGCCAGTCCCGTGGCCAGCACGAGGGCAAGGGAGGACGCAAGGAACACCGAAGCCGTCCCGCCATCTGCCCTCGAAGCATAGAGCATCGTCGCCAGCTGGGTCTTGTCCCCCATCTCGGCAAGGAAGACCGTTCCGAAGACAGTCAGGAACAGCCTCAATCCAGTCATGGCCAGACCTCCGCCGGAGCGGACCCGGAAGCCGCCCGCGGCATAAGAGCAGGGCGCCCGGCCTCGAACGGCCGGGCGCCCCGCGATCGAGGTTCCGCTGCTACCTCAGGACGGTCAGCCGGCTCGTGGCCGACGCGCTGCCCGAAGTTGCGCGGATGACGTACACCCCGTTCGCCAGCCCGTCGGGGATGACGAACGAGAGCGAATGGCTCCCGACACCCATCTCGCCGCCGGCGACGAGCGCGACGCTGCGGCCGGAGATGTCGTAGACGGTCACCGTGATCCTGTTCGGATTACCGGTGTAGAGGTCGAAATAGGCTACGGAAGAGGCCGGGTTCGGCGTGACGGCGGAGATGACCAGGCCGGGGGCCGGCACAGTGCCGGCGCTCTGCCCGACGCCCACGCCCAGGGCAGCCTGGACCGCTGCATAGGCGTTGATCCGGCCCGCACCGTAGATGTTCTCCTTGCCGGAGGAACCGAGGTCGACCGCGGTCTCCTCGAGGATCTGGTCGACCTGGGCCGGAGTGAGGTTCGGATTGGCGTCGAGGATGAGCGCCATCGTGCCCGCGACATGCGGGGTGGCCATCGACGTGCCGTCCATGCTCACGTAGCCGTAGGGGTTCGCATAGTTGCAGCTGATGACTCCGACTCCGGGAGCGCACACATCGGGATCTATGAGGCCGGCGTCGGGAGGCGTCTCGTCCCAGTCGTACCAGGGAGCGATAGACTGCCAGGTGACCGGGCCGCGGCTGGAGAAGGAGGCTATGCCGTCATTGGAGTCTGTCGCACCCACCGTGACGACTGCAGCGAAGGCTCCCGTCGCCACCTGCTCGGGCAGGTGGCGCCAGGGCGGCGGGCAGTCGCCCGGGCAGCGGATGCTCGGAGCGCCCGGGCCTTCGTTTCCTGCTGCCACGGCGTGATGGACACCGACCGCGAGCATGTTCTGCTCGGCCGTGCGCCACAGGGCCCTCTGCGGATTCCAGGAGTAGATGTATCCGAGAGATGTCGAGAGGATGTCCGCCCCGTGGTCGATCGCCCACTGGAAGCCGTCCATGACGTTCTGCTCGGCGGCGGGGCTGACGCTGACACTGACGCGGACGGCCATGAGCGTAGCGTTGGGGGCCACGCCGCACTGCGTACCGGCCGTGCCGTCGCTTCCGATCGTGCCCATTGTGTGGGTGCCGTGACCGTTGTTGTCCATCGGGTCGCCGTCACCGTTCTCCATGTCCCAGCCGTAGTGGAGGCCGGCGGGAGTGTCGTGCCACATGTGATCGGCGAGATCGACGTGGTTGTAGTTGCAGCCCGTGTCGATGTCGGCGACGAGCACGCCCGTGCCGTTGTAGCCCATGGCCCAGACCGCCGGAGCGTTGATCTTGTCGACACCCCAGGTGTCGGCGTCGGTGCTCTCGACCGGCCTGGCCTGTGACATGTCCTCGATCATCGGGCTCATGGCATAGCGGAAGCTGACGAACTGGACATCGCCGCGACTTGCCATCTGACGGATGATGTCTACCGTGGTCTCACAGGAGATCACGTTCACCAGCCAGTTCGTGTGCAGGCCGGTGACGAGCTCCTCGGGGTAGCTCTTCAGGACCTGGAGGATGGGCATCTGCGTCTCGGTTGCGAGGTTCTTGAGGACATCGACCGCGAACGCCCTCCTGTCGCGCATGCTCATGCCGGCGGTGGCGGCATCGATGTAGGAAGGATCGATGTCGCCCGTGACGCGGATGAACACGGGCAGCAGGTCGTCGGCCTTCGAAGTGGCCATGATGTTGGCCAGGTCGGGCGTGACCACGCCCGCCGAGGCCAGGGCGAATAGGGTCAGGCAAACGAGCAGGTACCTCACGGATGCTCCTTCCCTGCTGATGCTGGGTAGCCCATCCCGGGCTCCCAGCCCGCTTTCTCGGCAGAGTCCCTCCAGGCTGCCGAAATCTGGGCCGGCGATGCCTTCCCCAGGGGCGTGCCTCGGCCATGCAACATCTCTTCCATTGCCGTGAACCGGCTCTGGAATTCCCTGCAGGCATTCCTGAGCAGTTGCTCTGGCTCCTGCCGGAACGCTCTACAGTAATTTACGAAAAGAAAGAGCAACTCGCCAAGACGGCCCGGCTCGAAGCTGCCGGGGTCATCCTCCCGGGGAGGGAGGACCTCCACTCTCTCCTTCAGGGATCGGAGCGTCTCGGCGGCACCAGGCCACTCGAAGCCCACTTCCGAGGCCCTCTGCTGGATCCGCCAGGCGGCCTGCAGGGCCGGCATGCTCGCAGGAACCGATCCGAAGAAACCCTCCGATCTCTTCTCGGAAGCCTTGATCCTCTCCCACTGCTTCTCGACCTCTCCCGGCTCCAGATCCTCTCTCCGGGCGAACACGTGCGGATGCCTCCGCCTCAGCTTTGCCGAGATCCCCTCCGCCACGGAGGCAACATCCATCAGCCCGGCCTCCTCGCCGATCACGGCCGCCATGAGGACATGGAGGAGGAGATCGCCGAGCTCCGTCCGGAGAGCTTCGAAGTCCCCTTCGGCTGCGGCGTCGGCAGCCTCGTAGGCCTCCTCCAGCAGGAACGGCCTCAGGGACTGGACCGTCTGGCTCCGATCCCATTCGCACCCCCCGGGGGCACGCAATGTCCTGACGATCCCCAGCAGCTCCCCCAGGGCGGCCAGTTCGTCAGCCATGGATCGAGCCCGGCCCGAAGGCATCCCCGGCCTCAGCGAAGAGCTCGGAGAGGGTCGGATGAGGATGGACGATCTCGCCGATGCGCGAGGCCCTGACGCCGAGAGAGACGGCCAGGCATGCCTCTCCCACGAGACTGCTCGCGTCGCGCCCGACGATCTGTACCCCCACCAGGATCCCGTCGTCGGCCCTGGAGATCAGCTTGACGAATCCCTCGGTCTCGTTGAGTCCCACCGCCCGGCCGTTTGCGATGTAGCGCGAGCAGTGGGAGACGACAGGCACGCCCCGTGCCTTCCACTCCTCCTCGGCCGGGCCGACGGTCGCCACTTCGGGGCTCGTGAAGATGCATGCGGGCATCGAGTCCTCGCGAACCTGGACCGGGCGCCCCGAGTACATCCCGGCCACCGCGGCAAGCCCCTGGGCGCTGCCGGCATGGGCAAGCTGCCACCTGCCAGTCGCGTCGCCGGCGGCATAGACGCCCCGGAGATTCGTGCGAAGGAACTCGTCGACCGCTATCCCGGAGCGGCCGACCTGCACGCCCGCCTCGTCGAGTCCGCACCCCTCCAGCCGGGGCAGCCTTCCCGCAGCGACGAGGGAGCCCTCCGCCTCCAAGACCGTGCCGTCTGCAAGCTCGACGGAGCATCGCGCGTCCGTTCGGGAGGCCTTCACAGCCGCCTTGCCGGTCAGTATCCTGACACCCGACCTGACCAGCGACGAGTGGACGATCTGCCTCACATCCGGATCGAGCCCCTGGAGGATCGAGGGCAGCATCTCCACGATGGTGACCGCTACGCCGAAGGTCCCGAGTATGGATGCGAACTCGCATCCGACCACCCCGCCCCCGACGACTATCAGGCTCTCGGGAAGGGATGTCCACGCCAGGGCCTCGTTGCTGGTGTCGAAGCCGCTCGCGCGGAAGGGTCCCGGCATGGAGGGAACGGATCCCGGTGCCAGCAGGACGAATCTCGAGCGGATCTCCCGTCCGTCGACGACCAGGCAGCCCTCGCCCCGGAGGATACCATGTCCCCTCACGATCTCCGCTCCGATCGCGGCAAGGCGGTTCTCGATCCCCTTGCGCAGGCGGGACACGACCATGTCCCTCCGACGGACCACCGCCGGGTAGTCGACAGAGAGCGTCCCGCCGAGGCCCATCCTCGCAGCGGCTCTCGACGACCTCAGGAGCTCCGCAGTGGCGGCGAGGGCCTTGGTGGGGATGCATCCCCTGTTCAGGCAGGTCCCGCCGACGTCGGCCTCCTCCACGAGGACAGTTCGCATGCCGAGCTGTGCGGCCCTGATTGCCGGCACATAGCCCGCCGGACCGCCTCCCAGGATCGCCAGATCGTAGTCCATCCATCCTCCGGCAAGTGTCTTCCAGACGGAACTGACGGCGCAGAAGCCTCTCTCGTATAATAGCCGCGGGAGGGATTCATCGAAAGCCCATGTTTCTTCTGCCGTTCCTGATCGCCATGCACTCATCCGACTACGACGACTTCGCCCTGCGCCTCCGCTGGGAGTCGGGCGACGCCTACTGCCAGCAGAACCTCCTCGAGGAGGCCGAGGCGGAGTACAGAGCCGCCCTCGCGATCTTCCCAGAGTGCCCGGAGGCCTGGCTGGGCCTGGGCCGCGTGTATTCCAGAAGGGAGTCATGGGACGCCGCGGAGAGATACCTCAGGCACTACGTCGGGCTCAGACCAGACGACAGGGACGGCCTCCTGGCCCTCGCGGTCGTCCTCCTGGGCGAGTCCAGGCCCGCCGATGCGGCCGAAGCGGCTCTCCGGGCCGCTAGGGCGGCTCCCGGGGATCCGGGGGCATGGCTCCTGGCCGCCAGGGCCTCCCTGCAGGCAGGTGACACGGTCTCGGCGGTCGACTCGTGGTCCTTCGCCTCGCAGGCGGGAGGCACTGCAGCCGCGGAAGCGCTCACCTGGCTGGCCAGGATCGACCTCGCACAGGGAAGAGAGGATCGCGCGAGGCAGCTCCTGGAGCAGTGCGCTTCGGCCGGCTACGCGCCGGCCTGCTTCAGGCTGGCGAAGCTCTACTTCACGTGGGGCGACTTCCTGAGGGCCTCCGAGCAGGCCTCCACATCACTTCTGATAGAACCGGACGGAGAGTGCAGCGACTCGGCAAGGCTCCTCCTCGACTCCATCTCGTCCACGGGCAGCCTTGTGCCCCTGCCGGAGCCCTGACGGCAGCCGCGGAATCATGAACAGCCTACCGGTGGCAGGCGTCGAGGGCCTCCTGGAGAGGCCTCCGGGAGACTTCCTGGAGCTGAGGATCGAGTCGATGCGGACTCAGGTGATGACATGCTCGACCGCGGGCATGGAGGATTTCGGCCCGTTCGAGAAGACCGGCATCTGCGCCAGGGTCCTGACCGACGGGGTGTGGGGGCGTTCGTCCCGCTCGGGCCAGGACACCGCGGTGGAGGCAGCCTCCCGGGCCGCGATGCTCTCGAGGTCCCCCGGCGGGCGTGGCCGGGCCTCGCTTCCCCGCATGGCACCGGTCCGCGGCTCCTTCGAGAAGCCCTGCCCGGAGCCCTTCGCATCGATCCCGGACAGAGAGAAGGCCTTCTTGTGCAGGCGGTACCTGGACCTCCTCGCCTCGACCTGCCGCGGCGCGGCCTGTCGCGTCCTGTACAGCGAGCACATCCGTACCAGGAGAGTTCTCAACTCGACGGGGACCGACGCCGCCGAGGAGGAGCTCATCTGCGGGTTCCGCTTCGAGGCCAGGGGCGGCGGGATCGTCGCGTCACGAGACCTCTCCGGCAGGAGCGGCTTCGAGTTCTTCAGGAACCGCGAGACCCTGGTGGAGGAGGTCTCGTCGGAGTACGCATCTTCGGGGGAGCTCGGGCAGGTGGGGGAGGGCGTGTCCAGGGTGGTGCTCGATCCTGAGTTGACCGGCGTCTTCGTCCACGAGGTGTTCGGCCATCTGTGCGAGGCTGATGCGCATCCCTTCACGCCCGCGCTCGATTCGATCCTGGCGATCGGGAGGAGGGTGTCGTCCTCCTGCGTCAGCATCGTGGACGACGCCACCCACTTCGATCTCCCCGGGAGCTGCGCCTATGATGACGAGGGAACTCCCGGGTGCAGGAAGCTGCTCATCTCGGGCGGCGTGATGAAGAGCAGGCTGCACAGCCTCGAGACGGCGGCAGCCTCCGGGGCGGACCCGTCAGGCAACGGGAGGGCGGGCGACTTCGCCCACGCTCCCTCGGCGAGGATGACCTGCACCTTCCTGATGCCCGGCGACGAGTCGGTCGACGGTCTCCTGGCGCTCATGTCCGATGGGCTCCTGCTGGAGGGCGCCGTTGCCGGGTCGACCAACATGGACGGATTCAGGCTCTCGGCGAGGAGGGCGAGGAAGGTCTCCTCGGGCAGGCAGGGCAGGATGCTCGGCCCATGCACGATCTCGGGGAGGGTTCTCGACCTTCTGCTTTCGGTCGAGGCAGTGGCCGACGATCTTGCTCTCTTCAGCGGCACGGGCGGCTGCACGAGGCCAGGGCAGATGACGCTCCCTGTGAGCTACGGCGGGCCTCACGCCCTTCTCGGCATGGTCAGGGTCAGGGCAGGATCGTGAGCGAGAGGGCGCATCGCCTGCTGGAGCTGGCTGCGGCGGTGTCCGAGTCGGCCGAGGTGCTCGAGGTGGAGGAGTCGATCTTCGGTGTCCGCTCCATTCCCGGCTGCGGGAAGTCCTTCGAGGACTGCCGCACGACCGAGGAGAGCCTGAGGATCGTGAGGAACGGCAGACTCGGGATGGGCTCCGCATCGGGGCTCGCCGACCTTCCATCGGTGGTCGACATGGCGATATCCGGCTCGAGGCTGGGGCCGGAGGTCGGCTGGGAGTTCCCGGGGCCGTCCGACCCGGGCACCGTGGAGATGAGGCACCCGGCGGTCGATGCCATGGTCCTGGACGACCTGACCGGGCTCTTCCTCGGGATGGAGGATGCTGTTCTGGGCGAGCAGCCCCACTCGGTGGTCACCGGGAGGATCCGCCGCAGGGACGTGGACATCACCCTGGCCAACACGTCCGGCTTCGAAGGCCGATACTCCAAGGCCCTTCTCGAGTTCGACCTGGAGTTCAGCTTCCCCTTCCGGGACAGGATGCTCGTCGAGGGTCTCAGGTTCCTCTCGGGGCTTCCTCCGGCCTCTCCCGGGCAGATCTGCGAGGGGATCCGCACCAGGGCCGGCTGGGCGGCAAGCGAAGCCGTTCTCGAGGAAGAGTCGGTTCCCGTCGTCCTGGCCCCGCCCGTGCTGTGCACGATCCTCCAGTCGCTCAGGGCGTGCGTGAGCGGGAGGGCGCTCGTCACCGGAGGCTCCGTCCTCGAGGGCAGGGAAGGGAGCAGGGTCGCCTCCGAGACGGTCTCCGTCCATGACCGCCCGAGGCTTCCCTACGGGGCCGCCTCGGCACCGTTCGACGCCGAAGGAGTGCCCACGAGCGACCGTGCGATCCTGGAGAGGGGAGTCTTCACGGGCTTCGTGACGGACATCTCGACGGCCTTCCAGCTCGGGCTGAAGTCGACGGGAAGCGCCGGCAGGAACACGGGGGACCATCCGTCGCCGATATGCACCAACCTGGTCTTCATGCACGGCTCGGACAGCCTGGAGGATCTCCTCGGGAGCGTGCCGAGCTGCGCATTCGTCACGGAGCTTCTCCCGGGAGGCTCGGGAAACGCCCTGTCGGGGGACTTCGCCTTCGACGCCTCATCCGCCTTCCTGTTCAGGTCCGGCGAGCCGGCGGGCCATCTTCCGGGCCTGACCGTGGCAGGCAACTCGCTGGATCTCCTCGCACGGGTAACGGGCATCGAGGGGGCGCTCCACGGGGTCGAGACCGACTGGCTCCCGTCTGTGATGGTCGAGGGAGCCCTGCTCAGGCAGAAGGTGTAGTACCGGCCTCCCTCCCCAGTAGCCGTCCAAGGGTCCTGAACCCTCCCCACAGGGATACCGCGACACCGAAGGCGCTGAGCTCGCCCAGGGTCAGCCACAGCCGTGATGCGAGAGCGACCAGGGCGAAGCGGCCGGGATCTCCGTCCGATGTCATGAGGGCCATCAGCCAAGCCAGGGAGAACTCGCTCACGCCCAGGCCTCCGGGCGCCAGCAGCACCACGAACCCTATCGCCGCCGCAGTGGGGAAGAGCGTGATCCCGGGGAAGACCGGGAGGCGCACTCCGAAGCTCCCGGCCAGGAGCAGGAACGCAACCCCCATGAGACTGAAGACGAGCAGATAGACGGGCAGCAGTCGCAGGACGCTTCCGAAGCCAGGGTCGGAACAGGCGAAGTTCCTGCCCGCGACTCTGCTGACGACTCCGAGCAGTCTCCTGTAGGTCGTCGGGTGGGAGGCGACGAGCAGCAGGCCCACCACGCTCCCCACGACGGCCAGCCCGAAGACAGGGCTGAAGTGGAGCCTGGAGGCGATCCGGGGGACGAGGGGCATTCCCATGATCATCGAGCCTGCGACTATCAGCAGGGTCTCCAGCACGACCGCCTGTCCGGCGAAGGAGGCCCGGACCCCGGCCTGTCGCGAAAGACCCACCTTCCCCACTGCCGCCCAGACCTTTCCGGGTATGTACTTCCCGACGATCGAGACGAAGTGGATGGCGTACGCCTGCCGCAGGGAGATCCTCGAGCCGGCGACGCGCGTTGCCAGCTTCCACGACCAGGCTGCGGAGAGCAGATGCACCTGGAGCATCCCGAACGAGGCCGCGAGGAGCCACGGATCGAACCTGAGGAGCCGGTCGAGGCCCGTCTGCCTGATGCTCTCGAGCGAGGTCCGCACCAGGTAGAAGAGGGCTGCGGAGGTCAGGAGCAGGCCCGCGATCCGCGCAAGGATCGTGCCGACCCTGCGGCGCCCGTCTCCGTGTCCGGTGGGCTGTCCGCAGGAAGGTCCGGCCTCGAGGTCAGCCATGGCCCTGCTAGTCGAGGACCTTGACCCGGCTGGTGCTGGGGCGCGCCTCCTTGAAGCCCACCTTCTCCCGGACGAAGCCGACGAAATGGGGAAGGCAGGCCGTATCGACGATCGCCTCGAGGACGCTGAGGGAGGGTATCCCCCCTCCGAGGAAGGCCTCGCAGAGACGCTCCTCGAGCAGCCTCCTCCTGCGCTCTTCCGACTCGGAGGAGTCCTGCCTCCATCGGTCAGGGTCGTTGAGGCGCATCAAGAGCCTTCTCGCCTCGCGTTCCTCGTCGGTCACGGAGATCGCAAGGCCCCAGGCATCCGATGAACAGACCAGCTGGAACAGCTGCCTGCCGAGGATGTCCAGAGTGATGACATCCCTCTCGAAGAGATCCGCAAGGCCGGTGAGCCTTGCGATGAGTTTGGCGGTCAGCGTGTTGCGGGTAGCCTCATCCATCGGCGGCCCCCGCTCCCGCGCCCGGCGCCTCGGCGAGGCGCCAGCCCGCCCTGGACTCCGAGAGCCTGGCGCGGAGACGCCCCTCCGGCATGGGTGAGCCGGCCAGGACGCTGACCAGTTCCCCCCTTCTCACTACGCTCTTCACCGAGCAGTTCTCGTGAAGCCAGTTGAGCAGGGCGCCGTCCTCCTCGTCCAGCTCCAGCGAAAACCAGTGCAGGACCGAGTCACGGAACTTCACTATCTCATCCACCAGCGCTCCGAGACCGGCCCCGGTGGCCGCGCTCACCGCAACGCCGTCCATCGGCATCGTTCCGGGAGCGAGGTCGAGCTTGTTCCACACCACTATCCTCGGGATCGTGCCCGCTCCGACTTCGTCGAGGGTCTCCCTGACCGCCTCCATGTGGCGATCGCGACAGGGATGGGAGAGATCGCCGACCACGAGGAGGAGGTTCGCCTCTCGAACCGCGGCCAGCGTGCTCCTGAAGCTGGCCACGAGTTCCTCGGGCAGCCTGTCTATGAAGCCGACGGTGTCGGAAAGCACGACCCGCCCGGCACCCTCTCCGTACAGCTTCCTCGAGACGGTGTCGAGGGTCGCGAACAGCTTGTCCTCGGCGGAGACCCCTGCGCCGCAGAGCGCATTCATGAGAGTGCTCTTGCCCGCATTCGTATAGCCTACCAGGGCGACCTGGAAGGCAGAACGGCGCCTCTCGCTCCTCAGCACCCTCTGGCCCTCGATGGACTCCATCTGCTCCTCCAGGAAGCGGATCCGCCGTCTGGCCCGCCGCCTGTCCACCTCCAGCTGGGTTTCCCCGGGGCCCCGCGTGCCGATTCCGCCGCCCAGGCGCGAAAGATGATGCCACATTCCGGTGAGTCTCGGAAGGGCGTACCTGAGCTGTGCAAGCTCGATCTGCAGCCTCGACTCGGCCGTCCTTGCGTGAAGGGCGAAGATCGTGAGTATCAGCTCGGTACGATCGATCACCTTGCATCCGGTCGTCTCCTCGAGCCTCGAGACCTGCCCGGGGCTGAGGTTCGCGTCGAACACGAGGGTGTCCGCGCCTGCGGCCTCCGCCGCCGAACGGATCTCGTCGACCTTGCCCGAGCCTACGAAGCTCGACGGATCCGGAGCGTGGCGATGCTGGAAGACATGCCCCGCGGGAGTCCCGCCGGCGCTCTTCACGAGTGCGTCGATCTCCTCGGCGGCACCGTCCTGCAGCGAGTCGGACCCGAACGCCGCATGCACTGCGATGACCTTCTCGGCACCGCTGGAGAATGAAACGAGCCTGCGTGTCTGTGCTGCGCCCGTCACCGATGAGCCACTCCGGAAGAGAACTCGGAGCCGATCGTCGGCAGGATGCGGATCACCTAGCCGTCTGCCCGGACCCCGGCCCTGCGCTCGACCAGCTTCCTGGCAGAGACGACATCGAGTCTCTTGACCAGGGCCACCTCGCCGGCCAGGACTCCTATCGCTTCGGACAGCACGCGCTTCTCGGAGGGATTGACCTTGCTGTGACCAGCCCTGGCGACTATGTCGCGCACGGCGGTCGCCACCTTGCGCGGATCGCCGCTGTGGACGCGCTCGCGAAGGGACTCTATCCGCCTCCGCCAGTCGCCCGGGAGCTCCTCGGCGGACCCGGAGAGGGTGTGCAGGGCGCCGTCTATGGTCTTCTCGTCCACGATGTGCCTCAGACCGGTGTCGTCAAGGGACTCGACAGGAAGCAGGACGCCTGCGTTGCCGACCACCAGATCGACCACGACGCACTCCGTGCATTCGCCCGAGATGTTCTTCACCGAGATCTCGCTGATGGTCCCCGCCCCGTGGATGGGATGGACGACCATGTCACTCACAGAGAAATGCATCTGACCCTCCCCTGAAGCACACTACGGCAGCCGGACGTCATCGAGTGCCTTCCCGGCTGCCGAGAAGAACCCACAGGTCGGGCACTGGGACTCCCTGCGGAGGCCCGGCGACGATGTCCGGAAGGGCCTGCACAAAGGAGCGGAGCCTGCCTTCCAACTCGGGCATGATCCCCGAATTGCTCCTGTAGAGGAACACGGTGGAGTCCAGGAGCGCGGGAATCCCTGTTCCCTCGTCGGGCTGCCGGTCACCGTCCCGGATGTCCGATATCGCCATAATATAATCGTTTCCACCCAGAGTGACGGTTCTGCCGTCCAGAGCCCCCGCGAGCCATGTGGCCGGGCCCTGCCCGTCGAGCGTGTACTGCAGCCCCTGGTTCACCACATCGACGAAGATCGTCTCCCCGACAGCCGCCGTGTCGCGCATGAAGACCCCCGGGACCAGGCCCGGGTACGAGAGGTCCCTGCCGATCAGAACGGTCATGTCCACCGGCCGGATCTCCATGCCCGAGTCGGGCGAGGCGAGCTCCCTGGCCATCTGCCACCAGCGCTGCCCTTCGATAGGAAGTCCCGGGGCGTCCCTCCTCAGGAGGAGGATCGAGCCACTCCTCCTGCCGGCTCCCGTGGAGCAGTAGACCTGGGCGAAGCCGGCAGCCGGACCGGATCGGAAGTCCGAAGCCGCGCCGGCCCTGCCGGTGCAGTTCGAGACCCAGAGGACCGTCCCGGAGGGCAGCGGAGCCGCCGGCACAGCTTCTCCTCCGGAGACCGGGAGCGAGTCCGGGAGCGCTGTTTCCGCCGTGTCGGGTGGAGGAGGCCGGAGCGTATCCTCGTCGACCGATCCGGCCGACGGTCCCGAGCTGGGGGAGAACAGAACGAAGAGCGCAGATGCGAGAGCGACCGCGGCCACGGCGGCGAAAGGCAGCCAGCCCGGTCTCCTCCCCCTCCTGCGTCCCCCTGCGGGAGGGGGAGCCTCCTCGGAGCGCTGCTCCTCGAACAGAGGCTGGGGAGTCGACCGAACCGGCGGCATCTCCGGCGCGGGCCTCGTCAAGTCCTGGATCAGTGCGGCCATGCCGGGATGGCGGTTCTCGGGCTTGTCGGCCACCATCCGCTCGACGAGGGCCGAAAAAGGACGGGACAGCCTTCCCCAGGCCTCCAGCTGGCCCTGGCGGTCGCCGGTGCCCGCCACCGAGCGGAACATCAGCGTCCCGAGGGCGAAGATGTCGCTTCTCGGATCGACCGGCAGGCTCGACTGCGCTTCCGGCGCAACGAACGGTGAGTCCGGAACCCCGCGCACGCCGGCCAGCAGGAGCGGAGAGCCGTCAGCTGAGAGGCAGACGCTCTCGGGGCCCAGGTACCCGACCACGAATCCGCGTGTGTGGAGGTTCCTCAGCGTCCCGGCCAGAGTCGTGGCCATGTCCCTCGCCTCGTCCTCGGTCAGGGGCTTCTCGCAGATCCTCTCCTGAAGGAAGCGGATACCCGTGTCCTTGTAGAGGAGTATCCTGGCGCTGGTCCTGTCGCGGTTGTCGTGTGCGGGCCGGAGCGTTCCCGGCATCGGTGGCCATATCCTCGAGCGGAGCGGATCGTCGGTCTTCGGGACTGCCTCGGCGATGAAGGCGGAGCCTCGGATGTCGACCCTCGCAAGAAGGTAGTCGTCCTCTTCGACCAGGATGGAGACAGTCCGGCAGAGCGCGGAGAGGCTCTCAGAAAGCATCTGACTCCGCTGAGTAGTTCGGCGCCTCCTTGGTCACGATCACATCGTGGGCATGGCTCTCGCGAAGGCCCGCCGACGTTATGCGCACGAATCTCGCCCTTTGAGGAAGCTCGGAGACAGTGGGAGCGCCGACGTAGCCCATTCCGGAGCGGAGCCCCCCGGTCAGCTGGTAGAGGTAGTCCCTCAGCGGCCCCTTGAAGGGCACCATTCCCTCTATGCCCTCGGGAACCAGCTTCGCCTCGGGGGAGCTCTCCTGGAAGTAGCGGTCGGCGCTGCCGTCCCGCATGGCTGCTATGGAACCCATCCCACGATAGACCTTGAACTTCCGCCCCTTGTAGATCACGGTCTCGCCGGGGCTCTCGTTGGTCCCCGCGAACAGGCCGCCAATCATCACGCAGCATGCACCGGCGGCAAGCGCCTTCACTATGTCGCCGGAGTACTTTATGCCCCCGTCGGCGATCACGGTACGGCCCAGCCGCGCAGCTTCCGCGGCGCACTCCATCACGGCGGTGACCTGCGGGCAGCCGACGCCGGCGATGACCCTGGTGGTGCAGATGGACCCGGGGCCCACGCCGATCTTGACCGCGTCCGCTCCAGCCTCGACGAGCGCCCTGACGGCATCCGCGGTGACCACGTTGCCGGCCACCATGACGAGGCCGGGGAACATGGATCTGTACGTCCGGACGGACTCGATCACCTTGACCGAGTGGCCGTGGGCGGTGTCCACGAACAGGCAGTCGATCCCTGCCTCCACCAGCGCGGCGGCCCTCACGCCGCCGTCCGGCATGACGCCGGTCGCAGCCCCGACCCGGAGCCTTCCCCGGGAATCCTTGCAGGCGTTGGGGTACTCATGGGCCTTGTGGACGTCCTTGACGGTGATGAGCCCTCTCAGCCTCGTCTCGTCATCGACGAGGGGCAGCTTCTCGAGCCTGTGCTCCCTCAGCATGGCGAGGGCCTCGTCGAGGTCGGTGCCCTGGTGAGCCGTGACGAGCTTCCGGAGAGGGGTCATCAGGTCCCTTATCGGCCTCGAGGGATCCTCCTCGAACTGGTAGTCGCGATTGGTCAGCATCCCGACCAGCCGTTCGCCGTCCACGACGGGGAAACCGGACACCCCGCTCGCGGCGGCCAGCCTCCTGGCGTCTCCGACCGTGGAATCGCTAGCGAGCGTGATCGGCTCTGTGACCACCCCGCCCTCCGACCTCTTCACCTTCCGGACGTGGCTGCACTGCTCCTGGACCGGGAGGTTCTTGTGTATGACGCCGATCCCGCCCTCCTGCGCCAGCGCGATCGCCAGATCGGCCTCGGTCACGGTATCCATGGCCGCGCTGATGATCGGGATGTTCAGCCTTATGTCACCGGCGAGAGTCGTCGAGAGGTCCACTTCCGCCGGGTGGACCTCGGAACGGCCGGGAAGGAGAAGCACATCGTCGAAAGTGTAGCACTCAGGCCAGCGGGAGGAATCCATGGCGTCCCCCTGCTCGGACCGGTCAATCGGCCCAGTAGATGATCCGACCGCAAGTGGAGCAGGTCCTTACCTGCTCGTTGCGGTCGTCGGCTGAATAGACTGCAGTCGGGAGGCGTGTCAGGCAGCCGCTGCACCTGTGCATGACCACAGGCACTACGGCGTTGTCGTATCGTGCGCAGATCTGGTTGTAGAGGGCGTTCAGGCGCTTGCTGATCGAGGAGGCGAGCTGCTCGCGCATGTTCTCGAGTTCGGCGAGCGCGGAGTCCGGCGTCAGACCCATCTGGACCTCCTGCTGGAGGAGGTCGGCCCTCCCAAGGTCCTTGATCATGACGTCGAGATCATGAAGGCTGATGAGTCTCTCAAGATCCTGATGCATCCGCCCCGCCTTCGGCAAGCTGGAAACCCAGCAGTTGAGCAAGCTGTCCGGCACCTGCGGCGGCGAACAGCTTCTCCGGGCCGTTCTCGCCGAGCCTGCCGGCAAGGTGCTTGATGAGGTCCATGTGCTCCTGGGGACCACTGGGCTTCACCGGGGAAATGAAGAGTATGACCAGCTTCACTGGCTCGTCGGGCCAGCCCACACCCTTTCCGGAGCGGCCGACGACGATCACGAAGTCATCGACCAGGATGCTCCTGCAGTGGGGCATCGAGACCCCGGGGGCGACTACGGTGGCGCCCGCCAGCTCGCGGGTCTCGAGCGCGCGGAGGAGCAGTTCCCTCGAGTGCTCGCCCAGCTGTGGGACGAGTGCGAGCATCTCCTGCAGCGCCGGGAACCGATCCGTTGACTGAAGATCCCACAAACAGTAGCATGACCTGTCCAAGTGAGTCTCCTTTACCGGCTTGTCCTTTAATATAGAATATTGCCATGATGTTGAAAAGCGCATGGCCCCGTCCGAGAGGGGGATTCGAGCGTGTCTGAGGCGGCTCCGGTACCCGCGGAACAGCTTGCCGGACTTCTTCGCGACTGCGCCGCAGGATGGGAATCGCCCTCCGGGCCTGCGTTCACGGAGGCCTTCGCATCGGCCTGCGGCGAAACGGGGGCTTCTCCTGCAGCCCTGATCTCCTCTCTTCGCGACACGCCGCCGGGCAGATGGCCGCTCCTGCTCCCCTCGGGGCTCAGGATGTGTACCGTGATCGAATCGGCGGGGACGAAGCTCGTCATCATCGACGGCCGGGACTCCCGGGGCTACCTGGAGTCGGTCAGGGGGACCGCCCTCACACTCCTGATCGACATGGAGGGAGCCATCCACGCCGCCAGCCCGTCTGCGATGACTCTCTACGGATCGGTCCCCGGACGCCTGCTGAGGGAGTTCATGGCCTCCTCCTCCCTGCCCGCCTTCTCCGGGGCCCTGGAGGACTGTCTGTCGACCGGCGAGACAGCCCCGTTCACCGTGGAGATGCTGGGCCTGGACGGAGGCAGGAGCACCTCGATCATCACCCTGCGGAAGCTGCAGGTCCCGGGGAAGCCCGTGCTGGTGGCCCTCGATCCGCCTTCGCTGAGCCTCGCAGGCTTCTGCCCGACGGAGGCCAGCTTCATCGACACGATCTTCAGCAGTGTTCCCCTCCCGGCGGTGATGATAGATCCCGAGGGACTGATCGTGAGGATGAACGAGTCCGCGGTCTCCGTCGCGGCCGCGATGCTCGGAGCCGATCCCCTCAACACACGCTTCCTGGACTGGGTTGACCCGGTCGATCGCGACAGCGTCACCGCCACTCACAGGAAACGCTCCGAGGGCGGCTACGCTCCCTCCACCTACGAGGTTCGCCTCGGGATCGCGGGTGAGCGATCGACCCCCACGGAGGTCACCGCCCTCCTGCTCCCGGACGGGAGGGACACCCTGGCGTTCCTGGTGCCTTCGGACGGTCTTCCCGAAGCCGCCCAGGGCCATTCCTCCCTGGTGAGCGGTCTCCTGTCGACCATCTCGGCCGCCGGCCAGGGCGAGCTCAGGCGCATGGTGCTCGAGTTCATAAGGACCGGCACGGGCGCGAGGGGCATCGCGATGACTACGCCCGGCAGGCTGGCCACGGCAGGCGACGTGCCCATGGCGGCGAGCGCCGATGCACAGGAGTACCTGGCCGACACCTCGCAGGGCGAGAGCTGGAGGAGGACCCCCGAGGGCCTCTTCGACGTCACGGTGACAACCAGGCTCAGGAGCGGGCCCTGCAGGATCTCGGCCTTCGGCATCCAGTCGAGCAAGCCCTCGACCCTCACCAGGCTCGTTCTCGGCCTGGCTCCCATGCTGGCCGACTACCTGGACTCCGTGGAGGGGCTCAGGACGCTCACGGACACCTTCACGGCCATTCTCGACACCTGGAACATCCTGACCGAGGAGAAGGGCGGACTGGTCGGGTTCCTGGACACGGCGGCGGCCGTCTCCGGGGCATCCAGGATATGCCTCTGGGGCCCGGCAGGAGCGGACGGGAACCTTCCACTGCTTGCGACGACCGGAGCCGGGACCGACCCTCCTCCTCTGAATCCGCAGGCGGAGACCTCGGGCGGCTGGGCCTACACGCATAGCGAGACCGTCTACGTGGCCGATGCAGTCCGGGATAGCCGCTTCACGCCGCTCGCGCCGGACTCCCGCAGCGAGCTCTCGGTTCCCCTCCTCCAGGGCAGGAGGGCGCACGGCGTCCTCTGCGCTGTGAGCACCACGCCTGGAGCCTTCGGCAGCCCCGCCCCGGCTACTCTCCGCCTGTTCGCCGTCGTGCTCTCCCTGTGGCTGCTCACGAAGCAGAGCGGGACCAGGCTCGAGGCCAGGGGCAGAGAGGGCGGCCAGGGCGCCTCCGACCAGGAGATCGACGACATCCTGCTGAGCCTCGGCCACAGGCTCAGGGCGCCTGCGGCAGCAATCGCGGGCTTCGCGGAGATGATCGAAGGCGGCAGGATGGGGAGGCTCGACCAGGGCGTGACGGAGGCGGTCGCCTCTCTGGCGAGGGCCTCCGGGACTCTGGTCGACTCCACGGACAGGCTTCTTGCACTGGTGAGGACGATACTCAGGGACGATGCCGGAGAGCCGGGCTGGGGAAGGCCGGAGGAGGTAGTCGAATCGCTGAGCCAGTCTCTGGGCGCCAAGGCCGCGTCTGCATCCCTGAGACTCCATACCGAAGTCCCGGGAACGGGCTTCACGGCGATGTTCGACCGGTCGCGGCTGGAGGAGGTCATCCTGGAGCTGGCGGACAATGCCATCAGGTACACCCCGCCGGGCGGCGACGTGACTCTCAGGATCCGTCAGGAGGGTTCCGCGTGGACCCTGGAGGTTGAGGACACGGGCAAGGGAATCCCGTCCAGGACCCTGCCCTATATCTTCGACAGGTTCTACCATTCCGCGGACGACGGCAGGAGCCTGGGCATCGGCCTCACCATAGTGAAGAGGCTCGTCGACGGGCTGGACGGCACGATCACTGTCTTCAGCAGGGAGGGCAGGGGCTCGAGGTTCGTCGTGAGATTCCCCCTGGAGGCGACATGACGGGAGCGCCGGGCATCCGGCATCCGGCATCCGGGCGAGTCCCATGCTGACGAGAGCCGACATCTGGTTCGACCTGCCGCCCGGACTGATCGCACAGCACCCCCTCCCATCCCGTGCCGACAGCCGGCTGATGCTCGTCGAGAGGTCCACGGGAGGGATCCGCCACTGCACGTTCCGCGAGCTGCCATCCCTCCTGCTCACCGGCGACCTGCTTGTCTTCAACGACACGAAGGTCATCCGTGCCCGCCTCAGGGGAAGCCGCGCCGGGACGGGAGGGGCCGTGGAGCTCCTGCTCGTGGAGAGGCAGGGACCGGGCAGATGGAAGGTGCTCGCCAAGCCCGGCAGGAGGGCCAGGGCGGGACTGCGCTTCGAATTCGGCTCGGGGCTAGCGGGAGAGGTCCTCGAGGTCCCATCCCCGGGCAGGGCCGTCGTGGCCTTCTCATCCCCGGGAAGGGATCCCGAGGAGGCTCTGGCCGCCGCCGGCGAGGTGCCCCTTCCCCCGTACATCCGGAGAGACCCCGTTCCGGGCGACGACGAGCGGTACCAGACCATCTACGCCAGGAGCCCCGGGGCCGTCGCCGCTCCCACGGCAGGCCTGCACTTCGACCGTGAGACCCTCTCCTCCCTGGAAGCGAGAGGCGTGTCGACGGCTTCTCTCACGCTCCACGTGGGCCCGGGGACATTCCAGCCCCTGAGGCACGACGACATAGACATGAACGAACTGGAGGCCGAGCGCTTTGAGTTCCCTGCGCAGTGCGCCGAGGCAGTCGCCTCGGCGCGACGCGCCGGCGGGAGGATCGTGGCCGTGGGAACGACCTCGGCCCGCGTCCTCGAGACGGTCGGACCGGGCGCTGCGGAGTCAGCGGGGCTCACCTCGCTCTTCATCCGGCCGCCCTACCGGTTCGGAGCAGTTGATGCCCTGCTCACCAACTTCCATCTTCCGGGGAGTTCCCTGATGTGTCTGGTCGCTGCATTCGCCGGTCTGGATCTGACCATGAGGGCGTACGAGTGCGCGATCACGGAGAGGTACAGGTTCTACAGCTTCGGCGACGCGATGCTGATACTGTGAGGTCTGGAGAGAGATGACGGTAACCGCGCGATACCTGGCCTGGCTCCACGGCTTCAAGCCCTCGGCTAGGCAGCACCTCGCCCTCGCGGCGATGGAGACTTCGCTGCTCATCGCCTGGGCGTTCCTGCTCGACTCGATGCTCCGCTTCGCCACGAACTCCTTCCTGAGCGTTCTTCCACTCACCTTCCTGATAGCGGCGAACCTGCTAGCCTGGCTCGAGGATCCGTCAGTCTCCGTGATGGCAGATCCGATGACCGCGGAGGGGCTCGCCGAGGTCGGGGCGACGGGAAGGAAGCCCCCGAGATGGAGAACCCTGCTGCGGCTGCTCATGACGCCCCCCACGTTCCTGGTCGCGATTGCAGGTTTCCTCCCCGTCCTCCGCGGGCGGAGGTCCCTGGCCGAGGTCGCGGCCGGGGTCAGGCTGGTCTCGCTCGATCCCTTGCTGGATCCGAGACCGATAGAGCAGATCATGGCCAGGAGGAAGAGAAACAGAAGAACCGTATTGGGTTACACGCTCCTTTCCCTGTCGACGGCGGTTCTGATACTCCTGCTCCCGGCCGAAGCCGGGCCTTCGACCGGACGGGTGGAGCACGCGGCCCATCCGGGGGGCCTCGACCAGCATGACAGGCAGCTGCTGTCCACCTACCTGGACATGTCCATGAGATACCCGGACAGCCTCGAGTTCCACGTGAGGCTGGCCAGCCTGTACTTCAGGAACTCCATGCAGGACGATCTCGCTTCCGAGCTGGACGCGATCCAGAGGCTCGATCCGGACAATCCCATGCTGCTTCTCCGCGAGGACATGCACGTGGACGAGCCGGAGCTCACCGCCCCCGGAGACAGCTTCCCCGCGATAGACGGACTGGGCTTCGGCCCTCCCCCGCGAACGACCTCCGGCGACAGCCTCGCGGCAGACACGTCTGCCGTGGACACGATGGTGGCGCCGCCGGAGGGTGGGCCTCCTCCATCCCCCGAGGAGGCTTCAGGGACGGCGGCCGGCGAGCCCGGGGGCAATCCCTGAAGGCCGTGGAGGTCCCCCGCTTCGAGGTCCGCCGGGTCAGCGGGAGGGCACGCAGGGGAACCCTCCGACTCGCGCACGGCACCGTCGAGACTCCGGCCTTCATGCCGGTGGGGACGCAGGGCACGGTGAAGACGGTCAGGGCCTCCGACCTGGAGGATTCGGAGTACACCCTCATCCTGGCCAATACCTACCATCTGTACCTCAGGCCGGGAGTGGACGTGGTGGCGGCCGCCGGAGGGCTCCATGCATTCATGGGGTGGGACAGGAACATCCTCACCGACAGCGGGGGCTTCCAGCTCTTCAGCCTGGCGATGCTCAGGAGGAGATCCGAAGAGGGCTACGAGTTCGCCAGCCACGTCGACGGGTCGCGGCACCTGCTCACGCCGCGCAAGGTCGTGGAGCTCCAGACGGCATTCGGGAGCGACGTGATGATGGTCCTGGACGAATGCCTGGGGAAGCCGGGCGACAGGAGCCGTGCCGAGGAGTCACTCGCACTCACCCTCCGATGGGCGGAGACCGCCCGCCCGCTTCATCCCGGTGGCGGGCAGGCCATGTTCGGGATAGTCCAGGGGGGTGCCTTCCCGGATCTCAGGGCCCGGGCCGCCCGGGTGCTGACCGGGCTCGACTTCGACGGCTACGCGATAGGCGGCGTCTCGGTGGGCGAGTCACGGGAGTTGATGGAAAGGGCTGTCGACGGATGCATGGGCCTCCTTCCCGACGACAAGCCGCGTTACCTGATGGGTGTGGGGAAGCCCGAGGATCTGGTCGACTTCGCCGGGGCGGGCATCGATCTCTTCGACTGCGTCGTCCCGACGAGGAACGCAAGAGGGGGCGGGTTCTTCGTCCCTGGAGGCCACATCAACATCAGGAACGCCAGATTCAGGAGCGACTTCCGACCGGTCCAGCCGGGATGCGGATGCTTCACATGCTCCAAGCACAGCCGGGCGTACCTCAGACACCTCTTCCTCGCCGGGGAGTGGCTGGCTCCGATACTGGCCACGCTCCACAACCTCCACTACTTCGCCTCTCTCACCGCCGACATCAGGGCCGCGGTGGAGGAGGACCGATTCGACAGCTGGCGATCGGAATGGCACGAGATGAGATCCCTCTTCGATCCCACGGCCTGCTGACCTTGGAGATCCTCAGGCTCCAGATCCACTCCCTCGGCAACGGCGTCGGTGGCGTCGCACGGCCTTCCGGCGAGCGCGCCATCTTCGTCAGAGGGGCCCTTCCCGGCGAGACCGTCGCCTGCGAGGTCGAGCAGGAGAGGAAGTCCTTCAGGGTCGCGCGGCTCCTGGAAGTCCTCGATCCCTCGCCGCACCGGGTGAAGCCGCCGTGCCCGCTCTTCCCGGACTGCGGAGGATGCTCGATGCAGCACCTCAAATACGGGATCCAGCTGGAGATCAAGCACGGCTGGGTCGAGTCCGCGCTCCGGCGGGTCTTCCAGGGCGCGGAAGTCAACGCCGTGACAGCCTCGCCTCGGGTCATCGGCTACCGGAACAGGGTCTCGTTCGACATCGTCGAGGGGCGCACGGGACTTCACAGGCACAGGGGCGACCCGATCCCCGCGGACGACTGCCTCCTCCTGGGGGAGAGGGGGCGAGTGACGACGGCATCCCTCGCGGGCTTCGACCTCTCGTTTTGCGGCAGGGTATGCGTGAGAAGCAGCTCGGGGCAGATATCGGACGGGCTCGAGTTCTGGGGCTGCACCGATCCCGCCCCTCTCCCGCTCTCCCGTGAGGGAGCCGCATTCGAGACCAGGGGAGTCTGGACCGCTCCCGTCGGCTGGAACCTGAGGGAGACGCTCTCCGGGATCTCCTTCTCCGTCCCTCCGGGAGGATTCATGCAGGTGAACACCGAAGCCGCGGAGGAGCTGATCCGCCGGGTCGTGTGGATCGCGGGCGGTTCCCGCAGCGTTCTGGACCTCTATGGCGGAGCGGGCACCTTCGCCCTCCCGGTCGCTTCCACGGGTGCTTCGGTCGCGAGCGTCGAGTCGAACAGTTCTTCGTCGGCCGCAGGAGCCGAGACAGCGGCCCGCAACGGACTGGGCGGTGTGGAGTTCGTGGCCGCGGACTGCAGGGATTTCCTGATGGATGCAGTCGAGAGGGCGAGGCGCTGGGACCTGGTCATCGCGGATCCTCCCAGGGCAGGCCTCGAGGCCGGGGTCTGCAGACTCGTCCTGGAGCTTGCACCTCCCCGCCTGGCCTACGTGAGCTGCGACCCGCAGACCCTTTCGAGGGACCTCAGGATCCTTGGTTCTGCTTATGATCCCGTGGAGTCGATCCCCTTCGATCTCTTCCCGCAGACCGACTCGGTGGAGACGGTCGTGCTGCTCGAGCGGAGAAAGGCGGCGGGGCGGGCGTGACTGCTGCTGCGATAATTGCGGGGGCGGCGATACTCGCACCCGGCTGGTCGTATCTGCCGCTCGACGATCCAGTCTGGCCGTGGACTCAGGAGCTGGAAGCGGCCGGCCTGCTCAGGCCCGCAGGGGTCTATCCCGACGAGCACCTCGGAGCGGACCTTCCCCTTTCGAACCTGGGCAGTCTCTCGGGACCGGTCGGCGAGCTGGCGAAGCGCTCCTCCATGCCCAGCGAGGTCATCCTGGGCGGGGAGGGCTCCGAGCTCTTCGCCGGCGGAGGGATTGCGGCCGAGGGGCTCTACCGCGGGGACGGGGAGACCAGGTCCGGGACCTGGCTCTCGGCCTCCGGTGTCCTCGGCGGACTGCTGGTCTTCCAGGAGCGGCTCTCGGTCTGGGAGGGCTCCGACGAGGAGCCGCCGGACGGGTTCCCTTCCTGTCACATGGGGAGGGAGCGGGGAAGGCACCTGTACGTCGACAGGGGATTCCTCGAGGGCGGAGGAAGGGGCATCTCGGTCTCGGTCGGCAGGATCCCGCAGAGATGGGGGCCGGGGCGGTTCACGAGCCTGCTCGTTTCGACCAACTCGCCGGCGCTGGACATGATCAGGTTCGGGTGGCAGCCTTCGGAGAAGCTCTCCTTCACGGGGCTCACGGCCACCGTCGACAGCGACTCGGGCATCTACCTGTCGGCTCATCGTCTCGACTTCTGGCCCTCCGACAGACTCCGCTTCGGCCTGAGCGAGGCGGTCCTCTTCTCGTCCAGGGGACTGGACCTGGCCTACATGAACCCGGTGATCCCGTGGTACCCCGTGCAGTGGAACGAGAGGCAGGACGACAACGCCTTCCTCTGCGCCGACTTCACCGCCGTCCCGCTCGACGGGTTCGCGGGATGGGGAGAGCTCCTCGTCGACGACCTCCAGTACCAGAAGGAGTACCACAGGCCCGACAAGCTCGGGCTGACCGTGGGAGCAGGCTACACGAGCACGTCATCCACGGTCGGCGCGACGCTGGAGTACACCAGGATAGACAGGTTCGTCTACAGCCAGAAGCTGGCCCGCAATTACTATCTGCACGACGGCAGGATCATCGGCTCGGAGCTGGGACCGGACGGCGACAGGCTGACGCTCGCGCTGTCCACCCCCGCTTTGTGGCCCCTTGCGGTGGAGGTGAGGGCTTCGCACCGCAGGGCCGGCGAGGGAACCGTGTACGAGGGTTACCCGGACTCGGTCGCTGTCGGCCCGTTCCCTTCCGGCGTCGTCGAGAACACAACGGATGCCGCCGTCCGCCTGTTCTGCGTCCTGCCGGGAGGGTTCGAGGCGTCGGCCTCCCTGGACCGATGGTGGAAGACGAATGCCGGGCACGTGCAGGGTGCCGAAGACAGGGGAACGGATGCATCCGCGGAAGTCCGCTGGAACTGGTAGTGTAACGGCAGTCACCGTTTCCGCGTCACTCGGACAGGGAGTTGCAGGAACGGGAGGTTCCCGATGAAGAGGTTGCTCAGAACGTACGGGCCCGCCCTCGCGCTGGCCCTGGCAATCCCCGTCACGACTGCATGCGAGAAGTACGTCGAGGTCAGGACGGAGAAGTACTCCGCCGCAGGCTGTTCATCGATCGATGTCGCCACTGTCTCAGGCGACGTTTCCACCTATCCCGTGGACGGCGACTCGCTGATCGCCGAGATAACCATCACCTCTCTGCGTCCGAGGACGGCCCGCGAGGTCCGGGTCGTGTTCACTCCGGGAACGAGGGCCAGCCTGGAGACCAGGGCCCCCTCCGGCCTCCTTTCGACCGCGGAGGTGTCGGTGAGCCTGGGGGTCCCGAGGGGCGTCGCAGCCGGAGACCTCAGATCGACGAACGGAGACGTGCTCTCGACCGACATGAACCATGCAGGCTCGCTCGGGACCACCAACGGGGACATAAGCATGTCCGGCTGCACAGGAACCGCCTCTCTGTCCACGACGAACGGGGACATCCTCGTCTCCGGCGGGCAGGTCGTCATCACCCGGGCGTCTACGACCAACGGCGACATAACGCTGGATGCCTGGACCCCGCCTTCCGGTGGCGCATCCTTCGGGACCGTCAACGGAGATGTCTCGGTGGCCTTCCCCGAGTCCCTCGACTGCGTGGTCGACGCTTCGACCACGAACGGCACCGTGCAGGCCTCCGGGCTTCAGCTCTCCGGCGATCTGGGCGGCAAGGGCGGGAGGCTGACCCTCGGAGACGGCGGTCCCGAGGTCGAGCTGAGGACGGTCAACGGAAGCGTGAGCATCACCCGCAGGATGGATCTCTGACCCGTTCTCCGGCGTGACGGGATGGCCTGGAGAGGAACTCCGATCCCGCTGCGAAGAACCTCCACGGACGCTCGGCGGCCCTGGAAATCCCGATCCGTTCGGAGCAGCCGACCACCTCTCCGGAGGGCCTGTCCGGGATCAGGAGCCTCAACGGTCCCTCGAGAAGGTCCACCCCGTTGGCGGCCAGAGTGATGCCCATGGCGGCACACAGCCTGCCCGGGCCGCTGGCCAGGAGGCGGGGCTCCTCCACTCCCCTGGCCGCCCGCATCTGCGACAGCCCCTCCACGGGTTCGAGAGCCCTCACCAGCACCGCCTCGCCGCATCCCTCCTGAGCGGCGGTCACGTTGAAGCAGGTGTGCATCCCGTAGATGAAGTACACGTAGGCCAGTCCTCCGCGCTCGAACATCGGCCAGTTCCGGGCCGTCCTCCCGCTGAAGGCATGGCTTGCGGGATCGTCGTGCGCATACGCCTCGACCTCCACTATCACGCCGGAGCGGACCGATCCTCCCACGGAGTGCACGAGCAGGCACCCGACAAGTCTGGGAGCCAGCTCCAGGGCCGTGGACAGGAAGAAACCGGAGGGTGGCTCGGCGTAGCCCCTCTTCATGCTGGCGACCTCCGTCCATATGATTCCATCCGTACTGACGAGGAGGGGCGATGGAACTTGTGCTGACCGGCTGCGCCGCTGTCCTGCCGGCACTGCTTCTTCTCTGGTTCTTCTCCGGGAGGGACAGGTTCCCGGAACCCCCCCGGGTGATCTGGACCACATTCGGGCTCGGAGTCCTGACGATAATCCCGGCGGTCCTCCTGGAGACAGTCCTCCAGTCCTGGGGAAGAGGGCTGACCGGGCTCGTCGGAGCCCTCTTCGGAGCCTTCTTCGTCGCCGCCCTCGTCGAGGAGATCTTCAAACTCTCGGTGCTCCAGGTCTATTCCTTCAGGAACAGGCAGTTCAACGAGCCGATGGACGGAGTCGTCTACGGGGCAGCCTCCGGCCTGGGGTTCGCCGTGCTCGAGAACCTTCTCTACGTGATGGCTCCCGGGGGAGGGCTCGCCGTCGGGACGATGCGGGCCGTGCTCTCGGTCCCCGGGCACGCCCTCTGGGGAGCGGTCCTCGGCTTCTACGCCGGCACGGGCAGGCTCTGTGGAAGGCCTCTTCGCGGAAGCCTGAAGGGGCTTGCAGCGGCGGTCGCCCTGCACGGCACCTTCGACACGCCGGTCATGCTGATAAGCGATGCAGGCGGGACCATGCCGGCCGGCCTGGGGATACTCCTGGTGATCGTGGTCCTGGCGGTGAGCGCGGCGGGCTGGGTCTGGGTCCTCAGGCTCTGCAGGGCCCTGAGGAGACAGCAGGCAGTGGAGGCCTCGCAGGAGCCACTTCCCTGTCCGGGCCCCCGGGAGGTCGCGGAGCAGCCGGTGGGAGCCGCGGCTACGATCCCGAACTCCTGCCATCACGCCTCGCTCGTCCGCCTTGCGGGAGTCCTCCTCTCCGCGGTCGGCGCCCTGCTCCTGGCATGGGCCGCCCTGGTCGCGGCCTCTCTCGCCTTCGCTCCGGGCGGAGGCTCTCAGCTCGTCCTCGGCGGTCTCATCGTCGGAGGCATCCCGGCGCTGGCGGGGGCTCTGATCCTGGCGGGAGGGATCAGGAAGCTTAGGCAGGCCGGGCGCCGCTAGTACCTGAACGTGTAATGCAGCTCGAGGGAAGGCTCCTGCGAGCCGTGAAGTGTCGATTTCGTGCTGCCCGTCATGTACATGTCCCGCGAGAAGTAGTACTGGGCGCTTATGGTGCCGGGCTCCGTCGAGAAGACATCTCCGCTGTAGGAGACGAAGAGGTCCGGCAGGACGTACTTCCCTATGTCGAGCGTGAGGCTCGTCGAGTCCGCCAGCAGCTCCGGGGTAAGCTGCAGCTCGTCCAGGCCGATGCCCTCCCTCAGGCTCCTCGCGAGCAGCCGGCCCAGATAGCCCTGGGCCGCGTCCTCGAGCTGACTCCTGATGTCGCCCGTGTCTATCTGCTGGAGCTGGCCGTAGGTGAGGCCGACTGCCAGGAGGGCGAGTATGTCCTCCTGGGTCAGGGTGCCGGAAGGGCCCTCGCCGGAGAGCGTGATGACAGGGCTCGAAGGCGTTCCCTGGATTGTCACCTCGATCGTGTACTCGCTCCTGTCCATCGTATTCCGGACAACCGTGCTCGCCGTGATGGACATGCGGGTCTCCGGCGGCACGCTCGATATGAACTCGACCGAGCCCGACTCGATCTCGAAGTCCCGGTCCAGCAGGCGAACCCTTCCGCGGAGCGAGGTCAGCGTACCCCCCAGCGTGGGGTAGGAGTCCACGGTGAGAATCGTGATGTCCACTCCCAGTTCTATGTCGGCCAGCGAGTTCCTGAACCACACCCCCCTGTTGCTGCGCACGGAGATGTTGAGGTCGAACGGAAGCCGGCTCGGCCCGCCCGCCGCAGAGCCTCCGCCTCCCGGCGTGCCCACGAGCGCCTCGTTGATGACGATCTTTCCGGTGAGCTCCGGCCGCGTTGTCAGAGGGTCGGCGCCCGACGCGAAGATGGAGCCGGAGAGATTGACCGCCGCAAAGCCGCCGATGGAGCTGCGAACTGCGTCGAACCCGGCGTTGAAGCGGTAGGCACCGAGAGAAGGCGCGACGAGAAGGCTGTCGATGTTTACCAGGAGATCGGCCGAGAGGAGCCCGTAGGCCGACCTTCCGACGGATGCGATCTTGACGCTTGTGTTGTAGCCGCTCGTATCCGCCGAGTGATGCGTGAAGTACAGGACCACATCTGTGAAGGGCATGCCGAGGCTTGTCACGGTCAGCTTCTCGGCCATCGCAACGGCCTCTGCGTCGAACCGGGATCGCCCGTCGCCCGTCCTTGTGTAGCTCGCGTGAGCGGAGATGTCGGCACCTCTCGTGCGGATCGGTATGGGGAGTGCGTAGAAGACCCAGTCTCCCCATCTGTTGACCTCCATCTCCAGGTCCGCCGGGTTCTCCAGGCCGAGCCTCGGCCCGCCGTTCGACCAGATGTCGTCCACGCTCCCGGCGATGCCCGATCTGCTGCCGTCCTTCCATGAGTAGATGCCCGCGATCCTGAGGTCCGAGTCGGCGATCGAGAGATCGACCGTGATGCTGTCGGCGGAGTAGGTGCCGCAGGAGGGGTTCCTGATCGCTCCCGACACCTCGGCGTCGAGGCCGGAAGCACCTGCTGATGCACTGATGCCGAAGTCCCCGACCCCGGAGACGCCTCCCGGCACGGACAGAGCGGAGGCCAGGGAAGCGAAGTCCACCTCGTCGAGGGTCATCCTCACGGCGGCGCTGTCCGCGGGGCCGAGACTGCCAGAGAGACCCACATGCCCGTGAGGCGTCTGGAGGGACAGGGTGTCGAGGAGGAAGGCGCCTTGAGTCATCCTGCCCGCGATCTCGCCGCCCGTCACCAGCCTCAGCTTGGACTTCGCGGCCCTGAGGTCGGAGAAGCTCACGAGTGTGGTGTCCCCCAGCATGATGCTCCCGGATGCATCAAGCTCCACGCCTCCCGGGCCGGCTACCGCGATGTCGCCGAAGTCCCATCTACTGCCGGATACCGAGGCGTCTCCGTGCGCTCCCAGGCTCATGCCGCCGGCCTCCAGCCCATCGACGCCGAACGAGAACGATCCCTCGGGGCCGGAGCGGGACAGTTGCAGGCTCCCGGTCGCCGAGCCGCCGGTGACTACCGCTCCGGCAGCCGCCAGCCGTGCGATCGACGCACTTCCCGAGAAGCTGCTCCGTCCGCTGGAGCCTTCCACGAGCAGGTCGGCCCGAAGGTCGGAGAAGGAGAGTGAGCCGGGCCTCGTCGCGAGAGGCAGCACCGACTCGTCGGCGAGTTCGAGCTGGAGCCGTCCACGGTAGCTCGAGGGCGCGAAGTGCGCGCCGAGACGCCCGCCCCCGCTGAAGGCGACGTGAGCGCCCGACGAGTTCAGATCGGCCGACGCATCCCAGGCGTCGCCGCTGAAGGAACCGTCGACCGAGGCCGACGTGACTGCCACTGCACCTGCAGTGGAGTTCCGCAGGTCCAGCGAGACGGAGCCCCCGTGCGGACCGGTCATGTCTCCCGCCATGCTGACGAAGGCCGATCCGTCGAGTCTGCCGGCCGGCAGCCTGCGGTCGTAGACAGACGGGTCCGCACCAGACATCGACAGCGCGCAAGACCCCTCCCAGCCGAAGTCGGGGAGCGTCAGCCTCCCGTCGAGCGTCGCCGACGCTCCGGGGCCTGAAATCCTGAGCCCCCTCAGGGCGATCCCCTGGAGGGAGACTAGGGCAGTGTCGGCAGAGAAGTCCAGCGAGAGATCGCCGGACCGGGCGCGGCCGTTGCGGAGATCGGCCGTGAAGACCGGCCGGGCTATCGTCCCCGTCACCTCCGCATCGAAGTCCATCGAAGCCGTGACAGGCAGGCGGAGACTCTCCGAATCGAATGTGCCGGATGCCGCTATGAAGACGGATCCGTCGACACCCTCAAGCCTTCCGCTGAAGTAGAGGTTCCCCCAGGGCGTGGAGCCGCTGAATCCCGGGCTGCTCACCACGCCATCCTCCATGAAGACCTGTCCGTTCCCCGACACCGTGCCGACTCCCCTGATCCAGCACGAGGCGTTGGCGGCGCTCACTGCGATGCCGCCGTTCCTCGCCACGGAGGCCCGGAGGCGCATGGAGTCGAGGAGCACTCCGGAGTCGTCCTCGATGAAGCCGTAGTCCAGCTCGAGGCTGTCTGCCGAGCAGACTATCCCCCGGTCGATGTCTTCGAGCACCCGCGCCAGGGTCGCGTGCGCACCGCCCGCCCTGGGGGCCGGGATGATTATCTCCAGCCCGGCGGCGCTGACCCCGGAGACGGTCCTGGAGAGGAAGAACGAGTGGATCGCGCCCCGGGTGCGCCCTCCGGTCACCCTGACGACGAGCCCTCCCCTGCCCTCCACCAGGACGGTGTCGACCCTGCTGCTCCAGAACAGGTCCGTGTGAAGAGAAGGGATCGTCACCCTGACGGAGTCGGTGGAGAGGATGCGCCCCACGACGCGGCCCGAGGTCGTGTCGAACCAGCCGGCCAGCAGTAGCATGTAGGAGGAGAGCAGCAGCAGGGCCAGCCCGCTGAGCCATGCCCTCAGGACGCCCCCTCTCGACCCCGGCCTCTCGAGTATCCCGGACATGCTAGAACGGATATCCCAGA
>Ga0172365_10000192_pt1 | contig 38385 bp, 36 predicted proteins | sample LakKivSesite48cm_FD_114535 | JGI IMG/M metagenome (GOLD analysis project Ga0172365, IMG submission 114535) | Sediment microbial communities from Lake Kivu, Rwanda - Sediment site 48cm | ecosystem: Environmental > Aquatic > Freshwater > Lake > Sediment | place: Rwanda: Western Province, Lake...
CGCGTCACGTCGCCATCCGTTATGCTTCTGCCTAATATTTTGAGCAGGATGTCCTGGTCTATGCTGTTGAAATATTTTGATATGTCGCATTTCAGGCAGAAAATGGAACAAGCGAATCCCTTTCTTTTCGCGTCGCTCCTTGCCGACCTTATGAACTTTTCAAGCCTTCTTACGGCTGCATGTGTTCCTTTTCCCTTGCGGCACGCGTACGAATCAAATATGAATGTCTTATCCAATATCGGCTCTATCGCATTACATAAAGCATGATGGGTCACTCTGTCGCGGAACGGAGCTGCTTTTATCAGCCTCTTTTTTGAATCGGAAACGACGAACTCCCTGTATCCTCCGTGCTTGTAAGACCTGCTTAGGAGTTCTTTTTCTATTTCCCCGAGGCGTTTTTCAAGCTCGCACCCGAATCTAAGTATTGAGCTGCGGTACCGTTTGCATCTTCTGGCGTCAATGTATGCCTTATGGATATTTTCATAACTTGTAAGCTCATCATAAAGTTTGATCATTATCGCGATATCTTTTCTTGGAAAACGGAAAGCCCGGCGCTTACGCCGGAGCTTTTCGTTTTAGATCTATTAGCGTCCGCTTTTGGAGAATAAAAGCCAACAAAAACCGGACAATAGATGTATTCTCCCGTTATATTTGGGAAGGAATGGCGGCCGTAGCTGTCTTGGCGCGGTTAGAGCATCCTTGAACGCGTTATTCAGGCCAAGCTTGTTTGACAAGTACCGGGCACAGCGAAACCCAACATTGTTGTTCGACGAACCGCCCGATTAATTCAAGTTCGCGGCGAAAAGACCGGCATTCGTCCCATTGTTCCAATTGCCGCCGCGTAGGAAAACCGGCACGCTGTTTCTCGCCCCCATCCCCGTCTGTAATTATAGCTCTGCGGTACGGCTTATTGCGCTTGCGCAATCCTTATGGATATTTATTTATCCATCCCGATAAAATTCGGCCTATTTCGTTCGTTTTCCCGGCAATCGCTCCGTATTGTTTGACGCTTATGAATTTAAGGTCCTTTGAAAGCCGCACAAACGTTCTTAGCTCATCCAGGGCCAGGCTGGCCATTTTTAATTCCTGCGTTTTGTTCCTTTCCGAATTTGCCGTGATTATATGCCTGATTATGTCCAATACTTTATTTTCAATGCTTTGTCCGAGAACGAATCTCTGGTTTTTTGGAAACTTGGCGATTACCGGATGGAGATACAAAAATAAATCATATGTCTTCTGGTAAATTATTAAGTCTTGAAGCATTTCTATTGATTATCAGTACGCTCTAAGCCGGCACGCGGTGCGCGCAAGTTGTAAATAACGCTCCAGCATTGGGGGGATTGGAAAGATTAAAAGATTTCTACGCTAAGCTACCGGGCACAGCGAAACCCAACACCGTAGCTCGACGAACCGCCCGACTAACCCAAGCTCGCGGCGAAAAGACCGGCACTCGCCCCATTGCCCCAATTGCCGCCGCGTCGGAAAACCGTTCCTCCAGCAGCTCCCGAATTGGTGTAAACTCTTCCGGTATTTTGGTTATTGGCGTCCCACGCGGCATTGGAAGCTCCTATGTAGTCCCTTGCGACGTCCGCCGTCCAGGCCGAGACGTAAGGAGTCGTTGCCGTTCCATAATTGCACCATTGCCAGCCGGAACCGCTGTCGCAGGATGGCGTTAGTATCGCGGTTTGGGTGTCCGCCGGCGTCCTCATCACGTGCTCCCACACGTTCCCGGAAATATCCCAAATCGTTTCTCCGCTTGAAAGGACCGCCGTCCTTCTTTGTTCGCTTCCTGCCGTATTTCCCGTGCCGGCATAAGCGTTACTGTCCAGTGACGCTATAAGGGCGCTCGCAGGAGCGTTGTCGGTATGCCCCCGGTAAAGTTTGTTGCTTCCAACGCTCCCTCCTATCCAATTGTCTCCCTGCTTCTCCGCATTTTTTACTATCGTCATATATTCCTCATTCGTGAGTAAGTGGGCGCCTATTGAAGCGCAATAAGTTTTTGCCGTGTTATGGGATACTCTCGTTATCGGATAACCGTCTTTAACCGAAGCTATGTATCTGTTGCTTCCCGCGACACACGGCGCGCTTGAGTCATAATAGGTTTGATACGTGCCCTCTGTCGGGACGTAAAGCGGATTGCCGCCGGCATCCACGCATTTGGCTTCGTATTTCATTACCCAAAAGTCCTGGGTGTTGTAAGCGGAATCTCCGGGAACCCTTATCCAATCCCCTCCGGAATAAATTGAAGACAGCTGGGGATTGCTTCCGGAAGCGAAATTAGTGGTGAATATTCCCGATTGGTTTTGCTGTCTGTGTCTCACTGATTCTATTTTGGAAGAAACGGAATACATACTCGCCGCTCCCGGAGTATAAGAGTAGAAAAATGATCCGTTGTTTGTTGGGTCGGTGGGAAGGGCCGGAATCGGACTACCTCCCTTAACCGTGGTAAAGTCTATCGGGAGCCAGCCGGTTCCGTTCACATTCGTAAGGCTCTGGGGAGCGGCGCAATTATAGCTCCATCCTGAAGGAAGAGACGGCAATCCGGCAATATCGCATGACGGCGCGGAAGCGGAAGGAATGGATAAATATACCGTTTTTTGCGTTCCGAGGTTGGCTGACGGATTATCCACCACAAGCATGGCAAGAGCATCGCCGACCGTTTTCATATCGGAAGATCTCTGGCCGTCCCGAGCCTGGGCAAGCAATTCCGCGGGGTTTAAAACAATGACTACGGCGGCGGCAAGCACCGCAAGAATAGCGATGACGATAAGAAGCTCCACGAGGGTGAATCCCCGGTAATTCTTCCTTATTGGGTTGTCTGCGGTTATTTTCAATTATTTTTATCCCCTCAAATACCTCCTCACCACCACGAAGCTTGAGACGACTCCGATTAAGACGGCAAACAGGAGATTGTATCCGAATATGGCGAAGATGTTCCCGGTAAAGTATCCCCACAGGTTCATTTCGGGAATAAGTATGGAAACGTAAGGCGACACGAAATAAACGAACGGGATGGTCAGTATCACGCCGGCGAGCGCCGAAAAGACTCCGTATATGGCGCCGACGACGATGTATGGCCCGCGGATGAACATATTTGAGGCTCCTACGAGCCTCATAATCCCGATTTCATCCTTGCTTGAGTATATGGCGAGAAGGATGGTATTGAACGAAACGATGCTCGCGACAACGGCAAGAATCACGGTGAGCAGGAATCCGGCCTGCCGGCCGACGTCCATTATTTTCGCAAGCCTGTCTATGACAAGCTGGTTCTGGTTATAGCTCACGGTTTCTATTATCCCGGAAAGCGATTCGTTGTTGAGATACGAGGCAATGGACGAATAGTCGTTCGGATTGAATGCCTTGATATTGAGCGATGCCCTTAGCGGATTGTCGCCGATTTCTTCAAGCGCCTTGGCGATATCGGAATCGGAAGGATGCCTGTCTTTGAACCTGACGAGAGCCTCGTCGCGCGAGACGTATTCTACTTCTTTCACTTCGGTCAAAGTCTCAAGCGAGCTTTTAAGGTTCAGCATTTCGTCTTCGGAGACGGTCTCCCTGAAGTCAACACTGATGTCTATCTTGTCTTGCACGAGCGAAATGGCTTTTTGCCCCACGACACCGAAAAGGATAAGGCTTTCAAAAACGATGACGGCGAGAAGCAGCACCAGTATGGTCGCGATGGACACCAGGTAATTGCGGGAAAAGTTCTGGATTCCGTACTTAACTATTCTGTAAAAAGTGGTAAGCATGTTTTAAACGAGGATGTATTTTCCTTTTTCTTCGTCCCTTATTATCTTGCCGTCTTCCATGCTTATCACCCTATGCTCAAGCTGGTTGACGATTTCCTTATTGTGCGTCGCGAGGATCACGGTCGTGCCGAGTTCATTGATCTTCATGAGCAAATTGATGATTCCCCAGGTGTTTATGGGGTCAAGGTTCCCGGTCGGCTCGTCGGCGATTATGACATCCGGATGGTTCACCATCGCGCGCGCTATGGCGACTCTCTGCCTTTCTCCTCCTGAAAGCTCGTGGATAAAATTCTGAGTCTTGGTCCCGAGTCCCACAAGGTCAAGAACCTGCGGTGTCACTTCTTCTATTTCCCTCTGCGGCCTACCGGCCACCTCCATGGCAAACACGACGTTTTCGTGCGCCGTCTTCTTCGGTAAAAGGCGAAAGTCCTGGAAGATGATTCCCATATGCCTCCGAAGTTCCGGCAGTTCCTTGTCGTTTAGCTTGTTCACTTCGTACTGGCCGAAAATAATCCTTCCTTTGGATGGCCTTTCTTCTCCTATTAGCATTTTGATGAGAGTGGATTTTCCCGCTCCCGATTTTCCCACGAGTGAGACAAACTCGCCGGGATTTATTTTGAAGCTTGCTTCCCTTACGACCTCGTTGTCTCCGTATTTCTTTGAAACGTTGTTGAAAGTTATCACTTCTATAATTTTAACTCCGCCTCTATGAAACCGTCCAGGTTGCCGGCGAGAACGTCGTCTATCTTCACTGTTTCGTATTCTGTTCTGTGGTCTTTAACGAGTTTATACGGATGCATCACATACGACCTTATCTGATGTCCCCACTCGGGACTCACGCGCGTTTTAAGGCTTTCTATTTCCGTCTCCTGCTTTTCTTCAAGAAGCTTTATAAGTTTAGCTTTAAGTATGGCAAGCGCGCGCTCCCTATTTTGCGCCTGGCTGCGTTCAACCTGGCTGCTCGCCGAAAGTCCCGTCGGAACGTGTATCACCCGCACCGCCGTTTCAACTTTATTTACGTTCTGTCCTCCCGGTCCGGAAGACCTTGTGAAATCCACTTTAATGTCTTTTTCCGGAACCTCCACCTCGTCGGCGTCCAGCTTTTCAAACGCTGGCAGAACTTCAACCAAGGCGAAGGAAGTATGCCTTAATTTTTTCGCGTCATAAGGCGATATGCGCACCAGCCGGTGCACGCCGTATTCTTTTCTCAAGATGTTGTAGGCGTCCTCTCCTTTTATTTCAATCGTGTCTTCGTCTATCCGCGACGTCTTCCATCCTCTCTTCGCCGCGTATCCCTGATACATTTCAAGCAGTATGCCCGCCCAGTCGGCGGCATCATCCCCTCCCGCTCCCGGAGAAACGGAAATTATCGCCGGAAGGTGTTCGTATTTGTTTTTTGTTATGAATCTCTCTTCAAACCGGTGGGCATCTTCGGGGCGCGCTATGGCGTCAAAGTCGTCAATTTCGGATTTAAGCGTTCCGTATTCCTTCATCTTCGCCTCGGCAAGGCCCTTATCCCCCTTCCAAATGTCCGGATCAGATACGGCAAACGTGAGCTCTTTGAGCTTTATTCTCTTTTCTTCAATAGCAAACTTCTCCGAAATTATTTTCTTTAATCTATCGGTTTCTTCCGTCATTTTTATACATCCATCCTTTAAAACAGCCGTTAAAGCGGCATCTTCCCGCTTCCTTGCAAAAGAACTCCTTCGCTCTTTCCGTTATCGGCATAACCTCGCCTCACTTTATCAGAAACCCCGGGTCTTGGCACGAAGCCTTTTTCCGCCTCAATTAGCGCCGATTTCCCTCTTTAAAACCCGGGACGTCAGATATTCAACCGGAGCGTAATTGTCGGTCAGCGTAACATGCTCCGAGAAATCAACCCTGCTCAAATCAATCCGTTTTTCGGAGAGAGAAGCGATTATCTTGTTGCCGCTCTCCGCTATTTCTTCCGAATTGAAATCAACCTCCTTATCTCCGTTAACGCCGATGAAAATGATGTTCTGCGCTTCGGTGTTGTCCGGATTTCTGGAAGCAAAAAAATGGCTGTTCGGAAAAACCGTCCGGAAAGTTTTTATTTCGGACCAGGTCATGGACGGCGCCTCGGGCGAGGTGTCTCCGATCACGTTTATGATGAACGTTCCTCCGTCGGTCATCCTTGATTTCGCGAGCTCAAAAAATTCCAGCGTGGTCAGGTGCTGGGGAATTGAATAAAGGGAGTGGTACGCGTCCCCGAAAATAATGTCGTATTTTTCGTTAGATTCCGCGAGAAGCCTCCGTCCGTCTTCCACGTGATTCACGAGCTTATTATCGTCCGTCAGTCCGAAATATTCCTTGGCGAGGCCGAAGAGGGACGGCTCTATTTCCGCGACTTCAATTACCGACTCCGGCAGTTCGGCAAGCAGCGCTTTCGGTATTGAATAAGCTCCTCCTCCGATGACGAGCGCTCTTTCCGCGTTCGGATTGAATATCTTATAAAGCGAATAATATTTAGTGTATTCGTACGCCAGGTCCGTCGGATCGGATGAGTCCAGGAACATCGCTCCGGAACTGCTCCTGTCCTGCTGGAAGAAACGAGCCGGTCTTCCCTCGTATTCCCCGTCAAAGATGACTATTTTTTCGTACAGTCCGTCCTTCGCGTACACGGCTCCGTTCCATGTCTGACCCGCGGCCGACAAAGCGAAAATCGCCGGAACAAGAACCATCACGAACGCGGACGGCAGCCTCCTGTCTTTTTTGCTCATAAGCGCGAACGGAATTATTCCCAAAAGGCAGAGGATTATTCCGGTTGCCGTGAATATCTTGTCCACTCCGAGATGCGGTATCAGAACGAATCCGGTAAGCAGGCTGCCGCCGATACTCCCCAGGGTTGACCAGAAAAACATTGTGCCGGCGACGCTGCCGACTCCCTGTTCCGGAAAACGCGCGCTTTGAAGTTTGACGGCAAACGGGGAAAGGAGCCCCAAAAGAAACGCCGGAGCGAGAAACAGAAGAGATGAAGAAATAAGCGGACCGGTCGTTAAGGGCAGCGCTGCGCTTAAAAAAGGTAGAGCGAAAACGCTTAACAGATAAAACGCGAGGAGCACCGCTCCGCTTGCCGCGATTATTCCGAAAAAGAGTTTCAACGAAGGCCGCTTGTCGGCAAGCTTCCCCCCGGCGTAATACCCGGCGCTGAGCGCCACGAGAATCACGCTTATGACGCTTGAGAACGTGAATATGGTGTTTCCGAAGAACGGGGACAGTGCGCGCGTGGCGACAGTCTCAATGACCAAAACGCACGCTCCGGTGATAAACACGGCTGCCGGGAGCGCCGATTGTTTTAGAACTTCTTTTAAACGGATTTTAAGCAAATTGAGCCACCTCCGAGATTCGAACTCGGGACCTCTGCTTTACGAAAGCATTGCTCTACCAACTGAGCTAAGGTGGCTTATTAAAGCTCTCAGTCAGCCGGACAACGATAGTCCGGCGCAACTAAGGTGGCTCCATAGACGTAAAAGCGTTTAATTATGCCCTTTTAACGCCATTTTTTTCAAGCGTTCTATTTTCTCCCGCGGAACCTTTTTAAGCTGTTCTATCTTCTCTATTTTATGATTCTCGTCCACCCCGAGCGGCTTGTTTTTTCCGAAATAAAGCTTCACGTAAGCGGCGGTGTAAAGCCCCGCCGTTCTCACAAATCCTTTTTTCTCCAGTCTCCTCACGGAACTCGTCACTATTATTGACCGGTCAAACTTCGCCTTATATCCGGCGCGCCTGATGCGGAGCGCCGTGTCGGAATCATCGCCGAAGAAAGTAAATTTGGTGTCCATTCCTCCCACGGCTTCAAGGGCGGTTCTCCTTACCGCCATATTTCCGCCAAGCGCCGCCGCCCATTTTTTTCTGAAGAAAAAGTCGCCGATGATGATAAGCACTATCATCACTCTCTGCCACAAATCAGAAAAAAGTCTCATCAAAAATCCAAGATCATCATACCTGTAAGGTCCGGATAATATTCCTATTTCTCCATTTTTATCATGCTCAAAAACCGCGTATATTTTTTTGAGCCAATCCTTCGGAGGCAGGCAGTCGGCGTCTATGAACGCCACGATTATTCCTCTTGAGGCCGCAAATCCGGCTTGCCTCGCGAAATTAGTGCCTTTGTTATTCTCAAGCAGGACTTTATCGGCGCCGGCTTTTCTCGCTTCTTCGCTTGTATTGTCCGCGCTCGCGTTATCCACGGCGATTATTTCAAAATCGTCCCTTGGAAAGTCCTGGGCATTAAGCGCTTCAACCAGCCCTCCAATATTCTTTTCCTCGTTGAAACAAGGAATTACAACCGATAACCTCATTTATTGATTTTCCGTCATTTAAACCTTTCAATCAACTTGACACCGGAAAGCTTTAAAAATCCCAAACTCCGCGGCTAAACGGAACGAACGCAAATATAAGTATAACAAAATCGTGTTTTTACAGTCTTTAAGCCATATAACAAAGCAGGCTAAATATAACTAACGCTAAAATTTATAAATTCCGTAGCGAGGCAATGACAAAATGAGCGACGGCGTACCAAAGCGTACGTCAAGCGAATTTTGTCGTGCCGCAGTAGGAATTTAGGAATTTGAGCGGAATACGGGAATCGAACCCGCGTCTCAACCTTGGGAAGGTCGCATATTGCCACTATACTAATTCCGCTTTTACTGTTCAGGAGCGACAATTATCGTCTTTTCCTCCGGCAGGCGGTAATTGAATTTTGACTTGATTTCCTTGATGAGGTTTTCCGGCTTTCCGAGATACTCTATCCGTTCCTTAAGCTCCGCGTTCTCACTGGTTAGAGACTCGGACTCTTCTCTTGCCGCCGCTTGTTCGGACTTGATGTTCCTGTAATCGCCGGCCACGCCGTATATCTGGTAGCCGACAAAGCCGATTGCCGCGGCAATCGCCGCGAGCGCTAAATAACGTCCCATCAGTGATGATTTTAGCGGTTCGGCGCCTATTTTTTCAACAGCTCCTTGAAAACCTCGGGCGCTATGGTCACTTTTCCTCTCTCTTTGAGCTTTTTCTTTCCCCTCTTCTGCTTTTCCCAAAGCTTCACCTTTCTCGTTCTGTCTCCTCCGTAAAGATATCCGGTAACGTCTTTTTTAAGGGCGGAAATATCTTCCCTCGCGAGAATGTTGTTTGAATCTTTGACTTGTATGGACTGGGTAAAAAGCGTTTTGGGCAGCAAATTTTTCAAATCTTCCGCCAGTTTTCTCGCTATCCTCGGCGCGTCTTCTTTGTAAACAATTCTCGTTAGTCCCGGCACTTCCTCTCCCGCCAAAACTACTTCAAGCTTCGTGAGTTTGGCCGGAGCGTACCCGAAGAATTCATAGCTGAACGACGCGTATCCCAAAGATACCGATTTCAGTTTGTCGTCAAAATCCGACACAAGCTCCGCAAGCGGCATCTTGGCGGTGATTATTATCCTGTCCTCAAAAGCGTCGGTTTCCTCCTCCGACATCCTGAAAAAATCCCGAAGAGACATCACTCGTCCCAGATATTCCTTCGGCGTCATTATGCGGAGCGAAACTATCGGCTCTTCGGCTTTTAGATAATCCGGCGGAAAATCCTTTGGACTCTCCACCGTCTGCTCTCCTCTTTGGGTTGTCACTTTGTAGGCGACCGAAGGGAAGCTTGTCACAACGGACAATCCGAATTCTCTCTGAAGCCTTGCCGTCACTATTTCAAAATGAAGCCTCCCCAGAAATCCCGCCTTGAATCCCCTTCCCAGCACCTCGCTGTGATCCGGCGCTAGCGTGATTGAAGAATCCATAAGCCGGAGCTTATTGAGCGCCGATTTCAAATCGTCATACCCGCCTCCTTCTTCCGGATATATGGAAACGAAAACAACCGGATTCGGCGGAGTGTATCCCGGAAGCGGGCTGTCGCCTATCGTGTCGCCTATTCTCAACACGCCCGGATCTTTTATGCCGGTCGCTATGTATCCTATTTCTCCCTCGTTCAGTTTTTCCGCCGGTTTAGGATCGGGCTTGAACGCTCCCAATTCTTTTATGATGAATTGCCGGTCCGCCCCGACAAGTTTGGTTGTTTCTTTCGGCGTGAACGAGCCGGAAAATATCCGCGCGTACGCGACGATTCCTTTGTGGTCGTCGTAAACCGAATCAAAAACGAGCGCCTGCTTCCCTTTTCTTCCGCCGGCCGGCGGGTTGGGAGGCGGCGTAAGGCGGACTATTCCGTCCATTAATCCGCGGACTCCTTCCCCGGTCTTTGCCGAAACGCGGTAAATATCCTCCGGGGCCGCGCCGATAAGCCTTGAAAGTTCTTCAATTATTTCTTCCACTCCGGGCGGATTCAGGTCTATTTTATTAACGCACCCGATTATTTTGAGCCCCGCTCTTTTTGCCGCTTCAAAATTGGCTATCGTCTGCGCCTGCAGCCCTTGAGTCGCATCAACGAGCAGAACCGCTCCTTCAACGGCGGTAAGGGCCCTGGAAACCTCGTATCCGAAATCGCTGTGTCCGGGAGTGTCAATGAGATTGAGCTCATAGTTTTTTCCGTCCAGCAGGTATGCCATCCTGACCGGCGTCATTTTGATGGTTATTCCCCTCTCTCTTTCAAGCTCCATCTGGTCCAAATACTGGGGTTTCATCTGCCGGGCGGCAACCGTTTCAGTTATCTCAAGCATCCGGTCGGCAAGAGTTGATTTGCCGTGGTCTATGTGGGCGATTATCACAAAATTCCGGATGGAATCCATGGCGGAATAGTAATTGAATATCAGACCAAAAACCAGCCCCGCCTGAAAAAGACGGGGCTGTTTTTATAATCTCTGCAACGTCAAATCTATTATCAACCTCGCCGGCAAACTGGAACTGTTGTACTCGTAAAGCGAGGTCCCGGTTTCCTTGAACACGTACCCGGGAGGCGCCTGCACGGAATAAAAGAAAATGGAATCAACTCCGGATTGTTTCTCGTAAACGAATCTGAATTTGTCGGACAATGCCGAAGGTTTCTCGTATTCCAGCTTCAGTTCCTTATCGGCGCCGGCATTCACGGTAAGCCACCGCCCGAACACCGCTTTTCCGGATTCCACTCCGTCTTCAAACAGTTCCACATCGGAATCCCTGACGTAGCCGTTTTTGTCATAATTTACCGCTGGCTTTACCGTCTTTGCCGTTTCCCCTTCGGAATTCAAAAGCCTCGCTCCCCGCGGCGCGAGCGCCTTTATGTAAGTTTGGTTCTTCGCTTTGTAAAAAGCCTGCGTCGCCTTGTTTCCGTCATGGACCCTTGTTATGGAAAGAGTGTCGGTAACGGTACCCGAAGTGGCTATCACGCTTTTTAAGGACACTTTTTGCCTCATGTACGCGTCCGTTTTTTCTCCGCCGATGTTTGAAACGACAACGGCGAGATAATCCCCGTATTCCGATTCGGGGATTTGGTACACTTCCCCGGCCCAGGATGACTTTGAAATGAAATTCTGGAGCCTCTTGTCGGTGAAATAAGCCTGGATGTCTTTATTGTTGAATCTGTTTTCCGTTATCCTCACGAGCTCTTCCTTGTCTTTGGAAGACATGTTCTTCATCCGGGAAATGAGTTCCGGCAAAAGGGCTTTGAGCACATTCTTCCTTTCCCCTCCTCTTACCGTGGAATCCCTGGAAACTTCTTCCTGTATCTCGGAAAGGAAGTTTGTATGGTCAAGCACGATTCCGTATTCCGGAAGCTCTATCGGTCCGGTTATCTTCAGTATGTCCGTCACCACTTTGTGGTTCATCGCTATCGCGCCGTCAAACTTTATGTTCTTGTCGGCGTAAACGGGAGATTTTTCCAAAAAGCCGAGGACCTTGGAAGCGGAAGTCGGAAAATCAAAGAACCAGTTGGCATCCCTCGCCTCCCAGTCCGTGGTCATCCCCATCATCGGCGACGGCGGAACGACTTTTTCTTCCAAAAACTTGTCCGGATAGTAAATGTCGTTTACCGATATGTCTTCTATCTCTCCGCCGGATATTTTCACGGCGGCATAGCTGCCGATGAACCCTCCGGTCGCCCTCATCTCGGAATCATTCATGAAGAAAACAGCCACATTTCCGCCGTTTTTCAGCAAATCAATCATCCCTCCCAAAAGATTGTCCGTTTCCGTCATTTTGGAATGCAGGGCGAGATAATCGGCGGAAGCGTCGGTCGCGATTCCGAACATGGTCATCCCGTTTCTTATTTTGGAAAACGAATCTGCCATTGATTTTGCCTGATCTCTCAGACCCTCAAGTTCCGAAATAAGTCTCGCCCCGTCGTTCCACATGAGCGAGAATCCCTCCTTTTTCAGATTATTCGCGGCGGAAGCCATGGCAATCGCCGTCCTGTTGAAATCGCCGAGAGAAGACATGAATTCCGGCACTTCTTTAAATGCCGGAATAAGTCCCAGGATGTTTGAATAGATATTAAGCGATTCCAGATTGATTTCCGCTTTTTTGAGCGACTTGCCCATTCCGTCGGTATCAAGCTGCTTTGCCGATTCCGCGGCAGACATGAAATTCCTATAAGCCGTGAGAACGGTTCCCATCGCGTTCTCCTTCGCTCCCCAGACAGCTATTCCGCATGAAGCGAGAATGAGAACGGTAAGCATCGCGGCAAATCGGAAAGATCCGGATTTATTTCTGCCGGTTCCGATACCCGATAATTTGAATTCTTTTTTCGGCCGCGTGGCGGCCATCCTCGGCGCCGGATGCCTGACATCCGATAGAAGATAAGAGACGTTTTTATTTCGCAAGGGTTTCGGGAAATTTGATTTGTTCGCGGTTCAATTATAACAACAATCCGATTATGGATAAATCCCAACTCACAAGAACTAGCTCACAACTATGATTAATCGGTTAGGAATTGTGAGTTTTAGGTCAGGATTTATCTTTTTGTGAGTTGTGAGTTTTTTATTGTTGTGAGTTTATACTCCGGTTGGTTCGGTGAAAAATATGGCGATTGTTTTGAAAATTATCTTCATATCCTTCCGGAATGTGATGTTTCTGACGTAATCAGCGTCAAACTCCAGTTCTTTTCGCCAGTTTAAAGACGACGCGCCGGATATTTGCGATATGCCGGTTATTCCCGCCCTGAAGTCCGTGAGGCGCCTGTATTCTTCCGGATACTTTTCCACCTCCCCCGGCTCATGGGGCCGTGGACCGACTATCGCCATCTCTCCTTTAAACACGTTTATTATCTGCGGCACTTCGTCTATCCGGGTAGCCCTCAAGAACCTGCCGACTTTAGTTACTCTCGGGTCGTCTTTTATTTTGAAAAACGGACCGTCCTTGCGGTCGTTCAGGTGTTCCAGTTCTTTTTTCATTTTCTCCGCCCCCACGATCATGGAGCGGAATTTGTAGGCCTTTATTTTCCTTCCCCGGGATATTCTCTCGCACTTCGCGAAAACCGGTCCTTTTGAATCCAATTTTATGGCGGCGGCGATAAAAGGGAGAAGAAGTAAAAAAACCGCTCCGGCGGCGATTGAAAAAGCCAAATCCATTATTCTCTTCCAGACAGGATATTTCCGCGATACATTCACTCATCTAAATTTAATTCTTTTTGGATTGGCTGTCATTTCCGTTATCATAGTCTCATGAGAGTCGCCCTGACTCATGACTATCTGAACCAATTCGGCGGAGCCGAGAGAGTTTTGGAGGTTTTTGCCGAAGCTTATCCTGATGCCCCCATATACACGCTTTTCTACGACGGACCGGCCGTAAATGGCCGCTTCAAAAACAGGATCAAGAAAACGAGTTTTTTGGACAAACCTTTCGTTCGCCGTCGCCACCGCGCCTTTATTCCTCTCTTTCCCCTCGCGTCCGCTTCGGTCAACCTGGGAAAGGACTACGACGTGGTTATTTCCAATTCCGTCGGATTCGGCAAGGCAATGCGCCATAAAAACGCAAAGCACGTGTTTTACTGCAATGCCCTGCTTCGCTATGCCTGGGACCCGGAAACGCACCTCAGGGATTTCCTTCCCTCGTGGATTCGCCCCTTTGCTCTGCCCGCCGCGTGGCTTATGAAAAAGTGGGACAGGGCAACCGCGAGAAGAGCCGATATTATCGTCGCTAATTCCGAATACACCCGCGAAAGGATTAAAAAGTTTTACGGACGCGATTCCGAAATCGTTTATCCGCCCGTTGATACCGATTTTTTCCGTCCCGGGAATAACCGCAAGGAATATTATCTCGCGGTCGGACGGCTGATTCCTTACAAAAAGTTTGACGTTGTCGTTGAAGCGTTCAACCGTATTGGAGCTCCGATTAAGATCGTCGGCGACGGCCGGGAACTTGAAAGGCTGAAAGCCGCCGCGCTCGGAACGAATATTGAATTTACCGGTTTTGTGCATGATCCCGAAGAACTCCGCGAAATTTACCGCGGAGCCAAAGGATTCCTTTTTCCGCAGATTGAGGACTTTGGTCTCGTCGCGGCGGAAGCGCTCGCCTGCGGCGTTCCTGTTTTGGGATATGCCTCCGCCGGCGCCAAAGAAATGGTTGTCCCTGGAAAAAACGGTGTTCTGTTCAAAGAGCAATCCGCCGATTCTTTAGTTCAGGCAGTCGGAGAGTTTGAAAAAATGGAGTTTGATCCGGTAAACGTCGCGGAAACCGCTGATAAATTCAGCCGAAAAGAATTTGTCCGCCGGTTCCGGGAAATCGTCGGAGAATAAAAAGCCCCTCTTCAAAAAGAGGGGCTTTTTTGAGCGGCCCTGAAATGGGTTAGGTTTAGTCTTTGGAAAGAGAGGTTAAGGTTCTTATCCTGCCCTATGCCTCGCCTGATTGGCGAAAGAGGTACAATTACCCTTTTTAGTGAACCATAGGTTCAAACCTTGTCTTTCACAAAAACCGATGTTCCGTATTACTGTCCGAGCACTTTGCCGTACGCCGCGGAAAAGATATCCTTGGAGAACTCTTCAAGCTCCTTTGGGTCCACTTTAATGTCTTCCGCGAGAGCGCCGAGAGCACGTTTATGCGCGTCTGGCGGAAGACTGAGGCCTTTCTTTTGATGCTTCGCGAGAAGCAATAAATAGGCGATTTCCCCGAGTCTCTCTTCCGATAGGCCGTGTTTGAAGTCCAGCCCGTACGCGTCCGAGAGAATGTACCTCGCGAAATCCTTAAGGTCATCTTTCGTCACTGAAGTGGCTTCCTCCATGTTCCCCAGGGAACGCTTCAGCGAATCCGGGTCAAGCTCTATGCCCGAATCCAGCCAGATTTTGAGGGCTATCGCGTTTCTTCTTTTCTCTTCCATTACAACTACCTCCGTATTCATATTTTGGTTTGTACCCTGCCGCTCGCAGGAAACCTTTTAAGGTACATTTCACTCATACCATATTATATGTATAATGTCAATGTATCTTGGAATAAAAAAGGCCCTTTTACAGGCCTTTATTCCGGTTCAATCTGTGTATTTGAACACGGTTTTCTCGTACGGAATAATCCATACGGATACGGTGCGGTCGAGAGCGATTTTCTTCGTCTCGCCGATAATCAAATCGGCAAGTTTTTTCTTCTCTCCATCGCTCGGCTCAAAATATCCGCGCCCTTCATATTCGTACCCCACCGAATAGCGGACTTCTATCTGAATGTCGCACTCATTTTCGGTAAACATTGTTTCCGCCGCGGTAAATGTCACATCATTCAGCCCGGAAAGATTAAAAGCTTTTTCAACTATCGTTATGAGCGACAGCGAAAGCGATCCGGCAGGAAGCTCTTCAAAGAGCTCCCTGGAGCTAGTCCATCGTATTTGCGGCAATCGCTTTTCCCTCCTTTCTGTATCCTATCGGCTCTGGGTCTCCTCCGGCACGATTGGCGATTATCCTGTCCCGTCTGCAGTTCGGACAGAAACGCCCGTTCACGCTTACATGGGTGAACCCTTTCACAAACTCAAAGTTTCCCTCCGTTCCGCAATCGGAACACTCGCCTTGCGGGAAAAAGCTTTCCGTCGCGTACCATCCTCCTTTTCTGTATCCCATCGGTTTCGGTTCGTTTCCAGCCTCGGAATCTTTCTTCCTCAAGCCGGCGCATTCCTCGCAAAAATATCCGCTTTCCCCTTTTGGAACGAGCGGTCCGCAATGGAACATGACTGCTCCTTTTCTTCCGCAATCGGCGCATTCCGCATGCGGAAAAGAGCCTATCGTCGTATCAGGCATGAATATTCCTCCTTTATTATTCTTTCAAGTTTCTTAACCCAAAATAAACCCTATTTAAAAAGGTTGTCAAAAACGGCGTTTTACCTCACCCATTCGGTCTTCTCCCCTTTTCTCTTTTTCTCCGTGAGCTCAAACTCCTCGTATATTCCGTCCAGCAACTCGTAGTTTTTTACCTCTTCAAGCGTCACCCACTCGTACGCGTCCGTTTCTCCCTCCTGCAGCTTCACTTCTCCCGATATGTAATCTGCGGCGCACGATATTACAAGCGACGGAGTTCCGCTCGCTACGGCGGAGTCTTTGGACGAAGACGGGTCTTCGTGCACGGTGGCAAGGCTCGTTATGTATTCAATGTTCCCTATTTCCAAACCGACCTCCTCCTTTACTTCCCGCTTAAGGGTTCTCTCCAGAACGTTGTACCAATAAAATTCCGTGTCTTTCGGAAGCGCCAGGTAGTCGTTCGTCTCCATCTTTCCGCCAGGCACGGTCCATTTTCCGGGAAAACGTTTTTTGTTCGGCGACCGCCTGGTTATCAGATACTTTCCGTCCTTTATTATTATCGCCGTGATAGCTACTTCATGCAGATATTGGTTTTCCATGGAGATTTTATTATTTGATAGTCAAAAATTAAAAATTGATAATCAGAAATTCATTTTTAGGCTTCCCTTATCCACTCAAATCTTTTTATGATCTTGCCGTCTTTCTCTATACTCTCAAAAAACATTTCCCTCGGCCTCGCCCAATAAAGAACCGGGTCAGTCATATCCTGATAAACAACCAGCTCTTCCATCGTTTCGCTGTGCTTCGCGATTCCGATAAACCTGTATTCGTGGCCCTTATAGTGCCTGTATATTCCCGGTCTTATTTCTTCTGACATTAGAAATTATAATTATAAATTGAAAATTATTTCAAGCTAAATATTTCTATCGTTTTCGCGACCTCTTCTTTTATGCCGTCAATGCATTCGTAATTCTTCACCTCTTCTTCGTTTACCCACGCGTAATCGGTGAATCCGCCGGCCTCCGGCTTCACTTCTCCCCCCTTGTATTTGGCGGCGAACTTCACAAGAACCACCGGAATCCCGTCCGGCCTCACGAACGCCACGCTGTTTATGTATTTAAGGTCCCTTTCTATCTCTATTCCCGCTTCTTCCATTGCCTCCCTTTCAAGCAGTTTTTCCACCGCATCCTCAAAATCGTAAACGTCGCCGTTCATCCTGGTCGGTTTCGCGATATCCAGATCGTTCCACTCCAGCTTTCCTCCCGGAACGCCGTATCGTCCCGGATGGACTTTTTCCCTTTCGTCCCGCTTTAAAATCAGGCATCTGTCGTCGCTTTCGCGGTAAGGAACGACGTTTGCCACGAAATAAAACAGCTTTTCGGTCTTCGCGTCATCAAGGCTTATCTTTTCGGCGGGCATGATTGATTATTTGAGAGAGAACGACGCCTTCACTATCGCGTTTATCTGCTTGTCTATGGAACTCGTGTCGTAATATCCGTAATCGGAAATTTCCGTGGAGTTCACCGGAGTGATCTGCATGACGCCCATGCTCGCCGCTCTAATTCCGCCAAGAGACGATCCGGCGCTCTCGGCTATTTTTTCCGCTCTTGCCCTCGCGTCCTTTGTCGCTTCGGCGAGCATTTCCACCTTAAGGTCGGCTACTTTGCTGTAGTAATACTCAAGAGGCTGGCTTGAAAACAGAACTCCCTGATCTATGAGCGGGCCGGTATTGTTCGCCAAGTCGGTTATTTTTTGGATGTCGGATGACTCAACTCGTATGTTTTGGGACAGATTGTATCCGACTATCACCCCTCCGGCGCCGTAATAATATTTACCGTCAGTCTGTTCGTATGTCGGATTGATTGAAACGGGAAAAACGGTGATGTCTTTTTCCTCCACGCCGTTATCCTTAAGAAACTTCAGAGTCGCGTTCAAATCGGCTTTAATCTGGTCATTACCCTGTTTTAAGGCGTTCGCTCCCACGTTCCGTGAAAAGTTTGCCTGCCACTTTACCACGTCCGAAGTGATGCTCTTCTGGGCCGACCCGGTCACGGATATCAGGTCGCTTAGCGACTTCACTTTGTAAAAAGTTCCGCCCACGATGGCGGTCGCCGCGATGACGGCAATGCTGAATATCGCAACGGGTACGACAAACTGGTTCTTAATCATAAATTGATTATAACCCCGTTTGCGGTTATTCAATACGCCGGGCGGTTATCTAAGCCCCGTGGCACTTTTTTATGCTTCATAAGCGAACCATTAATAAAAGTCCTCTTTTATTTATGGCGAGCGTTGAAGCACAAACGCTGTTATGCTCCGTGACAGCGTTTATATTTTTTCCCCGAGCCGCACGGGCACGGGTCGTTCCGTCCCACTTTGGCGAGTTCTTCCGGACGCATGTGGAGTTCCGCCGCCACTTCTTCGGCCGGTTTCACGTCCGGCTCAACCTGATCTTCCTTCGGAATAACTTTAATTCTTGAAAGGTTTTCGTAAACCCAGGAATCAAACGTTTCAAGCATCCGCCTGTACAATACGTGGCTTTCCCTTCTGTACTCCACGAGCGGGTCATGCTGGCCGTAGGCCCTTATCCTCACCGACTCGCGCAATGATTCAAGGTCTTCCAAATGGTTCATCCATAAGGTGTCAAGCATCATAAGAAGCGGCCTTCTGAACGCTTCCGGATTTTCGGTCTTTTCCACGATTTCCTTTATGCGGTTTTTCTCCGCCTCTTTCTCTTCCCCCTCTCCGGCATTCGCGTCAATCATTCCGGTGATAACTCCCCTAAGATCATCCGCCGGCGATTCAAGCAGCTGCTGTCTGCGGTGGTAAACGGAAATTCTCTGTTTGTTTAGAATATCGTCGTAATCAAGCAGGTGTTTGCGTGCGTCAAAGTTCAGCCCTTCCACCTTCTTCTGTGCCGAAACAAGCGCCTTGGTCACGAGATTGGATTCTATCGGCATATCCTCGGGCAGATTAAGCGCCTGCATCATCCCCCGGATTCTTTCTCCGCCGAATATGCGCATAAGGTCGTCCTCAAGCGAAATAAAGAATTGGGAAGAGCCCGGATCGCCCTGGCGCCCGGACCGCCCGCGCAGCTGATTGTCTATTCTTCTCGCCTCGTGTCGTTCCGTGCCGATAACATGAAGCCCGCCCAAATCCTTTATTTCGTTCGCTTTTCCCGCTTCGTAAGGGCTTCCGCCCAAAATTATGTCCACGCCTCTTCCCGCCATGTTGGTGGCAAGCGTCACGGCTCCCTTTCGCCCGGCCTGCGCTATCACCGAACCTTCTTTCTCGTGGTTCTTGGCGTTCAGCATCTCGTATTTCACGCCGGCGCGGTTCAAATATCCCGCGAGCAGTTCGTTCTTCTCTATGGATACCGTTCCTATCAAAACCGGCTGTCCCCGCTCGGAACGCTTTTTCGCTTCTTCCGCGACCGCCTTGAACTTGGCGTCGGCGGTTTTATATATGAGATCCGGCAAATCTTTTCTCGCTATCGGCTTATTGGTGGGAATGGTTACCGTTTCAACGCCGTAAACTTTGTGGAATTCTTCGGCGGAAGTCTGCGCCGTTCCGGTCATTCCCGATATTTTGGAGTAGAGCCTGAAGTAGTTTTGTATCGTAACCTGGGCAAAAGTTTTGGATTCTTCCTGAACTTTCACGCCCTCTTTCGCTTCTATCGCTTGATGCAGTCCTCCTGAATACCTCCTGCCGTGCATCAGCCTGCCGGTAAACTGGTCAACGATTATCACTTCTCCGTCCTGAACGACGTAATCCCTGTCTTTTATGAAAAGCGCTTTGGCTTTAAGGCACTCTTCCAGATAATGGGCAAGCCTTATATTCTCCGCGCTGTACAAATCGTCCACACCGGCGGATTTTTCCGCCTTGTCTATTCCAGGTTGGAGTATCTCCACCGACTTCAGCTTCTCATCCACTGTGTAGTCCTCTCCTTCATTAAGATGGGAAACTGCCCTCCACATTATTTTGTAGTACTCGCTGGAAGCCGAATCGGGCGAAGAAATGATAAGAGGAGTCCTCGCTTCGTCTATGAGGATTGAGTCCACCTCGTCTATCATCGCGAAGCTGTGCCCTCTTTGGACCTGGGCGGCAGAGCGCTGGGCAAGATTGTCCCTCAGATAATCAAACCCGAACTCGTGGTTTGTCCCGTAAGTGATGTCCGCGAGATACGCCTGATTCCTCGGAACAGGACGCAAAAACCTGCGTTCCACGAGGAACGATCCGGTCGCGTCGCGTTTTTCATCCGCCTTTTTTTCTTCCAGATCCTCCTTCTTGTCGGAATCAAAATCCGGATCGTAAATGAAAGCTCCCTCATGGGTTATGCACGCGGTGCTTATTCCTAAAAATTGGTATACCTGTCCCATCCACACAGCATCGCGGGTCGCGAGATAGTCGTTAACCGTTATTATATGCACTCCTTTGCCCGCGAGAGCGTTCAGATAGGCGGGCGCGGTGACGGCAAGAGTCTTTCCTTCTCCCGTCATCATCTCCACGATTGATCCCTTGTGAAGGCTGATGCCTCCGAGCATCTGCGTGTCAAACTGCCTCTGTCCCAGCGTTCTCTTTGCGGCTTCTCTCGCAAGAGCGAACGCTTCGGCAAGTACGCCGTCAAGCGGCTCCCCGGAAGCGGCCCTATTCTTCAGAGCCAAGCTCCTCTCCTTTATTTCATCGTCCTTTAAACCGGCGATTTGGGCTTCCAAACCGTTTATTTTATTCAGTATTTCCTTGTCTTTCGCGGTTTTCGGCCGCGAAAAGAGATTAAACAGCATAGAGCGAATTATTCCGCCTGAAAGGCGAAAATTCAAGGATAAGCGGAATTATTTTTTCCTTTCCTTGTATTCCTTTATTTCTTCCGCCAAAACCTCCTTCACAGCGTCTATTGCGGCATGCAAATCGTCGCCGTTCTTTTGCGCCCTTATCATTTTGCCGGGAACCTTCAGATTCGCTTCGGCGTAGTAAACATCGCCCTTATTGTGATGATTCGTGGTTCTGCCGGCTTCAAAGTCCAGTTCCACTCCTCCGAGAGACGCCCAATCACCGGTGAACTTATCCAGATAGTCCATCTTTTCTTCTATATACTCCTTTATTGAAGGCGCGAGCTCAAAGTTCTTCGTGGTGATATTTGTCTTCATGGGTTAATTATAGACCCCCGGGACTTGTCTCGGCGAATTTGCCGATTTAGCGGAGAAGCGGAAAACAAAAACCCCGTACCGAGCGGTACGGGGTTAAAAAGGCTTACTTTCTCTTCTTGGTGGCCTTTTTCTTGGTCGTCTTCTTGGCAGTCTTCTTAGCGGTCTTCTTTTTGGCAGGAGACTTTTTAGCAGTCTTCTTCTTCGCCGCTTTCTTCTTTGCAGCCATGTGTTTTTATTTTTTTTATTTTTGAGTTGATGAAAAATATTCGACCAAACACTTCCATCAACTTCTGAATTAATTATAGAACAAAGAATGCTTTATTTTTATGTGGATAACTATTTTTTTGTTTAAAAAAATTTTCTAAAAAATATTTTGATTGTTTTTTTCAAGATCTTTTTATTCAACAATCATTATCTCTTCCTCCATAACGATTCCGAATTTATCTCTCACTGTTTTTTTTACGAGCTCTATCAGCTGCTTCACATCCTCCGCCTTCGCGTTCCCCGTGTTGATAAAAAAGTTCGGATGTTTTTCGGAAATTAGCGCGCCGCCTATCGCTTTTCCCTTAAGCCCCGCTTCCGATATAAGGAACGCCGCCGGAATAACGGGCATCGGGTCGGTCTTGATCACTTCCTTCCATTCTTCTTTCTGGCTTTCGGTTATTTTCGCGGCATCAACGTTCTTGAAAGTGCTTCCGGCGGACGGCCACTCAAGCGGCTGGCGTTCTTTGCGGTATCCCATGTTTATCTCCATTTTGTTCCGCACTCCCTCTTCGCTTCCGGGAATGAGTTTAAGTTCGGCGGAAACGATTATTTCGTTTTTCAGTTCTTCTTTGAATATGCTGTTCCGGTACCCGAACATTTCCGCCGTCTTCTCCCGTTCAATTATTTTTTCGGGATCGGAAACATCAACGCTCGTTACTTTTGCCACGACATCTTTTATTTCTCCTCCGAACGCTCCCGCGTTTCCTCTTATTGCTCCGCCGAATGAACCGGGAATTCCCGCCGCCCATTCAATTCCGGACAAGTTATGTTCCGCGGCGAATCTCACGACATCCGCTAACTTCGCTCCGGCTCCGGCGCGAATCGTGTTCTCGCCGACAAGCTCAATTTCCGAAATGGAAATCTTGAGCACCAGCCCGTCATAGCCTTCATCCGAAAAAAGCACGTTCGCCCCTCCGCCAAGCACGAAGACTTTTCCGCGTTGCGGCGCGTATCTGCCGTAAGTTTTCCATATCTCGGCAATCTCTTCCCTGCTCCGGGCTTCGGCAAACAGTTTCGCCGGTCCGCCGATTTTGTATGTTGTATGTTCCGAAAGCGGAACATTGCTTAAAAATATCGCTCCCATTGGTTGATTCTATTTTATCAAACGTCCATCAAACCTGCCGTAAGGCAGGTGCGTTAAAGGCATCAACTGCGCGCTCTCCAAATACTAAAAAGGCGGCAGTGGTGACCCCGTAAGACCTTTGTGTTTAGCGAGTGCGCGTCTGCCGCCTTAAAAATCATATCATCTGGCGGCCCTGTAAAGAAAGTCCGGCGAATTGAACTCGGCTATGGCCGATTCCCTGTTCTTCGGTACCCGGCATCCCTTGCCCTTGAACGGCGTTATGGCGCCTTCCACGATTTCTCTGAGCTGAAACTGGCTCGGAGCGGAGAAAAACATTGATATTCTGACCTTCTTCTTCGGAATAAAAATCATCCTGATCGCGGCCCCTTCGCCTATCTCGTTAACTTTTGATAGATCCACCGCTTTGAAGTTCAGATTCAGCGCGTCGTCTCTTTCCATTTCTCCGACAAGAACTTCATAAAATCCCCCATGATGGAAAACCAGATAATCTTCTTCCTTTATCTCGCATTCTCCGGAAGCGCATTGTCCGGCGAGCTTCAGGAGCTTCGGAAAATGCTTCTTTTCCGTCGTTATGTAAATGTCGGGCTTCTTGCCGAGATGTTCAACCGCTAAATCCAAAGCGATCGGAAAATTGGCGGCGGAAATTATTTTCTTGGCCTTGGCTTCGGATTGTTCCGAATACGGAACTCTCACCATGCTTGAATTGGCTTGCCTCAAGCCATACTTCTTCTTTACGGCTTTTACCGCGAACGCGATAACCAAGACAAGACCCGCTGCCGTTATTATTAAAATTAATGGAACGGAAAGCTGATTCATAATAAAATTCTAATATATGAAAAAAGGCAAAATCATTCTGACCCTCGCCGTTATCCTGATTATAGCGTCTTTCTTCAGGCTCTACAATTTAAAATCGCTCCCTCCGGGCCTTTACCCGGACGAAGCGATGAACGGCAGCAACGCCCTTGAGGCGATTGAAACCGGAGAATATAAATTTTTCTATCCGGAAAACAACGGACGCGAAGGATTGTTCATAAATATTCAATCGCTCTTCGTGGAACGTTTCGGCGCCGAACCGTGGGCGCTCCGCCTCGCGAGCGCGCTTTTTGGGATCCTTGGCGTACTCGGCATTTTCTTCCTCGCCTCCGAACTGTTCAGAGATAACAAAAACCGCTTTTGCATCGCCCTTATGTCTTCGTTCCTTATGGCTGGTTCGTTTTGGCACATCATTTTCTCCCGTATAGGCTTCCGCGCCATCATGGCGCCCACCATTCTCGTTTGGGCGTCGTTCCTTATGTTCCTCGCTTTCCGCAATAGAGATTCTCTGTGGAAAAGCCTGGGACTGGGGCTTATCGGAGGCGCCGTTTACGGTCTCGGTTTTCATTCCTATATTTCCTATCGGGCAACTCCCTTGATTCTCCTGTGCCCGGTGATTTTCCTCCTTATCAAAACTATTAAAGAAAAGACTGTCGGAAAGTTTCTTGCCGTCGGCAGCGCGTTTCTTATCGGAATGTTTATCGCGCTCGCTCCGCTTATTTCTTATTTTGCCGCCAACCCGGCGGATTTCTTTGGCAGAACATCCCAGATTTCCGTCTTTTCTTCCGAATCTCCGCTTAAAGACTTGGGCGCCAATATCCTGAAAACCGCGCTTATGTTCAATTTCGCGGGAGACGCCAACTGGAGGCATAACTTTTCCGGTTATCCGGCCCTTTCCATCGTCGCCGGAATATTCTTTCTCTTCGGGATTTTCATCGCTGGCAAAAAGGTTTTCAAGAAATTCAAAGATTCCTCCCCGGAACTTTTCCTTTTCTTTTGGATAGCCGTTTCCCTTCTTCCGGTTGTTATCTCAAACGAAGGCATACCGCACGCCTTGAGGGCGATAATCGCCATACCGGGCGTAATGATCATCGCGTCTCTCGGAATGGATTACTTGGGAACCAAATTCAAAGAATGGTTTTCCGCCGGCGAAAAAGGCAAGACGCTGTTTAAGGTCTGCGCCACTGTTGTCGTTTCATTCCTCATTGTTGAGCCGTTCGTGATGTATTTCGTCCTCTGGGGTAAAAACCCGAACGTTGCCGGCGCGTTCAACCAAAATTACGTTGATATCGCCCGCTCCATCAATTCTCTCCCTAAAGAAGTGGATAAATACGTGATTGTCCTCGCTGGAGGAGCTGAAGCGAGAGGAATTCCGATACCGGCGCAAACGGTACAATTCATGACTGATAGCTTTACCGAAAAGGGAATGGAAAAGAATAACATTCATTATTTCCGTTCTTACGATGAGCTCCCGGACGTTAAGCGGGACGCCGTGCTGTTCGTGATTGAATAAGCGAAATCAAAAAACCTGTCGCCAGCTGGCGACAGGTTTTTTATTCCCGTTTTATTTTATTGACGCGAGCGCTTTTCTTGCCGCTTCAGTTTCCGCCTCCTGCTTGGACGGTCCTTCTCCCGTCGCCGCCAGTTCTTTTCCGAAATAGACCCCGGCTTTGAAAGCCTTTTGGTGTTCCGGACCGGATTCTTCAAGCACTTTATAGGTCGGCGTTATTTTCATCATATCCTGCGTCTTCTCCTGCAGAACGCTCTTCGGGTCTCTGTATCCCTGTTTTTGGACTTCGTCTATGCGGGAAATGACTTTGTCTTTTATAAACTTTTCAGCCGTGTCGTATCCCTGGTCCAGATATATGGCCCCTATCAAGGCTTCAAAACCGTCGGCAAGGATCGTTTCCATCGCTCTGCCCGCCTGGCTCCCCTCTCCCTTGGACAAAAGAAGATGCCCCTGCAGGTGGATGCTTTCGGCTATCTTCGCGAGCATTTTGGTGTTCACGAGCGCCGCCCGCATCATGGTTAGCTCTCCCTCTTCCGACTTCGGAAAAGCGCGGAATAAATGCCGCGTCGTTGCGAGCTCAAGCACCGCGTCGCCCAAAAACTCCAGCCTCTCGTTATGGTCGTATGGCCAGTCTTCGCTTTCATTAAGATACGACCTGTGAGTCAGGGCTTCTTTCAATATTCGGTCATCCTTAAAGATGATGTCTATTTCCGCTTGAAACTCGTTTGTGTTCATGTGTCGCGCGCCCCGCGAAGCTCCGTAAAAAGCGAAGTGGGGTTTGTGTTCATTAGTTAGCTGCCGCGCCGGACGATTCTCCGTTTTCGTCCGGAGGCATGGTGTCGTCAAAAGGCAGATTGGTGTCTTCCGCTTTAAACCCTTCGTCTATCACCGGATATGGAGACTTGCCAGCCGGCGGACTTTCCAATTCGGAATTCTCTCCCTCCTTTCTCGGTTTGTCTTCTTTGTCCGGCTCTCCTAACTCCCGATAAACGGTTCCGAGCACGCCGTTCACAAATCTGCCGGAGTTCAGTCCTCCGTAAGCCTTGGCAAGTTCAATCGCTTCGTTGATGGCGACTCTCGGGGGAACCTCCTCTCTGTTTGAGAACAAAAGCTCATACAGGCCGATTCTTAAAATATTTCGGTCTATCATGGCGATTTGCTCAATCGGCCACTCGGGAGCGGCCTTCTTTATTATTTCATCAACTTCGCCGATCTTGGCGACGACTCCGTTCGCGAGCGCCCTCACGAAATCGGCTTCATCCAGCTCCGGAGCGAACTCCTTCAAATCTCTTTCCACGTATTCGGAAAGCTCGGTGTTTCTGCCGTGAAAATCCCACTCATAGAGGGACTGCAGAACTATGGAACGGCCTACTTGCCTGGCGGACATGGGTTTTGCGTTTTGTGTTTTTTAAAATTGAAAATAAAAATGCGGCTCTTACTTACTCGTAATAGCCGCATTCGGGACAAGCTCTGTGGCTAAGGGTCGGCCGGCCGCACTTCTTACAGGCGGTAAGGCTGACTTTCTTTCTGGCCTGATGGGATCTCCTTCTTCCCACCTTTGACTTGGAGTGATGTTTTACTGGAGGTGGCATTTTATAAGCTTTTTGCTCATCAAAATATAATCTTAAAAACCCTCTTGTGTCAAACCGGGAACGGCGTTTTTGAGGAACGTTTGCCGGTGGAATCCCTCTATGAATCCCAGTTTTTTAATAGCCTCCATATGGGCCTTCGTTCCGTATCCTTTGTGTTCATTAAACCCGAATTCGGGGTATTTTTCCGCCATTCGCCTCATATAGGCGTCTCTTGTCACTTTTGCCATCACGGCGGCAAGTTTCACTTCTTTGAATTTTCTGTCCGCTCCGGTCACGGTTCTCACGGATGAGATGTTCCCGTAAAAATCGCCGGCATTCTGGAAAGACCTGCTCTTTAAGAACAAGCTCCCGTCAAGAATCACACTTACCTTAAAAAGGTCTCCCTCGTTCAGTATTTTATTCAGGCTCCTCCAAGCGGCGAGATTGGCGGCTCTCGCAATGTTCAGCCTGTCCACCGTATTGGGCATGGCGCTTGAAACGGCGACAATGATTCCTTTTTCCTGTCCTTCGGTTTTCACCCACTCGTACCAGACCTCTCGTTGCAGCCGGGTCATGAGCTTTGAATCCCGGAGTTCGGGAAGTTTTGCCGAAAATCGGCAACCAGCGGGAATGAGGCACCCGGACACCGTCACCGGCCCGGCAAGGCATCCTCGGCCGACTTCATCTATTCCTATTCTCATTTTACCTGCCTTTTTGGAGGCAATTGGACATACAGCTTTCAAGAGTCCAGTCGGACGGATCGTTATTGCACTTTTCCCTGCATTCGCCTCTCTTGATAAACCATAGCGCCGCGATAGCCGCCAAAACAGCGATAACAATAAAAATCAAAACCGGCTTTTTTATTTTCACTGCCTAATTATAAGCGAATTTCCAAATTTTGCCCCCACCCTCGCGCTTCCTTATAATTAAACCGTGAAATTCGTCCACCTCCACGTCCACTCCCATTACTCCCTGCTTGACGGACTTTCCAAGATTGATGATCTGGTCGCTTACGCCAAGGAGCTCGGAATGGAAGCGCTGGCCTTAACCGACCACGGCAACATTTACGGCGCCGTGGAATTTTTTAAAAAAGCCACTAAAGCCGGAATCAAACCCATCATCGGCTGTGAACTATACGTAGCCCGCGAATCAAGATTTTCCAAAGACCCCAAGGCGGATAACCTGCGTTATCACCTGACGATGCTCTCCAAAAACGAAACCGGCTATAAGAACCTGACCAAGCTGGTTTCCAAAGCACACCTGGAGGGCTTTTATTACAAACCGAGAATTGACCGCGAACTTTTAGAGGCCCATCACGAAGGATTGATTTGTCTCTCCGGTTGTTTTCAGGGAGAAATCGCCTATCACCTGAAAATGGGCAGGCTGGAAGAAGCCATGAACACGGCGAGATATTACAAAGGGCTCTTCGGCGAAGACTACTATCTTGAGATACAGGAACACGACAAAGACTTGGCTCCGAAAATTTTGGAAATTTCAAAAACGCTTGATATTCCGCTTGTTGCCACCCATGACTCCCATTATCTGAGAAAAGAAGACCAGTCCGCCCACGAAGTTCTTCTCGCCATTCAAACATCCAATCCGGACGGGAAAAAAGGAATGAGCATGAAAGACTACGACCTGTCGCTTAAGTCCCCCGAAGAGATGGAAGAAATCTTCGCGGACATGCCCGAAGCTTTGGAAAACACCGCCCGCATCGCCGAAAAATGCGACTTTGGATTTGAGCTCGGCAAAATACTGCTTCCTTACTTTCCTCTCCCCGAAGAATATAAAGATATGAGCTACGACGACTTCCTCCGCATGGAAGTTGAAAAGCGTTTACCGTCCCGCTATCCGGAAGTAACCGACGCCGTAAAGGAACGCATTGAATATGAACTCGGCGTCATTAAGACAACGGGCTACGCGAGTTATTTTCTCATCGTCCAAGACTTTATCATTTGGGCGAAGGAACACGGCATCGGAGTGGGTCCCGGGCGCGGCTCCGGCGCCTCGTCCATCGTCGCCTATATCATCGGCATCACCGAAATTGAGCCTCTTTCGCAAAACCTTCTTTTTGAAAGATTCCTTAATCCGTACCGCGTCTCAATGCCGGACTTTGATACAGACTTCGCCGATGACCGCCGTGAAGAAGTGGTTGCCTATGTTAAGGAAAAATACGGCGACGATCACGTTTCGCAGATCATCACCTTTGGAACTCTGGCGGCGAAAGCCGCCGTCCGCGACGTCGGCCGGGCGCTCGGATACCCGTACGCTTTCGTTGACGGCATCGCGAAGCTGATGCCAACCGTGCCGAACGCCGATAAATCGGCGTCTCAGCTAAAGGGCTTTCTGGAAACCATTCCGGAACTTAAGGAACGGTACGACAACGAAGAAGACGTTAAGCGCATCATTGATTTTGCGATGAAGCTTGAGGGTGTCGCCCGCCACGCTTCGGTTCACGCCGCCGCGGTCGTCATTTCCAAAGACCCCCTTACCGAATACACCGCCGTCCAGCGTTCGCCGCAGGACGAAAACGCGACCATCAGCCAATTTGAAATGCATGCTATTGAAGAAGTCGGTTTGCTTAAGATGGATTTCCTGGGGCTTAAGAACTTAACCGTCATTCAAAACGCCCTCCGGCTGATTGAAGCCCGCCGGGGAGAAAAAGTGGACGTCGGCCATCTGCCAATGGAAGACCCTGACACTTACGCGCTCATTGCGCGGGGAGAAAACATCGGCGTGTTTCAATTTGAAGGTTCGGGAATGACGAGGTGGCTGACCGCCATGAAAGCGGACCGCTTTGAAGACCTTATCGCCATGGTGGCGCTTTACCGTCCGGGACCGATGGAGTTCATCCCGACCTACATCGCGCGCAAGCACGGAAAGGAAGAAATCACTTATCTTCATCCGAATATGGAGCCCATCTTGGGAGACACCTACGGCATTATGATCTATCAGGAACAGCTCCTGATAGCCGCCCAGCAACTCGCCGGATTCACCATCGGCGAGGCGGATGTCTTGAGAAAAGCCGTCGGAAAGAAAATAAAGTCCCTTCTTGACGAGCAGTCGGAAAAATTCATTTCCGGCGCCGAAAAAGTTTTAGGTTCCCGCAAATTGGGTGAAGACATTTGGCATTTGATTGAGCCTTTTGCCCGCTACGGATTCAACAAAGCGCACTCCGTCTGCTATGCCCTCATCGGCTTCCAGACGGCGTATCTCAAGGCGCACTATCCGCTTGAATTTATGACGGCCCTTTTGAACAACGATGCCGGCGATGTGGAAAGAGTTTCCGTTCTCATAAACGACTGCAAACGCCAGGGCATTGAAGTTCTTCCGCCGGACGTGAACGCTTCGTTCACCGATTTTGCTCCGGAGGGCGACAATATCCGTTTCGGCCTCTTGGCCATCAAGAATATTGGCGCGGGCATCGCCCAGGCGATAGTGGAAGAAAGAATGAAAGGCGGACCGTTCAAAAGTTTTGAAGAACTCGCCTCAAGGGTCAGCCATAAGGACCTCAATAAAAAATCCATTGAAAACCTGGCAAAGAGCGGCGCCCTTGATTCGCTTGGCGTTGAACGCCGGATGATTCTCATGAATATGGAAGACATCGTGAAAACCGTAAGCGCCTACCGTAAGAGCGCCTCTTCGGCGCAGTCTTCCCTTTTCGGCGAATCAGCCGCCGGATTTTCCATTAAGCTCAAAGATTTCGCTCCCGCGAGCAAAACGGAACGCCTTGCTTGGGAAAAAGAACTGCTTGGACTATATGTGAGCGACCACCCTCTTCGCGGATTCAAGCATAACGGAAACGGCGTTGTCCCTTTAAAGTCGCTCAAAAACGGACACGACGGACAAACGCTTAAAGTCGCCGGACTCATCACGAGAATCACGAAAATCATGACTAAAAACGGCCAGCCGATGCTGTTTGCAAGAATTGAAGACATGAGCGATAATGCTGAAATATTGGTTTTCCACGACGCCATGGCGAAAAGCCCCGAAACGTGGACCGAGGGCGTTATCGTGGAAATCAAAGGCCGTTTATCAAAGAAAGACGGTGATTCAAAACTCATATGCTACGAAGCAAAAGCAATATAGACAAAGAGTCCGCCTCGCTTGAGCGGGCAAGGCACTCCCTTTCGCACATCTTGGCCGCCGCTGTTAAGGAAAAGTTTCCCAAGGCTAAGCTTGGAATCGGACCGGCGATAGCCAACGGTTTTTATTACGATTTTGAAATAAAAAACCTGACCGAAGAGAATTTGTCGGGAATTGAATCCCGTATGAGGGAAATGCTCTCTTCCGGCCTTAAGTTTGAAAGAGAAGAAATCACTCCGGCAAAAGCCAAAAAGCTTTTTGCCGGCGAACCGTACAAGCTGGAGCTTATTGACGAGCTCAAAAAAGAAAAGAAGCCGATTACCGTTTACAAGACGACAGTTAAGGGAAGCAAAGAACCCGTTTTCACCGATCTCTGCGCCGGACCCCACGTTAAATCTTCTTCCGAAATACCGGCCGACGGATTCAAACTCGCGAAGCTTGCCGGAGCGTATTGGAAGGGCGACGAAAAGAATAAAATGCTCGTCCGCGTTTACGGACTGGCGTTTGAGTCAAAAGAAGCGCTTGAGAAATACCTGGTTCTCCAGGAAGAAGCCGAAAGGAGAAACCACCGTAAAATCGGCGCCGAACAAAAGCTTTTCTATATTGAACCGAACACCGTGGGACTCGGGCTTGTTATGTGGCAGCCGAAGGGAGCCATGCTTTGGCGGGTAATGGAAGACTTCTGGTACAAGGCCCATCTCAAAGGCGGATATGAGCTCGTCCGCACTCCGCACATCGGCAGCAAAAAACTATGGGAAACTTCGGGACACTGGGGATTCTATTCGGACAGCATGTACCCCCCGCTTGAAGTCGGCACTTCGCTCGCCGAAATCAAGCTCGGCAAAAAACCGAAAGTGAAAGACGAATATCTCTTGAAGCCGATGAACTGTCCTTTCCATGTGACGCTCTTCAAATCGGCGATTAGGAGCTACCGCGAACTTCCCGTCCGCTGGGCGGAATGCGGCACCGTGTACCGCTATGAAAAGAGCGGCGAGCTTTCCGGCCTTACTCGCGTCCGCGGGTTCACCCAGGACGACGCCCACATCATTTGCGCGCGTAGTCAGGTTAAAGACGAGCTTCACCGCGTCGTTAAATTCATCAAGATGATTTTCAGCACCTTCGGCTTTGAAGATTACAAAGTCTATCTCTCAATGAGAGACCCGAAGGACAAAAAGAAATACGCCGGTTCGGACGAAGGCTGGAAGTTTACCCAGAAAGTTTTGGAAGACGTCGCCAAAGAAGAAGGATTGGATTACACAAAGGAAGAAGGCGAAGCCGCTTTCTACGGTCCCAAGTTGGACTTCAAGATAAAGGACGTGCTCGGACGCGAGTGGCAATGCTCCACTCTCCAGTTTGATTTCAACGTCCCGGAACGATTTGATCTCACCTTCATAAACGACAAAGGTAAAGAGGAGCGCCCCTATATGCTGCACCGCGCGCTGTTCGGCTCTTTTGAGCGCTTTATCGGTCTTCTTATAGAACACTACGCGGGAGCGTTTCCCGTATGGCTCTCCCCCGTCCAGGCGGCGATTATTCCCGTAAGCGATAAAGTGGCCGATTACGCCGCCGAAGTCGCCTCCGCCCTCGCGGACGAAGACATCCGTTTCGTTGTCTCCAATGAAAATGAAACTCTCGGCAAACGCATCCGTTCCGCCGAGATGGAAAAGATTCCTTACATCCTCGTTGTGGGTGAGAAAGAAGCTTCCGGAAAAACCGTTTCGGTCAGAAAAAGAGGCAAAGGAGATATGGGAGCGAAGAGCGTTGAAGACTTCCTGAAAGACATAAAAACTGAAGTAAAAACCCATAAAGACCTGTGAATATCCTAAGAAACCGCCCCAAAAAGGCGGTTTTTAGTGGGTATTTACTTTCAGACCACATTCTGTATAATACGGCAAGACTTCCTTACCAAAAGACCAGAAGGACCTGCGCCGCCACCCCCTGCGTGACGCCAAAAAGGATCTCCTTCCGCGCTATTACCTAAATGGCGCCCCACGCGAGGCCCCTCCGGATTTTCCGGAGGGGCATTTTATTACTTACTCTGAATGTCCGTTTTAAAATATACCTTCGCCGTATCCGCCCCATAACCCAATAAAAGAACGAACACCTCTGAACCTGCCTAAATTGACGGCCGTCAATTTAGGCAGGTTTTGTTATTTGAGTTTTATTTCTCTGCCCCATATCATTTCTTTGTGAAATCCCTCCCGAAAATATTGGTTGTATTGGGGCCAACCGCTTCCGGCAAATCGGACCTGGCGGTAAAGTTGGCGATTGAAAGGAACGGCGAAATTGTTTCCGCCGATTCCCGCCAGGTTTATCGGGGACTTGATATCGGCTCCGGTAAAATAACACCCGAAGAAACAAAGGGCGTCCCCCATCATCTCTTGGATATTGCTTCTCCCCGCAAAGTGTTTTCCGCCTCTGATTATGCCAAGCTCGCAAGGCAAGCGATTGGCGATATTCTCTCCCGAGGAAAACTGCCCGTCATCTGCGGCGGCACCGGCTTTTACATAGACGCCGTCCTTTACGGCGACTCCTTCGCTCCGGTTCCGCCAAATCCTGAAATAAGAAAAAAACTGGAAAAACTGGAGACGGAAGAATTGGCGGAAAAACTTTCGGAGTTGGACCCTGAACGCTTTTCCTCCATTGACGTTAAAAACCGGGTCCGGCTCATCCGCGCTTTGGAAATAGTGCTTTCAACCGGAAAGCCCGTCCCGAAAACAAAAAAGAAGGCTTTATATGACGCCGAAAAAATCGGCATCCTGTGGCCGATGGAAGAATTGGATAAAAGGATAGAGCTCCGCTTGGATAAAAGACTCTCCTCCGGAATGATTGAAGAGGTCGCCAATCTGAAGTTCCCCAAAAAAGGAGAAGGCCTGTCTTGGAAACGCTTCTATGAACTGGGCTTGGAATATCGCTACATATCGCTGTATCTAAAAGGCGAACTCACTCGCGAAGAAATGCGGAATCAGCTACTCACCGCCATCAGGCAATACGCCCGCCGCCAAATGACCTGGTTCAAACGGGATAAAGAAATTAAGTGGATTAATCCTAAGATTGCTTAATGTGTTCCCCGAGCGTTTTGCGTATCGCCTCCGGGCTCCCCTGCCCCTTAAGCTTCGCCATCGCCTTGCCGAACAAAAACTGCAGAGCGTTTTCTTTTCCTTTTCTGTAATCTTCAATCGCTTTCGGATTTTCCTCCAGGACTTCTTTTATCACTTCGGAAATCGCCCCTTCGTCGGTCACTTGAGTTATGCCTTTTTCGGCGATTATGTCTCTCGGGTCCAGGCCGGTCGCGCGCATCTCGGCGAGAATGTCCTTTGCCATCCGGCTTGATAGTTCCCCTTTGGTTATGAGAATCGCGAGGTCCGCCATGTTCTCCGGATTCACTTTTTCCTTGAATCCGGCAATGGTTGTTCCGCTTTGGTTTATTGCCCCGCGAACGTCGGCAAGCATGTAATTTGCCGCCACGGTAAGCGCCTTTTTCTTTTCTTCTTCGGTTAGGTTCTCGTCGTTTATCTCCGAAGCCGTCTCTTCGTAATACTCGGCAAACTGTCTGTCTTCGGCAAATGAAGCGGCGGCGCTTTCCGTTATCCCGAATTCGCTTATGAATCTTTCCCTCTTTGCCCAGGGCATCTCGGGAACGCTCGCGCGGATTTCGTCCAAATCAATGAACGACTTGTCGCTCAAATCAAACGGCGGCAAATCTGGTTCGGGTAGATAGCGGTAATCGTGCGCCTCTTCCTTGCTCCGCTGGCTGAATGTTTTGTTTTTCACGCTGTCCCACCCCCTCGTCTCTTGTATAATCCTTTCTCCTTTTTCCAAAGCCTCCGTCTGGCGTTTTATTTCGTAATCAATCGCCTTCGCCATAAAGTTGAAGGAGTTAAGGTTTTTCACCTCCACCTTTGTGCCAAGCTTGTCGGTGTTTTCCGGGCGGACGGAAATGTTCGCCTCAAGCCTCATTTCCCCCTTTTCCATATCGGCGTTTGATATCCCCAAATACCGCAAGGCGAGCTGAAGCTCCTTGGTAAACTTTACCGCCTCTTCCCCGCTCTTTATGTCAGGCTCGGTCACGAGTTCCATCAAGGCCACGCCGGCGCGGTTGTAGTCGCAAAGAGTCTCGCCGTTATCGGACCCGTCTCGCGAAGGCGAAGCCGAGGCGGAATGCATCAGTTTTCCGGCGTCTTCTTCCAGATGAACCCGGCGGAGTTTTACTCCGGCAAGTTCTCCCCCTTTAACGAACGGGTGCTCGTATTGTGATATCTGATAACCCTTCGGTAAATCGGGATAAAAGTAGCTCTTGCGGTCAAACTGGCTCATGGCAGGTATCTCACCGCTGAGAGCCGTCCCAAGCCTCAATATCGCCCTTATGGCGTCTATATTCGCGACCGGCATGGTTCCCGGGTGGCCAAGACAGACCGGGCAGACATTTTGGTTCGGAGACTTCTCTTCGCTCACGTTCGGGCATCGGCAGAACATCTTGGTGTCCGTATTTAGCTCCATGTGAACCTCAAGTCCTATGGTCGGAATATACTTCATTTCTGCCGTGATTTTAGCAGAATGAAGGGCCTATTTAAAGCTCCACGAAAAACGCCCCCCGGAGGGGGCGCTTTCTGACTATTACGTCAAATGAGTATTTTATTATTCAACGGTTATTCCCATGGAGCGGGCAGTGCCGGCGATTATCTTTTCGGCGGCTTCCACGCTGTTCGCGTTAAGATCTTCCATCTTTCTCTCCGCAATGGCCCTGAGGTCATCCTTAGAAATCTTGCCGACTTTGTTCTTGTGCGAAACGGCTGAGCCCTTTTCCACTCCGGCGGCCTTGCGGAGTAAGTCCGAAGCCGGAGGAGTCTTGAGTTTGAAAGTAAAGCTCCTATCCTCAAAAACAGTGATTTCAGCCGGAATAATGTCGGTTCCCATTCCCTGCGTCGCGTCGTTGAACTGCTTGCAGAAATCCTGGATGTTTATTCCGTGCTGACCCAAAGCCGGACCAACCGGAGGAGCGGGATTGGCTTTGCCCGCCTGTATCTGAAGTTTTAGTAATGCTTTTATCGCTTTAGCCATTTTGGTGATTTTGCCAGTTTATACCAGTAGTCTTCGTTTTGCAACGCTTATATTTTCTGTATCTGAAGGGCATCTATTTCAACGGCGGTATCTCTTCCGAATATCGGGACAAGTACCTTTACCCTTCCTTTTGATTCGTCTATTTCGGCTATCTTGCCGTCCGAATCCTTAAATGGTCCGTCCACTATCCGGACAAGTTCGCCGACGTGGAAATCAACCTTGAATCCGGTTTCTTCTCCCCTCATCTTCATCATGAGCATCTCCACCTCTTCCTTGGATAAAGGCGAAGGAGTGGTGCTGTCGGCTCCCACAAATCCGGTGACCCTTGGAGTGTTGCGGACGATGTACCAGGTGTCGGGGCTCATCACCATCTCAACCAGCACGTAACCGGGATAGATTTTTTCTTCTACTTCGGTTCTGCGTCCGTTCTTGATTTTCACCTTCTTTTCCTTGGGTACTATGACGTTGAATATTCTGTCGTTCACGCCCAAAGACTCAATCCTCTGCTTGAGGTATCTCATTACCGCATCTTCGTATCCGGAATAAGTATGCACGGCAAACCACTGCCTTGCTTCTTCTTCCTGCTTCATGGAGCTTGGTCCCTGCTGCCTTTTATCGTCCATTGTTTAATTAAATCTTAAGTATGTATTCCTGCAAAACTCTGCTGAAGCCGAAGTCGGCGATTCCAAGGAATGCCGCCATGCCGGCAGAGAAAACGATGACCACTATCACAAGTTTAACGGTCTCTTTTCTGGTCGGCCAGGTTATTTGTTTGAATTCCGATACAACGCCGGAAAGGAACGAATTTAAGGGCTTCATTTGCGTTAAAACAGTATAATTTACAAGGTTATATGTCAAGATTTTTGACCGAAGAGGCGTGGACCTGGATGAACCTCTTACGGGGTTCAACCTCGCTTCCCATCAGGATATCAAACATCTTATCCGCCTCCTTGCCGTCCTCTATCGCCACCCGGCGCATGGTGCGGGCATTCGGGTCCATGGTGGTCTCCCAAAGCTGGTCCGGGTTCATTTCTCCCAAACCCTTATAGCGCTGGATAGACGGGTTTCCGCCCATTCCTTTCAGTACTTCATCCCTCTCGGCGTCGGAAAAAGCGTATTTTGCCGCCTTGCCCTGCTGTATCTTGTAAAGCGGAGACTCGGCGATGTAGATATGCCCTTCTTCAATAAGTTTGGGAAAGTGGCGGTAGAACAGAGTCAAAAGCAGGATTCTGATGTGCGAACCGTCCACGTCGGCATCCGTCATAATTACCACCTTTCCGTAGCGGAGCTTTGATATGTCAAACTCGTCGGCAATCGCCGTGCCGAGCGCCACAATAAGCGACTTTACTTCATTGTTTGCGAGCATCTTGTGAACCTGCGCTTTCTCCACGTTCAATATCTTTCCTCTTAAAGGAAGAATCGCCTGGAATCTCCTGTCCCTCCCCTGTTTGGCGGAACCGCCTGCCGAGTCTCCCTCAACGATGAAAAGCTCCGCTTCCTCCGCCTTTCTCGTCTGGCAGTCGGCAAGCTTGCCGGGAAGAGTGAGTCCTTCAAGCGCTCCCTTGCGAAGGATAGTCTCTTTCGCCGCTTTCGCCGCTTTCCTGGCTTTCGCCGCCAGGAGGCACTTCTCTATTATCTTTCTGCCATCGGCTCCGTGTTTTTCCAAGAATTCCTTAAAGGCTTCATTCACGGACATTTCAACCGCGCTTCTCATTTCCGGATTACCGAGCTTGGCTTTCGTCTGTCCTTCAAACTGAGGATCGGAAAGCTTCACCGAAACGACGGCAATCAACCCTTCCCTAACATCGTCTCCCGTCAGATTGTCTTCGCTGTCTTTTAGATAGCTTCCCTGTCTGCCGTAATCGTTCAGGGTTCTCGTTATAGCCGAACGCAATCCGGTTATGTGGCTTCCGCCATCCGGAGTGTAGATATTGTTTGCAAATCCCATTTCCTGGATCTCAATGTCCTCGGTGTAGGCTATCGCCGCTTCAATTTCTCCGCTCTCGGTTTCCTTGTGGAGATAGAATATCTCGTCCTGTATGAGTTTCTCTCCGCCTTCGTTCAAATATTCCACATATGTTTTTATTCCTCCCGAGAAATTGAATCCGTAATAAAACGGCTCCGCCTCGCGGTAATCGGCGAAAAAGAGCCTTATGCCTTTCGTGAGATAAGCCTGCTGTCTCATCCTCTCAAGGATTTTTTTGCGGTCAAAAACTATTTCGTTAAAAATCGCCGGGTCGGGCGAGAAAGTGATTGATGTTCCGGTTCCTTCCGCTTTTCCGACTTTCTTCACCTGCGCTTTCGGTTTTCCGATGGAATATTCCTGAACATAAAGGCCGCCGTCGCGTTTTACTTCAGCTTTCACGTAAGTTGAAAGGGCGTTCACGACGGAAGCGCCCACTCCGTGCAGTCCTCCTGAAACCTTGTATCCGCCTCCGCCAAATTTTCCTCCGGCGTGCAGAACAGTCATTATCGTTTCAAGTGAAGATTTTTTTGTCTGAGGATGTATGTCAACCGGAATGCCTCTGCCGTCGTCTATCACCCTGACCGTCTTCTCGTCCAAAATTTCCACCGACACGCTTTTGGCATACCCCGCCATCGCCTCGTCTATGGAGTTATCCAAAATCTCCCAAACAAGATGGTGCAGCCCTTCCGGTCCGGTTGACCCGATGTACATTCCCGGACGCTTTCTTACCGGCTCAAGCCCTTCAAGAACGAATATGTCCTTTGCTGAATAACTGGATTCTTTTTTATCCTTTTCTTTGGCCATTTTGATGTTGTTCCGAGTTAAAAAAACCGCAATTTAACGGGCTTTTTACAGCTTTCATTGTATCACGGAGACTACCTGATTTCCACCCCCTTTTGGGCCTCCAAAGACCCCTTTATTTTGTCCATCCAGGCGTCTATTTCGGCGTCCGTAAGAGTCCTCTCCGGAGACTGAAAAACCAGCCTGATGGTAACCCCAACCCGCCCGTTCTC
>Ga0172365_10000193_pt1 | contig 38378 bp, 43 predicted proteins | sample LakKivSesite48cm_FD_114535 | JGI IMG/M metagenome (GOLD analysis project Ga0172365, IMG submission 114535) | Sediment microbial communities from Lake Kivu, Rwanda - Sediment site 48cm | ecosystem: Environmental > Aquatic > Freshwater > Lake > Sediment | place: Rwanda: Western Province, Lake...
AGTGTGGTCATTTCGATGTTTGTGACGCTTCTGGTTTTGATCCATCCTATTTTATCAAAGATGAGTTTGTCAGGTTCTTTGGCGGTTATCTCTTTGTATACAGCCTCAGGAATGATGATTTTCCCGAAGAGTTCTTTTAGAATTGATAGTTTGTTGATTTTCAGTAACAGTATTAATGGGCTTGCGTTTGACACGATCACTTTATTCGCCTTAACTCTTCCTCAAGTTCCTCCTCGGTTATGTTGGTGAACCCTATTTTGTGTTTGCCCAGCTCGTACATAAAGTCTGATAGAGCTAAGCCAGCTAGCTTAGCTGCTTGGCTCATTGAAAGTTTCCTCTCCTTGTAGAGCATAATAGCCAAGTAAAGCCTCAGTTCGTTTTCGCTGATTTCCTCAGTTAGGGTCTTGGGAAGGTTAAGCTCCAATCAATTCACCTATTATGTCGATGTTAAAAGTTGTTTAAATACCTATTTGAATTTTAATATTGAGCTCTTGTTGCTTTAGTAATGAGGGGATGATGCTTCTTACAGAGAGTTTCTCTCTTGCAAGCTTGGTAATCCTTTTAAATGTTTTTGTTGTTTTTTGTTGTTTGTGGTTGTTATGGAGGAGTTTGTGGTTAGAGTTTTTAAGGGTGGGAAGGTTACGGTTCCTAAGCGTTTGAGGGAGTTGTTTGGTGTTGAAGATGAAGATTATGTTAAGCTTGCGCTGGTTGAGGTTTTGAAGAAGGAGGATGAGGGTTGGGTTAGGAGGAAGGTTGACTGATGAGTGCTTTGAAGCATGGGTTTTTTAGGGCTGGGTTTATGCTTTGCGATAGGTGTGCCTTGAACGTTAAGTGTGAGCATTTTAAGCCTGGAGGTCTGTGTTTGTTGGAGCGGAAGGCTTTTGAAAATGTTGTTTCGGAGTTGATGGAAGAGTTTGAGTTGGAGAGTGTTGCTGATAGGATTTTGGTTGAGCGTGCTGCGATGTATTTGATTCGTATTGCAAGGGCTGAAGCTTATGAGGCGGCTGTTGGTGTTACTGAGAAGTCGGCTTTGTGGGGAGTTTACATTAGTCGTTTGGATAATACGCTTAGGGGTTTGCTTAATAATTTGGCTGTTACTAGGGTGAAGCGTAAGCAGTTGGAGAAAGATGAAGCGTTGCTTGTAAGCGTGGATGAAGTGCTTAAAAAGTTTGTAAGGGCAGAGGCTGAGTTGAGAAAAGGTGAGGTTGAAAAGCGTCGGGCTATGTTGGTTCAAGGGAAAGCTTTGTTGCGGAGTTGGAGGAGGGAGCGCCGCAAGCTAAGGATGAATGTTGATAGGGTGAGAAATGTTGGTTAAGAAGGAGAAGAGGAAGATCCCTAGGAAAGCGTTGGAGCCGTTGATGGATATGTGCGAGTGGGAAAGCAAGGAAAGCGGGGAATCAGCAATGGAGATTTTTAAACAGTATTTGGGTTTGATGGATAAATACGCGGATTACTTCTTTAGCGAGCCGTGGCCCAAGGATTATGATTACGAGAAGGCTACGACGTTTGCTGATGAGGATATGGAGTTTCTTTTGGAAAAGGATGAGGGGCTTGGGGAAAGGTTTGAGACCATGTGTCTTAAGAAAAACATGCATTTGGAAGGGTTTATAGGAATTTTTGGGATGTATTGGACGAGGCAGGCTTTTTATAAGGAGTTTATTAGGCCGGAGCTTATGCCGATTATAGAAGCTTTTAAGGCTTGTGCCGAAAAGGACACGGACGCCAGAAGCGTGCTGAACAATTTGAAGGAACATTTTAAGGAGGATGTATGGTCAATCCACGCTGCCTTGGTAGATATGCTTGAAAACGGATATTTGGGTAAAGAAAAGGACTTGTTAGTTGCAAAAATTCTTGAGATGATACATACAGAGGAAGGTTTACCGCCGTGCAGCGAATATAGATGCAAGCGTCAACGAGAAATGTTACATGAAAACCGAGACAAAAAAGCAAATGTTTAGTTGTGATGGTCTTCTTCTTGGGTGAGGGTTTTCATGTAAAGTTCGATGGCTTCTTTTATGTTTTTTACGAGTTCTTCTAAAGTGTCTTCTTGGTGTGACAGCCTGGTAGGGCTGGTACAAAGGCTACGTATCCGCTCGCCTTTTCTTCGAGAATTACTACGTCAAACTCGTACATTGCATGGCTCCTCATTGTTCAAACTGGTTGTGGTTGATATAAAACTTTTGATGTTCCTTACAAGTTATGGCTACCTTTGCGTTTTGCTTTGTTATTAAATGAGAAGGTTTAAACGTGCCATTGTCTATTAGGTCGGAAGAGTTAAATGCTGTATTTCCATGATTGAAGAATTCTTTTTTCGACTTAGTTCCTTTAGAAAGGAATGAAGGGAGAAAACTATTTAAACAAAGCATTAAATTCCTTTTAAGAGGAACATGATAGAAAACATGCTTGGCTCTCTCACAAAGATAAGGATACTCAGACTGTTCTTCGAGTATCCAAACAGGAGTTTTGCCACAGATGAGATTCTGACGAACAGCTACGTTGGCAGGGGCTACGGTGGAAAATGCATAAAACAATTCGTAAACTTGGACCTTTTAAGAATGAACAAAGCGGGTAGAGAAAAAAGGTATACTCTGAACAAAGAAAACAAATTCTACGGTGCACTAGAAGAATTCTTCGATGTAGAGAAGAGTAAGTACCCCACGTTTTCCTACACTCATAAGAGTATAATAGGAGATTTATCCCAGACGTTGACGGAAGAAACTATCATAGTCTTCGGTTCTGTGGCAGCAGGTACGGCCACGCCCGAGAGTGACCTGGATGTGCTGATAGTTACTGATAGGACAGAATACGTCAAAAAACACGTCAAAAGACTAGAAGAAAAGTATAGAATAGATATCCAACCGGTAACGTTAAACCTTGAAAAGGTGAGAACACTGATCAGAGAGAAATCTCAGCTGATTCGGAACATAGCGAGAGAAAAAGTCTTTATTTCCGGAAACAACGAGGTTCTAAAGATGGTGGAGAATGCCTAAGCTGGAAGAGCTCATAAAATCTGGCAAGGTGCTGACAATCGACCTCCCAGCAAAGAGGAAAGAATTGTTCAACAACCAGCTGACGCTCTTGAAGGATGATTTGGACAACATGAACACACTCTTTGTCAAGGGGAAATACCGAGGTGCATTCATTCATGCCTTCAACGCGCTTGAAAGAGCCATAGACATGTTTCTTGTGTTGAAAGGCATAAAAGTCAGAGATCGTTATTCAAGAGGAATAGCAATGAAAGAAAAACTGGACGAAGAATTCTTGGGAGAGTTTGAAGACCTCTACGATGCGAGAAGAAACGGGATGTATGAGAGAGGACTTGTCTCTAAAGATCTAGTTCTAAGGATAACTGAGGATAAATTACCGCTCATAATAAAGAAGATAAATGAAATCTTGCCAGAAAGGGAGAAGATAAACCTAGAAGATTTTTCATCGTGATCGCTCTCCTCCAGCAAGTCGGTGCAATGGAAATCTGATTTTTCAGTCATATGTTCATTGTTTTGAGATTGGAAAATATGTTCTTTCAAGATACGAGGGAAATGCGAAGTGGATTAGTAGGCATTATGAAGAGTTGAAGAGGGGGTTTGTTGTTTGTGGGTGGTTTGGGTGGTTAGTTTAGGTGTATTTGGTTCTTGTATGCTTGTTCGATTATTTCTAAGTCTTTGAGTCCATCTTGTTCTGAAGGCGACGGAGGTAGATTTTTGATTATACAATTAGTGTTTTGTTGCGTTGTCAGCATTGGGTGTGTAGTGGATTGTGATTTTTGGGAACGTTTAAATATTAAAATGAATATTTTTAATACAGAGGTGGTTTAGATGCCTGTTACTGTTACCACGCGGGTTGAGGAAGAGCTGGCTAGGATTATAGATTCTATAGCGAAGAGGGAGGGTATGGATAGGTCTACGGTTATTAGGCGGTTTTTGCTTAAGGCGGTGAAGGATTGGTTGATTGATAGGAGTTTGGATGAGTATGACGAGGGTAAGTTGACTCTTTGGCAGGCAGCCGAAAAGTGTGGCTTATCCATTTGGGAAATGGTTGATGAAATTAAGAAGAGAGACATCCATGTTCCATATACTTTGGAGGATCTGAAGGAAGACTTGAAGGCTTTTGAATGAGCCGTGTTGTTTCTAATGCCACGCCTTTGATATACTTGGCTAAGATAGGTAGAATGGATTTACTCAAGAAGGTTTTTGAAGAAGTATTCATACCTGAAGAGGTTAAAGTTGAAGTCGTGGACGAGGGGAAGCGGTTAGGTGAGAGGGACGCCTATATTGTTGAAAAAGCCGTAAGGGATGGCTGGCTTAAGGTTTTAACCGTTGAAGCCTTGGAGATTCCGATAAAATTGGAGCAAGGCGAAGTTGCTGTTCTCTCACTTGCTAAGAGGCAGGGATTCAGAGAAGTTTTGGTTGATGAAGTCTCCGCGAGAACGGCTGCAAGGTTGATGGGGCTTACACCGAGAGGCACTGTTTTCGTTTTGCTGAAGGCTTTAGAGATTGAAGAGATTAGTCTGAACGATTTTTTAGATGCTTTAAGCGAGTTGGTAAGACATGGCTTCAGGCTAAAGGAAGAAGTTTATTTGGAAGCTGTTAGAAAGGCAAGGGAAATTTCGAAAGAAACTAGCAAATGATCCTAGAAATAAAGAAGCTGTTTAGCACACGCTTTTTTACTGCGTGAAATCGGTTAGCTGAGGTAGGTTGCGTTTATTCCTTCTGCTTTAGAAATGTCCACTAGTTTTTTGTCACCTGATAGGAGCTGATCGGCGTTGATGTATTTTGCTGAGACTATTTGGAGTGCGTCAGCTTGGTAGATGTGGTGCTTTTCTATGAGAGCCCATGATTTTGTAAGTAGTTTGGTTCTCACCGGGATTGTTCTGATTAATCCAAGTTTTATCAGCCTTAAAGTTTCCGTTATGAGCGATTCGCGGGCTGTTTTGTGGTCTTTCCTTTCCAGCCATTTTCTTCGTTGATAGGCATCTAGTACCCCTAAAGCTTCGCCTATGTTCCATACAGAGAAGGACAGTTTTGTTTCGCCTTGAAGAGCTTTTGTGTAGGCTTTTTGGACGAGGTCTGTTCCTTCTTCGAGTACATATCTTTTGACAATGCCGCTGGAGTCAAGATAGACCATCAAGCAGCTGAGTCCCTCATTTCCCGAACCACTTTTCCAGCTGATGTTTTCACTTTCGGCTTGACAGGAGTTACCACAAGCATCCCCGTGTCTGTAGGAGCCATGTTTTCTAGGGATTTGGCTATTATTCGTTCGCTGAGCTCCTCTTCTAAGGCTTCTTCGACAGCCTTGCTGACTCCTTTCAAGCCGCTTTCAACGTTGGCTTTAAGCTTGAATTTCTTCCATAGCTTTTCGTTAATTAATATGCTTGTTTTGATTTTGCTGTTCATTCAATCCCCTTTATAAGGAATGGAGTATATACTCCTATTTCTACTTTTCTCTAAGTCTTTGAGTGCGTCTTTTCCTGAAGGTGATGGTGCTTTGTCTTTTATTAGGCAGTTTACGAAGTGTTGAAGCTTAGGTTTCTTATGTTGTTGATTAGACAATTGGTGAAGTCTGGTGAAGATGGGGCTGTTAAAGTTAGTGTCATTTGAATGGTTTCATTTGGTTGAACTGTGGTTTCATCGTGGTCCCATGTCAGGTTCATGTTATTGTTTGTGTGTCTGTTATGGAAAGGTTTATTTGTATACGCACTGTATACAGAATTATCGGTGCGCAAATTATGAGTGCGGTTGTTCCCGTCAGGGTTTCGAAAGAGCTTGCTGAAAAGATTACGGCGCTTGTTGAGGCTGATGTCTTTCCGAATCGAAGCGTTTTGGTTCGGGAGGCTTTGAGAAGGCTTGTGGTTTCTGAGGGTATTGTTGCGGAAAAAACTACTCTTGGGAGTATCGTTGCCAGAATAGCTTTCATTATGATTGTTTGGAATGAGAAAGCGGTTACCGATGTTATATTGTTCGGTTCTGTAGCTCGTGGTGAGGCAGCTGTGGAAAGTGATGTTGACCTTCTTGTTTTGGTTGAAGATGCAGAGGGTTGGGTTGTTAGGCAACGTCTTTATGATGTGGTTTATCCTGTAATTTTGGCTTTGGGAGTTGATGTCTCTTTGATTGTGGTTGAGAGGAAGCTTTTTATCCGTATGGTTGAGGATGGAGATCCGTTTGCTCTCTCTGTGTTGAGGGATGGCGTTCAGTTGCACGGGGGTTTTATGGATGAGTATGGCGAAGGCGCATTTGGAAAAGGCAGTTAAGAGGTTAGGGGTTGTTGAGAAGCTGTTTCGGGATGGTGAATATGAAGATGCTGTTTCAAGGGCTTATTATGCCATGTACCACGCGGCTAGGGCGGCGTTGTCCATGGTGAATGTTTTCCCTAAGACGCATGAAGGAGTGGTTTCGGAGTTTGGCAGAAAATTCGTGTTGGCTGGGATTTTCCAAAAGGAGTTGGGTAAAAACTTGGCCGATGCTAAGGCTGCGAGAGAAACTTATGAGTATAGTGTTACGGCGACTGTGGGAAGATCAGAAGCGGAAGTAATATTGTTGAATGCTCAAGATTTTGTGAAAGCAGTGAAGAAGTATTTGGAAAAAACCAGTAGCTTTTAAGTGTTGTAGGATGTTTAATGTTTTTTGTGGTTTGGGTGGTTAGTTTAGGCGTATTTGGTTTTTGTATGCTTGTTCGATTATTTCTAAATCTTTGAGCCCATCTTGTCCAGAAGGTGATGGAGACAAATCGTTTTTTAGGCAATTGACAAAGTATTGAAGCTCATCAAAGTGAGGTCGATGAAACTCTGACTTGCCTGTTGTTAGCATTTGAGTTGCGGCTAGTAAACGGTTTCCTGGGCGGTGTTGTGCACATGCATGGTCTACAGTTCCGAAGAATTCAGTTTTCAGCACGTAGCCTTGGAGGAACCAGCCGACGGTCATAACTGCTGTTGTTCCTGAATCGAATTTGGTCAAGCACACGGCACTATCTTCAAGATCAAGGTTAAATCTGTGGCCAAGATGGCTTTTTATGTCCGTGATTTCGCCGAAGAACCATCGGAGAAGATTTATGATGTGGCTGCCTAAGTCGACTAGCACGCCACCGCCTGTTAGTTTTTTGTTAAACCACCATTCAGGTACAGGCACAGGAGTGTAGCCGTCTGCTCTATGAAAGAATGGGCCAGAACTTATAAAAGTGGCATATGCGATTTCAACGTCGCCCAAGATTCCGCTTTCCATTTTTGCTTTTAGTTCTCGGAACCTTGCGTTGAACCTGAGTGGGTAGCCAACCATCAATTTAACAGAGTTCCTTTGAGCGGTTGCAACGATTTCTTTTGCTTCGTTTAGATCTATGGCGACGGGTTTTTCCAAGAAAATGTGTTTGTGTGCTTCAGCGGCTTGTTTTGCACATTGCAGATGAAGGTGAGTGGGCAGCGCGATAATTACCGCCTCAATGTCAGGTTCTTTTAAAAGTTGTTCATAGTTTGTGAGTGTTTTTTTAACTCCAGCGTCCTTGGCGTCTTTAAGAGCTTTTTTTGACAGGTCAGAAACTGCTACGACATCTATGTTGGCAATCTTCAAGCAGTGTCTTAGGTGAATCTTGCCTATATATCCGAGTCCGATTATTCCCAATTTTACTTTGTTCATTTCTGGATTCCTCCACTACATTTACGCTAGCCCTAGTCTTTTACCAAGTTTCATCTTAAAAACCATTTCATAGGCTTTTCCCATCAGTTTGTTTTGAATGTCTTTCTTTGGATACCTCGCTTTAAAGTAATTCAGAGGGGTGCCTCGCTCAACAAGATCTGTATTTCCCAAACCTTCTTGGGCTGCCAGTTTAAGGTATTTCATTGTCGTTGGGTTTACTCCAGCTATTCTTGCAGCGGCAGCATCAATCGCCACTGGATCTTCGCTTGCCATTACTAAACCGAGCCTTTGAGGTTGGACTCCTGAAACAATGTTGCCGTCTATCACACAGAGATCAAATTTCATTGCTTTGTTAAGCGCAACTATGGCTTCTCCCAGTTTTGAGTGGTATATGAATTTTTTAGGATATGGGTTGCAACCAAAAATGTTTTTCAAAGCGCAAGTTATCTTAATTTCTTGGAGCGCGTATTTTATTTTTGGTATGTTGATTTTCAAATCCGCCTCTTCAATTATTCGGGGAATAGCTATAGAGAATTTTTGTGTTCCAGCAGTCACTTCGTGTATACTGTTTTCCTCTTCTGAAAGATTAACCAATCTAACATCGTATTCTTTAGACAGTTTTTCGTAGCCGAGCATTTTGAAGACGTGTTTGCATTTCATGGCTGAGGCATCAGATTCTACGATGGAAATGTCGGTGTCAGGGGAAATTTTCTCGCGGATTAGGTCGATTATTGCAGCTACGAATTTTGGATCGGTTGTTTGTCCAGTTGTGTAGTCCCAATAGTAGCACATGTTAGGTTTAATCACAATGTTTTTTATGTCTGTTGGAAATTTGTACTGAATTAGTTCTAGGGCATCTTGTATGGTTTCTTTAATTCTATCTTCCGTTTCGATTTTAACAAAACTCACTAAGCTCATTTCTGATTTCACCGTATTTTCAATTCTCTTTAATCCTGTGTTTTTGAGTGTTAAAGTAGTCCTTCCTCGTCAAGTATTCGAGCATATCTTGAAATAACATGTGGTGTGGTGTTAATCAGCTTGCCTGTTGTACCGCCACGCGAGATATAAGAAGCCATCTCAAACAACTTGTTCGATTTTTGCCAGTGATAATAAGAAAACATCCAGAGAGGACTGTCTAGTGATGCTATAATCCAGCCGGGCTTTCTCCTCAAGGCTAAGTTGCGTTCTAATTTTTTAATTTCGTTAAGATCTGACATTACTAGAAATGGCGAGTACGGGTGCCATTGTTTGCTTGTGTGGTTTATAGCTATAAAATTCTCTGATTTAAATAGAGCCTTGGGTTTTCCTGGTGACAAGTAGCTTATTGAATATTTAAAACCCAATTCCTCAATAATCTTGAATGAAGGATTAGCATCGCTTACACGTTTTAAAACGGGCTTTGAGTATGGATAATCTTTTAGAGTATCTAAAAAAGGATAGTAACCCTTAGGTAAGAGTTTGTTACCAGCCGTTTCAGAGATTATTTTTCTAGCCTCCATTAAATGTTTGCGTAGCGTCGTTTCCTTCAAAAATCCTTTTGCCTCCACGCCAACTCCCATGCCCGCGCTGCATAGTAGCGGTTCAACGTTAGGAAAGACTCCTCCATTTTCAAGAGGTACATTAATCATCTCAAGGATTTCTGGAATCATCTGGTACCATTGCGCCGTTATTGCTATGCCTGTCTTCATCCTTGTTAACGTGGCAAGTTCAAGGATACGAGGCAGCGTTTCTATGTGCCGAATATCAGGACAATAAAACAGGAATGTGCATAAGATTTTTCGTTCATCAGCAAAGGACTTTAAAGTATTCTCGTCAGGTTCAAACTCGTAATAATTTTTCTCTGGCTGGTACATTCGGTAACTTGCTTCTTCCACTATTGGAAATGGAGGCCGACCCGGATCCATTATTTGGAATATAATGTCGCCTTTCGAAAGTTCTGTAATGTCTCGATCGCTAGAGTGTCTTCCATAAACTATTTTATCTTCAGTACCTAATATCCGCTCTCGCATTTGACTTCTAACAGGTTCCATGAATGGTTCATAAACTGCTAATTTTTTGTGCCTGCAAAGCCAAGGCAGCCAGTATGAAGTCAAGACGGGGTCGGAAAAGGCTACATCGTTAGAATGGCTTCGCCATCGTGACATTATTCGATTCGTGATAGACCAGTAAGTGTCACCTTGTTGAAATTCATCAATCACCTTAACATTGAAACCTTGCTTCTTTATGTCATCTACCTCTTTATTAGGAACAAATAATGTGTATACGTTTGTGAGATTAGCGATTTTGTGGAAGTCGAAGCTGAAAGGAGAAGTGTATCCTATACCTAAGGCTTGTCTATAAAAGATCTCCGGGTAGCAGTATGGACTTACGTTGATTAGGTTTGGAGGAAGGTGCTTTCTGTTTGAAGAAAACTTGCCGCGCAAACTCGTAGACAGTTTTTTGAAGTATCCTTGATTTTCGTTTTTTGAGGGAACTATAAGATTGCCTTGAAACGGACGCGTTTCTACTAACACGATTTCTTTGGGGAGTTGAACTTTGAAATGCGAAAAAATTTTTTGGTAAAAATCTAGTAAATCTTGAGTCTCTACGATTATGTTTGCTCCTATGCTTTCCAGAAAAGAGGATGAAAATAATTTTGGTTGTCCATAAATAGCATACTTGACGTCGAAAAGCCTGTTTAGAAAATAAAATCGTTCACGATGGAATCCTCCAATGACTGTGCTTCCAAAGTGATCTTCGGGCGAGTAAGGCGAGAAATGCTTTCCTGAATAGTATGCTTCATAATAGACTTCGAATTTTAAGCCTTTTTTATCTGTTAGCCATGCTAGAGTAGCTGCAATAGCATCTTTCTGTGGATTATCATAGGGTGATAAAAACATAAGCAACTTTTTCATTCTATCATCTCTATGTTTGTAGCAATGAGTTAAACTACTTCTTAGTCAATTTGAAAAATACTCCACGACCAGTACATTTTTTCCCAAATATCTTTATTTCAACGTATGCTAATAGAAACAGCAAACATCTACCCTGACGAAAGTTTCTTGTGATCAATGCAATACGATTTAGTATGCCCACAACACACCTGTTTTTTAGCACCTTTAAGCCTGCATAAAAAGCCTGTGGATCGGTAGCAAAGTAAGAGAAAATGAAGGCGCTGGAATATGAAATAGCTTTAAAACCAACTTCATTTATCATGTTTATCAGTTTATAAAGTGGATATAAGCTCACATGCCGAAAGGTTATATCACGAGCCCAAGGATCAAATCCAAGTTTTTTTATCAAGCTTCGTGAGAAGAAATCTGAATCGAATGAGGCTTCAGAATACATAGAAACGATACCGTTTTTCTTCAGAACCATAAACATTTCTTCTAAAGCCTTTGGGACATTTGGAATGTGGCCCAATACATCACTGCTAAATATTATATCGAACGCTTCCTCCCTAAACGGGAGATGTTGACAATCAGCAACCAAAAAATAAGTATTTTCATCGGAATACATTTCTTTGGCACGCTTGATAGCTTCCTTCGATATGTCTACACCAATAACTTCAAAACCGAAAGTTTTCTGAAGAAAGGCTGACCAGCCGCCAATACCGCAACCAAAATCTAAGGTTATTGAACTGTAAGGGAGATCTTTTAGATAATCGAAAAAAACATGCATTCTAATATCTGTTAAATAATGTATGACTGAGAAATGCCTATAAGTGGTTTTCCACTTTCCTTTTTTAAAAGCTTCCTCATAACGACTCTTTAGTTCAATTGCACTCATGGATTTTACCATTTCTACTTCTCAACTTGTTAATAATCCAAAAAGCTTCTACAGAATAATTTCAACTTTTATCGATTTTGTCTGTTCACTTTTCAACGCTGTTTCAAATGCTTTCTTTGCATGTTCAAGTGGAAATTTATGTGTTATAAGGGGCTTCAGTTTCACCTTTTTATTGATTAGTAGGTCAATTCCATCTATGAAATCTCTTTTTTCTTGGGGCTGTGAACCTATCATTGTTAACTCCTTCTGCCTAAACTTTAGCATGTCAATACATTGAGGAAAAGCAAACGAGCCAACTACTATTATCTTGGCATGATTATCGACGAGGTTCAAAGCCTGATGAAGAGTAGGAGCGGAGCCCCCAACGCATTCAAAAGCGACATCTACATTGTTCATTAAACTTCCTTTTTTGTGGCGAGTAATTTCAGACGCATGCACCGCTATGTCTGCTCCCAACATTTTTGCCATCTCAAGTTTAAACTCAAGAATGTCTACAGCCAAGATTTCCTTGACACCCAATGATTTTGCTACTTGCAGAATTAGAAGACCCATGGTTCCTGCTCCAAGAATGGCAATGGAACTTTCTTTCTCTATTTTCGCAAGTTTAACCGCGTGTATGGCAGAAGCTAAGGGTTCTAGCATTGCTACCTCTTCATATGATAACTGTGTAGGAATTTTGACTATGTTTTCCGATGGTACCTTAACAAACTCGGAAAATGCGCCTGGCCATGGGCGAATGTTTTCACAGAGGTGCATTAAGCCCATCTTACAATATTTGCATTCGTGGCATGGTATTACTGGCCATGCGGTGACTTTTTCGTTTAATTCAACGTTGTTTACATTTTTTCCTTTGTCAATAACGAACCCGGAAAACTCGTGTCCTAATATTGTTTTTGAAGGAAACATCAACTTTTTAATTCGTTCTAATAAATCTTGAAACTTTCCGTTTTTGCCTAGGTAGAAGTGAAGGTCTGTGCCACATATTCCGACGGCTTTTGTTTTAATTAATACTTCATCTGATGCTATTTTGGGTTCTTCTACGTCTAACACTTTGACCTTTTTTGGTCCGAAAAATACAGCGGCTTTCAAAAAGTTCACCATCTAATTCGTCTTTTTTATTACTTGCGTATTTTTAGCAATATGGCTGCGATTGCGATTGCAGAAATAACGCTGATTACTCCTGCGGCAATGTATAGTGCTATTGGGGCCTCTTCGGGGGTCGGTGATGGGGATGATGTTGGTGAGGGAGATGGAGAGACTGTTGGGGTGGGCGTAGGCGTTGGTGTAGTAGACTGTGAGTCGCTTGGAGTTGGTGAAGGAGTAGGAGTTGGTGCATGCATGTTAATACTATTAATAGCCTATTTCTTCAACCAAGCAAGGCAGGTAGCCACCTGTTTATTTTCTCTTATGCACAATAAATTTGTGTAGTTCTCCTTTTCAGGAGTATACGTTCCCAGCAATTTGGAGATATTAATCGGTTCCATTCTCTGTTTTGGTTCATTTATTTCATAGATTTGGAAACCATGCTCTATAATTAATTTTAGATATTCTTCAGCATCGATGCCAAACCTTTTGAGCCCAACTGGCCAAAATTCCGTAACCACTTTAACGTCTTTATTTTTCTTTAACACTCTAGACCCTCCTTGAAATACACCGCCCTCAGATCCTTGTACGTCCATTTTGATAAAATCAATTTTCCCATTATAATCTTTGAAGTAATCATCTAATCGTATAGCTTCTATTTCAATAGATTGACGCCCATCCTGTGAGTTGTATATTCTATGATCCCCCAGATTGCGTTCGCTCAAATACAGTTTGACCTTTCCAGTTTTATTTGAAACTGCTTTTTGTACAAGTATAACGTTTTTATAACCATTTATTTCTACATTTCTCTTGAGCAAAGCAAAATTAGTTGGTTCTGGTTCAAAAGCAAAAACTACCCCATTTTCACCAACCAGTTTTGCGGCAATTAAAGTGTAATATCCAATATTTGCTCCAATATCCAAAACAACATCATTCTTTTTGATTTCTGCGTTAAAAAGCTCTGTTTCGAGTGGGTCAAAAATCCCACTATCAGCCAACTTTAAGGTGTCTTCTGAATCTAAGAACATAGTATGTCCTTGGACATCGAAGTAAAAATGTGAATAAAGGAAACGAGAAAATTTGGACAAAAATATTCTGATTGATCGAAATCTACACATTCCTATTCTAAACCTAACTTTCTCGAAAACCAATATTAATCGCCGTTTCTTCACAACCTCTCCTCCTTAGATATTCAACTGTGACACAAATTGATTTTTTCGCTCTAATTGCTTACTCCTATAAATATTCAAGTATTTCCTCTCAGAATCTTTTCGATTTGATAACTCTCCGATTGATTAATCTGTCTAACTTTCTATCTCCAGTGTAGGCATAGAGAAGCCCTCCCCCCCAGATGTAGAATTTTAAAAATTCAACCTTGTAACCCAGTTCTCTAAGTTTTTTTACTAGTTTTCCATAATCACCATGATATTCCACTATTATTTCATCATAGATTCTACTTTTTAGCCACTTAAGTATAATATCATATTCGCAACCTTCACAATCTATCTTAGCGACTTCCGCCTCTGGCGGCATTGTTACTTTTTGAACACGTACGTACTTTACTTCCACGTTTTTATTAGACTTAAAAATATCCTCGTAATAGAGACTAGCCATCATACTAGTTTTCGTTGGTACTGTAAGTATAGCCTCGCCTTCACAAAATGAAACGGCGTAAGGATATACCTTAACAACGCTTGAAAGATTGTTTAACTTAATATTCTTTTCAAGCATTTCAGCAACCCAAGGTATAGGCTCATAGGCATAAACTTTCTTCGCACCCTTAAAGGCAAAAAATAAGGTTGTGTCGCCATAGCTCGCACCTATATCGGCAACCACCTTACCTCTAACCTTAAGAACATTGTAAGAGTCTATAATAAAAGTATCGTAAAGACCATGTATCCACGTATCATCTTTTGAGTCAAAAAAGAAAACAACCTTTTTTCCTTCAAAGTAAAACTCACAGGAATTATGCTCGGGGTAGAGCTTCATATTGAGCTCCTTATAGAGACATGACAGCATATATGCTCTATAAATACTATATTCATCAGTAAGCTGAAAGACTACTTCTGTGTCACCCAAGACAATTTTATATGTACCATTAGGTACTTGTAAAATGCGAGAGCATAGCTGTATTTTTATTAAAGGATAGATTGTATCCAACCGCGACTTGTCTGGAATCTCAACTCTAATACCATTTCGAAATACCACAACAATATTTTTCCTGATTCCAATTAGTAATAGTAGTATTGAAAACCAGTTTTCTACAGTCTTTATTATTTCAATTAGATATCTAAGCTTTACCAGCAACAAAGCCATTTTTAACTTTCTCCTTGTTTGTATATAGGCTTAATTTATAAGGATTCTTGGGAGAAATTGCTTGCTTTTTGGCAGTTTCCTTGTATATCTAATTTCTCCTATGCAAGAAAATAAAAAATAATAGGTTTTGCTTCAGTTATAATTTTTAGGAGACTTTTTCGTAGATATCTAGATACTTTCTCGCTGCTTTGTCCCAAGTAAAGTTTTCAACGATTCGTTTATGGGCTTTTGCGCCAAGTTCTTGCCTTAGCTCTTCATTTTCGAGAAGCATAACGATTTTATCAGCTAACTCAAGATGAGAACCATACTCAAATATGAGCCCCGCGTCTCTGACAAACTCTTGAGGTGCGCCTCTATTAGACACAATCACGGGTTTTCCGCACGCCATTGCCTCAGCTGCTACTAAACCAAAATTGTCATTGAACGTTGGCAAAACGAAAACGTCTGAAGCAGCATAAAAAAGATTCAGATGCTTCACGTGGTCAATAATCTTTACGTGCCGATAAATCGACAATTTCTTGGCTGCGTCTATAACATAAGGCTTAAGAAAACCATTTCCAATCATCACAAACCTTGTTTTAGGACACTGCTGTAGCACTAAAGGAATCGCTCTAATAAAAGTGAAGGGATCCTTGTATGGCCGATTCCCAAAACGGGCAACCCACAAAACAATCTTTTCATCAGGTTCAAAACCGAGACTTTTCCTCTTTTTGGGAAGGAATGGATTATATGTTTTCAAATCTACTCCGTGGTAAATAAAGCTGGAGTCTATTCCGAACTCTTCTTTTAGGCGTCTTTTCGCGTATTCAGATACCGTAACAACTTCAGCTGAATTTTCACAAACACGGCGAATCCGCATCTTTTCCTTCTCGTAGACTAGAAATTCTTTGAAATCTAGAGTCTCAAAGGGTTCAGGCTCAGGTACGTAGTGGTTCGTGTATATTATAGGAATTCCAGATTTTTCTTTTGCTTTTAGAAACATTTCAGATTTCGAGGCGACATTTAGGTGGAGAACTCTAATGTCTTGGTTTTTTATCGTTTTAAGAAGCCAAGGATAACAAACATGGCCCTCAATGATTTTTTTGTTCCGCTCATTAGGCATTATCCAGATAAGTTTTGATAGAGGAAAATGTTTTACCTTTACGCCTTCTTTCTTCAGTTTTTTTCTCTTTGGTTGCATTGTGAATAAATTAACATTTACTCCTGTCGCCGAAAGAGCCTTTGTCAAACTATTGGTATAACTTGATAAAGTATGTTCCTGAAATAAAACATTTAATTTACCTTCTATTTGTTTTTCCTCCATTCAATCAAAACCTGCATTCGAGATTAACTGATCGATCTTTTTCTTTTTAACATGGTTCAACTTCGGTTATGACTCTTGTAATAAAATCTGTTACTAATATCGCTTCTTAATCTGTTCTAATTTGTAATTAATCGTCTTGCGTAGATGAGATACCTTCCAACCAGTGGTTGTATTGGTCAGATAGTAGCGAGATAGATTGATGTAAGAAGCTAATGCCTGCCTTAATTTGTTTTGTTTTTTAGTATCTGATCTATAATTTGGACTGTGGGATTGTTCAGTTTCATCTTTTTTTATCATTTTATCATAGTTAACAACTAATTGGTCTGTTTGAATGTATTCAAGAAAATGCTTCTTTGACGATAAATTTTTCTTTTTCAAATCTTGAAAATGTCTTTCTATTAAAGTAATTCGATCAATTTTATCTTCTTGCCAGTTTTCAGGATGTGTTAGAAGCTGCACTCTTTTTGGGGGATTATTTAGCAAGTTGACAAGACCTTGAATGGGGGTCCATGCTCTGCATGATTCATGGATAAATAGGTCTCCTCTAAGATATGGATGATTGGCGTTGTTGTATTTTTTGATTCCCGCAAACGGATCTCTATCCCATGGACCGTGCCGCGCGATGCTGTAGATTTTTTTGCCTAGAAGATGCTCCAGCAATTGAATTTCAATCTTCAGAGTCTTCATCGAGTTTTGGTTGTAAAGTCTATATTGAGCAGGACAATAGTGGAGCCCGATTTCGTGTCCAAGCTTTGATGTTTGCTTCAGAATGTCTACGTTGTCTCCTTCAAAAACGTTATAGTATGAGCCTGAAAATAAAACAAAGTAAGTTGACTTTATATTCAGATCTCTTTCGATCTGAGCCATCTTTAAGGCTGCTGGAAGAGATATGTCAATGTCGTGGCGAAGAATTAGATACGGGATATCTTTGTTAGGTAATTTGCAGAATGGAACAATCTTATAAATTTGATCGAGATATTTCAAGAGTTTTACATAACTTTTCAGGGTAAAATCTTCAAGTTCTTCTAAAGTTGGCACATTCAAGTAGGGGCACCTCATCGACAACTTTTATATCAACATCTCTTCGTAAATTCTACGGAGTTTCTTGGTAATCACGCTGTAAGAAAAATTCTCTACTACAAACTTTCTACCTTCTCGTCCAAACTTGACTCTGACATCTTTGTTGTCTAGTAAGTATTGGATGGTTTCAGCTAGTTTAATAGCATTATTTGGCGGGATTAATATTCCGTTTTTGCCATGTTTGATAACTTCAGGGAGTCCTCCGATATTTGTTGCTATTACAGGAGTTTCACAAGCTAATGCTTCTAAATTTACAACGGCAAAAGCCTCTATAAATGATGGTAAAACGAAAACGGACGCTTTCTGATACCATTTTATTATGTTTGTTTGTTCTTGTGCACCCAAGTAGGTTATTTTGTGTATTCCTTTTTTGTTTTCATTTTCCATTTGCACTAATATTTTCCTAAAATATTCAACATTCCAATCTGATGGGCCAATTACGACTAAATGAATTTTGTTTTTTAAATAGCGAAGTGATTCCAATAAAATGTGTAAGCCTTTGATATAAGTTATTCTTCCAACGAATAATACCACGTTGTCAATTTTCTTTCCGGAAGGATGAAAAGTTTTGGCGTCTATCCCGTTATGTAACAATCGAATTTTGTTTTTGGGTATGCCTAGATCAATAAATTTTGTTTGCATATTTCTTGAGATTGATATGTATAGGTCCGCTATGTTCTTGAGTATTAATCTGCTTAGGAAATACCTTTTGTAGAAATCTAAGGATAATCCGTGTGAGTGAAATATCTTTGGTTTCTTGACTGTGTATGAAAAAAGGGGGAACGTTAAATCTCCACCGTGAAAGTGGATTATATCATATTTTTTTAATCGGTTCCTAAATCTTCCTGGGATTAAATTCATTCCCAATGTAATTCTATCTGGATGCTCCATTGGAAACCAGTTTAACGCTGGAATTTTAAAGATGTTAATATCGTCGGTTTTTTCGATTTTTGCTTGCCAAGAAGGATTCCATTTGCGATTCATGTTGAATGTTAGAATGTCTGTTTTCACTTCCATTTTGTTTAGTTCAATTGAAAGATTTCGGACTACCGTTTCGGCTCCACCCTTAATTGGATAATATGAGGGGGTAACCATTAAAACCCGCATATTGCTCACATTTTTATTTACTTGCTCTTTCATTTATTCTGCTCATGTTGGGAGGGTTCATAGGATTCTATCGAGTCCTGTGATGCTTATGCACAGTGTAGATGTGCAGTATATGAGATTATAACATGAGGTGAAAGATGTATCGGAGAGTGTTTTCAAGATACATTGTATTAGCTGGCCTACGGCATATCTAATTGTCCAGATTCTGGATTGCTTCTTGTCAAGGAATATTCTGGTTTTACTTATTCCGCCGTGAAGAGCATGCTTAATGATATATGGGACTCTAATTCGTTCCCTATGAATTTGATGATAGACTTTTGCGTAAGGTGTATAGAAAAGCTTGTACCCTGAATTCGTAATTGCATGACAGAAAGTGGTGTCTTCGCCGCATAAAATAAGCTTGCCTCGTCTGGTTATTCCAAGTGTTTCATCAAATTTTATAGTTTTAAAGATTTCTTTTTTAAATGCTGAGTTTGAGGTGATTATGCCTCCTGTTAGTTTTGTGCTTTCTCCATCATCAAAAAGACCTAGTGCAGCTTTTACATGAATCTCCTCTGGAATAATTTCAGGGTGTAATGGATAGACAGGTCCGCCCACACCCATGACGTTTTCGGAAAACTGAAATCCAACTATAAGGTTCCTAAGCCATAGTTTATCAACTATACAATCATCATCTGTATAGGCAACTATGAAACCTCGTGCCAGTTCTGCTCCTTTGTTTCTAGCGTATGCCAGTCCAAATCTGCTTTCGGTAATGAATTGTATTTGAGGAAACTCCTTGCAGAGTTTCTCTGTTCCGTCGGTTGACCCTCCGTCGACTATTATTACTTCGAAATTGGATTTAGGGTAATCTTGCGCGTAAATCGAGTTGAGGCAAGATTTTAACGAGTTTTTTCTGTTATAAGTGCAAACAACAACAGAAACAAACGGAATCTTTGGATACTTATTAGTAAACATTGATATCAGACTCGATTTATAAGGCATGCCAATGTCTTGAGGAGTTTCAAAAATTCTACAAGCATACACTAAGTCCGTCCAAATATTATTGAATCTCTGCAGTAACCAAAGTACTTTCTTAAAGAGGAAGCACTCCAAGTATTCCAGAAACTATGAATATTTTTGTATAGAAAGAACTCGCTTCCCCAAAGAATCCTACTTTCTAAATTGTATAGAGTCCCAGGAATTTTCCATTTGTCTTTAGGCAAGGACTCTATATCCTCTATTATTTGCGCTGCGAATTGTCTTAGGGTCTTTCGGCACCCCTCTACTTTTTTAATACACAAATTGTGCATATCAGTCCAGTTGTCTAAAAGATCGCAAAATAACTTCATCAGCTTTAATGCGCTTACTTGATCCGTTCTTATTGTATATTTCTCAAAACCTACACTTTCAGCGAAATCTAGACATTTCGGTCTGTATTCCATACAGATAAATGGAGTGTATGTTGCTGCACTAAAAACAACTGAATGTAGTTTTTGTCCAACTAAAACATAACAAGAGGCAACAAAGTCCAGAACCTTCTGGATGGCGCTCCATTCCTTGAAGATGCCCACATCTGCTGCTTCTGATACCCGCTTGGTATATGAAAGGTCACCTTTCCAGAAGGGAATCAGCGTAAGTTGATACCCAGCCTTTTTTAAATGTTTGCAGAATTTTATCACTTCCTTAAGAAGATATTCGCTGTCTCCCCAAGTCTTATCAGAGGATATTCCAACATTAAGGGCAATCAATCGGTCATTCTTCTTGTGATATGAGTTTGGTTGCAGAAGTAGACATGGATCTCCCACCACCTGCGATTCAATCTCAAAGGTCTCTTTCAATATTTTTCTTGAAATGTTCCCTCTTACACCAAGAAATCTGAACCGATGTCGCTTCATCATTTCTTTAGTGTAAGAATCGAAAGGACCCCAAAATCTAGTATTTTTCACGCCAACTCCAATAGCGTAATTGTACTTATTTGGGTGTAGAGCGCGCGCATAATCTGGAAGAAGAGTCCCACCACCAAACAAAGATACTTTGGAGCACTTTTCGTTGAGTGTTGGTATGAGACGATATTGATTAAAGAGTTTAGTATTCACTAGATATGCTGCCTCGTCGCCGAGGTTACAATGCCCAACCCACCCGACGTATGTTATCACTCCTTTTAGTTCATTATGGGTGGAAAACATGTCATTATCACTATTATGCGTGTTTATTGCCAGCATATGTTTCAAACCGTAAAGACCAAGTAGCACGCGGTTTTGTATTTTGGGTTCCAGAAAGCATCATAGTTTACGTCTTCTGTGAAAATTTTAAATTCTACACCGTCTTGAAACTTTGCTACTTCATTGACAATGACTTTGGTTGTGGCTTCGCAACCCTTATTTCTAAAGCCAGTCATGTTAGTTATAAGAAAATTCATCTTCTTGTTTACTCCAGTTAAATTGACAGGACAGACGCGTGCATGCTAAAATCGACTCCTCTATGGCTTGTTTCGGTAAACTTCACTGCCGCCATTAGCATACACTAAGTTCAAATCATCAAAAATAAAGGAAAGCTCGCGGGTATTCCACGAAAGCTGTCCAGACAGAATCACTCCATAAACAACGTTTAAAGTGCTCAGATAAACAAAGCCGTTATCCGCCACTATCGTAACATTAGATAATGAATACTCACCTCCGACGATTATGCCATAAACGGTTAACACATAAGTGCGCGCGCTCTCATCTGCATAAAATGCCGAATTTTCGACATGAGCATTTTCTGATAACCATTGAGCACCATATACACTGTACGCATCCGTATATCCATAGCTGCCATACAATCGAAGAGCATTCATCCTATATCCGCTTAGAGGTATCGACCAACTATCACTTCCAGTTACTTCATACACAAAGTTTGTTTGAAAAAGAAAATAAGGCACTAACACAATTAACACTAAAGCGGAAACAGCAAATTCCTTTTCTCGCTTAGACAAAAGCTTAACGATGAACACGACACCAATAACGAACAAGGGTGCCAAGAAAAACAGAAGTATATGGTAAAACCTCGTCATATTAAACGTATTCGCCAGTCCCGGCACCAGTATGAGCGCAGCTAAAAACGCCATGGCTGTTAAGCTAAAAATGAAGTATTCCTTTTCAATACGGATCCTCGTACGTTTAGTGACTAAACTGACGAAGCCAAAAACAATAAAGGCTTGCACAAGATACGCAAAAATTCTGCTCATAGTATTCCAAATAGATGGCGATTCAGCCATTCCCAAACCTGTCAGTACAGTTTGTCCTCGTGACGCTGGATTTAAAAAGTCGCCTAGCTGCCTATAGACATAATCTCCAACAGCTAAAAAGCTGTCAAAAGTGGCTGACCCAGAAGTGTAAATATACCATGTGAACATTACTACAAAAAAGAAAGCAACCATAGGGACAGTTATATTTTTGCTTGGACGTTTCAAGGCAATCAACAAAACTAAAGTGAAAGAAATGAAGAACAGGAAAACCGCAGATAGTGCATAATGTGACGCCACCAAAGCAAAGCTGAAAATCATGAAACATATCATCTTATTAACCGGCTTCATCTTCTTGCTCACTATGACAAGTAACAACAAAACGAAGAACAATTCCGCAATAATCTGCCTGTTTAATCCTAACATTTCGGTGTAGAATGCAAACATTGCCATAAACAGAAAAGCCGAAATGAAAGCGTACTTTTTGCCTACATATGTCTGCCAGATTTGGTATAAGCCTAAAGGCACAAGAGAAAAAATTAGTGGATATAGCATCCTAAACACCCATGTTGAGTCAATATTTAATATGTTTGCGTAAACTGTGGGGAGAATGGTGATACTTAACATTGAATTATAGCTGCCAAGTGTTGTACCCCATAAAGATGGAAGAGTTGAACTCCAATGCGCGTTATTTTCGGTAGTTTTGAAGAGAAAATATTCACCTGGGACATCTGAGCCGAAGGGAACTATGTAGTTGGAAATGAGTGAAGCGTGGTAAAGAACAGCAATAGCAATCATAAGCACAGCGAAAGGATACAACTTTGAAGGTAAGAGTTTCTTGGATAGGACGCCGACAATTAATAGCACTGAGATTGATATTATCGTAAAGAGAAGAAGTAAATTGTTTCCGTAGGCATTTACATACATTGCTCCGACAATGCTTAGAATCGGAAGACATAGAAAGAGCAACACGAAGGGTGATTTTTCGACAGGTTCGCTTTTCCAGATTTCCACATCTTCGCTTTTTAAATAGACTAAAACTCCGCCTATCAAGATTAGACTATTCAAAACTATCATCAAAGGTACTACCGAAAGAGGCTGCGAAACACCCAATAAGAGACCGAATTCGTTTACTAAAAGTCCAGCAATCATCAGAAACGCAATGCTAAGCCCCACTGAGAAAAGAACAGTTTCTAGCCAGTCAAACTCGTCCAACTTAAGTAATTTAAGAATGACAAAACCTGGAAAAAAAGTGAAATAGACAAATACTAGAACTTGCCTAGCAATTGGGATGTCAAAGAACACCGTAACATATACCATTAACTGCAAAAACATTATAACTATCAGAAAGTCCCGTTTGATCCACTTAGTGGGCATGAAATTCATTTAACAACACCTCTGGCGTTCTCATATAACATTCAACAGTCGTAAGACATAAGATTTATTACAAACTTCCACACATGTTTATGTGAAGAGCATATGGACAACATGACATGCAATCGAAACGTTTTAAATCACAAATTACTAATAGCTACGGGGGACTGAAAGGATTGCAGAATACAAAGTTTTGTACAGCGCTCTTAATTTTGGTGATGTTTGCCGCAATTTTCAGTCTTTCTCCCGCATTTTCTTTGCTAATAAATAGTGTTATTATAGGATGCACCGGCAGAATAGCGACAGAAAAAGCATCCATAATCTATAAGAGCGAAATACGTGGTGTTCACATAGCGGATTCGATTTTTGCTTTCCCTCATGATTGGAACGTGATAGCGGAAACTCTGGCAGGATACAAAATAAACTTTGTCACGGTTCTTCTAATGGGTTTACCAACAGGCAGTAGACCAGACGCTGAGTGGAGAGCCTGCATACAAGCCTTCCATTCACGCGGCATAGAGGTTCACATTTCCTACCATGTCATAGGCGAAATGGCTGTAAAAGAAGAGTATAAATGTGAGACAAGTACCGGGACCAAAGTTGACTGGAATTGCCCAACAAAGCAAGCTTTCAGACAAGATGTAAAAACATTTGTAGAGCGCATAGCTTCTACTTACGACATAGACGGTATAATGTTCGATTATGCAAGGTATCCTGGCGACAATATGTGTTACTGTTCAGAATGTAAACAGGCTTTTGAAGCTTGGCTTGGCGAGGGAGCTATAACTGATTGGACCCCATTTTACGCTAATGGTACACGTTACAAAAAATTCATGGAATGGAGAACCATACCTGTTACAAATATCGTGCGAGATGCGCGCGAGTGGATGTTAGCGATTAATCCAAACTTGAAATTTTCTCTTGCTCAATGGACGCTCTTCGGATATTCGCCTAACTATTCACCAACTTATTGGCGTTATTGGAACGGGCAAGATGCAGCATACTGGGTAGCAATGGATTACTTAGACATGACTCAGCCAATGATGTATACTGGCGTAACTACAGGTGAACCTCATTCTATTGAAACGTATATTCTTGCGAATCGTAAATACGTCACTGGCGAGATTGAAGGAAAAATACCGTTGGTTGCTTTCATCACGACTGGTGTTACTAAGCCTCTCGACCCACTTGCGTTTAAGGCGGTGGTTGATAAAGTTAGGGAAATAGGTGCAGACGGATGGATAATCTGGCGGTATGGTGGACCAGGCGTAAACGACGGTGGCTATCATATTGATATAAGACCGTATCTAGATTTGTTGACTCTGCCTGATGTTTTCTCCTTAAGTAACATACAAGTTTCCGTTAGTGGATCAGACGCAGACATTACTTGGTCCACTGATTTGCCAGCTACAAGCCGAGTTGAATACAGCACTTCGCCCTTGTTTAATGCAACAAAGAAACTGGATGTAGCCACTTCCTATAATTATTGGGATGTGGATCATATTCAAGGACAGATCGTGGAAGATTTAGCCAACGTCACCAGCCACGATGTAAAACTGACAGGTTTGTCGGCTGGAGTTACATACTATTTGCGTGTTCAAAGTCAAGATGAACATGGAACTGCCACAAGTGAAACGTTCACCTTGAATCTAAGTACGTAACAAGGGTTGACAAGTATATTATAGGGCAGATAGCCATCTGCGTACGCGCTTTGCTTAACGACTTAGCGCGCACTGTACTGAAGTTTCCACAAAGCTACGGGGTGCCCTTTAATCTTTTACACATTTAAGTAGAATACTTCTGGAGAGCACTGAAGGAGGTATTTTTCTAAGTATACGCTCGCTCACCATAAGAAGTTGTAATATTTTTGGATTGGCAGATAAATTCCACATTTTATGAGGAATCTTCTGCAATGGAACCGAATTCACTATGGATAATTTTTGATTCCTTAACAACTTTTCCATCTTGTAGAAATTAAAAACATGGGATCTCCTCGCACTTAATGCGTGTGTAATATATCTAAAAATGGTTTCGTAACCTAATACACTGGATAAATCAACGACGAGCCTCCCACCCGATTTAAGAACCCGACCCATTTCAGAAATTCCTAGGATGTAATCTGGAAAATATTTTAGTGCGCGAATACAAATTATTCCATCAAAACAACTACTCTTAAAAGGCAAATACTGTCCATCTGCGATAACCATTCCATATCCGGTAAAGTCTCTTTTTTTAGCTGATTGAACTGCCAATCGTTCGGCGTCAATAGCGATTACATTAGACTTTGTCTCAGATATTATCTCTCGAGCTATTCGGCCCGAACCAGTACCAATGTCTAAAATCAACTCCGAAGGTTTAGCTTCTAGACATCCTAAAACATTTTCTATCTCCATACTTGATAATATCTTTCCTCCTGGAGTTTCGAACATTGCTTGTTCGTAATCCATTACTTCTCTTCGAAGAAAGCGCTCCAAGTGTGTGTATCGAGACCTATAATGCCACCAAATAAACAGAAATAAAGGAAAATAGGTCGCACCAAAGTTTTTCCTAATGAAAGATGGATACTTTATCTTTTCTTTAACGTATCTTAAATAAATGGCTTCTCTTAGACCTGCAGAAACTAAGTAAAAACGAAGCGCGGAAAGATTGATTTCTCTACTTGAAATTTCAGTGTATTGCTTAAGAAAGTACGATGCAATTTTTGCTCCTTTTTTGTCGATGTTTCTTACACCAAACATGTGCCTGATACTATGGTAAGCGTAACCAACATCTTTTAAGGCGTCTCCTATTTCAGTCCACTCCCAGTCTAACACAATGATTTTCCCAGTTGCGTCTACCAGAAAGTTCTTCGGGTTCATATCGCCATGAAGCAATGAATATCGTTTGCAAGGACACTTTGAAGCGTTGCTTTCAAGCCAGTTTATAGCCCACTTAAATTCTTGTTTTTGCACATAATATGGGAGGTCATCCTTCTGTTTTTTTGCATATTCATATTCGTCTTTCAGAGGTTCTAGGAAATCTAGCCTCGTCTCCCCCCACTTCAACTCATGAAGAAACACCAAAACTTGAGCAAAACGTCGAATTATGTCAAAGGTTTCTTGCTTGTTAAGATGTTGGACATACTCCCGCATAGTCTTACCTTCTACTTTTTCCATAATAATAAAAGGAGCTCCAAGGATCCTTTCATCAGTTTCAATGAGGTATATATGTGGAACGGGAAACTTGACGCTCTCTAAAGCCTTTATAATTTGGTACTCTTCTAGACATTTCTTTTGAGGGTTACCTTCGTCTTTGCAAAGTTTCAAAAAAAGTTTTAACGTGAAAATTTTTCCTTTATAGCGATAAGCTGCAGAAATGATGTAAGAATAATTTATTCCTCCATGTAACTTTGAAATTTTATTAACTCTGATATCGGTTGCTCCCTTAGGGATGAGATCTGAGATCCCCTTTCTAAAATAATCGTTTAGGTAATCCTTTATTCTACTAGTTTTAACCTCTTGGAACTTGACCATCTTAAACTCTCTCACTAATGCTTAAAACGTCACTAAAAAAGGCAAAGAATTTATGTCTTTTTGACCCCTAATAAAGCCATGACACCAAGCTAGTCTCTTGAAAGTATAGTGAAGGGTCAACAGAAAGACGACTTTTCGACGTAATTCATAAGCTACAAAAGAACACCATAACTCTCTAAAAAGCTGAAGCGCGGGTCTTCAGTAATGTGATCAACCGACTTATCTATCGCACCATTTCAGCCTTGTTGTTCATTCCAAAAGCGACTCGTGATAAACCGTATTGAGTTGCCTCGCAATTTTTTTCCAATCATACTCGTTAATAACGAGTTCCCTTGCAGCTTTCCCAAGTCTCATTGATAATGTTTTATCCCTCAACAGTTTGGTCACCTTAATAGCGAATTCATTCACATCATCTTCGATTAAGACATTCACCTCACTCTTAACGTCTAAACCTTCTATACCAACTGTCGTTGATACTACTGGAAGACAGCATGAAAAATATTCAAGAATCTTTAACCTTGTACCTGATCCATGGAGTAATGGAGCAATGGCGACGTCTGAAGCAGCAAGAAAATCAGCGACATTCCCAACGACCCCCGTAAAGGTTAAATTGGGTAACTCAATTTTCGCGGGAATTCTGCCCACTATAAGAAACTTTGTATTGTTGACTACTTTCTGAACTCGTGGAGCAATTTCTGAAGCTATCAGTTGAACAGCTTCTTGGTTTGGTAAATATTCCATGTTCCCAACAAAAATTACCGTATAGAAATTTCTTAAACCATATCGATTCTGAATATGTGTCACATCTAATAAAGGATTAAAAGCTTCAATATCTACACCATTAGGTATTACCTTAATATTGCGTTGTCTAACTCCATAAGAGATTAGGCATTCTTTTTCTCTTTTGGAAACAGTCAATATCACGTTCGCACATTTGTAAGCTATTGTCTCCAGAAAAGTTTCCAAGATTTTCCTTATTGTGCTTGTGTGTCTTACTCTAAATGCTTGAAATGTGTCATGGCAATCAACGACAAGCGGTTTTTTTAAGATTCTCGTTATGATCGGAATTAATATCCCGCCAGCTGCCTGCTGTTCTATTTGTACTATGTCATATTCGCGAACTATTTTGGCAACTCTCGAAATGAATAAGAAATCGTAAAAAAGAAGAGATGTTAATCTTGACACACCAAACAATTTGCCAAAGATTTTTAGAACTACCTTTGGGCAGAACCCTTTTATTCCATGTACTACAACACCATCAACATATTCATACGTAACTTTATAGGTTGGAATTATTACGCGAACCTTGTTACCGAGCGATGCAACACCTTTTGCCAAATGATAGATGCGTGTAGATGGACCAGTATCTTTCAATATCAAATCTTCAAAACAACTCAAAATGCAAATTTTCATTTTTGTTATACCCATCCAGTTTGAACTTTAGGTGGTTGTCTGAGTTATTTTTCATGTCAGTATGTTAGAAGAGATCAGCTTTGCGTTTAGTAAAGCCTAAACACCAAGCGACCATTTTGAAAGCAAAGTGGAAAGGTAACAAGACAACAGACCTACGGCTCGTTAGTCTATAAGCATCAAGAGCATACAACGCTCCGGCTATAAAGCCTGCAATTGGAACCATTTTATAAAGGGAAAAAATGTTTCGGTTCTTACGATAAAGGACATAATCGCCGTAACCATACCAAAAATATTTATTCCAAAGAGCTTTCCAAGTTTGCACTCGTTTTTCATAAAAGACAGCTGAACTTTTCTCAATAATCCAGTCTTTAGCTTTGACTCTGTAGGCGGCATCCTGATCTTCCCCAACGCCCGAAAAATGATTGTCAAAACCACCTACTTGTCTAATGGCATCAATCCGATAAACCGATCCACCTGTTCCAGGCAGCTTTGAATTGATCGTACTACCCTTAGAATCGTCTACCATAAAGGGAATATTTTCCAAGGCCGCAACAATATTATGCTCCCGCAGCATTCCGTATCTTGCTTTGGCAATTCCAACCCTAGGATTTTGCTCCATGACCTCTACTTGTTTTCGCACATGATCTCTAGGCAATATCATATCGCCATCAACCCAAACAATGTATTCTCCATTAGCGTTGTTAACTACCACATTTCTCGTTGGTCCCAAACCTTTCCACTCATTGGCAAATACCTTTACAACGATATCCATCTTCGGAACAAAACTCTTAATGATGGAAAGAGTTTTATCTTCGCTGCCATCATCCACAAAAATCAATTCCATAAGCTCATGAGGAAAATCCTGCTGCAAAATACTTTCGATGGCCTCCTTAACACAGTCTTCACAATTTCTAACACAAACCCCGACAGTAACTTTTTGCTTCACCACAAATTACACTCTTCTTCAACATTTAATTTAAATCACTAAACCAGCCTTTGACAAAAAAGTTCACGCTTCTTCAAGGGCAGGAGGAATAACATCATCAGCCATCTTACAGTATACTTTCAACAGCCAAGACTGGAAATGCCACCAATAATTTGAAGAGGTAAAATTTGCCTTTGGAAAAATTTCCTTGAATTCTGCTAAACTTATTCCCTTAGGCGTAATTCCTTTAGGATTTCCGAGCTTCTCCTTCATAGCAATCTTTAAAAATCTAACTTTTGTTGGTTTGTATCCCATTATCTGGGAGGCAATCCAGTCAACTGAAAATGGGTCGGTGCTAGCCATTATAAGACCTAACTTAACTGGGAAACGACCCCAAGCAACTAATCCATCAACAATCGTAAGGTGCGGACGCAGAACCCTATTTATGCCCACAATGGCTTCATCCAAAAATGGATGATAAACAACCTTTCTCGGAGAACCTATGCAACCAAAAACGTTCTTCATGGCACAAGTGATTTTTGTCTCTCGCATAATTTTCAGATTCGCCACATTTATGAATAAATCACAGTTCAACAAAAGCTGAGGAACTTGAAATGATATCTTACGTTTGCCCATATTAACAACTTTTTCTACAAGAATGTCATTAGAAAGATTGAAAAGCTCAACATTTTTTTCTTTGGATAACTTTTCATACCCCAAAATTTTAAAAGCATACTTGGTTCGCATAGCTGAAGCGTCGGCCTCAGCAACTTTGATGTTAACATTCTCGCCACATTTTTCACGAACTATATCTATAGCCGCAGCAACAACCTGTGGATGAGTAGTTTGACCAGTAGCTGCATCCCAATAATAACACAAGTTAGGCTTAATAACCACTGACTTAATCGAACTGTCCATATTAAAATTTATGAGATTTAGGGCATCAGAAATGGACTTCCTTATACTTTCAAAGGAATATTGTGTCCGAACTAGACCGACAACACTGCCCATTTATATCACCCTCTAGCTGACGGGTTCTCGCTGAAACTTTTCGTAAGCTTCTTGAATAAGTTCAGCGGTTTTTAATCCATCAACAGCAGAAACCGACGGATCAGAATCATTCTTTACGCAATCGAAAAAATGCAATAGCTCTTTGTAAAAAGATTCATAATAGTAGGTATAAGACAAGGGGTGTATTTTTTTCCCAACAATTCTTCTTAGAATATTTTTGCTTCCTTCTTTTATAGCATGAAAATAAAGATTATCAGGCACAAAATCATCGCTAGAAAGATATCCTGCGTTACCATGAAGAATCACCCGAAAATTATATTTTGGAAAGTTAGTTTTTTGATACCAACCTACATTAATTATTCCTTTCGCAGAAGAATCGGAAGAACGCAATATTACTATTGCACTATCTTCGACGGGAAGGTTAAGCTTGTAATCTAGACGAGAAAAAATAACTCGCGCGTCTCCAGCAAAGAAACGAAACAGGTCAATCATGTGATAACCGATATCGAAAAGAGCCCCACCTCCAGATTTCTTTGGATCAAACCACCAATCAGATACTGGAGAGGGAACCCTTGAATGGGCAAAAGGACCGTTTATGACTTCTTCAATTGTACTAACCTCTAAATTTCCAATAAAACCTTTATCCAACATCGTTTTCATTTTTTCAACAGCGTCTATAAATCGCATGCAATGACCAACCATAAGCTTTCTGCCACTCTTTTCTACCAACTTAACAATCTTACCGCATTCTTCTACAGTGGTCGCCATTGGCTTTTCAATAAAAACATCCAATCCCGCTTCGAGTGCCAACTGAATGTTTTCGAGGTGCAGAAAATTAGGTAATGATATGACGACTGTATCGATGTCGGAAGAATGTTCTAGCAAACCGTGATAATCAGCATAAAGCCTTTTTACTCCGGCAGATTCTGCCTTTTTCAGCGCGCTCTTTGATGAGTCCGAAGCGGCTATTACCTCTACACCATCAATTTTCAAACAATTCATCAAATGGAGCATGCCCATCCTTCCGAGCCCAATGATCCCAACTCTTATCATTCAGATCCCAGCACATTCTCTGCTTCTAAAATTCTTTTTTGCCAGATATTGAAGCTTCTTCGTGATTAATTGTTCAAATTAAATGCTTTTCTTGAAGGGCTTTCTCATTTAAAAGCAATCTTGAATTCTCAACAGTTTTCCAGACTTTGAATCTCTTCTTAGTAATGAATAAAGTCAACGCGGCCAATAATATGAAGTTATTTTGAACAATTTCAATCAAAGAAATTCTGCTTTTTCTTATCAATAGAAGTGGTAAAAGAATTGATGTAAAAGCCAACAAAAGAAGAGATTGTTCAATAAGGAGTAAAGCTGTGACAAGTATCAAGGCACAGAATGTTATAGGACTAAAAATGTGGAGAAAAATTTCGGGAATAGCTATCCTTTTAGGAAGAACAAGTTTTCCACGAAGTAACAATTTTAAACATTTAATCCACAGATGCTGTAACTGGCTTGCTCGTCTAATCTTCAAAGTTATCTTATTTCTCCAGATCGTCGGAAACATTGTGTAGAAGCCTATTTCAGGTATCAGGAGGGCTCGACTATTTCTTTGAACAATATCCAAGGCTGTGCCAGAATCATCTGCTTCATGATCGAACCCACGAAGAATGTTATACTTGTAGGCTGCAAATCCCCCTTGGAAAAAGATGGTAGAGTGCGTTTTTGATTCTCCTATTCGAATCGATTGCACAGTGGTGTTGTAAAATTGTTCCCCTGCCGTAACCCATGAACCTTGAGGATTAAGCAACAACTCCCTTCCAGTTATGGCCCCTACATTTGGATCGGACAAATAGGGCAAAGCCTTTAGCAACATGTCCGAAGGCCAAAAACAGTCAGCATCAGAGATTATTACGACATCAGCGTTTACTGATTTTAGAGCTTGGTTTAAACAGTTAGTTTTTCCTAGATGTTCTTTGCTGTCAAATACGTTGATTTTCAATGAGCTATTATGGGCTGTGTATTGGCTTATTTCAGTCAGTGTGTTGTCTGTTGACGCATCGTTAACTATCACTGTTTCAATTTTTCCAACAGGATATTTTACCTTGCTTAAGTTTTCCAGTTTTAGGCGAATTGTTTTCTCTTCGTTGTGTACAGGCACCAGAATGGCAACGGAAGGCTGATAGTTTTCGTCAATATCCAGTTTCCATGGCCTTGTTGACCACTTTTTCATTTGCAGATAATATGCGCCTAGGACGCCTACGAAAATCGCAGCGATAATAAACCAAGCTATTATTATCAAGCGCCTACCTCGCAAAATCCCAACGAACTTCCGTTATCAACGGAGAGTAAAACTATTTTTCAAGAAATAGAGAAGGATAACGTCACCTGTCAGTGACTATTTTCCAAACGCTCTTGAAAAAGTGCAAATGTTTCACGCGCTTGATTCATTGTAGACACACCAACAGCGATGCCTTTGAGATTTTCAAGACTGGCTAGATAGTCAGCCGCTTCTGGCGGCTTGAAATATCCTGCAGCCAACACACTTATTCCAACCACGATTGGAAAGGAAAGACTAGATAACGTTTTTTCGCATTCGTCTCTTGAAGGATTCATTTGGAAACCAGCTTTGTTGAATTGAGTAGCAATGACTGTTTTCTCCAAGTCTACGTCCCACTCTTTGAATTTTCTAATAAGATACGGAAAATTCCGAGTGTTAAAACCTGGAACTATATCTTTCTTGGAGAGGTATGATATATAGGATTTGAATAACCAGTCAAAGTTTAGAGCTAAACCCATGTCGGTTATTACTTCATGGAGTAGAAGCGATGTCAATTTTGCCTTTCCGCCGGCTGACGAGTGTATCCTAGAGATTTCGTAAGTTAGGTAAGTTTTCAATAGACTTCTGGGGTTCATCTGGACCACAGCACCCAAAGCACCTAAAGCTGCCCCGACATTTCCAGACATTACCATCTGCTTCGCAACCTTTTTGGCTAAAGCAGGAGTCCCTGTTTGAGTGGCGATACGGACATATTCATATGCATAGGGAACTATTGCATAAAGCTCAACTTGTTCAATCTCGTTTTGTTCCCGAATGTTTTTTAAAATTGACAGGGTAAGGTCACTCACAGAGAACATGAAACCATCAGCGCCGTTCTTGATTGCCGTCAAAACTACATCAGCCTTTCCTGTGACAGAACCAGCGTTTCCAGCTCTGGTCCTAGCGCGCTCTTGAGAGAGGTGACTTATACCATGGAAAGGATTGTCGCCTACGAGAAGCGTCTTTTGAGATGCATAATTCATTGTCTACTGCTCCTGCTTCTCACATGGTCTATGACGTAATCAACTATAGACGCGTTGTCAAAACTCAATTCGCACTGTCGATTGCTTAACAAAGAATTGACAAATTGCAAGTTCTCCCTGAAGTATTCCGGGTCATCTATAGAGAAATGGACGCCGTCGTTGAGGTCGTGCCTGTACCACTTTCTCTGAATACCATTATCCAAAGTCAAACATAACCGGTCATCGTTTACTTCAATTTTCCCCTTGGAACATTCTATCGACAAACCGAACTCGGGCATTCTGTAACAGGGCATAGACTGGGATACATCAAATTGCCCTACTAATCCGCTTGAATTCACAGCGGTGAAGGATACAGAAGTTTCAGAGCCAGCTTCACTTCTCACAATAGATAAGACATCACGAACCTCCAGCCTACCAAACATCCAAAGCGCTAGGTCTATCACATGGCACCCTAAATCGCTGAGAGCACCGCCCCGTGATGCAGAAGATTTAGACTCTTTTGTAAGTCCAAGAAAATCAGATGAAAAAGCATAGGCTTTGAACCTTTGCGGTTCGCCTAAGCCTCCTTGCGACAACAGTTCTTTGGCTTTTCCAAAGACAACAGAAAATCTTTTCATATAACCAACCATGGTTATACCGCCAACGTTTTTGGCGATTTCACATAATTCTTTGGATTGGTTGTAGTTTGAGGCAAGTGTCTTTTCGACAAATATGTTGCGAGCTATTTCTTTTGCATACAAATCCTTTATTATGAATGAGTGCGAATAGATGGGGGTTGTTACGTAAACTGCATCAAGGTCAAGCCCATGGAGCTTTTCAAGGTCATCTACTATATGGATGCCTGTTGGTGAAAATACTCTCTTGAAAAGCCTATTCATCAACGAGCTTTTGTCGCAAAAAGCAACTAGTTCGACTTCTGGAAAAACATTCAAAAGACTTGCGTGAAGTATACCCATTTTTCCCAATCCAATTATGCCAAGCCGTAATTTTCGTTCTTTCAAATGCTCAGCACCTAAACCAATAACTCTAACCCTGAGCAAAATGTCCCTTCCTTCAAGAATTCAGTACATAGAGCAAACGAAACATAGAATTTGAACTATGCAAGACTCATACAAAAAACTAAGTATTTAAACTCTCAGCTATAATTCTTTTCAAGATTCCGAATCCATGTCGCAGCTTTAATTTCTTTTCTCCCAATCTGCTTCTATACGTTATTGGAATTTCTACTATTTGATATCCTTCATGTTCAACATGGAAATTCATTTCAGCCTCCACATCAAAGCCCCTACTTTTTGGCTTCCAACCTTCCAAAATCTCCGCTCTAACAACTCTCAAACCCGATAAAGGATCACCAAGTTTAACGCCGTTCATTACATGCTGCGCAAAAGCAAGTAATCTATTTCCAATATAAAACGGGTTAGTGATAGATTTGTCAAAATTATGCTCGCCATTAAATCTGTTTCCAATAACCATGCCTACATTTGGATCCTGTTCTAAAATCTCAACCATCTTAGGGATATATTCAGCAGGATAAGTGTAATCTGCATCTGTAAAAACAACATATCGTACATCTGAATTTAGTCGTTTAAAACCTTGAAATAGGGCAGCCCCCTTTCCCTTTCCCTCTTGCAACACAATTTCAGCACCCATGTTTTTAGCTATTTCAACAGACTTATCATCACTTTTTCCGTCAACCACTATTAAGTACGGATCGCGTAAAACCTTTTGAACCTCTTCTAAAGTTGGACCTATACCTTCCTCTTCATTTAATGTGGCAATAATTACAGCGATAGCTGAACCGCTACCTTTTTCCTCCATTTCTTCTCCTTTCTCCATAGGTAATTAGGACTGTGTCAGTTATCTATATCCAAGAAATAACCTGTTTCACTTTCATTTAAACTATCAAGGAGAAAAAATCTATACAAATTCCATTAATGTTCTATAATTAAAATGTGCACACTATCTTACGTTTTACACTAAGACAAACCCCAAACAGTCATATTAAACCTTAAACTAACAAAACGTCCATGATATTGAAACTTACAGACATCACTAATCTCTCTATTGTATATCCAAAGCTCAAAAAACAAGTAACCAAGAAACTCCCTCTTCTCCGAATCCCAATTTATCGTATAACCTTTCATATCCAATACAACATCGTTCAACGTCAAACCGTAAAACTCAACCTGCGAAAGCGTCTCATTATAACCATAATCGAAAGAAAAAGTCAGGGGCAATTCCCAAATCTGTTCGTCCGCCACGAAAGCTGTGATGTTAAAAAGCGACGGCAAACTGCTCGGAACACGCTTTTCGATTGGTCCAAAACTGGTTGGTGCAGGCTGAGTTTGATTGCGAAACTTCACCTGAACCACATAATAAGCGCAATACCCCAAACGATTTCCAACCCCCAAAAACACCTTATACTCTTCCCCCACCGTCACGTTAAACGGGTAATCCTCAGTCCCCCCATCAGCGTCTAAAAGCCACAACTCGGTGAAAAACTCGGTCCTCGGATAAACTAGAATCCTGCTCAACGCAGGAGAAGCCACAAGCAGAGCCAAAACCCCGACAACAGTCCAGAAAAGAACACTGTATTCCCTAATATTCACTAAGCAACTCTCCCAGTTTCTTCACGTTTTTTCAACAAAAACCAAACAGCAAAACCCCCACAAACAACGCCCACAGCACCGACAGCAGACCCCACAACGTTAACCATGAAATCCCAATAACGCTCCTGAATCGCAGTTTGCTTCAAAGCATCAGCCTCGTCCACAACCCCTGTCAAATTTCCACTACACCAAACAGCAAAATCCTGAGCAGAACCAAAATCTCCCACGTTATAAGCCAAATAGGCTCTAGAAAGAAGCACCCCAGCCTCGTTGAGAGTATTCAGCAAATCTGTAACGTTGGCTCCAGTCCTCTCCGCATCCACAACAGCCCCGTAACAATCGGCAACCTCGCTTTCTGCCTCTGCAATAGCTGCCCTCGCATCCCCTTCCGTACCATGAGCCGCAAAAACACAAGAAGAACCACCCACAATGAGAAGAAACAACATCAAAGTCATCAGAAAAGCAAACCCAGCTCCAAAACTCCGCAAACCCATCAAACCCCCACCAAGACCGCTTCACCACAACAGCAATTAAAAACAACCAAAAACAACAAAAAACAACCAATTTCGCTAACCACTCGAACACAACTCCTCCAAAACCTTTCTTTTGATTTGAACATCATTAAGCTGCCTCTCAACGTGTCTATTACGCCTCGAATACTCCTTGTACCTCTCCAAAAACCTCCTTCCCTTAGACGTGAGAATATAACATCGTTCCCTACGTTCAAAACGTATAAGGCAAGCCTCAATGACTTCCGCTAAATATTTGGTGAAAACCTTGTAGCTCAAATTAGCTTGATACATAATCTGAGTCTTTTTGGCGCCTTGTCTTGCCACATGCAGTATATCCGCTATAATATCTAATTTACTTCTATAACTACCCAAATTCATCCCTCAAAGCCGAATCGTGAAACGCGAAACTGAAGTAGCCTTTATCTAATTTAAAATTCCAAAAGCCTTGTTAAAACTAGAAATGAAGCCAGCCTCTGCCGCCCTTCTTCAACTGCTGCTTCTGTTTTTCACCCTCAAAATACTCCCGCGCTCGCCTCTTACGCTTCGAAGACCGCTGACCAGCAATAACTGTTCGAATAAACTTTCCCCAACCACCAACAGAAGGATGAGGCCCAACAACACGGTCCACATCAACAACGCCATGCAACTGCAAAATCTCCCTAAAACTTAACATCTTAAACTTCTTGGTAGCAAAAATAACAGTGCCCCGCTCCACAAACAACCTGCCATAATCCTTGTCAGCGACCCCTTCAGCCCGAATCTTATCATCAATTCGCTCCCACCACAAAGTTTTCCACTCCTTCTTAAGCTCTTCCACGAACTCCTTACTTGCTAAAGGTTCCACTCAAACAATCCCTCCTGACTGGAGCGGACAAGAAACACTAGTTAAACGTCTAGTTTCCTTTTCCCCTCATTCACATTGGTTAATTATAACACCCTGCAATATTTAAAGACGCAAGAATGAAACATCTAGGCTAATTGTCTAGAACAAACATCTATCTCTTCTATAAAAACCCAAAAATCGAACAGACAAAAACTTCCTAACCCTTAATAAACGCAAACCCAAATTTAAACGTATGCTAACAACAGCAGATTTCCTCACAATAATCGAAGAAAAGACCACTAAACATAAAAAAACTAGCCAAAAAACTTGAAATCCCAGAAAAAAGCCTACAAGAAATCCTAACAAACCTCAGCAAACACAACTTCATAGAATACAACCAAAAAACAGAAAAAGTAACATTACCAAAATGGCTCACAAACATCAACAAAAAAATCGAAAAAGAAAAACCAGCAACCGGAGAAATAGTACTACCAAGATACAAAGAAATACGGCTACAAGATATGCTCATTGGAAACTACACAGAAAAAGATTTGGAATTAAAAATTAGACTGAAAGCTAAACATAAAGAAATAGCCATATGCGACATAACCTAAGACTGCAAAACATACTTAACTTCCTTAAGTCTATCCAAAAGAAGCCTACTCTTCTCGGTAATACAACACACCACAGAACCATCATCATTACAAACCTTACTAACCAAATCTTGTTTCAAACTGACAGACAAATACCTACGAAGCGTAGAATAACTCAAGTTAGCCTTATACATAAAATGAGTCGCCTTAACACCCCTCAAAGACAAAGTTAGAATATCGGTCAGAATCTGGACTTCACCCCTCCGATGACGACCCATTCTAAGCACCAGTTCAATTGCCACAAACCAAACCTACTATTAATTTCAAACACTAATAAAACTTACGCGATTTCCCTAAACCGCTAATAATAGCATCGTTTTATATAATAAGAAAATACTATCATGGAGAAGACAAATGGTCAAAAAGCGTTGCAAATGGCGAGGCAAAAGGATTTCTTGGTGTCGAAAGCTCCAGAAATTCTGCGACTCGCCAAAAGAATATGAAGTTTGCGCATACTACGAGACAAAAAATCGCTAAACGACCTGTATTTAAAAATCTAACGACATCAGGAGGATAACAACGTAAAAGAAATATACTCGTTCGATGAGGACTTTGACCAATTAAGGAAATGACAAGGCTGCAAATACTAAAAAGAACAGAAAACAGCTTAAGAGAGTCAACCTTGGTTTGAATCTAGCACGTTTTTTGATTGCAGATTTCGTAGGTGCAAATCTAGAGAATGGCTTTGTGGACTTGAACCCATTAGGGTATTAGTCCCGGCGGTTTAAACGTACGTTTAAATTCCACAATTTCCTACTGAGATTTGAACCG